>Ga0209212_1004326_pt1 | contig 17639 bp, 15 predicted proteins | sample RifGroC2_FD_183996 | JGI IMG/M metagenome (GOLD analysis project Ga0209212, IMG submission 183996) | Groundwater microbial communities from Rifle, Colorado, USA - Groundwater C2 (SPAdes) (version 2) | ecosystem: Environmental > Aquatic > Deep subsurface > Groundwater | place: Rifle, Colorado...
AAAAGGAAGATGATTTTTGATGCAATTGAAAACTTGCCTAAAAAGTTTAGTTATGCCGATGTTGAAAAAGCTTGTCCTGGGGTTAGCCGACCAACGATAAACAGAGGACTTGCTGAATTGCGTGTTGCAGGTAAAATTACGTGCATTAAACCGGGCAGGGATGCTGTTTGGGAAAGAATATGATCACATATACATTAACATGATCACGAACTACACATATGATCATATTAGTTTTGAAAATGAGAAAAAAATGAGCTTTTATAATTAGGTTATATTCCTAATAATTAGGTATTGAAACCCCGTTCATTCTCATATAAGTGCAATTTCAAGCTATTTTGTAAGCCATTGGTAGGATTTCCAAGGAAATTTAATTACGTACTATCCTAGTTAATTAGGTAATGAAAGGTACTTATTACATAGATGAAGCTGAATTTAAGCAGATTTCAAAGCTTAATTAAACATGATCATATACACATTAACTTGATCAAATAAGCAGGATGTGATTACATTTAGATGAACAATAACGGTTGGCTGGTTAAATCTTTTATGTTCTTGTTTTACTCCCTTCTCTTTTTAAGAGAAGGGCTAGGGATGAGTTCAAAGAAAGGTTGCTATGTTTAAACTTCCTTCCAACTGGCAAGTTAAATCTTTGGGTGAAATTTGTTCGATCACAACCGGGGATAAAGATGTTAATGAAGGTAATGTTAATGGTGAATATTTCTTTTTTACATGTGCCGCAGTGCCATTAAGAAGTTCAAGCTATTCATTTGAAGGAAAAGCTATTTTATTACCAGGGAATGGTGCGAATGTAGGATTGGTTTTATATTATGATGGTAAATTTGAAGCATATCAAAGGACATATGTTCTAAATAATTTTACTACGGACGTTAAGTATGTTTATTTCCATTTGAGAGAAAGATGGAAAATATCTCAAGAAAATAAACAATACGGTTCAGCTACAAACTATATTAGATTTGATAATATTGCGAACTATAAAATCCCAATTCCACCTCTACCAATCCAAAAACAAATTGCGGAGATACTTGAGAAAGCAGACCAAGCAAAACAAAAACGTAAAGATGCGAATAAGCTAACAGATGAATTTCTCCAATCAGTATTTATAGAAATGTTTGGTGATCCGGTGAGGAATCCGAATGGATGGGAGAAAAAAATGATCTCGGAAATTTCTAAAGTCGGAACAGGAGGAACGCCAAGTAGAGAAAATCCAGAATATTTCATTGGAAATATTCCTTGGGTTAAGACAACGGAAGTAGATAATAATAGAATTTTTGAAACAGAAGAAAAGATAACTGAAGAAGCTTTGAATGAAAGTAACTGCACAAAGTTTCCGAAAGCTACAGTATTGATTGCTCTTTATGGTCAAGGATTAACACGAGGTCGTACATCTATTCTTGAAATAGAAGCTTGTACTAACCAAGCTTCTGCTGCAATTCTACCTTCAAAAAAAATCAATTCTATTTTTCTTTGGCGGCAATTATTACATTTTTATAATCATTTGCGAAGTTTATCTCGTGGAGGGAATCAACCAAATCTTAATTTAAGTTTCATAAAAAATCTTAAAGTTATTTTTCCACCCTTGTCACTTCAACAACAATTTGCAGAGATAGTAAATAAAACAGAAGCATTAAAAGAAAAACAAAAACAATCAAAGCAGGAGTTGGAAAAACTTTTTCAAAGCTTAATGCAAAGAGCATTTAAGGGAGAATTAGTCTGAACTCATCCCCTCTCCCCTTCTCTTGCCAAGTAATGCTGTCAACTTAAGGGCGTGAATGGATGAGAGTCTCAAAATGGAATTTAAAATTGGATTTAGATGTTATGTTGAAAACAATTTGAGTTAAATATGAAAAAATCTTTGAAAAAATCAGTCAGATTATAAACAGTGAAGAGTTTAAGAACTTTGCACGGATTAACAAAAACAGTTTCATTAGGGAGAGAAAGCTACTATTTCAAGAGTTGGTTATTTTCTTTCTTAAAGGAGCGTCTAAGAGTCTTTCAGTTGAATTGGAAGATTATTTTCAAATACTTGGAAAACAAGAGACCACCTGCAGTAAGCAAGCAGTATCAAAGGCACGAATGAAATTAAAGCACGAGGCATTCATAGTACTTAACGATGCAGCCGTAGAGGAGTATTACGATACTAATTATAAAAGTTACAAGGGATATCGCTTATTAGCCGTAGATGGTTCAATGATAGAACTTCCACCCGGAGAATCAATTCGTGAGGAGTACGGTTCATCAAACAATAGTAAGCAAAGAGTAAACTGCGGATGGTCAGTAGTCTTCTATGATGTGCTTAATGAAATGATAGTGAGTGCAAAACTACATGAATATGGAAAATCGGAACGGCAATATCTACTTGAACAAGCAAACCAGATACGAACAGACGGGAAACAAAAACGTGATCTAATTATAGCCGATAGAGGCTTCCCGTCATTAGCAGTGTTTGTTCAGTTACAGCAAATGGGTTATGATTTTCTTATAAGGTACAACGGAGAGCAGTTCCTCAAAGAGTTAAAAGAACTAGTTACAAACGATGATGATGATATGGTTATAGAAGTAACTCTTGATGGATCGGAAAAGCGAAGAAAAAATGCTGAGCTACAAGAACTTCTACGAAAAGGAACAAGTAGAATGATGAGGTTGCGAGTAGTAAAAATTAAACTTCCAAGCGGTGGAAATGAATATTTAGTGACCTCGGTACTGGATAGCAAAGAGTTGCAGAAAGATGATTTGAAACAAATATATGGTTATCGCTGGGGAGAGGAAGAACACTTTAAGTTTCAAAAACATAGTGTAGAGTTGGAAAATTTCAGTGGAAAGACTAGTGAATCAATTCGTCAGGATTATTACAGTAAAATATTAATACTCAATTTGCATTCAGTGCTGGTACAAGAAGCCGAAAAACAACTTGCAGAAGAACAAGCTAACAAAAAAGATGAGTTGAAATATGAACGATATAAGATTAACAGAAATATAAGTTATGGTTTGGTACATAGAGAAATAATAGCATTATTGAACTCAGAAAATGGTGATTGGATGAATGTTTATGATGAACTTATAAAGAAGTTAAAACGATACAAAACCCCCGTCATAAGAGGAAGAAGTAATCCAAGGAAAAGAAAATGGACATTAAAATATCCACCTAATAAGAGAAGAGCTATTTAATGAACAGTAATTATCCTTTTCTTAAGTTGACAGCATTGCTTGCCAAGAGAAGGGGAGAAAGTCCCTCTCTTTTGAAGAGAGGGACTTAGGGTGAGTTGATATTAAAAACGTAATCACCTAAAGCGAAAATAAAACAATCAAAACATGATATATAAAATCTTTTTCATACTACTACTTGCGGGTTTATTTATAAGCTTTATTTCCTGTTCAACCATAGATCACATCAGCTATAATAATCACTCTCATGGTACAAAAGTTATTAATAATAACCAGATAAACCTCATCACTTACAACATCAAAGCGATTTATGAGAAAGAACAAAATCAAGTTGATAAATTGATGGAGTACATAAACAACGAAGGTTTTGACTTTGTAATCTTCCAGGAACTGTTTAACGAAAGCACGCGTGATTATATAATTGAGAATGCGAATACAAATCATTATTCCACTATTATCGCCAGAGTGGATTATAATTCTTTCCCCGAATTTATTTTTCAAGACGCCGGCTTGTTTATGATGAGCAGCTATCCAAGGATGGATTTGACCGACATCGAATTCGAGAACGGAATTAAAAATTCCAATGGTGTTATACACATGATCCTGGAAAAAGAAATGTCTAAGTCAAATGACTTTCTTGCTAATAAATCTGTAATGGGAGCTTTATTTGAGATCTCTGACGTTGCGAAATTGTTTTTATTTACAACGCATGTTCAGGCGATTGGTTCAACGGAAATTAAGGAAAAACAGTTGATGCAGATTAAAAATTTCATTGATACTGTTGTGGATGACGTGCTCAAATCCGGTAAAGTAAAATCTTCGAATAATCTTATTGTATTGCTTGCCGGCGATTTTAATAGTAATGCATATGATCAAGAACGGTTTGGGAGAATGCATGAACTTTTAGGTTATCCCCGCGATTTGCACAAGGAGGTTCATGGCGTTAACAAAGAGCATACTTTCAGATTCGGTTCAAGCAATGCATCGAGACGTTTTGATTATATCTTATCGTATGATAAGATTAGAGAAATATCGTTGAAAAAAGTTAAAGCTCAATCGATAAATGCAGTTGATGTTACAGATGATGAAGGCATTAGCATATCGGATCATCTGGGATTGAAAGGCTATCTGAACATTAAATAATATCTAATTCTTTGATGACTCAGCAATCGCCTCAACTTGCTTCCAAACATGTAAAAGATTTTCACCAAGAATCTTTTTGATATCTTCATCCCGATATCCTCGCACTAAAAGCTCGTAGATAAGATTCGGATATTTAGAAACATCTTCTAATCCAATTGGAAGATTACCTTCGCCGACACCATTGAAATCGGAGCCAAGTCCTACGTGGTTAACACCAACTAATTTTACTACATGATCGATATGATCCGCAGCATCCTTTACAGTTGCCTTTGGCAATGGATGCTCTTTTATGAATTTTCTGGAATACTCTCTTGCTTCATGGCTGTCGGGATTAATATTATTATGTTCGATATAGTTTTTAATTTCTGCATCGCCATCTTCCATTTGCTTATGAATTTCCTTGCGGAGAAAAATGTTGGCAAAATTTATTTGGATTACGCCATCATTCTCTGCAAGGGTTTTGATTAAATCATCACTCATGTTGCGTTCCAACCCGGGGATAAAATATCGGCAGCTTGAATGTGAGGCAATTACGGGAGCTTTGCTTAATTTGATAACATCGTAAAAAGTACTGTCGCTTATGTGGGAAACATCAATTATAATTCCCAGCCGGTTCATTTCTTTTATGACTTCTTCTCCGAATGGACTCAATCCATTCCATTTTCGTTCAGGATCATTGGCAGAATCGCAAATGTGGTTCCATTTATAATGAGCGAGTGTTATGTATCGAACTCCTTTATCATAAAACTCTGCAATATTCTGCAGGTTATTTTTAATTGGCGATCCGTTTTCCATCCCCATCGTTAACAAGATTTTACCTTTGTTTGCCTGTTCGGTTATTTCTGAAGGTGATTTAATAAATGAAAATTTATCCGGCCACTCGTCTATCATTTTATGAACCAATGCTATCATCGAATCTGCTTTTTCTTTTGATTTGCCTCTACCCTCTAAACTCGGTGAAGTGTAAATCGACATGAATGCAACATCAAGTCCACCGTTGATAGCTCGTTGATAATCAAATTCTCCCATATCGGTTTGCACAGATACATCAAACCACTCATTGTACAGCCAGCTTGGCAGATCGATGTGAGTATCCACGATTAGAAAATCTTTTGATAATTGGATAGCTTTTAGGTACAGTGTTGAGTCGGTAATTTGAAAATCAGTTTGAGATTTTACAGTTCCGAGCATAGTAAAGATGCAAATTAAATTGAGGAATTTTTTCATTGATTTTCAATTTTGATTTTGAGTCAAGAGAATTTACTAAAGTTTATCTCAACAATACTAACTTTTTAGTCATAAGGAATTCCCCGGCTTTCATCTGATAAAAATAACTTCCTGAAGTTAGATTATTGGTTTGTAAATCCAATTGATAGGTACCAGCTTGTTTTATTTCGTCGACCAATGTTAAAATTTCGTTACCTAGAACATCGTACAATCTGATTGTTACATATGTTTCTCGCGGTATAGAATAATTTATAGTTGTATTCGGATTAAACGGATTGGGAAAGTTTTGATAAAGTTTGAAACCAAGCGGGAAATTATAACTCGGTTCCACTGCAGTTACTGAATCATTTGGAAAAGGTGAACGGGTTAATGCAAAATACAACCATGCTGTTGATGACAAGCCTGTCCAATTTGATAACCATCCAAATGCATTGCTGCCTAAACTGTCTGTCGATCCCGGCATCCCACCGTCTTCGCGTTGTAATGAAAGTAGCTCTGCAAGAAATTGTTCGGCACCTTCACCTCCGCAAGCAATGTATTGTGCAGTACCTTCGCACCAAATGCTCAATGGACCCATTCCATCAAAACCACAATTACTCTCACCGGTATCTGTTGTTATCAATGTTCTGCGGATAAATCTTAATGCATCCAGGGCCATGTCCGGTCTTTGAACATAGTTGCTTTTAGCAAACTCGCTCATCCATGTTGCACAATCCATTGCGATTACAGGATCCGGGATGCTGTCATTAATTAGTCCGCGCCACCAATAACGCATTTCGGAATCCCAGACTTTATTCATCAAGTAAGATTGAAGAGAATTTGCTTCTGCAAATAGGCCGGTTGAGATGAATGCCCACCATGCATCAACATTTCCTTCAGTACTCGGAACCAGCGAACCATTCTGATTAATTCTTGACGAAAGCCATTGTGCTCCATTTTGTGCTGAGATTAAACTATTTGCATCGCCTGCTTTCTCTGCAAATTGAGTTAATGCAATAATCCACCATGCTTGATCACCAACCCAGAGATCGTCGGCAAGCTCAGTACCGGAATCAGGATTCCACCCGCGTGGCCAGTGTCCATCAATTTTTTGTTTCGCTGTTATAAAGTTAACCATTGCTTGTGCACTTAGTGCAGGTTGATTTTGAGGCACGCCGTTAAACCACATTCCTTCATGGGTTAGAACTATTAGTGCAAGCGATTGATCGTATAACCATGCTTTAGGGCTTGGTTCCTCCTTCCATGAGAGGCAAAGTCCAGTTATCCGTTGTTGATTTAATATATATTGAACTGCCTTGTTACGAGCCGTTGTATCCTGATAAGTTATTTGTTCAAATTGCTGCTGCCGCTCCCAGGCTGCCGCCCTATCTGCTTGAAGATGATCTATTGTTAGCTGCCCGGTCTTAACCAGTGGATTCAATGTAGGTGGCCGCTTAACAACAACGAAAAATCTGTTGATTTGCGACCAATCGATGCTTAACGGGATTGTATCCGGGCGAATTTGGAAATACCAATAAAAAAGTTTCTTCGGAAGCGCAAGGTTTTTCATCCAAGAAATAATATTATTGATGCCTTCAAAATGAGCACCGTAAAAAACATTGTTAACATCGGCAAACATGATGTCAACATTTTTCAAATCACTAGTGCTACCTTTCAAACTCAGTCCGAAAATATCTTGTTGTGATAAATCTATTGGTTGAGGAAATGTGTACTTTGCCTGCACCCAGTCTCCCGTACCGATGTTCCAATTTAGTTGAATGGCGTTTCCAATAAATCCCGGAACAGATATAATTGTTCCTGAAGAACCGGAACTAACCTCAACACTCCAGCCATTATTATTTTCGCAATCTATTAGGATGGTTCCGTTCCATCCCGGAACACAAGCAGAAGTGGGTTGAGGCTTAGTAATTTTGCTCAAACAAAGGAAGCAAAGAATTATGACGAGCATATTTTGCGATCGATTTATCCCGAACACTCTCATCTTCAGTTTTATTTAATAGTACAAGAAGGTATTATATGCTGTTATTATTTTTTAATCTCTTGGTGACATTTACTAATGTTTTCTACATAATTCAGCGTTTCTTTATACCTCCATTTGGGAACTTTATGCGCCACATTAGAAATAGATTTCCAGGCTGTATGATCTAAACTGTCCATTTTTGCTTTTGTCTGTGCTTTCATTATAGTTCCCCTTCCAGCATTGTAGCTGCCGAATGTGAATCTCAACTTTTCGGTATCGTCCTTAATTTCTTTCCAGCCGTTGTACATGGTTCTATCGTAATAAATTCCGGCACCAATATTCCATTCAGGATCTTCGATTGCAGTGAAATCCGGATTTTTACTTTTTACTTCTTGAAATGTTGAAGGCATCAACTGCATAATGCCGCGTGCACCAACCTGGCTGACTGCATCAGGTGCTAGTTGACTTTCAGCTATACCCTGAGCTTTGAATATCTTCCAATCGAACCCCGGACCAAAAAATCTTTTTGTGTACTTCTTGAAAGTTTCATCATACCTGGTTAAATGCTTTTGGCCTAAAGTGATGCTGCAGAAAAGAATAGCTAGACTAAAAACCAAAATTGTTTTTCTCAATTTAATGATCCCCCAATTATCAAGGCTATAGCAATAAATATTGCAGCTATGAATATAGCGACGGCAATATTTCCTTTTTTAAGTTCTACTTCAAAATTTATTTTTGGGGAGAGCAGATCAAAGATTTTGTAAGAGAGGAACATTAATATAACACCAATAACAGCGTAAAGAACGTTAAGCCCAATAATCGTCCACTCCATTTTATCCTCCTAAATTGAATTTATTATTCTAAACCTCCCATAAATTTTAGTTTATTATTGATAATTGTCAAGAAAGATTATGGGAAAAACATCTTCGTCTAAGTGAACAAAGACTTAAGAGAAAGTGGGTTAATTGCGTTAGTACATTCTGGAGTAATCTGTTTTAGAGCCGTCACGCTTAACCCAATAGGTTTCTTTATTATCTCTGAATTTTATATCCAGAAACTTTTTGCCAAAGATTTTTGCTATAAAAGCAATGGTTGTTATTCCCAGGTAAAAAAGTAGAATTAGCAGTACTCTTGAAACAATCCATCCAAGTGCAAAAGCTAAACCCATCCATACTTTGTAAACCGTTGAAAGTGAATTAGGAATGAGCGCACCGAATACGAAAAGCAATGCACCAAGAATTAAGAAAACAATTGCGACAGTGCTTTGGGAGGAACTATGAATCCAGCAGCCTAACAGTAAAAATATGCCCCCAACGAGAACTCCAAATTTTCGTAATATTTTTTTAGAGATTTCTAGAGAGCTGAGTTCCTCCCTAACATCTTTAATCCAGCTCATACTTTTGCCTCCAATTTATGTCGTCATGAAAATTTGGCTGGTCTTCTTTAAAGAGAATAAAATTTTCAAGGACCAATACATCTATACCCGTCCGCATAAAACATTTGTAAGCGTCAAGAGGAGATTGGACAATTGGTTCTCCGCGCACATTGAAGGAGGTATTTACAATTACAGGACAGCCCGTCTTCTCATAAAATTTTTTTATCAAAGCATGATATCTTGGATTATCCAGTTTATTTACGGTTTGCAGCCTTGCCGAATAATCGATATGTGTAATAGCAGGAACTTCCGATCTGATCACATTCAGCTGGTCTATTCCCCAAAGATTTATTTCTTCATTAGTCATCTTGCGCTGCTTTTCATTTTTTACTTCTGCAACCAGAAGCATGTAGGGGCTTTCTCTGTCAATCTCAAACCACTCGCTTGCTTTTTCTGCTAGAACAGATGGAGCAAAAGGACGGAAGCCTTCTCTGAATTTTATTTTTAGATTCATTTTTTTTTGCATTTGCGGCGAGCGTGCATCTCCTATAATCGTACGCGAACCCAATGCGCGAGGCCCAAACTCCATTCTTCCTTGAAACCATCCTATTACTTTCTCTTGAGATATGAGGTCGCTTACAGCATCAAACAATTTTTCATCCTCATAATATCGATACGGGAGCGAATAATGAGAAAGAAATTCCTTTATTTCCTCATTAGAATAGTGTGGACCAAGATAGGAACCTTTCTGCAAATCTCTGCCGCTTTTCTTTGGCATCGGCTGTTCTAAGTGTTGATGATAAGCGATGCACGCCGCACCAATCGCACCACCGGCATCACCAGCAGCAGGCTGAATCCAAATGTCATTAAAAATATTTTCACGGAGAAGCTTTCCATTTCCGACACAATTTAATGCAACGCCGCCTGCAAGGCACAAATATTTTTCACCCGTAATTTTTTTTACGTGTCTTGCCATTCTCAGCATTATTTCTTCGGTCACTTCTTGAACCGATCCAGCTAAATCCATTTCTTTTTGAGTTAGGTTTGTTTCGGGAACTCGCGGTGCTCCTTCGAACAAATCGTTGAACTTTTTGTTTGTCATTGTCAGCCCCGCACAATAATCAAAATATTCCATGTTCATTTTGAAGGAGCCGTCTTCTTTTAAATCGATCAAATGATCATATATTTTTTGAACGTAAGTGGGTTTACCATACGGAGCTAACCCCATTACCTTATATTCTCCGGAATTTACTTTAAAACCTGTGTAATAAGTGAAAGCTGAGTACAACAATCCTAAGGAATGGGGAAAATGCAGCTCACCTAAAATCTTAATTCCATTTTCATGGCACAATCCATAAGATGTGGTAGCCCATTCGCCAACGCCGTCCATTGTCAAATAGGCAGCTCTATTAAAAGGTGAAGGATAAAAAGCCGATGCTGCATGCGATTCATGATGTTCCGGGAATAGAATTTCTCCCTCGTAACCCAGCTCTTTCTTGATTAATTCCCTCATCCAAATTTTCTTCTTAATCCATAAAGGAATTGCTTTCACAAACGATTTTATACCATGCGGAGCATAGGTTAGGTAGGTTTCAAGTATTCGTTCGAATTTGATGAAAGGTTTATCATAGAAGGCAACAAAGTCTATTTGCTGAGCAGTTATTCCTGCTTCCTTGAGGCAGTACTTAATTGCATTGATTGGAAAATTATGGTCGTGCTTAATACGGGTAAATCTCTCCTCCTGAGCTGCAGCCAATATTTCACCGTCGTTTATCAGAGCAGCAGCAGAATCATGGTAGAATGCAGATATACCCAGGATGTGCATGGGTTATGTCTATCTTTTACTTTATTAAAAAATATCTTGAGAATTAAGTGCTAAGATATAGCTGTGTAAGGAGAATTGGAAACTATTTCAATGTGATATGAAGTGTACAGGATATTCAGCTTTTATAGAAGTGTGGCTGTTTCCTTTAGAAATATAGTCACGGAAACATCCGGAGTTCCATAGATTGGCCTGAAAGGAATATTCATAAATCGCACTGCAGCAATAAATGCTCCATTAGAAATATATCTGCCCGACCATTTTTCAACAAGGTGCTTAAGGTAATAGCTGTTGTAAGTTTGAACTTGAACATATTTTTTATACTCCTTTTCAGTAGGATGAAATCTGTATTTTTCAATCCATTCACAGCAAAGCTTAAACTCATTGTAGCGGTTCTCTAGATCTTTTCTCTTTTCATGATAATCATCTGGAACGGCTCCATAAATCAAACCAATGTCTATGATTTTTTCTAATGAATTTAGGACATTTAGGTAATCTGTGTTTGTCGACATATACACCCGATGACAGAATTGTTATGATAAAATAAAAAGTTACCAGGTTTTTGGGAGTGCAGTTCAAAAAAAATGCCTTCTTGTTGAAGGCAAAGAAAGCACTTATTTATAAAATATAATGCTTCATTTCAAGAAAGAAGCTAATTTTAATACTTAATTATTCTGATGAATCCCTCGAGATTTTTAAATCATTGAGACGCAATATGCATGAAAAAGCAACAATTTTTACGACTTAATTCCCCTGATATAAACCGATTGTATTCCCATCAAGGTCAGTTATTAGTGCGTAATAACCCATAGCGGGAATTGTAGTTTTACCCCGTGAAATATGTCCACCGAGCCCAGTCGCTTTGGAAATATAATTGCTAACATCATCAACCTTAACATGAAAAATAGTACAATCGCCCTTGCTGACTTTCTCAGTTTTTCTAAGGCCAATCGTAAACCCTTTGTGGGTATTAAACAAGTAGTAACCGTTACCAAATGGTTTGAATTCCCATCCAAATAACTTACTATAAAAATCGATGCTTTTATCAAGATTTGTTGAAGGGATTTCAACATGAGCAATAAAATCTGATGCCATAATTTATTCCTGAATTTTTACATTATGTGATAATTAATTTCTGTATGCAATTTATGTATGATTAATTGCAATATCAATTAATTTACAAAAGGAAATTTCTGTTGTGTTAATTCTTAGAATTGTTTTTACTATCTCTCGAAGGAAAAGATAAAATCGCTCCGATAACCGCACCATAAATTGTGCTTGCATAAGGATTGCTTTGAATTGGACAACCATTATTGCAGCCGATAAGGTAGTAATATACGTATCCCAAAAGCCCACAAACCAAAATGGGGAGAATTCTTCTTATTAATGTTTTTGTATTAAAGTTCATTTTCTAGTCTGTTATTAAAAACTCTTAATATAAGATGAGGGGGGAAATGAAGGGTTTCAAGCAGTATTTGTTTAACTCAAGTTGACCGCTTGAATTAACTAACTCAAAAAATATTTATTTTTGGATGAAAATAACAATTTTATAAGGAACTAAATGTTTAAGCTTAAAAGAGTTCCCGTCCAAGTTGAGCTTTTACTCATTGTATTCCAACAGTTCTTTAACGATTATCAATGGCTTCACTTTAAGAGTATTTTATTGGCGTTGTTAGTAACCCCATATAGAGCTACTCTAAGTGGAATGGTAAAAATACTTTCCTTTGGAAGCCACAGAAGTAAACACAACGAATTTCTTAACGATTGTTCTATTATTTTAAGTAAAGTGTTAAAACTTTATGCTATGCTGATACTCCAACTACTGAAAAAATCTGACGAAGCCATTTACTTTATAATTGATGACACAACAAATAAAAAAAGAGGTAAACATATAATTGCTGCTTTCAATCTTTTTGAACATACAAGTAAACAATACATATGGGGTCAGCAGTTAGTATGCGCTGTTATAGAATATAGAGAAATCGTAATTCCATTTGCTATAGAAATATATGTTCCTAAAGAAAGCGTAAAGACAATAGGAAATTCTCCAAAGGAGTCTGGGAATCCATCCCTTCGGGACATTCGGACATTTAAGAAGAAAACTATAATAGCTTCTGAAATATTAATGGAATTTGAAGCAGATGAAAAACAATCCGCTGAAGGCGGAGTATTTGTAGTTGCAGACACTTACTATGCTTGCCCACCGATATTTACATTATGTCGACAAAGGAAGTATAACTTCGTCTCGATGCTCAAGACAAACAGAGTATTGTATTTAGACAATCCCGCAAGCGGGACAGCTAAGCAAATGAATGTTAAGCAATATACAAAGCGTTATTTTAACAGAAGAAATAAAAACAGAATAATAAGAATTGGTTTAAATAAATATCGAGTATATTCTCAAAAGGCAGTATTAAAGTCTGGAGGAGCAGTAAAATTAGTTTGTACAAGGAACACTTCACATAGCACTGTGAAGGTTATCTTTACGACTAATGCTGCTCTTCCTATTGAATCAATACTTACGGCCTATCAGAAGCGATGGTCTATTGAGGTCTTCTTTAAAATGAGCAAGCAATATTTAGGTTTAAGATCATATCAAAACAGAAATCTTAAAGCTGTTGAATCAGCCGTAAGATTATCTTTGATATCATATAACCTCCTGACCCACGTTTTCATAGAAGAAAAACGTGCACAAGGTAAAAGATTAACCGAAAAAAATCTTGCTCAGTTTTCAGTTTTATCTATGAGAGACCACTTTAGGCAAATAGCAATGAGTGATTCAATCGAATATTGTCTTGAGCAGAATATCAATAAATCAAAGAACACGTTAGTAAAAAATATTAAAAATTTGTTGTTGGTAGCTTAGTTAAGCGGTCAACTTGAGTTAATTACCAATTCACATTGAAATTCATATTTTTCATTAATTGATTGCTTTACCGGCGGAAGTGCAGATTGCTTTATTAATTTTGGCTGCATGATAGATGATTCATCAGATTGAAATATTGAGCAGCCGGTAAAGATGATTAAGCAGAACGAAAAGTATATTTTATTCATTTCCATCTCCCAAAAGATAAGAGATAAGAATCATTATTTAATCGTCAATAGAAAACAATTTCCAATTTCAGCTATTATTTAATCATATTAACTATTTATTCCAATCGAATAAAAAGTTCAGATTTTGAAATAGAAATAGGAAACCTGAATCCAATAAATCACTGCTGTCCAGAATAATTATGAAACAGAAAAAAAGTTTTCTAACTATCTGTATTAGATAAAATCTAAATAGTTCCGAATTCACTCCCTCGCATATTTAATTCTTCTCTCTTCCCTTCAAAAGAATAATCTTCTTGGTGTTGGAAAGCATTTTTAATCATAAGATTACTCTCAAATTATGAAAAGAAGGTAATAAGGTTGAAGCGACATATCTTAATGTGTTACTGAGGTAATTAATTTTAAACATCTGATTGGCAGTTGTAGAAATATTTTTCTTAAACCTTAGGTAAACAAATAACCCAATGAAATATAAGCTTATCCCATTATTTTTTTGGATGTAAAAGGTGATACAACTTCACAATAAGAACAACCTCGCATTTATTCTTGACAGATATGAGACAAATTTAATTTAAGCCTCAATCATTTCAATAGAATTTTTATTTGGGTATTTTTACAAATAAAAAATCCCAACACTATTTTGAATCATTTAGAATTATCGGCAGTAAGAATTATCAGAGGTCATTTTGATGATTTATCTTCTCAAGGATTAAGATTAACTGAAATTCAAAAGATGAATTATCATTATGAGTTTTCTGTTATAAGAGATAGAGTTAGAATTAAACTTCAAGTTTATTTTGGGAAAAAGGGAGTTAAGACCGTTCTTCAGGGTGATCAGACTTCCAATTTGTATAAAGAACTTTATAAAAAATTCAATTCAGATTTATTTGCGCTTACTCCGCAAAATACGGGGCTTGAAAGCGAACAGTTATTAGAGCCATCTTGTTACATTGGCACCGATGAATCCGGCAAAGGAGATTATTTTGGTCCGCTTGTCATAGCAGGAGTTAAAGTCGACGAATCAAATTTTCGATTTCTGAAATCAATTGGTGTCAAGGACAGCAAAGATTTATCTGAAAGTGCTATTAAAAAAATCTCGGGTGAAATCAGAAAGAATAATGGAATTAATTTCAACGTAATCTCTATCTATCCTAAAAAATATAATGAATTGTATAGCAGAGTTGGAAATGTGAATAGGATTTTGGGCTGGGGTCACGCTAAGGTAATAGAAAATCTTTTGGAAAAAAATGAGGTTGAAGAAGTCATCAGTGATAAGTTCGGCGATGAAAAATATATTTATACTTCGCTGCAGGAAAAAGGGAAAAATATCACTTTACACCAGGTAACGAAGGCAGAGAAATACACTGCGGTAGCGGCTGCTTCAATTCTTGCACGGGATAGATTTAATTCCTGGTTCAAGCATGAAAAAGCCAAGCTTGGTTTTGATCTGCCAAAGGGTGCTTCGGAAAGCACCGAAACGGCTGCCAAAAAATTAATCAGCAAATTAGGTAATCATTCGCCAGCGGATTTTGTGAAACTTCACTTTAAGAATACTTTAAGACTAGGTACGAACATTAATTAAAACAAGGAATTGGAATGGCTTCATCAAAAAAAATAAATAGAATTGGAATAATCACAGGCGGGGGAGATTGCCCTGGATTAAATGCAGTAATTCGCGGCGTTACAAAACCCGCTCAAGATTACGGCATGAATGTCTTTGGAATATTGGATGGATTTGAAGGACTTGTTGAGGGAAAAGCTAAAGAACTTAATAATCAGGATGTGTCGGGGATTTTAGCAGTAGGTGGTACGATTCTCGGATCATCAAATAAAGGTGATCCATTTCATTGGCCCATTGAAATAAATGGTAAGATCGAGATCGTTGATAAATCTCAAGGTGCATTAAAAAATTATCAAGCGTGGGGGCTTGATGCGATCATTGCAATTGGCGGCGATGGTACAATGCATATCTGTAATAAGCTTAGCAAAATGGGAATGAATGTAATTGGTGTTCCGAAAACAATTGATAACGATTTAGAAGCAACTGATATGACTTTCGGGCATGATTCTGCAGTTTACGTGGTTTCAATGGCTTTAGATCGTTTGCATACAACCGCTTCTTCTCACCATAGAGTAATGGTTGTGGAAGTAATGGGAAGATATGCCGGATGGATTGCTCTTAACGGAGGTTTATCTGGCGGTGCTGATATTATTTTAATTCCTGAAATTCCATTTTCGTGGGATAAGATTTATAAAAAAATCCATGAGAGACAATTAATGGGGAAGAGATTCAGTCTCATTTGTGTTGCCGAAGGCGCCAAACCAGTTGATGGTGAAATGGTTATTAAAGGAACAGATAGAAAGAGAACCGATCCCGTTCGGCTCGGTGGAATTGCAGAATTGGTTGCAGCTAATATTGAAAAGCATACAAAACGCGAAACCCGAGTTACGGTATTAGGGCATTTGCAAAGAGGCGGAAGTCCAACTCCTTTCGATAGAATTCTTGCAACAAAGTTTGGCGCTTTTGCCATTGAACTTGCTGCAGAGAAAAAATTTGGTCGTATGGTTGCATTAAAAGGATCTGAAGTTAAGAACGTTAAGATCGAAGATGCAATCTCCCGGCAGAAGCTGGTTCAAGCAAATAATCAAGCAGTAAGAACAGCAAGGGCAATTGGTATTTCGTTCGGAGAGTAATTTATAGTCTCACATTGAGTGGCAGTGCCATCTAAATGTGACACCATCAATAAATCTCAGTCTTCGACAGGCTCAGACTGACAGTGAAGAATTTCTAAACACCGGTTAAATAGATATAGCTTTTCTATTAATTATGCAATTCTGTAATATCATTTCTTTATTTTTGGACAAATAAAATTTCTACTTCTTTCCTTAAAATAATAAGGAGAAAAAATGCAAAAGCTTCTTTTACTCGGTGCTGAAGCAATTGCTCAAGGTGCAATTGATGGGGGAATGTCCGGCGTTTATGCTTATCCGGGAACACCATCTACAGAAATAACCGAATATGTTCAGAATAATAAAACTGCATCAGAAAGAAAAATACATAGTCAGTGGTCCGCAAATGAAAAGACCGCAATGGAAGCGGCACTTGGAATGAGCTATGCAGGCAGGCGGGCAATGGTTTGTATGAAACATGTTGGATTAAATGTTGCTGCAGATGCATTCATTAACTCTGCAATTACAGGAGTTAATGGCGGATTGATTGTTACTGTTGCCGATGATCCCTCGATGCATTCATCCCAGAATGAACAAGACTCACGTTTCTATGGTAAGTTTGCCATGATACCGATTCTTGAACCATCAAATCAGCAGGAAGCTTATGATATGGCTTACGAAGGTTTTGAGCTTTCTGAGAAATTTAAATTGCCTGTGCTGTTAAGATTCACCACACGGCTTTCTCACTCACGTTCAGGCATTCAAACAAAGGAAATGAAATCCCAGAATTCTTTAATCTATCCCGAAGATCCAATTCAGTTTGTGCTTCTTCCTTCAAATGCAAGAAAGCGATACAAGGGTTTGCTCGCCGTGCAAGATTCAATTGAGGATGATTCTGAAAAATCTAAATACAATATTTACTATGAGGCTGCTAGTCAAGCTGAACTTGTTTCAGCTTCTATGGGTGAGATTCCGATCCCGACAAAGTCGGGACGGAATGACAATGATAAGCTACCGAAACACTCACTTGGAATAATTGCTTGTGGTATTGCTTATAATTATATAATGGAAAATTATCTTGACCGAAATTGTCCATATCCCATTTTAAAACTTGGACAATATCCGCTTCCTTACTCAAATGTTGAAAAAATTGTCAACGAGTGCCAAAAAGTTTTGGTGCTTGAAGATGGTTATCCATTTGTAGAAGA
>Ga0209212_1004327_pt1 | contig 17633 bp, 16 predicted proteins | sample RifGroC2_FD_183996 | JGI IMG/M metagenome (GOLD analysis project Ga0209212, IMG submission 183996) | Groundwater microbial communities from Rifle, Colorado, USA - Groundwater C2 (SPAdes) (version 2) | ecosystem: Environmental > Aquatic > Deep subsurface > Groundwater | place: Rifle, Colorado...
TTCCCTCTTTCCCTCTTTCCCTCTTTCCCTCTTTCCCTCTTTCCTTCTTTCCTTCTTTCCTTCTTTACCTTCTCCCTGTCCCCTCATCTGTAGCTGCACGCTCACGCCGTCTTCTTCAGCTCTTCTTTCACGAAGTTCAATGTGCCGCCTGCCAGCAGATGCCTTCGCTGCCGCTCCGAAACGTCGAGGACCGTGATGATCTTTTTCCCGCCAATGGTCACCGGGATCTCCCGGTCGCCCTGCGCCACATGCTTTCGGACATCGTCCAGGACCACTGCTGCTCCCGCTTCGATCCGGTCATAATCGGCCGGGTCTTTGAAGGTGAGCGGCAGCACCCCGAAGTTGCAGAGATTCGACAGATGGATGCGAGCGAAGCTCTTGACGATCTTGGCTCGCACACCGAGATACCGCGGTGCCAGGGCCGCGTGCTCGCGGCTCGAACCCTGGCCGTAGTTCTGGCCGCCGACGACCACGACGGTCTTCTTTTCCCTGGCCCGTTTCGCGAACTCGGCATCGATCTGGGAAAAGACGAATTCGCTGATCGCCTCGATGTTCGAGCGGAGCGGAAGCACCTTGCTCCCTGCCGGCATGATGCCGTCTGTGGAGATGTTGTCCCCCACTTTCAGGATCACCTCGGCAACCAGACGGCCCGGAAGTGGTTCGAGCTTCGGAAGGGGCCTGACGTTCGGCCCTCGAACCACCACGGTCTTGCGCAGCTCGGCAGAGGGAAAAATGATGGATTTCTCGTTCACCAAGTACTTCTCAGGGTCCTGGATGCGCGGGTAGGCCATTTCCTTTGCCAGGTCGCGGGGGTCCGTGATCGCGCCCTTGAGCCCTGCAGCGGCAGCGGTCTCTGGCGAACACAGATAGATCTGATCGTTCTTCGTACCGGAGCGTCCGGGGAAATTTCTCGGGAAGGTACGCAGGCTCACCTCGCCCGTACCCGGCGCCTGGCCCATGCCGATGCAGCCCTGGCATCCGGGCTCGTGGATGCGCGCACCTGCTGACAGAAAGTCCATAAGCCCGCCGGCCTGGTACACGTTCTCCGTCACCTGCCTGCTGCCGGGGTTCACGTTGAAGGAGACATCAGGATAGACCTGCCGTCCTGCCAGTATCTTCGCAGCGACCATCAGGTCGCGGAAGGAGGAATTCGCGCTGCTGCCCACGATCACCTGGTGCACCTTTGTTCCCGCCACTTCCCGCACAGGCACCACGTTGCCCGGCGATGAGGGTTTCGCGATCAACGGTTCGAGCTTCGAAAGATCGATCTCGGCCTGCTCGTCGTACTGCGCGCCTTCATCGGCAGATAGTTCCTTCCAGGCGTCGCTTCTGCCCTGGGCAACAAGGTATTCTCGCGTTCTGTCATCGGAGGGAAAGATCGTGCTCGTGGCGCCCAGCTCCGTGCCCATATTACCGATGGTCTCGCGGTCCGTTGCCGAGAGCGTTTTGACACCAGGGCCATAGTACTCCACGATCTTGCCGACGCAGCCCTTCACGTCATAGCGCCGCAGCATCTCGAGGATCACATCCTTGGCGCTCACCCAGTCTGGCAGCGAGCCCGTGAGCTTCACACCCAGCACCTTAGGGCAGAGAAGATGGTAGGGATAGCCGGCCATGGCGAGCGCCACGTCCAGGCCGCCGGCGCCGATGCCGAGCATGGACACGCCCGCCGCACCCGGCGTGTGACTGTCCGCGCCCAGGAGGGTCTTGCCTGGCACGCCGAAGCGCTCCATATGCACCTGGTGTGACACGCCGTTGCCCGGCTTGCTGAAGTGGACGCCGTACCGGGCCGCCGCGGTCTGGAGAAAACGGTGGTCATCGGCGTTCTTGTTGTCGGCCTGGAGCAGGTTGTGGTCAACGTACTGGGCTGCCAGCTCTGCTTTCACGCCATAGATGCCGAGGGCCTCGAATTCCAGCATGGCAAGCGTGCCTGTCGCGTCCTGCAGCAGGGTGTGGTCGATGGTGATGGCGATCTCAATTCCCGGCTGAAACTCGCCTTCCACAAGGTGAGATTCCAGTATTTTTTGCGTCAGGTTCCGTTTCATGGCACTCCTCACCGTCCTGAAAGGAGCATCCTGCTGTTTAATTGGGATATTTATTGTCTTGTTTGATTCTAACGCCTGTTTTAATTGTACCACGAGCAGGATGAATGTCAACGAACTGTGCCGCCCGCGAGTCTGTGCGAACAGGCAGGCAACGGTTTCCTCACCCGCTAACACGTCCTGCTTGAGTTTGCATTTTTTGCCGCGAGGATAATCATGCCCATTCTACCATATCCCCCCCTTAGCGAAGTTCGATATACGGCAACCAACAAGGGTGCGACTGCCTTGCATGCGGTCATTCCGGCATGTTGTGGCAGCCGCAGACTTTGGCCTGTGCCTGTGCACGTCTTTCGCGATCTTTCGTTCCTCATTATTTAGTCGTAGACGACTTTTCACGGCTTTTTGACAGGGCACAGTCTCTCATCTAGACTGATAGTAAAGGCTCCACTTGTTCCTGATCCACCGTTTCCAGATACTTGTTCAAAAGTTTCGATTCTCTCAACACATTCAGATGCTGAATGTGCTCATGATACCCGGCCCATTCACTAAGGGCCGCTGAGATCGTGCTGCAGGAAGGGGAGACCTGTCTGGTCCGCAAGGAAAGGAGGATATGTCATGAAACGGTTCATCTGGATCTGCGCGCTGCTGCTCGCAACAGCGCCGCTCACGGTTTATGGTGAGTTTGCCACGCTCGACGAACTCGCCAAGGCCTACAGCGTGGACACGTGCAGGACCTGCCACGCCAAGGTGCACACCGAGTGGACGTCGTCGTACCACTCGCAGTCTGTGGTCCATTCCCTGGGAGGCATACGGAACTTCATTGTTGTGGGCCTTGGCCAGGAGTGGAAGAAGCCCGTGAACAGGGACAACCTCATGCGCTGCATGGCCTGCCATGCGCCGCAGTTGGCCGAAGCTTCCGAAGGCCTTGCCACGCAGGTCGCTGACCTGATCATCGCCGCTGTGGACGAAAAGGACGGAAAGAAAAAGGATGCGGCCAAAAAGGAGATCGCCAAACTGAACGTCAACTGCATTGTCTGCCACAACACCAAGATCATCCTCGAAAAGAACCTCAAGGGCGACCCGAAGCCCAACGTGTACTACGGTCCGACCGGCAAATCGTCGCCGGCTCACCGCTCGGCAAAATCTAAAGAGATTCAGACGGCCCTGTTCTGCGGCCAGTGCCACGGCATCTACACGCCGCCGGATGGAGATATTATCCAGTGCAACACGCTCTACGGCAGCTACCAGGAGGCCTACCGCGGGAACGGCGGGGCCGAAACGTGCCAGGACTGCCACATGCTCGCCAAGAACCGCGGCCACAAGTTCCCGGGCGCTTATGAAGTGGAGATCGTGAAAGAAGGCGTGGACCTCGATGTGCAGGCTGCAGCGATCAAACTTACGCCGGGCAAGTGGATCCCCACGGCTATCGTGACCGTCAGCCTCACGAACAAGGCCGGCCATCGCATTCCCGATGGCTGACTGTGGTCCGCCAAGCTGGTCCTGGAAGTGACCGCCAAAACGGATACGGGAAAGACGATCGCTATGGGCAGGAAAGAATACTGGGAGCTGGGCGTTGACATCGACGGCGACCATCGCATGGGTGCATGGCAGATCAAAGAGGTCGTGGACCTGACCCTGCCGCCCCGCAAGACCACGAAGGAACGGTTCGTCACTGAGCTGGGTGAAGGCGTGAAGAGCGCCGACGTGGAAGTAAAGGTTACCTATTATCCTTCGGCAAAGCACGAACTGGTCATCCACAAAGAAGCGAAGAAGCTGACCTTCTGAGCGGCAATCGCAAGAGGATGTGAACTGACAGCCGGGCCACGCAAGGGCCCGGCTGTCAGTATAGTCGCAAAAACAAGGAGGCAGGCATGCTTCCAAGCCTTTCAGAATGCGCGTTAGTATCGTTTTTTGCTTTGCCTGAGGGATTGCACTGGACGTGACTTTTGCACGAGTCCCCGGCTGATCGTGCTCACGTGTTTATTGATGTCGCTCTAAAAGGCTTTCCTGCAGGTCTGCCGCCTTTTCGCGCACGTTTTTTTCAACGATGGGGTTTTTTCTTGTGGTTATGCGCCCTGACGGAGAGGGGCCTAAAAGATGCTGAAATCAAAATATCTCTTCGGGTTCTTTTTGATGTCCTTCACGAGTTCGTTCAGCTCCTTCACCGTGGACCGCAGGTCCTCTTTCAACTCCCGGTCGCCGATAAGGCTGCCCATGGCGCCCTCGCCCTTATCGATCCGGTCGAGGACGGCGCTCAGCTTCAGGGTGGCGGCATTCATGTTCACATAGAGGCTCTCGTCGTCGATAAGGCGCCGCATCGTGCCTTTCGACTCGGCGAGCCGCTTCGCAAATGCATCGAGGGACTCCGATGCCTTCAGGAACCGCTGATAGACCTCGGGATCGCTGATCACCTTGTTCAATGTGCCTTCCGACGTCTTCAATTCCTTTGCGAAGCTGCGGATGTCCCGGGCAGATGCTGCAAGGTCCCGGTACAGCGTGTCCTCGCGGATCAGCCTTCCGAGCGTTCCCCGCTCGCTCTCGATCCTGTCCACGAACTGGGTCAGCTCCTCGCCGATCTCGGGAAGGGTCATGCCCTCCATCTTATCTTCCGGCATCAGGGCCGGTGCGTCGCGCGAACCCATGCTCAGTTCAATGTACTTGTCGCCCAGCAGACCCAGCGTCCGGATCGTGGCGGTGGAATCTTTCTTGAGATAGGCGAGGGCCGTCTTGTCGATGGTCATCGTCGTGATGATGCGCTCGTCCGGAGTGAGCAAAATGGTCCGTACCGATCCCACCTGTACCCCGGCGAACCAGACCGGCGCGCCCGTCCGCAGGCCCTTGACGTCCCGGAACGCCGCCGACATCACGACCCGTGGCGAAACAAGCTTTCCGATGTCCCCCGCGAACAGGATGGCCAGGAAAAGGACTCCCAGTCCGGCGGTCACCACGATCCCCACCCGGAGCGAGGACCAGACGAACTTCTGTTTGTACTCGTACATGGGTTGCCCCCTGAGAATGGCCGGCCCTACCGCAACAGGAACAGCGCGTCGATGAATTTTTTGAGTTCCTCGTCGTCAGTGTTCAGCAGTCCCGGCAGGTCTCCGTCAAAGGTGATCCGGCCGTTCTTGAGATAGAGGAAGCGCTCCGACACGCGGGCCGCTGCCGTCACATCATGGGTGACGATGATGCTCCCCCGCCGGTCCGGCGGCTCACCCGCTGAAAGCTCGCTGATCAGATCTCCGATGTTCTCCGCCGTGAGCGGATCGAGACCCGTGGTGGGTTCGTCGTAGAGCATCATGCGCGGCTCACCGGCCGCCATGGACCGGGCAATGGCAGCGCGGCGCTGCATGCCGCCGCTCAATTCCTCGGGCATCAGGTCGATGGCGCCTTCGATGCCGACCTTGCGCAGGAGATTCCGCACTTCTTCATCTATATCCTCCTCCGAAAGCGCGCCCTGCTCCCGCATGCAGTACGCGACATTCTCCCGGACCGAGAGGGAATCGAACAGCGCGCCTTCCTGGAACACGATGGTGAATTTGCGCCGAATGGGCCGGAGTTGCGACTCGCTAAGGCGCGTGATGTCCTCGCCGTCGATCATGATCCTGCCGGAGTCCGGACGTACCAGAGCGAGCAGCAGCTTCAGGATGGTCGTCTTGCCCTCGCCGCTGCCTCCCAGGAAGGCAAGACGGTCCCAGAACTGCGCCGTGAAGCTCACACGGTCAAGCACCCGGTTCGAATTGTACGCGAGCGTGACGTCCTGAAACTCGATCATGCCTGCATCCCCAGCAGCAGAAAGAGGATCTGCGTCAACAGAAAATCCGTCACAATGATCATGATGATGGAAAGGACCACCGCCGTTGTCGTGGCTTGCCGCAGGCCCCGCGCCCCTCCCCTCGCCGCGAGCCCCATGTAGCAGCTGATCGTCGCGATAAGGAAGCCGAAAAGAAAGGGCTTGGCAAGTCCCGAAACGATGTTGTTGAAATTCATGATCTCGGCGATCTGGCCCCAGTAGAAGGACCCGCTCTGGTGGCTCACGAAGGCCGCGATGTAGTAGCCGCCGAAGAGCGCCGCGCCGTCGCCGATGACGGTGAGCACGGGCAGCATGAGCGTGGCGCTCAGGACCCGGGGCGTCACGAGCTTCTTGACCACGTCCATGCCGAAGACCCGCAGCATGTCCACCTGGTGGCCGAGCACCATGGAACCCAGCTCCGAGGCCATGCCGGAGCCCACCCGGCCCGCAAAGGTGAGCGCTATCGCCACCGGGCCGATCTCCCGGATGATGGCAATGCCAACGATCTTGCCCGTGTACATCTTGAGCCCCAATGCGGCAAGTTCTGTGGATATCTGGAGCGAAAGCGCCATGCCGATGAAGAGGGACACGAGAATGACGATGAGGACCGAACCGGACCCTGCGTAATCCATCTGCTCCACGGTCTCGCGGACGCGGAAGGGCCGGTGGAATATCCCGAGAAGGGATCTCGCCGAGAGCGCATAGAAATCCTGCGCCTGCGCCAGCAGTGTTCGAAGGTTCATCAGCAATAATGTACGCTCAGGTTCTTCTTTCGGGGAAAACAGCGGAACAATTTCAACAATCTTAGCATGTTCTCTTTCGTTGTGCAATGCCCGGTTCCCGGACGCTTACCCCTTTGACGGGAGGGCCGGTTCAGGCTACAATGGATCATCGATGAGATATCAGGAGGGAGGAACCAATCATGACTGCCGGATGCTTTATCGGGATCGATCAGGGAAGCAGTTCCACGAAGGTCCTTGCCTTGGGCGTGGATGGCCAGGTCCTGTACCAGACGCGGAAAGAACTGCCCCCTCCAGTCCGCGAGGACCTCAGAGTGGAACAGGACCCGCGCGAGATCCTCGCGTCCGTCGAAGAGGCGCTGAGTGATACCCTGCAGACCCTTGCAGGAAAACCGGTCCTGGGGATCGGGCTTTCCTGCCAGCGCTCCTCATGCCTCCTCTGGAATGAGGCGACGGGGGAACCGCTCTCTCCGGTCCTGAGCTGGCGCGACACCCGCGGTATAGAGTTCCTCGAACAACTCGCTGCCAGGAAAGACCTGATATTCAAGGCCACCGGTCTGCCCCTCACTCCTTATTACTCCGCCACCAAATTCCGATGGCTCCGAAAGAACCTTCCTGCAGCATCTGCGTCCGGGGCCGTCTTCGGCACACTCAGCAGTTTTCTGACGCAGCGGCTGACAGGGGCCGGGAAGGCCCTCATTGACCACACCAGCGCAGCGCGCACGCAGCTTGTGAACATCCGTTCCCTTTCCTGGGACCCCGAGCTTCTGTCGCTCTTCGAACTTGACGGCATCCGCCTCCCGGAGATCGTGCCCACGGTCTTCAAATTCGGTACGGTTCCGGCGGCCGGCGCGCCGCTGCTTGCCTGCATCGGCGACCAACAGGCAGCCATGGTCGGGCTTGGTGTTCTGGAGAAGGGGGATGGCGGTATCAACTACGGCACCGGCGGATTCCTGATGGTGAACACCGGTGCCGACCTCGTGCCTGCGCCGGGACTCATGGCATCGGTGCACTATTCGACGGAACAGACACGGACCTTCCTGATCGAGGGCAGCGTGAATGCCGTGGGTGATGCGCTGGAGTGGCTGCGAGGCCGTTTCGGCCTTTTCAAGGAATATCCTGAGGTGGATGACCTGTGCTGGAAAGCTGTAGACGATGTGGTGGCCTTTGTGGCCCTGAACGGCACCGGCGCGCCCCATTGGGAGCCGGACATCTCGAGCGCCTTGCACGGCCTGACCGCCGAAAGCAGGCCCGCGGACATCGTACGGGCCACGGTGGAAGGCATCGCCTTCTTCATGAAGGATATCGGCGAGGCGATCCGATCGGCCGGCATAGAGCCCCGGTCCTTTGTTGCCGCCGGCGGCCTGTCGGCAGTCACATATCTGGTGCAGCTCCAGGCGGACCTCCTGAAAAGCAAAATCCGCACAAGCGCCGTGCAGGATGCATCGGCCTTCGGCGCCGCGCTGCTTGCCGGCTTGCAGCAGGGAGCGTGGACAATGGCGGATATCAGGAAGATGACGGCCCTGGGCGAAGATGTCGTGGGAGAGGACAATCCCGGTGCAACCCGGCGGTACCGGCGCTGGAAGGAACTCCACGGGATGACGGCCGGGCTGGATCGCGTGAAATGACGGGGTCTGTTCCGCTCACCCGCATGTCTTCCGGAAGATCGTGTTTATGTTGTGCCGGTATGGGCCCCTTTCCGTTTCCGGTAGTGATCAACGATCTTCTTCAGGGCCAGCGGAAAGAGGCCCAGGAGAGCGAAGGAAAGGATCAGCCGCAGCGACAGGATCCCCGCGAGCGACTCGATGCGCGCCAGCTCCTTGCCGGCATTCACGAAGACGACCGTTCCGGGCAGCATGCCCGCCTGGGAGACCCAGTAAAAGGTGCGCAGCGGCATCCTGGTCACCCCCATGACGAGGTTGATCAGCCAGAAGGGAAAGACCGGCACCAGCCTGAGCGTGAACAGATAGAAGGGGCCCTCGCGCTCGACCCCCTCATTGATGCGCCGGATCTTCTCTCCAAACCGGGCCTGGACCCAGTCCCGCAGGACAAAGCGGGATACGAAACATGCCAGGGTGGCGCCGATGGTGCTCGCAAAGGAAATGACCACCGTGCCGGTCAGGAGGCCGAAGAGAGCGCCGCCGGTAAGGGTCATGATCGCGGCGCCGGGCAATGACAGGGCCGTGACGAGGATATACAAAAATAGATAGCTGCCGATGACCGTCACCGGGCGCTGCGCATAGAGCGCCGCAAACCGGGCCTGCGATTCCTTGATGAAAGCAAGGGTAAGGTATTGGTCGAGCCCGAAGGCCTTGAAGGCAATGACCAGTGCAATGATGACGGCGACGATGACGATCTTTTTCACGGTGCCTCTCTTTATCTGATTTTTGGCTGCTTCAAGGAAGGAAATCGCAAGGCGCTCTATTGCCGGGGAAGCCCATAACAGGCAGGGCCGGCGGACGCTGCCGACGGCCCTGCGGAGCAACACTATTTCCCGCCTGTTTCTTTCTTCCTGGTCGAAAAACCGAAAGGATAGTAGGCCGGACAAAAACCAACCGCACTCGTCAAAAGAAATACGATCGCAAATATCCCGAGCACGATCGCCACTGTACCGCTGAGCGTGCCGGTGAGCAGCAAAATGCCGATCACCACGGCCGCGCCGGTGCGTACCGCCCTGTCAACAGTTCCCATGTTCATCTTCATAATTTCTCACCCCCTTTCAGCGACGAATTTCTGTAACCTCACTAATAACCCTGCGGGTAAACTCTTTCGCACCGATTAACGTGCCTCATGTTCTGGGCTATCATCCTGTCCTGTGGCCCCTGCTTTACGCAGTGCTGACAGTCACCCGTCGATGCAGTGGCGCGTTAAAAGACCGAGAGAAGCTCGCTGATCTGTGGTGATGCTCGGGAGGGAATGGTGCGACGTCTTGATACAGTATAACATACGTCCTCGGCACCTGCGCCTCAGGTCATGTTCTTTTTTATGATCGCAGCCATCTGCGGCGCGGCACGCTCCATGTCTTCGAGCAGCAGGAGCTGCACCCGCGCGCGGTGAAGGTTCTGGGCAGGAGAAGTGGTCTTGAAGTAGGTATCACCGCGAAGATAGTCGGCCAGGAACCGGAGGCCCAGCTCATAGGTGATCACCTTCGGGGAGAGAGCCAGAAGCTCGGTCTCGTCGGGCGTCAGAAAAATAGCCGCCTCTCCGAGATATCCTTCGGCAAGGGCCGCAAAGAGGTCAGGATCGATGCGGATATCACCGAAATGTTTTGCGTCCTCGCCTGCGGGGTTGCAGGCTGAGCGCACGCAATCTCCGAAATCAAAATGAACGATCCCGGGCTTGACCGTATCCAGATCGATCATGCAGACCGCCTTGCCCGTCAGGTCGCTGATCAATACATTGTTCGCCTTGGGATCATTATGCACGACACGAAGCGGTATCCTGCCGCTGTCCAGGCGGTCCATAAGCAGCGACGCCGTCCGCCGCCGCCGGTTCACGAACTCTACCTCCGGCCGGACCTCGGCGGCGCGGCTCCTGATGTCTTTTTTGAGCGCCTCATCGAATTCCCGGAGATAGTATGGTGTGTTGTGGAAGCTGGGGAGTGTGTCGTGGAGCAGGCGCGGCTGCAGGTCCGAGACCAGGGCCTGGAACCGTCCAAGGCCGCGGCCGATCTCGCGGGCCAGGTCCGGAGACGAGACGATGTCGTAGACGGAACAGGACTCGATGAAGTGGGTGGCACGCCAGGCCCCTCCTGATGCGTCGAGAACATAAGGGTGCCCGGTCACTGCGGGGATGAGCGACAGGACCTGCTGCTGGGGATCGACGACGCCTGCCGCAGCCAGCCGGCGCACCATATGGTCCGTCACGGTGCGGATGTTCTCCATCACCTGCACCGGCAGGGCAAAGACGCCGGGATTGAGGCGCTGCAGGATGTACCGACGCGCTGTCTCGCCCTCGAAATATTCGCACAGCCAGGTGTCATTGATCAGGCCTGTGCCCCACTTCTCGGCCTTGACAAATGCTCCGGAGATCTCGAACTGAGATAGGATGGATTCGATCATGGCGTCAGCACCGATCCCGCTCAGAGCGGGACTTGCGGTACGGCATTACCGTCGGACGATCATTTTTTAGTCTGCTCAGTGAATACTTCCCTCACCTTGTCCCAGAACCCCGTGGTAAGGGGTGAGCAGCCGTCCGTGCTCAGGCAATCGAATTCCTTGAGCAGTTCTTTCTGCTTTGAAGAGAGCTTCGCAGGCACTTCGACGGCAACCCGGCAGAGCTGGTCGCCGTGGCCTGAGCCGCGCAGATGGGGGAAGCCCTTTCCGCGCAGGCGGAACACATGGCCCGGCTGCGTCCCCGCCGGAACCTTGAGCTTCGCAGGGCCTGAGAGCGTCGGGACCTCGATCTCCGTGCCGAGGGCCGCCTGGACGAAAGTGATCGGCACATCGCAGAGGATATCCTGTCCTTCACGCTCAAAGATCGGATGGGCTTCTACGTTCAAGACCACATACAGGTCGCCGGGGGGGCCGCCCTGCGTTCCCAGTTCTCCCTCGCCGGAAAGACGGATCGCGGTCCCCGTTTCCACGCCGCCGGGGATCTTGACCGACAGCGTCCGTTCCCGCTCCACCCGTTTTCTGCCCGTGCAGGCCGGGCAGGGATCGGTGATCACCCGGCCTTCACCGCCGCACTTGCTGCAGGTACGTGAAATACTGAAGAAGCCCTGCTGGATGCGCACCTGGCCCGTGCCATGGCAGGCTGCGCAGGCCAAGATCCCGTCGCGCGAGCGCGCGCCAAGACCGTCGCATTCAGAGCAGCGTTCCCAGCGGGGCACGCGAATCTTCTTCGTCGTGCCGAATGCTGCGTCCTCGAAACTGATCGAAAGGTTATATCGGAGATCATCGCCTGCTGTGGCACGCGACCTGCCGGCGCCGCCGCCGAAAAACTGCTCGAAGATGTCTCCGAAGACGTCGCCCATTCCGAAACCGCCGAACCCGGCCTGACCCTGAGCGCCCGGCGCTGTGCCGTACTGGTCGTAATAGGCCCGCTTCTGAGGATCGGACAGTACCTCGTAGGCCTCGCTGATCTCCTTGAACTTCTCTTCCGCGGCCTTGTTGCCCTGGTTCTTGTCCGGATGGTGCTCGTGGGCCAGCCGCCGGTATGCCCGCTTCAGTTCAGCGTCCGTTGCGTTGCGGTGTACGCCGAGCAGTCCGTAATAATCTTTCGCCATAATAATAACTCACGCCCCGGGGCGGATGATCTCCTTCGATAAAAAAGAGGATAGCGAACGCTCTGTCCGCTATCCTCTCTGATAGTGATCCTCGTGGCTACTTCTTGTCCTTGTCCACTTCCTCGAACTCGGCGTCGACCACCTTCTCCTCGGGTTTCCCTCCGTCGCTGCCTGCGGCGCCGCCCGCACCAGACCCCGCGCCCGGTCCGCCGCCGCCCTGCTCCTTGCCCATCTTGGAGTAGACCTCTTCGGCCAGCTTATGGGAGGCCTTCGACAGGTCGGCCGTGGCCTTCTTCATCGCCTCCACGTCTGTACCGTCCTTCACGCTCTTCGCCTGCTCAAGGGCCTTTTGGATATCGCCGCGCTCCGCCTCGGCCAGCTTCGATCCGTAATCGGCCAGGGACTTCTCCACGGAATAGACCAGCGTGTCCAGCTCGTTCCTTGCCTCGGCAGCCTCGCGCTTTTTCTTATCTTCTGCGGAATGGGCCTCCGCTTCCTTCACGGCCCGGTCGATCTCATCCTTGCCCAGGCCGCTCGTGGCTGTGATCCTGATGGACTGCTCCTTGCCCGTGCCGAGGTCCTTGGCCCCCACATGGACGATGCCGTTCGCATCGATGTCGAAGGTCACCTCGACCTGCGGTACGCCGCGCGGCGCCGGCGGAATGCCTACGAGCTCGAAGCGGCCCAGGGTCTTGTTGTCTCCGGCCATCTCGCGTTCGCCCTGAAGCACATGGATGGACACTGCGGGCTGGTTGTCCGAGGCCGTGGAAAAAACCTGGCTCTTCTTCGTCGGAATGGTGGTATTCCGTTCGATCAGCCGCGTCATCACGCTGCCGAGGGTCTCGATGCCCAGTGACAACGGGGTCACGTCGAGGAGCAGCACATCCTTCACCGCTCCGGTCAGCACCGCGCCCTGGATGCCCGCGCCGATGGCAACGACCTCGTCGGGATTCACACCGCGGTGCGGGTCCTTGCGGAAAAATTCCTTCACCGCCTGGACCACCTTGGGCATGCGCGTCATGCCGCCTACGAGAATGGCCTCGTTGATCTTGTCGACGCTGCTGCCCGCATCGGCCAGGGCCTTGCGGCAGGGTTCGATGCTCCGCCTCACCAGCTCGTCCACGAGCTGCTCGAACTTGGCCCGCGAGAGCTTATAAAGAAGGTGCTTCGGCCCGCTCGCGTCGGCGGTGATGAAGGGCAGGTTGATCTCCGTCTCCATGACCGTGGACAGCTCCACCTTTGCCTTCTCGGCCGCCTCCTTCAGGCGCTGCAGGGCCATCTTATCCTTGCGCAGGTCGATCCCCTGGTCCTTCTTGAATTCGTCGGCAAGCCAGGTGATGACCTTTTCGTCGAAATCGTCGCCGCCCAGAAAGGTGTCACCGTTCGTGGACTTCACCTCGAACACGCCTTCGCCCAGCTCCAGGATGGAAATATCGAAAGTGCCGCCGCCCAGGTCGTAGACGGCTATGGTCTCGTCCTTCTTCTTGTCCAGGCCATAGGCGAGCGACGCTGCTGTCGGCTCATTGATTATCCGGAGCACGTTCAGGCCCGAGATCGTTCCTGCGTCCTTCGTGGCCTGCCGCTGGCTGTCGTTGAAATAGGCCGGCACGGTTATGACCGCATCGGTCACTTTTTCGCCAAGATAGTCCTCGGCGGTCTGCCTCATCTTCTGCAGGATTATCGCCGATATCTCCGCCGGGCTGTAGACCTTCCCGCGCACCTCCACGTGGGCGTCACCGTTCGCCGCCTTCACGATCTTATAGGGAAGGTGCTTCATCGCCTCCTGCACCTCCGGTGCATCGAACTTGCGGCCAATCAGCCGCTTGATCGAGAAGACGGTGTGGTCGGGGTTCGTTATGGACTGTCGCTTTGCGATCTGGCCCACCAGCCGTTCCCCGCTCTCCGTAATGGCCACCACCGACGGCGTCGTGCGGCTGCCTTCCGAATTCGGGATCACGACCGGCTCGCCGCCTTCCATGATCGCCACGCAGGAGTTGGTTGTTCCCAGATCGATTCCGATTACTTTTGCCATGGCTGCCTCCTTAGCATACTACGCATGATGATGATTCGCTCTGAAATGTGATGCGATAATAACGTGGTTACGCCTGCTACTCGTTGTTTTCAGCTCCGTCCGCTGAGGCTGCCGGCCGCTTTGCCACCGCCACCTTCGCGTGCCGGAGCACCTTGTCGTGGTACAGATATCCTTCCTGCATTACCTGCGCCACGGTGTTTTCGGGCAAGTCAGTTGTTTCGACCTGCATGACCGCATTATGCTGCGCCGGATCGAAAGGCTGCCCGTGCGACGCAAAGAGCTTGACACCGGCCTTCTCCAGTACATCGCGAAACTGTCGATGCACGAGCTCCACGCCTTCCCGCAGCCCCTGAGCGTTCTGCGGCGAGTCGTCGGCGTGCTTGAGAGCCAGACCCAGATGGTCCACCACGCTCAGCAGTTCGGAAGCCAGCTGCTCGTTGGCGTACTTGCGAAAATCGGCCGTATCGCGCTGCATGCGCTTGCGGTAATTCTCGAAATCGGCATAGGTGCGCAGATACCTGTCCTGCGCCTCGGCAGCCTCTTGCTGCTTTTGCTCCAACGCCTGCGTCAGCTTTTCGAGCTCCTCGACAGAGACCGTTTCCTGCCCCGAAGATGGCGGCGCCCATTCCACGGCCTCGTCCTCGTGATCCTGAAATTCTTCGTTCATGGTCATTTTCCCTCGATGCCCCGGTGCAGCCGCTCGTCGAGAATTCGGGACAGCAGGCGGGACGTATAATCCACCACCTGGATCGCCTGCCGGTACTGCATTCGCGTGGGGCCGATCACGCCCAGCGTTCCGACCACATTGCCGGCCACCCGGTACTTGCCGACCACCAGGCTGCAGCCCTGCATCTCAAAATAGGGGTTTTCGCTCCCGATGAAGACCTTGATGCCCTCTGCAGCGATGCTCATGTCGAGCAGCTTAAGCAGCTTGTACTTATCCTCAAAGGCCCGGAGCAGCGCCTTCATTTTTTCCACATTGGCGAACTCGGGATGGTCGAGCACCTGTGCCGCGCCGCCGACAAATACCTTTTCAGCATCCCGGCCGTGCACGTCGTGGCTTGCCTGATAGGTCTCATCCATGAGCCGCGTGAAGACCTGTTTTTCCTCACCCAGCTTCTCCTGGAGGCGCTTCCGGATCTCGAATAGTGAGCGCGATTCCAGTTCCTCGTCAAGAAAACGACTGAAGGTGTTGAGCGCCTGCTGGTCTATACTTTCATCGAGATCGATCAGTTTGTTCTGAACCAGCCCGCTCGCGGTAACGAAGATGATCAATACCTGCCTGCCGCGCAGCCTGACGAATTCGATGTGCCGGCTCCGCCGGAGCCACCACTACGCCGGCATTCCGGGAAAGGGCTGCCAGGAACTGGCTCGTCTCCTCCATCAGGGCATGCAGATCGCCTCCGCCAAGCCTGGGCGCGGCGCTGAACCGGTCCTCAATATCATCCGTTTCGTCTTCGACGCAGACCAGGGTGTCAATATAGTAACGGTAGCCCTTGTCCGTGGGAACCCTGCCGGCAGACGTATGCGGATGGGTCAGAAACCCCATCTCCTCAAGTTCTGCCATGATGTTCCTGAGCGTAGCGGAACTGAGACCGAAATCGTACCGTTGGCACAGCACGTTCGACGCGACCGGATTGCCTGACAGTATATAGCTGTCGACCACTGCCTGGAGTATCTTTTCGTTTCTTTCACCCAGTGCCATTGTACACTTCCCAGGAGAAGCCCCTCCGGCAGCAGCCCGAGGTCCCCTTCATAACACGCGACACCCGGCAGTGCCGATTAAACGGGACAGCTGCGGGGTAGGAACATACTTCCTCGTTTGCTCTCGTAATTGAATGAGGACCCCTTTCCCCCGCTTAGCACTCTGGCCAGTAGAGTGCTAAATTTAACACATCGCTCGGAGAGGTGTCAAGCACTTATTTGGTCCAGCCAAGGGGACCAGCAGAATCGGCATAGGGGGCGGCCCTAAAGGCCGCGCCCCTGCCACACCACCCGGCATGCGGGTCCGCACCGGGCGGTTCGAGAAGTTGCGGTTACGAGAGACGGGGCACCCCAAGCCGGTCATAGTACGCAATAGTCAGCACCCGCTTGATCTCGCCATCGCTGTTACGCCACCAGCGTCGAGAGTTTGCCGCTACGCGCTGTGCGACTGCTGCGCTGGCCCCAAGTTTCCGAAGCTCCCGATATATGGTTGTGCCACGCTTCCAGTGCTTGAGTTGGATAGCCCGGAGCCGATGCCGCAGCCACTCATCCAGCGTGCGCCGGATGCCCGGAGTCTGCGCCAGCCCGAAGTAGGCTTTCCAGCCCAACAGGTACGGCCGTAAGCGTTCAATGACCTCCGCAATGCTGCGTCCGCCCGAGCGCCGGGTCAGTTGCCGCACCCGTTGCTTGAACGTCGCCAGCGCTTTGGCGGCCACCTTGCGCTTCACCCCGTCTTTGGCAAACCAGAAACTGTAGCCCAGAAACTTGCGCCCCACGACGCTCGCCACCGCGCTCTTGGCCTCATTGGCCGTAAGCCGCAGTTTGGCGTAGCAGCGCCGCAAGAGCGCCATCACCCGCTCGCCCGCTTTCCGGCTGCGTACATATACGTTGCAGTCGTCAGCGTAGCGGCAGAAGCAATGGCCACGCCGCTCCAATTCCTTGTCCACTTCATCCAGCAGCACATTGGCCAGGAGCGGCGACAACGGGCCGCCTTGAGGCGTCCCTTGGTTCCGCTCCTGCACCACTCCGTCGCTCATGATCCCGCTGTTCAGGTACGCTCGAATCAACCGGATGATCCCGGCGTCGGGGACGCGCTTCCGTAAGCGGTCGATGAGGATGTCGTGGTTGACCCGGTCGAAGAATTTCTCCAGATCGACGTCTACCACGACCCGCCGTCCGGACTGAACGTACGCTTGGGCGCTTAGTACCGCGTCGTGCGCCCGCCGTCCGGGCCGGAATCCGTAGCTGTGCTTACTGAATGTCGGATCAAGTATCGGTTGCAACACTTGCAGGAGGGCCTGCTGGATCAGCCGATCCGTGACCGTCGGGATGCCAAGCTCGCGCTCGCCGCCGTCCGGCTTCGGGATCGTTACCCGCCGTACCGGACTGGGCCGGTACGTCCCCCGCAGCAGTTGTTCACGCAGCGACGGCCACGTGGTGATCAGCTGGCGGGCGGTCTGGTCTATATCTAGACCGTCCACGCCCGCTGCGCCTTTGTTGGCCCGTACGCGCTTGAACGCTTGCAGCAGGTTCTCTCTCGTCAGCGCTCTTTGCAGCAGCGCTGACCCTGTGTTCCCGGTATCATGCCGCGGGGTGCTCGCTTCATCGCTGTCAGGTTCTCTCCCGGCTTCACCGGGCGCTCCCCCTGACCGCTCCGCAACTGCGGACTTCTGATGCCGTGCGTGCGCCATCGGTATGTCCTTGAACACTCCTTCTCGTTCGGCCCTTCGCTCCTTGTCGGCAGCTACTATGGCCTCTGCTGACTTCTCGCTCCGTGTCTCAACGTCGGCCTTTCAGCCGCAAAGCGAGATCTCCCCAGGTAAGAACGCACTCCTTCGCTGCACAACCGCCGGATTTACGCCGCCGCGCCTTGATCACGAGAGCTTCGCGGTTTATGGCCCGCTCGCCCTGCTCGGCAGCGCCTTCTATCCGGTTCTTGTTCATCGGCTCGCAGCTTCGCTCCGCGCTTCCTTCCCACACTCGGTCGCCCTCATGCAGTTGCGCTTCGCTTCGTTCGTCGTGACCAACTTACGGTGGGACTTGCACCCACAGGAGTGCGCCCATGCTGGGCGCACCAATAAAAAAGCCGCCCCATCTG
>Ga0209212_1004329_pt1 | contig 17623 bp, 15 predicted proteins | sample RifGroC2_FD_183996 | JGI IMG/M metagenome (GOLD analysis project Ga0209212, IMG submission 183996) | Groundwater microbial communities from Rifle, Colorado, USA - Groundwater C2 (SPAdes) (version 2) | ecosystem: Environmental > Aquatic > Deep subsurface > Groundwater | place: Rifle, Colorado...
GAGCGTGGAGCAGGGCTCGTCCATCAAAAGGATCTCCGGCTCCACCGCTATCAGCCTGGCGATGCAAAGCCTCTGCTGCTCGTCGGACTGAAGCTCCGTCGCCTTTTTGTCGAGCCGGTCTTTCAGCTGGTCCCAGAGGCCGACCGCTTTGAGCGATGATTCGACCGCCTGGTCGAGTTTTTCCTTGTTTTTCTCGCCGTGCACGCGCGGGCCGAACTTGATGTTGTCCGCAAGAGAGAGGGCGAAGGGGTTCGGATGCTGGAACACCATGCCGATCTGCTTTCTGAGCCTGGTTATATCGCAGGACGGCCCGAAGATATTTTCGCCCTTATACAGCACTTCGCCGTTCACGCGAGAGCCGGGCACGAGGTCGGACATCCTGTCGAGCGTTTTAAGCAGCGTCGATTTTCCACAGCCCGAAGGACCGATAAGAGCCACTATCGAGTTTTTTTTAACATCCATGCTCACGCTTTTGAGCGCGTGGAAACTGCCGTAGTAATAATCTAAATTCGATATTTTTAATATTATGTTTTCGTTATTTTCATTCATGGCGTTCATATCAACCGAACCTTCCGGTTATGTAATTTTCGGTCCTCTCGTCGCGCGGAGTCGTGAATATCTTCGAAGTGTCGTCATATTCGATAAGCCGGCCCATAAGGAAGAACGCGGTTTTATCGCCGACGCGCGCCGCCTGCTTGACATTGTTGGTTACAAGTATCACGCAGTACCTCGCTTTAAGCGCCGTGACGGTTTCTTCTATCTTCGCCGTGGAAACCGGGTCGAGGGCCGAGGTCGGCTCGTCGAACATTATGACATCGGGCCGCATTCCGAGAACGCGCGCTATGCAGAGCCTTTGCCGCTGGCCGCCGGAAAGTGAAACCGCGGGGCTCGCCAGGCGGTCTTTCACTTCTTCCCACAGGTAGGAATCTTTAAGCGACGTCTCTATTATCTGGTCCAGCTCGCTTTTTGAGTTTTTTCCGGCGAGCCTGGGGCCGTAGGCTATATTTTCATATATCGAAAGAGGAAGCACCACGGGACGCGCAAAGACCATTCCCGCCTTGCGCCGCAATACCGTCACGTCGATATCGCTCGAGCCGTAAACCGGCGAACCGTCGATCAGGATGTTTCCGCTGGCCCGGAAATTCGGCTGCAGATCGTTAAGGCGGTTGATCGAACGCAAAAGCGATGTTTTTCCGGAGCGAGAAGGGCCTATGACGCTAAAAACCTGCCTGTCGGGCACGGTCATATTAACTTCGCCGAGCGCCTCGACAGAAGTCCCGCCGGGCCTGTCCGGCAAAAAAGAAACGCCGAAATTCTCGAATTTTAATTTTATTTTAACGCCGTCCTGTACGGTTTCCATCATTTCTCCTGAAACAGCCTTCCGATTATTTTTTCAAGCCTTTTTACGCGCTATTAACTTATTCATCAGAGTGTAGGTTATCACATTTATAATCAAAATAAAAATTATCAAAACAAGCGCAGTGGCGAACGCCTTGTCCATCGAAATGCCTTCGCGCGCCATTATGTAAAAATGGACCGCGAGCGTGCGCCCCGATTCGAGGATCGATTCCGGCGCCGTCAGGGCCGAACCCGCGGTGAATATTACCGCCGCGGTCTCGCTTATGGCGCGGCCGACGCCCAGGATAACGCCCGTAACGATGCCGGGGACCGCCTCTGGAAGCACTATCTTTGTCACCGTCTGCCATCTCGTCGCGCCGAGCGAAAAGCTGGCCTCGCGAAGCTCGTAAGGCACCGATTTGATGGCCTCCTCGGAGGTGCGTATTATGGTCGGAAGTATCATAAAGCTCATCGTCAGCGCGCCCGAAAGCAGACACCAGCCGAGCTTTAAATATATCACGAACAGCACGAAACCGAACAGGCCGAAAATGATCGAAGGCACGCCCGCCAGGCAGTCGGAACCGAACCGCACGATCTTCGTCGTCAGGCCTTCCGTAGTGTATTCGGTAAGATATATCGCCGTGCCTACGCCGAGGGGCGTGGCGATAAGCGTCGAAAGCGCCGCCAGGTAAAGCGTCGATAAGATCGCCGGAAATATTCCACCTTCACGGCCCATATCGCGCGGCGCGTCGAAAATAAATTCAAGCGTGAGCGAACCGGCGCCCTTGTAAGTCACGTAGGCGATTATGAAAAGCAGTATCGCTATAGCGGCCGAAGCCGAGAAGCGAAGGATATTGACCGCTAATTTTTCTTCCGCGCGAGCGTTCATATCATTTTACCGCCCTGTTGATTATTCTGGTCGCCAGGACATTTAAACCCATTATTATTATAAAAAGCACCACGCCGGTGGCAAAAAGTGCCTGCCGGTGGGCGCCGGAAGCATATCCCATCTCGAGGGCTATGTTGCTGGTGAGCGTCCTGACCGGATCGAGCGGCGACAGAGGAATGATAAGGGAATTGCCAGCTATCATTATAACGGCCATCGTCTCTCCTATGGCGCGTCCCATACCGAGTATAACCGCCGCAATGATCCCCGACCCGGCGGCCGGAACGACCGCCATCTTTACAGCCTGCCAGCGCGTCGCTCCCAGCGCGAGAGCGCCTTCGCGATATGACGCCGGAACGGCGCGCAGCGCGTCGAAGGAGATGCTGGTGATCGTCGGCAGAACCATGACGCCGAGGACGAGAGAACAGCTCAGCACCGAAAAACCGTTGCCGCCTATATAATTTTTAACGAAAGGCACCAGGACGGTAACGCCGATAAAACCGTAAACGACCGACGGAATGCCGGCCAGCAGCTCTATCGCCGGTTTTATGAATTTGCGGGCGGTATCGCCGGCGAACTCGGCCAGATATATCGAGCAGCAGAGCGCGAAAGGCACGCTGACCATCATAGCTCCGGCCATTACAGCAAAAGAGCCGGCTATCATCGGAAATATGGAAAAAATACCTTTGGCCGGCTTCCATTTCATCCCGAATATAAAATCGAAAATACCGGTTTTCAATATTACCGGCAGACCCTCGACAAAAATAAATACGGTTATAAGCGCGAGCGCGCCTATCGACGAAAGCGCCGTCAGCAGGAGAATATTGGAAATTATCCGCTCTTTGTCGGCTATTTTCATAAGGCCGGCACCAGTCCCTCTTTTTTTATGAGTTCTACGCCTTCGGTCGAGCGGATGAAGTTCATGAACTCCTTCGCCGCGCCCGCCGGCTCTTCCCGCGTAAGAAGGAGAAAAGGTCTTATCACCTTATATTTCGAGCCGTCGTCCTTCGCCTGAAAAGTCTTCATTTCCGGCTTCACTCCGTCGACCGCCAGCGCCTTCACTCTTTCATTCAAACTTCCGAACGATATGTAGCCCAGGCCGTCTATATCATTTGAAACTATCTCGCGTATCGAGCCGGTGGAATCCTGCACCAGAGCGCGCGCCGCTATCTCGGCGGTGCCCATTATAAGTTCCTCGAACGCGCCGCGGGTGCCGGAGCCGTCCTCGCGCGTCAGAACCGTTATAACGCCTTTGTTATTAGAGCCGCTAACGCCATTCCACGAAGTTATATCGAACGCGAATATCTTTTTTATGTCTTCCCTGGATATATTTTCGATGGCGTTGTCCCTGTGAACGATCAGTACGATCGCGTCATAGGCCACCACGAACTCTTTCAGCTGCTTTTCCTCCGGCTTCAGCTCGCGCGACGACATGCCGATATCGGCGGCGCCGCTGTAGGCCGCCTGCACGCCGGCCGACGACCCGCCGCCCTGAACCTCTATCTTTATGCCGGGATGCTTGTGCATGAAATGCTCGGCCAGCTTCTCGGCGATCGGCTGCACGGAGGTCGAACCCGCTATCATCAGCTTCCTGGATTCGCCCGAAGCATGCGCCGCTCCGGGCGTCATAAACAGTAAAACCGCCGAAACGGCGATTATCGAATTAATTAAATGCTTTTTAATTTTAGTATTTGATGTCATACAATTCATATATTGTCTCCGGTAAAAATTCAATTGCATTTTATCATATTGATAATATTTTATGCAAGTAATTTGTTCGCGTAATAGAAAAAGGAAGGACCGTCGGCCCTTCCTTTTCTTTTATCTAAAAACCGTTATTACCTATAAACGGCCATATTTATAACGAGTTAATCTATTAATTAAGCAGCGCAGATATTTTTTCCATGATCGGTTTCAGCGCGGCCGAGTTATTCTGGTTGATCTCGTGGATCAGCGAGCTTCTGAGGCTTTCACCCATTACGCGGTAGATCTGGGCTTTCGGGTTCTTTTCGAAATTAGCCGTGAAAGCGTTCAATCTGTCGATCTTCGAATTTTTGACGTCGGCGATGATCTTTTCGCATTCGAGTTCCGCGGTGTATGCAAGGTCTTTCGCGTTCCTGGCTGAGGAAAGGCGGGCTTCGGCGGCCGCGAGCGAACCGATCTTCGCGTTCGGGTCGGGCATGAGGAATTTGACGGCGCGTTTCATGAAATCGCACCTGACGGCTTCGCCGGCGATGCCTTCGAAACCGAAAGCAAGGTAAACGAGCCTGTATACTTCGTTTTTGACCGCGAGCGCCGCGCCGGTTTTATTGGACGCAGCCGGGTCCTGGTAATTAACAATAAGTTTCGCGGGCGCTAATATCGAAATAACGTCGGCGTACTTCTGGTTGTTGGCGCTGTCGGTTCCATCGAGCACGGCGGTAAAACCTTCGAATTCAGGGAATTCGGAGGTCGCCGCGAGGTTTTTGACCTTCGACGAATCGGCCAGATATTTGGCCGACAGGACCGACGTGTAGAAGGGTTTTTCTTTGAGTTCGTAGCCGATGTCCTGACCGGTGAGCAGGAGCGATCCGCCCGCGTTCAGGTATGCCTTGACTGCGTTCTGGTCGCCTTCGGTGAGGGTTTTACCGGACTCCGCGCCGGTGAACCATATGACAAGCGGGTACTGTATCAAAAGGTCGCTGGTGACCTCTTCGGCTATCGAAAGATCGTGATAGGTGTATGAAAGTTTCAGCGCGTCGATCGCAGTTTTATAATATTTGGCTAGTTTTCCGGAATCGGGCGTATCGGCGATGAGCAGCACCGGCGGAAGCGGTTGGAGTTCGAATTTAACGCTGACGGGCGTGCTCGCGACGCTGACGGAGGCGAGTTCGATCTTATATTTGAAGGCCGCCACTTTTAATTTATAGTCGCCGGCCGGGACCGAAAGCACGAATTTGCCGGTCTTGGGATCGGTCTGTACGGGCTGGACGGGAGCGTCGGTGACGTATATGGAAGCCGCTACGGGAAGTCCTGAGACCTTGTCGGTGACGGCGCCGATGATATTACTCAGCGGAGCTTTATTCATAACTATAGTTTTAGCGAACACGCCGTCTTTTTCGAGAGTAACGCCGAACGATTCGCCGATAAAGCCGAAGCACGATACTTTTACTTTATACGCGCCGGCTTCGAGCGTGGTTTTAAGCGTGCCGTCGCCTTTAGTTTCGAGTTTCATGGTATCGTTGATTTCGACTCTGGCGACGAGCGGATTGCCGTCGGGTCCGGTCACTTTGAGCGTCAGGACGCCTGAATTAAGGACCCTGGTAACCGCCTGATAGACGTCGATGCGGCAGGAGCCGAATATGTTGTCCTTGCCGGGTTCGCCGAGGTCTTTGCCGGTGGTTTCGAGTATCTGAGTAATTTCGTCTATGGAAAGTTCGGGTTTGGCCTGGTATAAAAGCGCGATAACGCCAGCTACGAGCGGAGTGGCCATCGACGTGCCGGATTTCGAACCCCATTTTCCGCCGGGTACGGCCGAGTAAATATTTTCGCCGGGCGCAGAAACGTCGGGTTTAACGTAGGTAACGCCGTCCCACGCGACGGGACCGCGCGACGAGAACGAAGCTATCTTATCGGCGCTGGTGGAGGCTCCGACCGCTACCGAGTGCGGAAATCCGCCCGGCGTGCCGACTGTTTTAGGCGATGGGCCTGAATTGCCGGCCGCGAAAAGCGGATAAATGTTGGCCGCGCGCCAGTTATTAACTACGTCCCAGTAGGTCTTCGACATCTGCGAAGAGCCCCACGAGTTCGAGACAAGGCGGGGAACGTCGTTGGTGGAAGGGTTTTCGTCGGGGTCCATGATCCACTGCATCGCCTTGAGTATGCCGTCGTCCTGAGCGCTCCCGCTTTTGTCAAACACTTTGGCGACGGCGATCGTCGCGCGCGGAGCGGCGCCTATGAATTTACCGGAGGCGTTGCCGCCGAGGATGGTTCCGACGGTGTGAGTGCCGTGGCCCTGATCGTCGTAGGGGGCGGCGTTGTTGCCTGATATGAAATCGCGGAACGCGTATATTTTATCTTTACAGTCGGGGTGCGTGCCTTCGCAGCCGGTGTCGATATGTCCGATAAGGACGCCTTCGCCGCGGAGGTTATATTTTTCCCATACGGCCGGAGCGTTGACCAGATCGATATTCCACTCGTTGCCGGAGGCTTTCTTGCCGGGCTGATAGGAAGCGTCGACGGGGTTGATCAGCTGAACTTTAGAATTGAGCCAGACGCTGTCGATCTCTTCGCGAGCCGAGATAAGCTCGAGAGTAGCGCGGTCGCAACTGACAACGACGGCGTTGGTGATCCACAAAGATTCGTATTTGATATCTTTGCCGAGCGATTTGATATAATCGACGAAAGAGCGCTGCGATATGCGCGCGTGGTTTTCGAGGGCGCGTTTGACGTAACTCGAACGGCTGGCGTCGCGCGGGAGGTTTTTGAATACCACCTGCGATTTGAGCCTTAAGATAACCGACACTTTAGCCGCGTCGCTTTTCTTTTTGAATTCGTTGAAAATTCTTTTGTCGATCTCGGCCGCGCCGGCATATGACGCGCACAGTAAAAGAACGGCAGCCATAACGATCGGCAATAACCATTTGAAGTTCGTTTTCATTACTACCCCCTGTTTTTCATTTAATTTTTAATCTTTAATTTATCGCGATTTTATTTGTAGGCGGTTTTAAAGCCTGCTCGCTATTTTTTGATGCCGAAAAAATCGGCAGCGGCCGGGTGGATCTTGAGGTCTTTTACGCCGCCTAAAAGTTTCGCGGCGTTTTCTCTGGATATGTAGCGCACTTTTCCGCGCGTAGTTCCGACGGCGGTGGTGAAATCGGGAAGCGAGTATATCGTGTTCAGAAGCATTTTTACGCTTTCGTCAGATGCGCTTTTCGAAGTGAATATAACGGCGAAGGTCGCTATCGTGGAAACGGGTTTATCGTTCGAATAAGTCTGTACGGGTATTTCGTAAGGCACGAACCCTCTGATTGAATCGGAAACCTTGTTCTTCAGTTCTTTTGACAGGCCGATGACCTTAGCGCCCTTGACTTTTGAGATCGAGTTACTGACGATGGAACCGGGCATTCCTATGACGGAAAAGAACCCGTCGATCTGGCCGTCGCAAAAATGTTTTTCGGTATCTCCCATATTCAGGTTCACTTTCTTCACCGAATTGGAAAGGCCGGCAATTTTCAGAAACTGCGCGGAATTTTGAAAAACGCCCGAACCCGGAAGATGAGTGGATATGAATTTATCTTCAAAATCTTCTATTTTATTGATATTTTCGTTTCCGACGATGGTGAACACTTCCGGAAATAAAACCGTCACTACGGCGAGTTCGTCGTGCCTCACGCCGTTGAATTCTCCGGTACCCGAGCCGGCGCGCAGAAGCATGTCAAGCTGGCTGAAGCCGAAATCGAGGTTTTTAGCGGCCACGAAAGTTATGTTGTCAAGCGCGCCGTTCGACGAACGGCCTATTACGCTGTATTTATTATTGGTGAGATTGATGACCTTCTCGACGCGCTTGCCGCAGTAAAAGTAAAGACCGCGGGGATCGCCGGTGCCCATGGTTATTATTGTCTTTTCTCCGCTCTTTTTAATATCACCGAAAAAGCCTTTGGTTTCGAGCGCTTTCGGTTCCGAAGCGAGGCATCTGCCTGAAAAGCCGGGCGCAAGGATAACGACAGCCATGACAATGGTTAAAGCCGGGTAAAAAAATCTCTTCACTTTTATCACCTTTTAACGATTAATTTCGAATTCGAGCTTTGCACTTTTTCAGTTTTTTTTCAGACTTTCGAACAGTTATAAATAAAATACATTATATGCAAATCAAGCGTCAATATTCTACATAATATTTAACAATATGTCAATAAAAAAGGCGCAGTTAAATTGACTTTTTTTTTACTCTGTGATAATATGAAAACCCATAAAGAGACTTTTCAAAGGGGGAATTCCGGATAAACGACGGCGCGTGAACGATGATTAAAAGAACTGAGACCTTCATATTTTTAATAATAACCATAACCGTCTGCGTTCTATTTTTTTTCAATTACTTCGAGCCTCTCGAGGTAAAGACGCAGGATTTCCGGTTCAAGCGCAACATCAACCAGAGCGTTTCAAAAGACGTGGTTCTGGTGACCATAAACGAAGACGATGAAAAAAATTACGGTCCATGGCCTTTCAAGCGTTCCGTCCACGCGCGCCTTGTCGATTATCTGAAAGACGCCGGCGCGGCGGTCATCGGCTTCGATATCATTTTTTCTCTTAATTCGGAAGACGCATCCGACGACGAAACTTTTACAAGAGCGATCCGCTCGGCCGGAAATGTCATCCTGGCTAACCGCATCGTACACTCCGAACGAATAATAGACACAAAAACATTTCACCGCGAAGAAGCACTCGAAGCTCCCATGGAAGGCTTCAGATCGGCGGCACTCGGGACCGGCTTCGTCAACGTCGATTTTGAAAACCTTAACCCGGACGGCGTTATAAGAAACGTGGAATTTTTAAAAGAGATCAACGGCACCATCGAGGCTTCTCTGGCCCTGAAGACCGCCGTCGAGCTGATGAAATACAAGACGGGCAGAAGTTTCGGGATTGAAAGCGACGCCGGCAATATAACCGCCGGTTACACACGCATACCGATATTCAATTATTACACCCTCGGCAGGTCAGGCGTTAAAAAGAGCGCCGCCTACATGGTTAAGTTCAACGGCAACTCTACCACGGGGCTGTTTCCCGCATATTCGTACACAGACATATTCAATTCGACCGAAAAAGAACTGCCGAAGTCGGTCTTCAAGGGTAAAGCCGTAATAGTCGGCGCGCAGTCGCAGCTTTTGCCCGACATTAAATTGAGCCCGCTGGGAACCATTCCGGGAATGGAGATCAACGCGCAGATAGTCGACAACATAGTCAGCGAAGATTTCGTCATAAGGCCGGCGCGCTCGATCAGCGCTGTAATAGTGATATTGCTGGGCGTTTTGATCTTCTATTTTTTAATACGGAACGAGCCGGCTTTTATCGACATCGCATATCTCGCGTTCTTCGTCGCGCTTGTTCTCGGCACGACTTATCTATTATATTCGAATTTTATGATATTATTCGAAATCGTGACGCCGCTGGCCGAAATACTTATTTTATTTATCGCGACGAGGTTTTACCAGCTTTTCATCAAATTATACTTCACTAATATAGACCTGAAGATATCGAACAGGAAACTCGAACAGAAGGTAGCCGAATTATCCGCGCTTTACGGCATATCGAAAACTATAACGACGATAACCGATATGAAGGCGCTTTTTAAGATCATACTCGAAAAGACCATCGACATAGTCAACGCCGGAAACGGTTTTATAATGATGGCCGACGAAGAGGACGGCACTTTTAAAAACCGCATCGCGCTCGAAGGCGACGAAACGCCCCGAAAGGATTTCGAGCCGCTTTATGCAGAGGTTCTCAAAAATAAAAAATCGGTGATCTATAACCTCGGCGGCGGCCGCGATGAAAAGATAAAACTCTTATTTGCTGCCAACCCGGATCTCAGGTCCATCATGGCGATACCGCTTACGACCTACAAGGGAGACCTCGCGGGCGTCATTATTCTCGCCAACAAAAAGGACGGCGATATTTTCAGCGAAAACGACATACAGCTTACTTCCGTGATAGCCACTCAGGCTGGGTTCGCCATCGAAAACGCCACCCTTTACCAGCTGGCGGTCTTCGACAGTCTCACTTCGCTGTACGTGCGCAGATATTTTCTGGGAGTCGCCGTCAAGGAGTTCAAGCGCATCCGCAGGTACGGCGGAAGTCTGAGCTTACTGATGACCGACATCGACCACTTCAAGAAATTCAACGACACTTACGGCCACCAGATAGGCGATCTGGTTCTGAAATCGGTGGCGGGAGTGGTCAGAAAATCGGTCCGTGAAACCGATATAGCCGCGCGTTACGGCGGCGAGGAATTCATAATGCTGCTGCCCGAAACGGATTCCGCGGGAGCGTTGATATTCGCCGAAAGGCTTCGCAAGTCTATAGAAACGAGCGTTTTCGAGTCGGAGCGCGGAGCGCTTAAAGTTACCATTTCGATAGGCGCGTCTTCTTTCGTCGTCGACAGGCTCAACAAAAATAATGCCGCGCAGTACAAAGACATGGATGAAATGATAAAATGCGCCGACATAGCCCTTTACAATTCGAAAGAGGCGGGAAGAAACGCCACCACGATATATACCGCGGGAATGAAATCGAAGGTGTCTTAATAAAAAGGGCTGCCGTTTATCCGCTAATTAAGCGTTATTTTATCAGTTCTCCGGTCGGGATTATGCTTGCGCCTTTCGCTTTCAGCCCTTCTTTGACCGCCGCGAATTCGGATTCTTTTTTTGAAACCGACGCGTCCGACAGAAGCGTAACCTTATAACCGCGTTTCAGCGCCGCCTGCGCGGTTTTATCGACGCAGTAGCAGCCGTCGAGCCCGGCGATGTAAATGTGGCCGATCTCATTTTTAACCAGAAAATCATCCAGCGCCGGATTCGCGAACGCGTCCATGCGGTCCTTGACGAATACGTTCTGAGACACGACCTTCAGTTCGGGAAGAAAGTTCACTCCATCAGAACCGGCGACCGCTGAGTTTTTGCGGACAAAATTAAGGATATGGTCGCTTTTGGAATATTCGGTTTTTATATAAATGACAATATCGTTTTTAGATGAAAAATAATCGGCGGTCTTATTTACCTCGCCAATTATTTTTTGGGCTGTATCCGCGAATTCTATCTGCATATCCATGACCAGCACGGCCGTTTTAGGATTTTGATATTTGGCTATCAGCGCGCCCGAAGAAACCGAGAAAAATTTCGAAAGCTGGTACGCCGCGACCACGACGAGTAGTATAAGAAGCGAAACCAGGCCGATTATTATATTTTTCATTTTTGCGTTCTCCATTCGTTGATTTGCGTCGGCGGACGGGCCGGCGGCCTAATGTTTGTCCTTGCCCTCTCTCGATTTTCTATTTTCCGCGTTCATTTTTTCCATGACCTCGGTGGCCGTCATGATACGGCGCCCTGTTTTGAGCGTGAAAAGCTGTGAATAGGGCTTCGCGTTCTCGGCCTCGGCGCTCACGGCGAAATTGGCGTATTCTTCATAATAGTTTTCAGGCATACCGTAGACGAACTGAGCGATCGATTTACCGCGCGGAGTGATATCGCCGATCGTCGCCATCGGGCTCGATATCAAACTCAGACGGGGGTTTCCGATGCACTTTACCTTGACGTCGCGGGCGAGAGCGTCTCCGAAATTTCTGACCGAGATGGTCATTTTAAGCAGATTACCTTCGGCGCCGCCGGTGAAATCGACGACCTTAATGGTCGTCGGCACCTTGCCGCGGGCCTTTAATTCGACGAGGTTCGCTTCCGCGTCGGCGCTTTCCTGCGCGGCATCGGTTACGGCCTGCGCGGCGTCTTTGGTCTTTTTATCGGCGGCGTCCTTTACGGCGTCGTTCTGCATCTTGGTGGGCGGTTTCGCGAACGGGTCCTTGTGGGCCCATATTGATTTTATATTAGAAACCGGGGGCGGGGTTTTTTCCATTTATTCCTCCGTAACTTTCCTGTCCTTGCCAATATTAATTTCTTTTCGTTTTTCGTCGTCAACATATTATACATCAAATGAAAGTATGTTACAAGGCTAAAAATCGTTTTTGCTTGACTTTTTTTAAAATTAATAATATAATAATTTCATCAAAAAAAAGACGCCCCGCACGGGGCGCAAAATTAATCATTACTTATACTCGATAAGTAAATTTCGAAAGGGGATTAATAATGGTAAAAGAAGCATTAGGCATGGTAGAAACAAAAGGTCTCATCGGTTCGATCGAAGCCGCGGACGCCATGGTAAAAGCGGCTAACGTAACTCTCGTCGGCCAGGTCCAGATCGGCGCGGCGCTGGTGACCGTTATGGTCAGAGGCGACGTCGGCGCGGTAAAAGCGGCTACGGACGCCGGCGCTCAGGCTGCCCAGAGGGTCGGAGAACTTCTTCACGTCCACGTAATTCCGAGACCGCACGCGGAAACCGAAAAATTAATTCCTCAGATAGACGCCAAATAAGAGCCTTATAGAACAAAAGTTACCGGACCCGTTCATATTGAATTAAAGGCGGATCGAACATGAATATAGTCATCGGCTCCGACCACGGCGGTTACGAACTCAAGTGCGTCCTGGCTGAATATCTTAAAAGCCTCAACCACATAGTCGAAGACGTCGGCACCAACTCGCGCGAGGCGTGCGATTATCCCGACTTCGCTTTCAAGGTCGCCGAAAGCGTGGCTTCCGGCCGCGCGCAGGCGGGCATTATGGTTGACGGCGCCGGCATAGGCTCGGCGATGTGCGCCAACCGCGTAAACGGCGTTCTGGCGGCCACCTGCAACGAACTTTTCGTCACCAGGAACGCCCGCGAACATAACGGCGCCAACGTAATGTGCCTGGGCTCCCAGGTCGTAGGACCGGGCCTTGCCAAAAAACTCGTAGACGTATTTTTAGAGACCAAATTCGAAGGCGGACGCCACCAGAAACGAGTCGATAAAATACTCGCCTATTCGGGCGGCGGCCAGATTTCCCAGCAGCAGCTTATCGCGGCTGTAATAGAACGCGTCCTGGCGGCGCTCGGCGGGGCGAATTGCGCGCCGACGGGAACGGCCGCGGCGGCATGCCCTGAAATTCCCGATCAGAAGCTCATCGGCGAAGACTACGTTAAAAATATCTGCGCGCCGGGCTCCGCGCTCGTCGTGAAAAAAGGCACGCTGATAACGCCGCTCGCCCTTGACATGGCCCATAAAAAAAGGATAACGGTGTCGTATCAATGATACTCGGACGCGTCTGCGGCAATCTGGTATCGAGCTGCAAATGGGAAACGCTCAAAGGCCATAAACTCCTTATGGTCGAGCCCGTCGACGAAGAACTTAAACCGATCGGACCGCCTTTCATAGCGGTAGATACGGTCGGGGCGGGCGAAGACGAGATCGTGCTGGTCGTCGAAAGCCGCGAGGCGACCCACGCGTTCGACGAACCGAACACGCCGACTGACATGGGTATAATAGGCATAATCGACGAGATCAAATGCGGCGCGGCCGTCATAAAAATAATGTAGCGGAGACCAGTCAATAATGTTTATCGGAAAAGTGCTCGGCAACGTCGTATCGAGCGTCAAAAGTAAAAAACTCGAAGGCCTCAAGCTGATGCTGGTCAAACAGACCGACATAAACGGCAACCCGACCGGCAAGCCCATGGTCGCCATCGACTCGGTCGATTCCGGCGAAGGCGATCGCGTGCTTGTGCTGAAAGAAGGCGGCTCCGCCAAGATCGTCATAAAGCGCGACAAGCTCCCCATCAATCTCGTTATTGTAGGAGTGGTCGACACCGTCGATATCGACGGCTGGAACCGCGGCGAAAAAACAAGTTAAAGACGAATCGGTAAACATGGAGATCAAGTCATTAATTAAAAATAAATAAAAAGTTGATTAAAAAATAGGAAAATTGAAAGGATGATTGTTGTGAAAAAAGCTCTCGGAATGATTGAAACTTACGGTCTCGTTCCCATGATAGAAGCGGGCGACGCAATGGTTAAAGCCGCCAACGTAGAACTGGTCGGCTGGAAGCAGATCGGCGGCGGCTATGTTACATGTATGGTAAGAGGCGACGTCGGCGCTGTTAAAGCTGCGACGGACGCAGGCGCACAGGCGGCTTCCAAAGTCGGAAAACTCCTCGGCGTTCATGTAATTCCTTCGCCGCACGAAGACGTAGAAAAAATACTTCCCGTAGAAGAATAATTCCTGTAGTTTGTTGAATAAGTAAAAATTTTAAAAAACTGGAGAATTATTCAATATGGATAATAAAAATTTAATCGAGCTCATCACCCGCGAAGTGCTGAGTTCGTACAAAAACACTTCCGCTCAGCCGGCCGGGCAGCCGGCGGCCAAGCCCTCGAAGGGCGCGGCGAACGTATTGATCGTGTTAACGGGCGTTTCGAATCTGCGCGAAGTTTTCTACCGCGAGGTCGAAAAATTATCGGGCGTTAAATACGACATTCTGTTGTCTGACGGCGCCAAAGCCGTTTTCGATAAAAGCGAGCTCGCTTCGAAAACCCGCGCGGCGAATATTTATACGTCCTTCCAGTATTCCGAGCGCAGCGAATTTTTGAACAGGTACGACGCAGTCGTGCTCGCTTTCATGTCGCTTTCGGCTCTGAATCACATTTCCAGCCTTAACACCGATTCGATGGTATGTAACTATCTCATCTGGCACATGATATCGAAGAAGCCTCTCATCGCTTCCGCCGAGCCGCTCCTCAACCAGATCGGCGACACGCGTCCCGCGATCATGCGCGAGATCAACCAGAAGATATCCAAACTTACCGAATACGGCGTTTCGGTTACGCCTCTCGCGCAGATCTGCCAGGCGCTCGAAAGGGCCTGCGGCGAAATATATCCCTACTCGACCCTTCCGGCGGGCTCCACGGCCGGCCAGGCGGCCTGCTCGACTCCGGGGAACTGTACTTCCTGCGGCTATTGTTTCGTCAAAAGGGAAAGCGACGTCAACATAATAAAAGACAGCGGCGCGGCGCGCATTTCGTCGAACCCCGGCGTAGAAACTTTAAGCGGCCGCGTCGATACGGTCCTCGCCCGCATGATAGACCACACGCTGCTTAAACCCGACGCCAAACAGAGCGATATCGACAAACTCTGCACCGAAGCCGCGAAATACAAATTCGCCTCGGTATGCATCAATCCGGGCTGGGTCAAATACTGCTCACAAAGGCTCGCCGGTTCGGGCGTAATGGTGTGCACCGTCGTCGGATTCCCCCTGGGAGCGACTTCCACCAGCGCGAAATCGTGTGAAACCGTCCAGGCGATAGCCGACGGCGCGGACGAAATAGACATGGTCATCAACATCGGCGCGCTGAAATCGGGCAACCTTCAGCTCGTCGAAGACGATATACGCCAGGTCGTAAGGGCGGCGGGCGGAAAAACGGTTAAAGTGATACTTGAAACCAGCCTTCTTAACGACGAAGAAAAAACAGCCGCGTGCAGGCTTTCGAAGAACGCCCGCGCGCATTTCGTTAAAACTTCGACCGGCTTCGGCGGCGGAGGAGCGACCGCGGCGGACATAGCGCTCATGCGTAAAACCGTCGGCCCCGAAATGGGCGTCAAGGCCTCCGGCGGAGTCCGCGATCTGAAGACCGCGAAGGAAATGATCGCGGCCGGAGCGACCCGCGTAGGCGCATCGGCGTCCGTGGCTATAGTTTCCGGCGCGGCCAGCGATTCCAAAGGATATTAAGCGCTGCCGTAAAGCGCCCCGCCGGCTGTATCGATGACGGCATAGCTCACAGCCGTCGTCCGTTGGAATTAATTAACTAATTATCCCGCATTGCAATAAATGAACAGCCGCGCTGAACTTAATCGACTGAAATTAAGATCGGCGCGGCTATTTATTCAAATAGCCGCCGCTATGTAAGTGAAAATTAATATTATTTTACAGGAAGCGTAATGACTTTTTCAAAGAACGACACACTGAATTTTTCCGATTTTTTACTCAAGGCCGCCGGCGTTTCTAAAGCGGCGCTTGACGAGCTTATCTCGGACGCTAAAAAATACGGCTACACCGAGATACTTTTGCCGCACTTTCTCGTCAGGCAGACCGCCGAAAAGCTTCGCGGATCGGGCGCGAACATAAAGATCGCAACCATTATAGATTTTCCGTACGGCCTTTCATCGGTCGAGGAAAAATCGGCGGCAGCCAGATCAGCGGCGGCGGCGGGCGCTTCGATCATCGAGATCGCGCCTAACGTCATGACGGTCAGGGACGGCGACCTGAAAGCTTTCGAGGCCGAGTTCGCTCTGATAACGGCTCTTGTAAATAAGATAAAAGGCGCCGTGGTACGCGCGGCCGTGAACGAACTTATTTTAACCGACGCTGAACGCGACGGCCTCTGCCATTATCTCGGCCAGAGAAAAATTCCCTACAGGGTGATATCTTTAAATTCGATCGATTCGCCGGCGGCGCTTTATTCATTCAATGAAGATCTTGACCAGAAAATAATAAGGGTGAATCTGAAGGAGCGCAGCGTCAGATTCGAAACGCTCGAATCTCTTTTCGAAAAAACCGACGAGAAGGAGCGTGCCTTCCTTTTCGGGCGCGCGCTCTGCTCCGCGGTTATCCTGCGCGAGGTCACGCCGGGCCCGCTCCGCGGCGGCGCCGGTTCGAACAAACTCGTTATCGCGCCGGCGGCGCTCGCATCCAGCGGGCTCAGCTCTTCCGACATTATCAGCGTCGGGGCGAAGAGCCTCCGCAACTCGCGCCTTAAGGTCATTTCACGCCCGTCGCGCGCCGCGCGCTCTCTCGCCAGGCTCGGCGTGCTCGCGCTTATAATAGAAGGCGCAGCCGAAGGATTCCACTACCTGCTCAAGATAAGCGGCGGAAGGGTCCAGCTGCTCTCAGGCGAAAATTATCTAGGCCTGAACGTTTACGAAGCCGCGGCGAAAATAAAATCCGCGCACGGCGACGGCTGCTCATATTTACTACAGTCGCCCATGGCCGCTTTCGACTCTCCGATCGCCACCGCGTCCGCGGACGACGCCTCGGGATCGCCCGAAATACAGTTCGGCGGAGGTTTCGGCCTGCTGATGAAAACCATGGGGCTCAACGCCGTCGTTATAGACGCGGGCGAGCACGACAGTTTCAGGGACAAAGCCGCGGCCGGCGACAAAGCTCACGAATACCACCGGCAGATCGAAATTTTCAGCGAAGCGCTGAATAAAAACCATACCATAAAAGAGCATATCAAGCCTTACGGGACGGCCTCGATGGTGGCGCCGCTTTACGAGGCAGGCGCGCTGCCGCTGGCTTTTTTCACTAAATTCGAATCGCAGGGGGTCGCCAAAATTTCAGGCGCGGCTCTCAAAGACGCCGTGACTAAGCGCAAGGGTGAAACGGGCGTATCATGCTCTCAAAACTGCGCGATCAAATGCAAAAATATTTATAACGACGAGAAGAACCGCAGGAGCGCCTATATCGAATACGAGCACCTGGCCGGCTTCGCCGCCATGAACGAGATCTACGACATAGACCTTACCGCGAAAATATTGCGGTTCTGCCGCGAAAAAGGCCTCGATTTCCTCGAACTCTCCTACGCGATGGGCGAGTTTATAAGATCGGGCGCGGCCAAAGGCAAGCCCGCGGAAATAGCAGCCGGCTGCCTCGCGGAGATCGAGAAGCGGACCGTCACCGGAAATATCCTGCTCAAGGGCGCGTTCGCCTCGGCGATAGCGTTCGGCAAAGCCTCTCCCATGACACAGTTTCCGACGAAGCGCTGCCTCCCTACGATCCGCGCGCGCTT
>Ga0209212_1004330_pt1 | contig 17622 bp, 22 predicted proteins | sample RifGroC2_FD_183996 | JGI IMG/M metagenome (GOLD analysis project Ga0209212, IMG submission 183996) | Groundwater microbial communities from Rifle, Colorado, USA - Groundwater C2 (SPAdes) (version 2) | ecosystem: Environmental > Aquatic > Deep subsurface > Groundwater | place: Rifle, Colorado...
AAACCTGACAAGGGCGATGGCGGCAGTCGTCGCAAGGGACGCTCCCCATCCGTACCGGAGCCAACTTATCCTTTGGCCGTATTGCTTCCGCCGAACTCGGTTCGATCAGAGCAAAACGTTTGTGGGCCCCTGGTTTGTATACTTGTGTCATCCGCTGGATCTTGCCGTCGAGCACATCGACAGCCTCAGGTGCAAGTCGCCGGTAAATAGGGCCAGGTCTTGGATCTTGAATCGTTTCGATCGACTCTTCCCTTGGTCCGCGTAGCAAAGATAGGTCAATCCCAAGATAGGGAAGAAAGACTCTGACGACTTGAGTTTCAAATTTGCCCTCAGCTCATCCCCCATATTCCACAAGCGCTTTTCCATCTCCGGGTAGTGTCCCATCATGGTCTCTGTAAGAACTCAAATTTCTAAAGATTCTAAGCGATTTGGCGGCAGCAATACAAGGAGGAAGGAAGCAACAGGAAAAAAAGCAAAAGAGACGTGTTCGTGAATCGCCCTTCAACTATGCTCAAGGCCATGAGCGTGTCGAATGGTCGAAAGGTGGCTCGTGTTTGTGGGCGAGAGTCGGGAAGGATAAGACACTGTTCAATGGAGATTTACGGCATTTCGACAATTCCCGAAGTACCGAAGGGGCTCATTTGGCAAAGCCCACTAGGTCGTAGAGGTTCCGCTTCTTTATGCCCGGCCTTGCAGGAGGGCGGTTAACTTCAGGCGCTAAGCTCCATTTCTTGGATGCGAGAGCGGATAGGCTGAATCCTTTTAATCTTCACGTACACAATCGGCTGGCCTTTTTCAGCCTGTTGCTTTGCCCCTTCTTGACTCCATCGATTAAATTCTTCGTCTCCTTCAACCAACATGGCCACCAGCGCATGGTCTGGAATCCGTTCGGCGAAGTCCGGGTGCTCCCGGACATAACGGTCAAACTCAGTGACCAGCTCGGCATTCTTTTGTTCAAAAACGTTCATGGAAAATCTCCTCGTAGAAAGCGTTCTTGGTAAATATCCCAATTACCGTTAATGTCTTTGTCCGCGAGGTCCAGTGAATCCGCGTAACTTAGCGGTATCTCTTCCTTATCACGATCGCCCTTGAGATTATAGCGATCACGATGAGCAAAGTTGTGCGCACAATCATAACGAATCACCGGTTTCCAAACTCCGTCTTCCGCCTCTACTTCCAGCTGCACCATAAAGGTAACCACTTGCCCTTTGTCAGTTTTGTGATAATGCCGCTTTCGTGCGCGTCCACCGAGACGAATGAAATATTCCTTTTCAGCCAAGAGCTATCGCTTTCTTGATGCCAAACTGGCCAAGTTATAATACAGGCGAGAAGCATCAAGCAATAGGGAAAGGACGTGTTCGCGAGTTGACAAACTTATCGGGTCCTTCACCGATGAAGCAATAGTTTCAGGGAAAAGGGTCTATAACGATGGATCAGTTGGAAATCTTCCCGATTAAAGGTAGACATTCGTGTCCAGAAGAATGGGCAATGAGTTTACCTATAGACGTCCACGAATCGGCCTTTGCCTTTGCGGATCAAATCCTTTAGGGCGGTCTCAATCTCTCTGTTGGCGAGAGTTTCACGAAGCGCCCTGGTAATGGCCTCAGTGTTAGAGACGGCTTTTAGGGTTTTCCGAGCCTTCCTCAGCAGCTCTTCATTCAATAGAACGCTAGTGCGCCTCTTGGTCGCCATGACCTTCTCCTTTGTATTACCAAAACATCACTTCCAATCCTCCAGGTCGATTCTCTCGAACTCCTCGTCAATGAGCTTCTGAATCCGGCGCGTTTCAGCCCGCATCTCCTCGGATTTGGCAAACGCTCCGTACAACCTCATCCATGGAGGTCCATCCGCTTCCGCCCGAGGCTTGCCATGGCGAAGTTTATCTTCAATGGCTTCGGTAAAGAGCTGTTTCAGGGTCATCCCCTTCGCAAACGCCAGGGTCTTGGCGCGCCGAAACGTCTTCTCCGGTATCTCAATCGTTGTCTTCATAGGTCCATACTCCCATATTTATGGCTTAGGTCAACCTATTTGCCCTGAGCTCATCCTCCGCGTCCCGCAAGCGCTTTCCTGCCTCCGCGTAGTTTCCCATCATGGCCCCCCAAGAACTCAAATTTGTAAGGATTTTAAGCGATTTGACGGCAGCAATACAAGCCGGTCGGGGCATTACGGGCCCTTGGTCAAAAGCCAGCATCAATCTCCACGGTCTTGAGTTGGTAAAGAGGGCAGTCTGAACAGGTAGACCTTGGCTCAGGGCCAGGCGTCTTCGAGCTGTTCGAAGCTCGATCCCAGGTCCACTCCCAGCACCTCGAAGAAATTCGGCGTTACCGTCAGGTAGCGTGCCGGGTTCTGGCCGTCAAGATTAAAGAACTGATACTCGACCCCGAAGTTCTTGAGCGGCAAAGCAATGCAGTCTCCCTGCTCCCATGAATAGCGCGTCCCACCCACATCCACTGCCCCACGGCCGTCAAGAACGTAGTGCACCAATCCGCCGGGACATCGCTGGCGTCCCGATTTCCCGCCGGGAGGAATCTCCTGAACGTAAACCACCAGGCTCCTGATAGCGGTGTCTCTTTTACCGGGGTGCAGATACCATTTCATGATCCCCTGCCGGTTACGCTCCCAAGGAAGATCCGGACCGCAGACAACCTTTAATCCGGTCTCGCTCTGTTTCCGGTATTCATCCCGCAGCTTGAAAAGAGCATCGAGCAAGGTCGCTCCCCCGGCCTCTTTTGCTTCTCCGACCATGGCGCTTGGAAAAGCCGCGTTTTGAGATGACACAGAATAATCCTGCCTTGTGCCGGGTTGGCCATTCTCTTCGGCGTTTCCAAAAGAAAGCCAGTCAGGAGAGCTCTCCAACTGAATGACTTCACTGCTCAGGCACTCCTGGAAGGCCATCGGGATAAAGGCCAGCCAGCGCGCCGGCCTGCCGGAGTGGCGGTTAAAGTGCTGATGAGCCACCCCGCCCGGTTTAATCGGCAGGAGCAAGAGGTCGCCGGCCCTCCAATCGAACCGTTCCCCATCCACAATGGTATATCCTTCCCCCTCAAGAATGTAGATCGCCAGCCCGCCCTGATGGCGATGCATCCCTGAATGGCGATGGATGATCTGCTCAAAAACCGCCATCGTTTGTAAAGCGGTGCCGGCCTTATAGGGAGGAAGCAGATAGTACCGCACCCTGCCCTGGCGATTCTGGTGCCAGGGGGTTTCTCTGCCTTTGATGACGACCAGCCCGCTCTCGGCTGAAAGACGGCGCCGGCGAAAATCCTCGACAAGTTTTTCGTACCATGGATCGACTGAAACCTCTGCTTCAGTTCCAGGCAAAATCGCACGCCCGCCAGGCTTGTTTATCATTTCTCTTTCCTCGGATGGGCCATAGTTTCCTTTAGATGACTGCTCCGTTAGCTGTCAAGCGAAACATTGGACATTTCTCCGGCCTTGGGGTATTCAGGGTAAACTTGTGAAAGGATTTTTTTAAGGGCGCAATGAAAGTGAATTGGACAGAGAGGAAGAAGCGGACAAATTTTATCAGACTATCTGCTCTGGCTCTGGCTCTCGGACTTCTCCCCGCCTCGTCTCTTCTCTCGATCCAAGCCCGTAGCGCGAACGCCGGAGCTGCGCCTGCGCTGTCCTCTCCGGCCATACCCTTCTATAAAGGCAAGACTGTTCGGGTGATAGTGCCTGTCAGCCCCGGAGGAGCTTTTGACGTCTGGGCCCGGCTTCTGGCCCGCCATATGGGCAAGCATCTTCCGGGCAATCCCTCTTTTATTGTCCAGAACATGACCGGGGGCGGGGGCGTGGTAGGCGCCAATTACTTATATGGCATAGCGAAACCGGATGGGCTGACGATCGGCAACATAAGTCCCAACGGTTATCTCAATCAGATCATGGAGAGATCGGAAGCCAAATACGATTGGGCCAAGTACAGTTGGATCGGGGCGACAGCGACCACGCATGAATTACTCTATGTCCGGGCCGATACAGGGCACAAAACGCTCGATGACGTAATCAAGGCGGCTACGCCACCGCTATGTGGATCCATCGGCGCGGGAACTACCGGTTCCTTCATTCCCAGGTTGCTCCAAGAGCTGTTTGGAGCCCGGTTCAAGATCGTGGAAGGTTATCCTGGAGGCGTTGAGAGCGACTGGGCGGTGGCTCGAAACGAAGTGAACTGCAGAGCCACCTCCATTATGACCTATCTCAACCGGGAGCCTACCAAAGGCTGGCACGAGCAGGGATTTACCCGGGTGTTGGTTCAGACGGGACTGAAGCGTCATTCCGCGCTACTAGAAGTGCCTAGCATCTGGGAACTGGCTGAGATAAGGATGCTACCCGACGGGGAGCGACAAATCATGGAGGTTATCCTGGCCGGAGGGAGCTTCGGTGTTCCCTTCCTGGCGCCTCCTGCTATCCCGGAGGATCATCTCAGGCTCCTGCGAGAAGCTTTTATAAAGACCATGGAGGATGTGGAATTTCGCGCCGAGGTAGTACGCGTTCATAGCATGGAAGTCAGACCGGTCACCGGGCATGAGCTGGAAGAGCTGGCGCGTCGAATCATACATCTCCCTCCAAAGGTGTCAAAAGAGCTTCAGCGCTTTCTGTCATTTTAAGGACGCATAAGGGAAAATGGTTCAAGACCTCAGAGCATTTCTGAACAGGCTCGAAGCGCGCGGAGAGCTGCTCCGGATTCAAAGGGCGGTGGATCCCAATTATGAAATCGGCGCGATCTGTTTTACCGAGTTGCAGCAACGAGGTCTGGAACACAATCGAGCCCTTCTGTTCGACAAGGTAGTGGGTTGTAAGGCCCCTCTGGCTGTGAACCTGGTCGCTTCGCCGAAGCGCTTTTTCATGGCCCTGGGAGTAGACAACCGCCAGGACTTTCGGACTCTGTGGAAGCAGGCAAATCAGATGCCATTGCCTCCGGTTCTGATGGGAAAAGAGGAAGCCCCGTGTCAACAGGAAGTGCTGGAGGGAGATGAGATAGATCTGCTTCAGTTCTCGGCCCCCATTTGGAACGAGAAGGATGGAGGCCCTTTTTTCGATTTGCCCTGCGTCTTCTCCAAAGATCCGGAAAACGGCGAGTCGAACTGCGGCATCTACCGAATGATGGTCAATCCGGATCGAAAAACCACCGGTCTCTCGGCGGCTCCCTATCGTCATTTGACTCGCCATTGGACCAAGGCCTTTGCTCAAGGAAAGTCACTCCCCGTCGCTGTAGCCATCGGCGTAGACCCTCTTCTGGTGATCGCCGCCGCAGCGCCCGTCCCCTCCGGGGCCGATGAAATGGCGTTGGCCGGGGCTCTTAAAGGGGAACCGATTACTATGGTTCCCTGCCGGACCATTCCGCTGGAGGTTCCAGCGTTCGCAGAGATCGTCTTTGAGGGCGAGATATCCCCGGAGAACTGGCAGGAGGAAGGACCCTTCGGAGAGGTAAACGGCTATTACACCGGGACGTATCGGAGGCCGGTGTTTCAGGTTCGCTGCATCACTCACCGTCGAGATCCGATCAGCATGGGGACATATCTGGGGCGTCCTCCCCAGGAGAATGCCCTGATCATCGCCCAGCTTATGGAAGCTGAGATCTTGAGGCAGTGTTCTCTTCCTGAAATCAAGGACATCCACTGCTCGGTGTTTGGTTCGTTTCTCACAGCCGTGGTTTCCGTGCGGAAGCGCTTCGATGGCTACGGCAAGACGATCGCTATGGCGATTCTCTCCACATGGGCAGGCCGCCCGATCAAAAACCTCATCGTGGTAGATGAAGATATCGACCCGCATGATTGGGATCAAGTTGTTTGGGGGCTGAGCACACGACTCAGCCCGGAGCGGGGGGTGGAGATCTTAAAGGATATCCTGGGATCCGCCGTGGATCCTACCATGACTGTTGCGGAGCGACGCTCGGGGGCTTACCGCGTTTCCAAGCTGATCCTGGACGCTACCGGGCCCGTTAACCTCCCTTTTCCCGAGGTTTGCTCGCCCAAACCTGATGTCCTGGAACGGATCAAAAAGGAATGGAAACCATAGAGCCGGAGCCTCGCAAGCCCGTTAAGATCTCAGCGGGGAATCCCCTGCAACTCGCCTAACTCCATCCGCTCCTTGGCAACCGGATCGGCAAAGTACTGAACGTAAGTGAGCAGCAGCGCTCTCTCCTCAGAGCTCAGGATATCCCTGAAGGGCGGCATTGCAGTATTGGGCTTACCGTCGCTGACGACGGAATAGAGATAGCTCTCGGTTTGCTTACTGAGCCAGAGGCCGTCAGTGAAATCCCTGGGCTCGGGAGAGAGGATATGGCCTACGCGGCCGCCTCCGTTGCCCAATTCACCATGGCAGCCGGTGCAGTAGCCTTGATACAGGCTTTGGGCCGCAAGGTACGTCTCGGGGTTCCTGGGAATCTGAGGAATTTTCTCGCCCGCGACCGCCGGTCTGGCGGGCGCATCTTTGTTGAGTCGATTAAGAAACGCGATCAGGGCGTCGATCTCATCGTCAGACAGGTAGCCGAAGAAAGGCATCGGACTCCACGGCAGAATTGCCCGGGAATCGACAAAGTAGGCCCGGTACCAGTCCCGTGAGCGAGCAACAGTTTTTCGCAGGTTGGGGGCAAATCCCCGGGGAACCTCCACATTCGCCAACGCAATGGTCAGGACATGGCAGGAGGTGCAGGTCTCTCGCATAAAGATCGTTCGCCCTTTTTCCTCAAGAGCGCTCAGACGCTCCCCGCGCAAGAGCTCAGGCTTCTCGATGCAGCCGCCCACAAGGCCGAACCCCAATAAAAAGAAAAGCGGGAACACGCGCTTCATGCTTGTCAATTTTCCTGCCACAGGGAGCGCCCTATTACTGGAGCGCGCTCAGATACGCGGCCAGCGTTTTTATTTGCTCGTCATTCAGATAGAGCTGGGGCATCTTCCCTCCTGGCAAAATCTCTTCGGGATCCCTTAACAGCCGCTCCAGCTCCTCGCTCTTCCGCTTTCGACCGATGTAGGTCAAAGCCGGCCCCACTTCCCCTCCCCTATTACCTATGGAATGACACAGACTGCAACCGGCGCCGTGGAAAAGAAGCGCTCCGTCGTAGCGAAACTTTTCCGCGCTGGTGTTTTCCGGAATGTTTTCTTTTCCTTTCTCTGCTTCCTCGTTTGGCTCTTCACCTTGATAGGATTTTGTCCTCTGCTCCGCCGCGGGCGTGGGGCTTCTGAATCGGTCGCGGCTGTCCAGGAGCGTCGTCAAGTAAATGGTGATGTCCTTGATCTCGGCGCGCGGAAGCAAAAACACCGGCATGGTGGAACCCACAACTATCGCCTGAGGCCTTGCCAGGTGAGCGTAAAGCCACAGCCAGCTGCGGTTGCTTCCAACCGCGCTTAGGTCCGGCCCTTCCTCTCCCCCTACCCCGCGGATCTGGTGACAGCCAAGGCAAAGATAGCGGTTGACGAGCTGCCTGCCCCGGACCACCGCCGCGACGGCCTTCGGGGACAAGCTCGCCTCGCCATGGCAGCTGTAACAAGCGGCTTGCATGTACTCTCCCCTCAACAAAGGCTTCGCGCGGATATTTCCCTGGCCATGACCTTCAAGAGTCGTCACGGCCCTGCCCTCACCGCCGTGGCACACGACACAACCAAACCGCTGGGCGGGATGACTGGTCAAAAGGGAAGAATGCGCTCTGAACGGCTCGGGCGCATCCCGAAACATCGGATTATCCACCGCCAAATGGCAAGTAATGCACCGTTCTACGCTTCTGTGCTCCTTGGGTTCCAGTTGTTTTATCTCTACGGGCTGAGCCCGCACCCACTCTTTCTGGGCTTCGCTACTGGCGCGGAGGAGCGCCAGCCGGTAGTAACTCTCCTGGTAGCCTTCCCACTCCTGAGTCGAAGCGTCCCACGCCGCCCATCCCAATACGGCGGTCAAGAGAAGGCATGCCAGGATAAGCCACCGCTCTATTTTCTCCACCTCGTCCATCAGTCAGCTCCAGGCCATGGATTCCACGGCCAATAAAAGTTCCAGTTAGGGCCGCGAAAATAGACCCCGATCAAAATTGTCACCACAACCCCGGTCAGGAGCAAACTCCACAGAATGATCATGCCCAGGCGCTTGCGGGCAAACCATTCGCCGACTCCGTCAGGCCGGCGGTCGATATAAGGAAGCGCCAATAGAAAGAGGGTCAGCACCGTGGGCACCATCACGCCGCCCCAGAAGGCTGAGTAGCTTACGAGCTCCTGCAGTCCCAGAAAATACCAGGGGGCCTTGGCCGGATTGTTGGGTTGAAGCGGGGTGGCTTCTTCCTCAAGCGGGGCATTGAAGAGAAGCGAGACGACCAAGAGTCCAACCGTCAGCCCGACGAAGACGAGGAGTTCCATATAGACGACCAGTGGAAAGGTAGGGACAACTCCCTCTGCGGACTGGGATTCCTGCCGTGGGGGACGGGCCAGGCCGCCATCTTTTATGACCCGCCAGATGTGGTAGTTGATCAGCAGCGCGGCGACAGTGGGAACGGCAATCACATGCAGGGTATAGAAGCGCAAAAGGGCCTCGCCGCCTACGGTGTCCCCTCCCAGAAGCAGGAATCGGAACTTTGGACCCAGAACAGGAGCATAGCCGGCAATATTTGTTCCCACCGTTACGGCCCAAAAGGAGAGTTGGTCCCAGGGCAGGAGATAGCCTGTAAAGCTGAGAGCCAGGGTGAGAAGAAAAAGGATCACGCCGAGAACCCAGTTAAACTCTCTGGGGGGTTTGTAAGCGCCGGTGTAAAAAACCCGGCACATGTGGAGGACGACAAATACAACCATGGCTTCGGCGCCCCAGCGATGGACGTTACGCACCAGACGGCCAAAGGTCACGACAGAGTCGAGGTCCTGGATTCGCCCGTAGGCCGCGCTGACTGAAGGTTCGTAGTAGAACATGAGGTAGACGCCGGTAATCCATTCGATGACAAAAAGATAGAAGCAGATGAGGCCGAGTCCAAAGGTGCCGGCGGGTCTGATGCTGCGGCGGAAAACCCGCGTCGGATGAACATGAAGGACCAGGTTGTTGACCACGACGATCAACTGTTGCCTGAGGGTTGCCGGATAGCTGCCGCGAAAAATAGAGCGATAGATGCGACCGAGGGAACCTCGGATCTCCTGGAGAATCGTTTGGACTATTTCCCGCGGCGGCTTCAACGTTGTCTCATTCTCCCAGGCAACCGACTGGCTTGATCTTCCCCTCGGGCAGCGCAAGAAATGTCGTCGGGTTGGGGCCGTCCCCATCCCCGCGCAGGCTGGCCCCCTTGCCATCCTCCTCCACCCAAAAAAAGGGACCACGACGGCACATGTGGATGTCGGTAATTTTTCGCCACGGGCGAAGCGCAATTTTCCTGAGCTCGCGCGAACTTTTCTTTTCTACCCCAAGGAAAGCCGCGTCGCGGAATTGGCCTTCCAACCACTCTTGCCGGCTGGCCACCAGTTCCCTTCCGCCCGGGGACCAGGCGAAGGCGCTAAAGGCGGAACCCATCTTCTGAGCCCAAATAGTTTCCTCGCCCGTAGTCGGGTTCATCACCATAAGAATATTGCCGGGGGGGCGGCCCGGGATTGGGGTATAATCTCGCGGCAAGGCATCGACCTTCGTGGCCAGATAAGCAAAAACATCTCCATCCGGCGAAAGGCGGGGGAGGCCTGCATACGAAGGCTCGGAAAGAACTCTTCGCAATCCGGAGCCATCAGGCTTCATAGCCCAGATCCCCTGGCTTACCATGCCGCGAAACGGCAAGAGACGCTGAAGATAGATTTCCCGGCTCCTGTTCGACCAGGCAAAGGGAATTGGAATCCCCTCCTCCGGACTGCCTTCATTACCCGACGCCATTAAAATACGGGTTTCCTGTTTCTCCAGGTCGGCAACTCCAGTGCGCCAATAATTGCGCCGGCTGTCGCTCCAGCGCAAATGGAGCTCGGAATAGAAAAGCTCTGATCCGCCCGACGATAACGCAAACCCCAGGATTGCGAACTCACTTGCCGGCTTGACGAATTGCCGGATCTTACGGCGCAGATTCAGAATCTCCACGTGGTTATTCGCGGGGTGGACGCCTTTGCGCACAAGATAGGCAAGCGTGTCTCCTGCGAAAGAGGTCACCAGCTCTCCTGTCTCCGCGGTCGCGAGGGGGGTTTGCTTTCCAGTCGCGACATTGAACGTAGCCAGAGTTGTCGATCCCCAGCGGCTCAATGCCAGCACTATCCCTCTATCAGGCAGGGTGATATCGAAAACCCCTTCCTGATTCACAACCTTATCAGGAGCCGGACCGGATCCTTTTTCCCAGGAGATCCTGGCGGCAGACGGCCCGGCTTCAGAAAGAGCCTGATCGGGAGATTTGGCCCCTGGCGAGTTGCACCCAGGAAACAAAGCCAAGAACAGCAGACCCAAATGGCCAAGAAGCCTTTTCAGCATGTTTCCTGCGTTTTCTATGCGGGATTAAAAAAAGTTCCCCTCGGAACCGAGTGCCTCGTGTCAACAACCAGTTGGCCATCCAGGCTTTGGAAGATTTTGAAGCGGGGCAAAGGCTTCGGGGCAGGCCCGGCCAGGACCCGGCCACTGGAATCAAACTTGCTTCCATGACAGGGGCATTGGTAGCCCCACTCGACTTTGCCGACAGTGCATCCAAGATGAGTGCACACAGCCGACATGGCGATAATTCCTTCCCGCATGGACACAACAAACAGCCGGTGGTCGGGAAGGAATATCCGGCTCCCCGGTGGAAAGCCCTCCGGCGTTCCAATACTGAACATCGTCGGCGGGCCACTGGTCAAGTTGAGAAACTCCCGCCGCAATAACTTTTTCATGTTCCGCCCAACTACTCGTTTATTCCGGAGAAAGACTACCGCAAAGTCTATGCCATACACCGATGGGTACCGTTTGGCAAGTTTGGTGAAGCTGGCGAGGGATTACGGTTAAGGCAACGTTATCTCTTTCTAAAATTTGAGAAAGGGGAAAAGCGCTTTCCCATTTCCAAGAAAAGGCTGGTAGTTTATGAACGCGGGCACAGTCCGGTGGAATTGGACAAGATACTTTGATATGGATTTTACTTTCCCTTGTCGCGCGTACAATAGCTAGGCAACTTCGATGCTGCTGACGTTAAGGCTTATTCACATCTTCTCTGCCGGAGTTCTGGTAGGTTCCGTCATCTTCAATTACTTCCTTTTGCGACCGGCGCTCCGCCTGATTCCTCCGGCTCATGCCGTTGTCATTGCCCAAAGGGTCGGGACGCTCTTTACCTACACAGGATGGACCGCGTTAGTGCTCCTCTTTTTAAGCGGGCTGACGCGCCTCTATCTTACCGGCAACTTGGGCATCCTTATTACGAACTTTTTATCCACAGTCATGGACGTTCGCTTACCCTGATGATACTGTCATGGCTCACCACCGTCACAAGCTCTTCCATCATGACCTTCACCCTGCGGCCCAGGCTCATGAGGAAGCTGCTCGTTGGTTCGAATCCTACTCTTGCGGACGTGGAGAAGCGGAGAACGACGCAAATGGAGTCCTCCGTCTGGTTGGACCGGCTCCAACTTCTCAATGTGATCACCTCGGTATTGGCGATGATCGCCGGGGCTTCCATCATGTACGGCGGACTGTTCTGAACTGCTCATGCGCTCGTTCAAGCAATTCCTTCGGATTTCCGCGGGCTCTCCCCTCTATAGAAAGAAATTTGGCGGCCTGGCAACGGAGATCGCCGACTTCAAAGACTTCTCAGCGAGAATACCTCTGACGACACTGGAAGAATTGGTGGCGGAGAAGATCAGCAGCGGCGATCCCTATGCGTCAAGACTTTGTGGGAATGGCGCACCGCTCGTTACCTTCCAGCTTGAATACGACACCGAAACGCGCCTTTATTTGGCCCTGAGCCGGCAGGACCTTAAGAAATACGCTGAAGCCTTAAGACGATGCTGGTCCCTGGTGGGTCTTAGAAAAGGAGACGCTGTGGCCATCTTCGATTACGGGACGAGCCCGGTCTCTTATCTTGCCTCCTCGGCCTTTACTCCCCACCTCAGCCAAGGCGCTGCCGATGCCTTGGGATGCCTGCCCATATGTAACGACGGCGTCGCCAACATGAGCCAGAGGGTGGTTGAGATTCTGAAATTCATCCGGCCGAAAGCTCTTTTTATCCGGAGCGACTGCCTTGAGCCGTTCTCGATCGAGTCCGAAAGACAGCTCGGCAGCCTGTCAGCATACACCGGCGCGTTGGTTGTTACCGAAAACGAGGGTTGTCTAACCAAAGTAGAACGAGATGCATACGAGAAAAGGCTGGGGCTGCCTGTATACCGCCTGCTGCGAATTGACGCGGGAATGTTCCTTGCCATGGAGTGTCCGGAATGCCGCCTGTTTCATAGCTGGAAAGAGCTATATTATATCGAGAGCGTCACCCGGGCCGGCGATGATGTGGATGAGGGCGGACAAAAATCCCTGGCGGTTACTAATTGGTTCGCCAGGACATGCCCTGCGGTCCGTTATCTCAGTCAAGTGAAGGGGTCCGTGCATTCGGCTGGATGCCGCAGAGGGCGGGCGGATATCAGGATCACCGCATGAGAAAAGAAACGGAACAAGGCCGGCCGGACGGTAAGGATAGCTGGCCCGAAGAACGGCTGAGGATGTTTCAGTTCCGTAAGATCAAGCGCGTACTGGACCATGCCTACCGGGAACTCCCCTTTTACCGGCGACGCTTCGACGCGGCTCATCTTCACCCCGACTCGGTGAAAAGCTTCCATGACTTCGCGCGGCTGCCGACATTTACCAAAAGGGAAGTGCTCGACGAAATGAAGAAAAAGGGAACGTTCAAAATAGGAATGGAGACTTATAACAGCGCGGATCAGGCCGTCCTGTGCATGACCTCGGGGACACTGGGAACTTCTTTTCTCTACTTGCCCAAGAGGTGGCGCTCTCTGCGCGGGGACTCGCTCGCCCGGGCCTACTGGTGGGGCGGCCTGCGCACAGGCATGCGAATGCTCATGGCGGCCCCCGCGTGGCACAGCCTCGCGGTCCAGGAAAGCCGGGTTATCGAGCGTCTCGGGGCCGCCTGCGTCGTGCCCTGGGGAACTTTTCTGCCGCGCTTTGCGGAGAATTTTTTGACCACGCTGGTGGATACCAGGCCCGATTTTGTCTCCATGTTTCTGCCCATGCTTTATGCGCTTCTGGCGGAATGCCGCAGACGCAAGATGGAAGCGCGCCTGGCATTTGACAGTGTGCAATATCTTTTAATAGTAGGCGCTCCCATGACGCCGGCTTCTCGGGTGAAGCTCAAGGAGCAGCTGGGCGTGCGCGACATCTTTGAAGGTCTGGGGAATCCTGAAGGGCTTACGGCGATGGAATGTTCCTCTCATCGCGGGCATCATATCTTTTCGGATTGCTGTTACGTTGAGATCGTCGATCCCAAAACCGGCGCGCTGCTACCGGCAGGAAAAAGAGGCAACGTGGTTATCACCTCCCTGATTCCTCACGGCACTCTCTACCTTCGCTACGACAGCGAAGACCTGGGCGAAATTCTTCCCCATGCCTGCGAGTGCGGAAGGACATGGCCCCTGATGGAGGTCTACGACAGGCGAGCGAACACTGTAGAAGTGGCGGGGAAAGAAATTGTTCCCTACGACGTCCGTTTATGCCTGGACGATTTCCCTGAGCTCATCGGCGTTCCCTTTGCGGTCGTTCGTGGCGAGAAAAGCGCGCCTTATCTGAGATTGCTGATTCAAAGGGTCCCCACGGGCGACCCTTATGAGCTGGGAACCCAGCTAAGGGCGCTGATCAGGCAGAGATTGCAGATAGATGCCCGCGAAGAGTGGAGCGAGGAACTGCCGGAGCGTTGGAAGGGAGTGGCCGTCATCGAAGAGAAAGACTGGGGGACGCCTCGTGTCTAAAGGGGCAATCGGATTAACCGCAGGCTATTGGCCCGAAGATGTCTATCGATACCTGGCGATTCCAGGAATCTCTCTGGACGAGGCCCTGATTACCCGGCCGGCCAAAAGAACTCCTGACCGACCCGCGTTAATCAACCATAAGGGAACCGTCACGTACCGCGAACTTGCCGCAGAAATAGAGTCCACAATGAAGGGGCTCCTTTTTTATTCAGAAGGGAAAACAGTCCGGCTGGCCCTTGCCGTAGAAGAGCCCGCTGACCTGGTAAAACTCATATTCGCCGGGCTCAGAGGACGATGCAGCCTTTTCCTTGTGAACCCCGAGCTCCCGGAAGAGGAGATGAAGAGGCAGCTTGATCAATTTGGCGCCGACCTGGTCATTACTGACACTGCCCATCTTCGCCATATGAAGTCGCTACTGGAAAGCCTGAGAATTATCCCTTTTTTGGATCTTCAAGGAAAAGGCGACGCCATCGCCGCGCCGAAGGGACGGCTCGACCTCCAGGCCCCTAGCATTGCCCTCGCCATGGAAAACGGCAGTCTCGTTTATCACAGCCACAAGTCACTTCTCGCCGGGGCCGTTTCCTGGAGCACCTTTGTGCCCTTGAAGGCAGAGGATCTGATGCTTTGCCTGCAGCCCCTGCACAAGTGGGAAGGTCTTTACAGCCTCCTGCCGATTTTTTTCCGCGGCGGCGCCTGCCTGATGGGGAGTCTTGATGATCCGGAGATGTCGGCTGAAGCGATACGAAAGCATCGGCCTATATACACGATCCTTCCCCGCCTGGAGGCGAGAAAACTTTACCAGTCGGCAAGCAGACCTTTGGTCCATGCCTTCCGGGAGAGCCTCTCCGGACTGTTCGTCTCAGTAGCCGGGCCATTTACGGCCATTGGCAGGAGACGTTTGAAAAATCTCCTGGACAGGCCGGCGCTGCTCATGTACGGCTCCGAAGAGTGCGGCCCTGTTTTATCCTCGCATCCCACCTGGTACCTCGATGCGGCCGTAGGCATCCCGATCACCAACGTCGACGCATGGCCTTTAAACCCCTCGACGGGAAAACCTCTCGAGGTGCCCTGGGAGGCGATAGAATACGGGGAGATCGGCGTGAAGTCGCCTATGACTGCGGTCGGCTACCAACCGGCTGAAGAGAAAGAGAAGCGCATACATGATGGCTGGGTGAGGACCAGGATTGTCGCCAACATGGACCCCAACGGCCTCTTTTATGTCCAGTCGAGGGTTCCCGATTGACCTCCGTCGCCGCCACAGTCAACTTTCGCCCGAGAAAGTGTGTGGATACCGCCGGGCGACTCAGAGATTAGCGGTTCGCAGATCACGGCGCGCCGTTACCATCGCGACGGTGGCGCTCGCGCAAATTGTCGCGCCTACGATGAGGGCCAAAGGAACTCCGATCACGGATGCCAGGGCGCCGCTCTGCGCCTGCCCAAGAGAAGGCAAACCTCCCGACAGCGTTCTCTGAAAACTGGCGACTCTTCCGCGCAGCTCGTCGGGCGTGGTCGACTGAATAATTGTGTTTCGAGGAGCGCTCTGGAATGAGTCGCAAAAGCCGATTACGGCTGTGGCTAGAACAGCAAGGAAAAACCATGGTGACACTGCCAGCAGTACGAGTGAAAAGCATTGGAGAAGTATTGCTCCCGTTATCCATAGTCCTTTGTAGCGCAAATCCCCGAGTCCCAGGATGACAGCCGTTCCCAGCAGAGCGCCGACCGCAGGAGCGGAGAGGAGCATGCCCAGTCCCTCCGCTCCCAGTCCAAGCTTGCCCGCAAATATGGGAAGCAAAGCGCGGTAGCTGCCGAAGAATACAAAGGCTCCGTCCATGCCGAGCAACGCCAGAATAATCGATTGGCGGCGGACAAATCTCAAACCTTCTATCAGGCTCTTTAACGCGCTTTGGCGCGGAGCCGTGGGCGACGGAACGATACGGATGCCGGCCAAAGCAACGAGGCTCATAATGTGCGCTGCGCTATTGGCTATATAGGTGGTGGACAAACCCGCCACGGCAATCGATAGCCCAGCCAATGCGGGAGCGATGATGTTGGATATTTGCCACACGCTGGAATTCAGGGCCAGGGCGTTCAGTAGTTGATTTCTCGGCACCAGGCTTGGAATCATGGCGTTGCGAGCCGGAGAGCTGAGGGAGGAGATGGTGGCGCCGATCATGCTGATTGCATAGATGTGCCAGAGCCGGATTAGACCTGTGGCGGTGAGTACCGCCAGGATCAATCCGAGAGAGGACGAGAGGGCTTGGGTAAAAATCGTGAATCGAAGCCGATTCACGCGATCAGCGACGACCCCACCCACCAGAGACAGCACCACGATCGGCAATCCTCGCGCAAGTCCGATTAAGCCGAGATGGAGCGGGGAATTGGTCAACTCGTAAACCTGCCAGACGTTGGCTATGCTTTGGAATTCTAAACCGATTGCCCAGACGAGGAGCGCGCTATAAAAAAGGCGAAAGTTACGGTGCTGTAGCGCTCCGAGACGCGGCGCGATTTTCGACCTGAGGATAGCCCACACGCATCGAGACTACGCAATGGGTGCTTTCATGTCAATATGATGTTCTCCTGAAGCACGGGGAGAAGCACTAGGCGTTTTGTCCCAGGTTTCCGTAGAGGCGCTCGGGGGTAACTAGAACCAGGCTTCGCTCTTCATCCCGCATCTGCCGGGCGAATTCCTCGTCCGTGCCTTTGGGGGCTCGGCCCATGGCAACGTAGAGGTCCTTCAGGCGCTTGATGTGCGCTCGCGCGTCTTGCCAAGGCTCGATGGACGCAGGGCCTTCAACGGTGACATAGCGCCGGGTGTCGAGCTTGATAACCGTGACAGTCACTCGGCCCGTCCGCTGGATGTTCTTGAGCTTCACGGCGTGCCGCCGCGACGCGAAACCGAGCTTACCGTCCAGCACTGCCGTCGAAACGATGGTCGATTGCGCGCGGCCCTTCGCAGTGATGGTGACCGCGACACCGGTGTGGTTCTCTTGCAACAGCGGGAGCGCTTCGTTCCATTCCATCTAATCGTTCCTCCGATTTACTTTCTATTGTTATCCGTCACGCCGACGTGGAGCTTCACTGAAGTACGGGTTCAAAAAGTAGAAGTCCCCTTTTCTGTTTCCCAAAATTGTCTTCTCTCCTGCCTTATGCCTTCCGCCTGACCCTTACGGATTACCCATGAAGTCGCGTTTACCGATCTCCACCCCGTTGTGGCGCAGAATGTTGTAGGCGGTCGTGATGTGAAAATATAGGTTCGGGTGGGCAAAGCCGAGTAGGTACTGCATGCCCTTGAAGGTCACGTCCCGCTCGCCGAGCCTGAGCACGATCTCTTTCTCCTCGGTGCCGTCGATTTGGGCCGGCTTGACGGACTTGATGAACTCGATTGTCTTGGCGATCCGCGCCTTCAGCTCCTGGAACGTCTTCTCGGTGTCCTCGTGCTTCGGGATCTCGACGCCGGCGAGGCGCGCGATCGCCCCCTTGGCGGTATCGCAGGCGATCTGCACCTGACGGGTCATCGGGTACATGTCGGGATAGAGCCGATACGTAGTGAGCGCGGCCGGGTCGACCTTCTTCGCCTCGCAGTGGGCCAGCGTCTTGTCGAGAATCGCGGAGAGGTTATTCAACATATGGACGAAGCGCGGCGCGCTCGCCTGGTACATAGAGATATTCATGACTCCTCCTTGACTGATGGACGAAATTCAGAATTCCGCACGCGGCCGCGCAAACCTTGTTTTGCTAATATTCAGATACGGTTTTCAAATTGGGC
>Ga0209212_1004331_pt1 | contig 17621 bp, 19 predicted proteins | sample RifGroC2_FD_183996 | JGI IMG/M metagenome (GOLD analysis project Ga0209212, IMG submission 183996) | Groundwater microbial communities from Rifle, Colorado, USA - Groundwater C2 (SPAdes) (version 2) | ecosystem: Environmental > Aquatic > Deep subsurface > Groundwater | place: Rifle, Colorado...
CGATCGAGCATGTCATGTCCGCGCTCAACGCCTACGGGGTCAGCAATCTGCTCATCAAGTGCAACGGCGAGGTCCCCGTGCTGGACGGCTCCTCGGTGGAGTTCTGCTCCCTGTTCGAGGAAGTCGGATTCGAGAACCAGGTCGGGGACTGGCACGGGATCCTGGTGGAGGAACCTTTCCGGATCGAAGCCGGCAAGGCGTCGATCCGGCTTGAACCGTGCGACGCCTTCGAAATCGATTACACCCTCGAATATCCGCCCCCCGTCGGCAAGCAGCGCTTCCTCTTTCGCCTCGACGACCCGGCGGCCTACCGGAAGGAGATCGCTCCCGCGCGCACCTTCGGGTTCGCGCGGGACATCGGGCTGTTGCAGCGGCAGGGATTGGCTCTCGGCGGGCGCTTCGACAACTTCGTCCTCTTCGGGGAGGAGGGACCCATCAACGACGCCCTCCGGTTTCCGGACGAACCGGTGCGTCACAAGATCATGGACATGATCGGGGACCTCTACCTCCTCGGCCGGCGGCTGCAGGCGAGGGTGGTCGCGCACATGACGGGCCACACGCAGAATATCGCCGTGCTGAAGAAAGTGAGGGAGTTGCTGTGACCCGAGGCGGGAGCCGGATTCCCCCCGACGGCGTGGATGCGATGCAAGGGAAGGGAGTCCGTCCCTGACCGGGCGGCGGAAGACGATCTCCGGTTGGGCGGTCGCCGTCCTGGCGATGCTGCTCGTGTCCGGGTCCCGGAGCGCCGGCGCGGAGACGATCCGTATCTCCGGAACCGGCGGCGCGATGGAGTCGATGCGACTCCTCGGGGAGGCGTTCCGGAAGAACAACCCGCGGATCCGGGTCGAGATGATGCCGGGCATCGGCAGCAGCGGAAGCGTCAAGGCCGTCCTGGCGGGACGCCTGGACATCGGATTGTGCGGTCGATCGTTGACCGACGAGGAACGCGCCCTTGGCGCCATGGAAACGAAGTACGCGAAGACGCCCTTCGTGTTCGCCGTCAACAGGACCCTGAAGATCGCCGGGATGACGCTGGACGGCATCGCCGGAATCTACGCCGGAAAGCGGGATTGGGAGGACGGCAAGCGGATCCGGCTGGTCCTGCGCTCCCCGGAGGATTCGGACATCCCGATCCTGAGGAGGATGTCCCCGGCGATGAGCACGGCGGTCGACGTCGCCTTTCGCCGCAAGGGGATGATCGTGGCGACGACCGACGAAGATGCGGTCGACGCCATCGCCGGCGTGCCGGGCGCCATCGGAGGGACGACGCTGTCCCTCGTCCTTTCCAGGAAGCGCACGCTCCGCGTGCTGGCCGTGGACGGGGTCGTGCCGAGCGTGCGGACCATGGCCGACCGATCGTACCCTTACAGCAAGACGTTCTACATGGTGACGAGAAAAAATCCATCCGACGCCGTTCGCCGGTTCATCGATTTCGTGCGCTCGCCCGCGGGATCCGCCATCCTCTCGAGGTACGGCCAGGCCTCGACGCGGCAGGAAGGGATGCGTCCTTGAAGGAGCCCGTGAAGAACATCCCCCTGTTCATCGAGCGGTTCGGCGGGCTCCTGCTGGTGGTCCTCGCGGTGGCCTTGCCGGTGCTCTACTTCGTGAACGGGTGGGAGATGGAGAACGTCCATCTCCGGACGGAGACGGAGATGTACGCCCGCCAGGTGTCTTCGTTGATCAACAGGAACCCGGACATGTGGAAATACGAGACGATCCGTCTCGAGGGGATCCTGGCGAAACCCGCGGAAGATCCCCATAACGAATCCCTCCGCGTCCTGGACCTGGATGGGAACCTCGTTACGAAGCGGAAGGCGCACCCCGCCTGGCCGCGAATGACGCGATCCGCTCCCCTGATGGATTCCGGCGTGACCGTGGGGTCCCTCGAGGAGAGCGCCTCCCTTCGCCCGCTGCTCGTGGAATCGACCGTCCTGGCCGCGGCCGGAACGGGGATCACGCTGCTGCTGTTCCTTCTCTTCCGCGTATACCCGATCTCCGCGCTCCGCAACGCCCTCGACATGTTGTCGCGCGAGAAGGGGCGCGCCACGGTCACCCTTCAATCGATCGGGGACGGGGTCATCTCCACCGACCCGGAGGATCGCGTCCTGATCATCAACCGGATGGCGGAGAGGATCACGGGATGGACGCAGGCCGAGGCCGCCGGGAGGACCATCGGCGAGGTGTTCGATCCCGAAGGGGACGTTCTCGTCGACAGGAAAGAGGTCAGCCACAGGATCGAGGCCGGCAAATCCCCGGTGCTCGATGAAAACGGCCGACGCGTGGGGACCGTCCACGTGTTCCGGGACGTGACGGAAAAGGTGCGGGTGGAAGCGGCGATGGCGAACGCGCAGAAGCTGGAGTCGCTCGGCGTTCTCGCGGGAGGGATCGCGCACGAGATCCGCAATCCCCTCTCCTCGATCAACATCAGCATCTCCAGCATCGAGCGCGCCTGCGAGGCATCCGCGGGATTGGAGACCGAAGCGAAGGACAAGGTCGACCTCATCCTGGAGCAGATGAAGTCGGCCGCGGCGAAGATGGGGCTGGTCGTCCAGCGCGTCATGGATTACTCCAAGCCCTTTCCTCCCCGCAAGGGGATCGTCGACCTGAACAAGGTCGTCGAGGAGGCGATCCGGCTCTCGCTGTCGACGTTGCGGAAACGGGATATCGAGGTCCTCAAGGACCTCGCGCCGGACCTCACCACGTGCCGCGTCGACGCCCAGATGATCGAACAGGTGCTGGTCAACCTGATCACGAACGCCTGCCAGGCCATGGAGGGGATCGAGGGAGCGAAACGCCTGGAGATCGCGTCGTCCGTCCAGGACGGGAGGATCGTCCTCCGCGTTTCCGACTCGGGGCCGGGAGTTCCCACCGCCCTCAGGGAGCGGGTCTTCGATCCCTTCTTCACAACGAGGAAGGACGGGTCCGGGATCGGACTCAGCTTCAGCCACCGGATCGTCACCGACCACGGCGGGACGCTGCGCGTCGACGCGAGCCGGTGGGGAGGGGCGGAATTCCGGATCGAGATCCCCGTCGCGAAGGAAGGAGTCCCGGCGTGAATCCGTACTACCTCATCATCGTCGACGATGAAGCCACCATCCGCGGGACGCTTACGATCGCCCTCGACGGGAGGTACCGTCTGGCGGGTTTCCCCGACGCGGAGAGCGCCGTCGCCGCCGCCCGGGCCGATCCCCCCGATCTCGTCCTCCTCGATCTCGGACTTCCGGGGATGAGCGGGATCGAGGCCATCCCGCTTTTCAAGGCCATCGCCCCGGAGATCCTGGTCGTCGTCATCACGGCCTACGAGGACGTGAAAAGCGTCGTGTCCGCCATGAAGGGCGGCGCCTACGACTACGTGGTGAAACCGCTCAACATCGATACCCTCGAGCTGAGCATCGGGAACGCCCTCGAATCGATCAAGCTGAAAAAAGAGGTCCATGCCCTCCAGGAGCGGTACCTCCGGGAGAATCTTCCGTGCTTCATCGCGGAGAGCAACACGATCAGGGACGTGATGGAGTTCGTGGGCCTCATCGCCCGGAGCCCGGACACCCCGGTCCTCATCCTCGGGGAAACCGGGACCGGCAAGGAGATGATCGCGAGCGCGATCCACTACAGGAGCCCGAATTTCCGCGGTCCCTTGATCGGCGTGAACTGTGCCGCCATCCCGAGGGAGCTGATCGAGAGCGAGTTGTTCGGCTACGAGAGGGGGGCCTTCAGCGGGGCGAGCGCCGCGGGGAAGAAGGGGATGGTGGAGCAGGCGGAAGGGGGGACCTTGTTCCTCGACGAAGTCGGCGACCTGAGCCCGGAGGCGCAATCCAAGCTGCTCCGTTTCCTCGAGGAAGGGGAATATTACCGCGTGGGGGGGACGAGGAAGCTCACGGTCCGCGCCCGGGTCGTGTCCGCCACGAATAAAAACCTCCAGGAGTTGATCGGGAAGGGGCTTTTCCGGGAGGACCTCTTCTACCGCCTGGCCGTCGCGCAGGTGGAGCTTCCTTCCCTTACGAAGCGGCGGGACGATATCCTCCCCATCGCCTTGCACTTTCTCCTCGAATTCAACCGGAAGTTCGGCAGATCGTTCAGCGGGTTCTCCCGGGAAGCCCGGGAAGCGATGACGCGGCATCGCTGGAAAGGGAACGTCCGTGAGTTGAGGAACGTCGTGGAACGGGGAGTTCTCGTGGGAAAAGGCGCCGAGCTGACGCGGGAGGACCTCGGTCTCGGCGAACGGGACCTTTCCGGGGATCCCCCGTCCGCCCCGGAGGAGATCCTCCATCCTCTCCTCCCTCCCGAGGGCGTCGATCTCGCCATGGCGCACGAATCGGTGGACCGGCATTTATTCCGGGAAGCCCTTCTCGTGACGGGGGGGAACGAAACCCAGGCGGCGCAACTTCTCAGGATCAATTATTCCACGTTCCGGTACCGGAGGAAAAAATTGGGGCTTTGACGCTCCGTGGGACTGGTGATTTTTCCGGATGGCGACATCGATCTGCAATAATTTACAGGTTTCGAACCGCTTCCCCTCATCCTCCCCGGGATGCGAACCGATAAGTCCCTGATTTCCCTCCCCCTCACTTTTTACTCTCCCTGGCACGCTTCCTGCCTTTCATTACCGGGCAACCTCTCGACGGATTCGGCGGACCGGGCGTTCAATTCGAAGGTCTTCCCGCAGGCATGCCTTCGAAATCCTTGAGGCAGGAGCGGGAAAGAAGGAGGAGAAGGATGGCGACGCACTGTTACACCGTGCTGGTGGAGAAGGAGAACGGAGGATACCGCGCACATTGCCCCGCGTTGCCCGGGTGCCGCTCCTACGGAGAAACCAAAAAGGAGGCGGTGAACAACATCAAGTTTTCCATTTCCGATCGATTGGAAAGATTGAAGGCCAAAGGGAAGCCCATACCGAAAGACGGAGATCTCGCGCGCCCCGAGCAGAAAAGCGCATAGCCCGGCGGGAACGCCCCGGGCAAGCGGTCTCCATCGGCAAGGACGTAGAGGCGCCACACCGGATAGAGGGGATGTCTTGATTGCAACCAGCGTGTGGATCGAAAAGGCGGAGCCCCTTACCCGGGGATTTCCTGAGGAGACCACCGGAGCGATGGTCAACCGGCCCCCACGGATCAAGGACATCATTTCGGGGATGATCCTGTTGGCGGCGAGGGGCAGGGATCCGATCCCCCTGGCGAAGGTCCATTCGATCCTCCACGAGATGAAATCCCACGAATCGATCCTTTCCGGGCTCCGCTTCTCCTTGACGGGGGCCGTCTGCTATTCGCGCGACGTCGATCAGGCGATCACTCACCTGACCGAAGGCGGGTTCCTCGAGATCGTCAACGGATCGGCGGTCCTGGGGGAGCGTGGTCATGAGTTCGGCGACTATTTGTCGGGGTTTCTCACGAATTCCCAGATCCAGGCGGTCCACTCCGCTTCGCTCCGTTTTCACGAACGGGTTCGACGAGACGTCGGGGATCCCCGTAACCGCAGGTAATCCGCCATCATGATGAGCGGGGATGGTAGCGACATGAAGAATCTTTACAAGGAACTCGGTGTGGAGAGGATCCTCCTCATCGGGGAGGATCCATGGAGCAGGGAATCGCTCTCGACGTTTTTCCGGATCATGGAATGCGACATGGATTCCGCGGAGAACGCGATGGAAGCCGCCGTGGCGGTGTCGCGAAGCCGGTTCGACCTGATCCTCTGCGAATACCAACTCCCGGGCATGAGCGGCATCACCCTGTTGAAGATGCTGGGGAATATCCAGCCGGGGGCCGTGAAATTCCTGTTCACGCCGTATCCGGCCGAGAAATTGGCCGAGGAAGCCGTTCGTTCCGGAATTCACGAGGTGATCCGGATACCGTTCACCATGGCGACGCTCGAGGAATCGTTGACGCGATACTTTCCACGAGGCCGCCATGGAGGCCGCGAACCCGTCGGAGCGCATTGACGGGTTCCCGCGGATATGTTCCATCCTCCCGCGTTTACAGCTCGGTGAAGTAGTCCCGGCACGCCTGGATGACGAGCTCCCGGGTCAGATGCGGCGCGACGCCCCTGTACCGGCAGATCTCCGCGACACGGCTCAGGATGTCGTTCGGGTGGCACGCGGCCAGCGGGACGTCCCGGCGTTCGTGCTCCACCTCCACGAGGTAGCGGATCGCATCCTGCCGGAACTCCATCCCGAGGCGGGCGCACACCTGGTGGCAGATCGCCACGTACTCGGCGGGGGGTAGGTGGCCGATCCGGATCTTGTACCCGAGGCGCCGGAGGAACGACTCGTCGGCGAGCTCCCGGGGCTCGATGTTCGTCGAGAAGACGATGACCTGGTCGAAAGGGATCTCGAACTTCTTGCCCGTCCGGAGCGTTAGGTAGTCCACCCCGCGTTCCAGCGGCATGATCCACCGGTTGAAGAGATCGAACGGTCGGAGCATCTGGCGTCCGAGGTCGTCGATGACGAAGATGCCGCCGTTGGCCTTGAGCTGCAGCGGCGCTTCGTAATACCCGCAGCCGGGGTCGAAGCACAGATCGAGCATGGCCATGGAGAGTTCCCCGCCGGCGATGATCGCGGGGCGCTCGCAAAGGACGAATCGGCGGTCGTACTTCGGCCCCCCCTGCAAGATATCCCCGAATGCGTCCAGCCCGTCCCCGATGTCGACCTCCGTGTGGCACACCGGGTCGAACACGCGGATGACGTGGCTGTCCACGCCGATCGCCCGTGGGATGAAGATGATCCCTTCCATGAGGCCCTTCAGTTTCCCGGCGATGAAGGTTTTTCCGCTCCCGGACGGACCGTAGAGAAAGATGGAGCGGCCGGAGTTGACGGCCGGCCCCAGCCGGTCGAGGAGGCCGGCGGGGAGGACGACGCCTTCAAAGGCCTGCGCCATCCGCGCGGCGGTGAGGGGGATCTCCTTGATGCTCTGCTTCCACGCCACCTCGGAGTACTGCGCGGTGGTGACCGGGGCCGCCCCGGCGTATCCCGACGATTTCAGGAACTCCCGTGCCCGTTCCCTCCCCAGGTCCGTGAGCGCGTAGACGTAGGTGGCACGGATATCCCCCCCCTTCTTGACCTCGGCGAGGCGCTCCTTTTTCAGGATCTCCGCGATGTCGCCGGTGACGCTGACGGGGAGGGCGAGCCGGTCCGACAGGGACGCGAGGGCCATCGTTCCGCCGGAGTACAGGATCTTGCACGCGAGCTCGACGAGAAACGCCGTTTCGAGCCCCGTCGCCTCCAACGTTCCCGGCGCGATGGGGGGGAGGGCGGAGAGGTGGATGTCCTTCGTCGCGACGTTCATCGTGAGCCTCCTCCAGCGGTTTGGAACACGACCTCGTCCCCAACCATGGTGAATGTCCGGTCGATGGTCCCCGCCGGGAGTTCGAGGACGCCCCTCGCGCTCCAGAAGATCCGGGAGATGCGGTTCCTGCGGAACCGTGGGTGCATCCCCACGACCCTTCCTTCACGGTCGATGAAGAGGGCGTCGAACTCGTACCGCATCCCGAAGGAGTGGATGCTTCGGCAGGGGACGATCCAGAGGCCTCCGCCCCGGGGAAGCTTCGCGGTCCCCAGAAGTCCCCGGGTCCTTTCCAGGGGGGTGCGGGCGGTCTCGACCCCGTCTCCGAGCAGCGCGTACCTCGTCATGTTCACGGCCTTCATGGAAGGATTGTCACCCCCCGGCGCCTTTGTTTACCGCCGGGAAGAGGACGTGCAGGATCTGGAGGACGCCCGGCCCGAGGATCACGATGAACAGCGCCGGGAAGAGGAGGAAGACGAGGGGAAATGCGAGCTTGATGGTCGTCTTTGCCGCCGCTTCCTCCGCGCGCTGGCGGCGACGGATCCGCAGGGAATCGGAGTGGACCCGCAGGGACTGGGCGAGGCTCGTCCCCAGCCGCTCGGTCTGGATCAGCATGGCGGCGAGGGATTTGACGTCCTCCACGCCCGTGCGATCCGCGAATGCCCGGAGCGCATCCAGCCGGGGCTTTCCGGCCACCATCTCCCGGTTGACGACGTCGAACTCCTCGCTCAACGTCGGGCTGGAGAGACGGAACTCCTCGGCGATCCGGAGGAAGGCGGAGTTGATCCCCAGCCCCGCCTCGACGCAGACGGTCAGCAGGTCCAGCGCGTCGGGGAGGGCGTCGGTGATCGCCTCCTGCCGTTTCCGGGCTCTCGACCTGAGGAACACGGTAGGGATGGAGAGGCCGGCCACCGCCCCGGCGCCCGCGAGGAGGAAAAGCGTCTTGTCGGGCATCCCGACCGCTTTCCCGGCGGCAAGAATGGCCGCCGGGAAGAGGATGGGCGACCCGATCCGGACCCAGCCGAAGATCCGCCCGGCAGCCGCGGACCGGTACCCCGCCTGGGTCAACAGCAGGCTATTCCCCGAGATGTCGTCGGAGGTGACCCGGGCCACGATCTCCTCGCTCTGGCGCGCGACCGGATCGGATTTCCCCCATAGGCGCGCCGCCCACTCCCGGGCGCGACCGGAGGGGGAGGGGGGCGCCCCGCCGGCCGGCGCGACCATCTCCCGCAGCCGGTGAACGAGCGGCTCCTGCCGGTTGCCCGACCACAGGAACAGGGCCAGGACTCCCATCGACGTGACCGCGAATACGGAAAGGGTGATGACGAGGATCACACGGCCCCCCTGTCGTTCAGATCTTGATCCGCACGATCTTGCGGATGACCAGCGCTCCCGCGATCTGCATGCAGATCGCGAGGCCGATCATGAACTTTCCGGCTCTCTCGAACCAAAGCGGCCTGAGGTAGTCGGGGTTGAGGACCCCGATCGCCAGGGCGAGGCCGATCGGCAGCAGGCAGAGGATGGTGCCCGTCATCCGGGCCTGCGCCGTGAAGATCTTGAGCTGCCCCTGGATCCGGAACCGCTCCCGGATGACGTGGGCGATCTTGTCGATGATCTCGGCGAGGTTTCCACCCGTCTCCCGCTGGATGAGGATCGCGGTGACGAAGAACCGGGCGTCGAGGCTGTCGACTCGGTGCGTCATCCCCGTCAGCGCCTCCCGCAGTGGCACCCCCAGGTTCTGCTCGTCGAAGACCTGCCGGAACTCCGCGCCCAGCGGATTCGGCATCTCCTGGGAGACGAGCTGGATGGCCCCCGTGAACGAGTGGCCCGCGCGGAGGGAGCGGGCGAACATCTCCAGCGCGTCGGGGAACTGGGACGTGAAAGCCTTCATGCGCCGCCCCCTCTTTACGCCCACCATGGTGGCCGGCCCCGTCGCAAGGAGGGCGCCCAGGAGAATCGCGAGGACGAAAGGCCAGTGGAGGAAGAGTCCGATGAGCGTCCCGATGGCGAAGAGCGTGACGGAGAGGAGGGCGAAGACGCCCACCTTCATCTCCATCCCGGCCTGCCGGAGCCGTGCGTCGATGCGCTGCGCCAACTTCAGGCGGGAGAGCGCCCGCTGTATGAGCGGGACGTCGCTCAGCAACTCCTTCTTCAACGCGTCCGGGATGTCGGCGGTTTCGATCCCGCGCAGTTCGAGGAGGGCGAGCCGCCGTTTCAGCTCCCGGGAGCTTTCGCCCGCCGGGGCCAGAAGGAAGTATCCCCCCACCGTGACGACGAGGACGGCTGCAAATACCAGGAGCGCGATCGCGATCACCTGCTGTCTCCCCTCACTTCTTCCGGTATGCGAAGATGTTTGCGCCGAGGTGGATCCCCGCGGCGTGTACGGCGTCGAGGAATTTCGGCCGGACCCCGGTCGCCCGGTACTCTCCCAGGACCTTCCCGTCCCGGTCGACGCCGCGCTTCTCGAAGACGAAGATGTCCTGCATCACGACCACGTCCCCCTCCATCCCCGTGACCTCGCTGACGGTGACGACCTTGCGGGTCCCGTCGCTCATCCGGGAGAGCTGGAGGATGACGTTCAGCGCGGAGGCGATCTGCTCCCGGATCGCCTTCGACGGCAGATCGAACCCGGCCATCAGGACCATCGTCTCGATCCGGGAGAGGGCATCGCGGGGGGCGTTCGCGTGGATGGTGGAAATCGAACCGTCGTGCCCGGTGTTCATCGCCTGGAGCATGTCGAGCGCCTCCCCCCCGCGCACCTCCCCGACGATGATCCGGTCGGGCCGCATTCGCAGGGCGTTCCGCACGAGGTCTCGCTGCGTGACGGCCCCCTTCCCCTCGATGTTCGGCGGTCGGGTCTCCAGGCGCACCGTGTGCTCCTGCTGCAGGATCAGCTCGGCCGCGTCCTCGACGGTGATGATCCGCTCGTCGTTGGGGATCGATGAGGAAAGGACGTTCAGGAAAGTCGTCTTGCCCGCCCCCGTCCCCCCGGAGACCAGGATGTTCATGCGGGCCTTCACCATCGCCTCGAACGCGGCGGCCATCTCCTCGGTCAGGGAGCCGTTGGCGAGGAGGTTCTCCATCTTGAGAGGCGTCACCCCGAACCGCCGGATCGAGAGCGCCGGCCCGTCGATCGCCAGAGGGGGAATGATCACGTTGACGCGGGACCCGTCGGCCAGCCGCGCGTCCACCATCGGGGACGCCTCGTCGACGCGGCGCCCCACCTTGGAGACGATCCGTTCGATGATGGACATCAGGTGCTCGTTGTCCTTGAAGGAGACGTCGGTCTTCTCGATCTTGCCGTGCCGTTCGACGAACACCCCGTGCGGCCCGTTGACCATGATGTCGGAGATCCCGGTGTCGGAAAGGAGCGGCTCCAGCGGCCCCAGCCCCATGGTCTCGTTCTGGATCTCGACCACGAGTCGATCGCGCTCCGGGCGGGAGAGGGGGATCCCTTCCTGGGCGATCATGTTCTCCACCACGGTCTTGATGATCCCGGAGAGCTGCTCCGGCGTGAGGTCGGCCACGGTGGACAGGTCGAGCCGGTCGATCAGCCGCCGGTGGATGGTGCTCTTCAGCTCCTGGTACGGTGGACTCCCGGCCGCCGTCCTCCGCGGGGGAGCCTCGGCCGCCGTTCCGTTCTCCGCCTCGTCCTTCCTCGCCAGCCATTGCGCGATCGTCACGATGCGCTCCTCTCCATGCGGAAGACCCTCTCGAGGAATCCCCGCTTGCGCTTTTGCTCGACCCGCGGAACGCCGGACCCGGCCAGCAGATCCGCCATTCGGTGGAACGCGAGGGTGACCTCCTTCTCCGGGGCGACCTCGGAGAGCAGCTTTCCGCGGTTGATCGAGGACAGGACGGTCGGGTAGTCGTTCGGGACGGCGTAGAAGATGGGGCAGTTGAGGATCCCCTCGATGCTCTCCTTCGGGATTTCGTCGTTGGGGAGGTACCGGCTGAGGACCAGCTGCACCCGGCCGTCCAGAATCCCGAGGCGGGCGAAGAGCTCGATGCTGCGCTGCGTGTTCTTCAGGGAGGGGAGGTTCAGCAGCGTCACCAGCAGGATCGTGTCGGACACCTCGAGGGCCGCGAGGGTCTTTTCGTCGAACTGGTGGGGCGCGTCGATCATGACGACGTCGAAGGTCGACGCCAGCGTGGCGAGCATGTCCCGCACCTGGTCCGCGGAGATCTGCTCGGCGTCCTCGATCCGCGGCGGATCGGCCAGGATGCAGACCCCGGACGAGTGACGGACGATCAGGGAGTCGATGTACTCCGGGTCCGCCTTCCCGCTGTTCCGGGCCAGGTCCAGCAAGGTGTAGGTCGGGGTGACGTTGAAGAACATCGTCACGTCACCCTGGCCCATCACGAGATCGACCACGACGACCCGCTTGCCGTGATCGGTGGCCAGCGCCTCGGAAAGGTTGGAGGCGATCGTCGTCGTGCCGTTCCCCCCCTTGTTGCTGAAGACGGTGACGATCTTCCCCCGCCGCTCGGACGGTTCCTTCCGCAACCTGGCCTTCCGCGCCTTCTCGATGGATATGCTCAGGTCGACCTCCCGCAGCGGCTTGCAGAGAAGGTCGTGCGCCCCCGCGCGCATCGCCTCGAGGGCGTACTCCGCCTCGCGGGTCGCGGAGAGGGCGAGGATGTAGAGGTTGGGGAACTCCCTCGCGAGCGGTCCGATGGTGGACGCCGGGTTCCCGTTCACCTCGACGATCGCCATGTCCGGACGGAACTTGCGGACGATCTGGGCTCCCTCCGCCACCGTGGCCGCGCTCCAGCGGATGTCCAGCGAACCGCTCCGCCTGCCGAGAAGGTCGATCAGGCGGACCGTTTCGGGATCGTTCTCGATGATGAGGGAGCGGATCGCCTCCGGCACGGCCTACTCCACCAGCCGCAACGTCTTGAGGACGGGACCGGCCGTCGGGCCCGCCGCGGGGCCTGCCTGACCGAACGCCCGCATCGGGATATAGCGTCCGATGACGGTCCCCTGGTGGTTCTCGATGCTCTCGATCCAGAACCCTCCGAAACCGGCGATCACCATGTCCGTCCGCCCGTTGTTGAGGGCGACCTCCGGGTCGTAGATGGGGATCCGGATCACCCGGGGGGAGTTCATCCACGAGCCGTCCCCGGCATGGTACAGGCTGCTCTCGGGCAGGCCCGTCGCATCATTCCACAGGGAGTTCCGGTCCGCGTCGATCAGGTCGTTCGTCCCCTGTCGCGTGGGCCCCACCATGTTTCCCGGCTCCAGCGAGACCGCGTCGCCGACGGTGACCGGGGTATTGCTGCCGTTCGCGATCGTGTCCCGGTAGACGGAGCCCCCGGTACCGTCGAGGGCGAGGGCGAAGAAGTGCCCGGACTCCTGCTGCAGGGAGGGGAGGCCGCTCGGGTTCTCGGGGGAGTTCTTCGGCGTGCCGATCTTCAGGATCACCCGCGTCCCGGGGCAGAAGTAACGCGACGTGTCCAGGACGCCTTCCGGGCAATCCTTGTGGACCGTCTCCCAGGGGTCGAACAGGTCGTTCCCGTTCGTGTCCTCCCACGGGTAGGGAATTCCCCACGGCTGCAGCCCCTTCACGTTGGTGTCCACCACGGATGCCTCGGCGACCGAGTAGGCGGTGATGGTCTTCGTCGGTCCGATGAAGAGGCGGGCGAAGAAGAGGTTGACGTTGCGGGTGGCGTCGACGCGGACCCGGTTCAGGGAGGGAAAGGCGACGGCGACCTCGCTTTCGGCCGACAGGATCGCGGTCGCCACCTTGTCCTTTGCGGCGAACGCGCGCGCCCGGCCGTCCGCGACGGAGCGTGTCGCGCCGTCGGACCAGTTCCCGGAGAGGAACGCGGAGGCGCCGGCGAGCGCCCCCGCGTCCGTGCACCGCTGGAGTTCATGGCGGACGGTGTAGAGGTACCCGACGTCGATGCCCAGGGCCGCTACTCCCAGCAGGGCGAGCAGGGCGCCGAGAAATACGATCAATACCTGGCCGCGGTTTCCCGTGCGACGCATGCGGACCTTCCCTTCGCGCGATGCCACGGGGCTACTTCAGCATCGACGGGTCGATCTCTTCCGGCTTCACCCGGTCCGTCGGAAGCGCATATGCCGCTCCCTTCTCCAGCGGCCGGATGATCTTCGGCGTCACCAGGATGACGAGCTCGGTTTCGCTGTTCTGGTACCGGGTGCTCCGGAAGAGGGCGCCCAATACGGGGATGTCCCCCAGGAGCGGCACCTTGGAGACCTGCTTGGAGATCTTGTTGTCGATCAGGCCCGCCAGGGCGAAGGTCTGCCCGTCGGCGAGCTGGAGGCTGGATTCGGCCTTGCGGCTGCGCAACGCCGGGATGCGGAACCCCGAGAGGATCACGGCGTTGGCGAAGTCCAGCTCGCTCACCTCCTGGGCGATCTTCAAGCGGATCTCGCCGTTCGGCGCGATCTTCGGCTGGAAGTTCAGCCGGACGCCGAACTCCTTGTAGACGACGCTGGTCGACGATGACCCGCCGTTTCCCGTGCTGAAGACGACGGGGAATTCGCCCCCCGCGAGGAACTTCCCCTCCGCCCCGTTGGACACCACCAGGTTCGGCTCCGCGAGGACCTTCAACGCCCCCCGGTCGCTCAGGGCGCGAATGAACGCGCCGAACTTGGGGAACGCCCCCGGCTTCGCGACGAAGAGGTTCACGGCGTCGCTGAAGGAGGCGTTCGGTCCCACATTTCCGACATCCTGGTCCCTCAGGTTCCCGAAGAACGGGGTGAACGCGTTGCCGGGATTGATGGCGCCGCGGCCCGTGTTGTTTCCGTCGGTCATGAAGCCGAACCCCAGCTCCTTGACCACGTTCCGGTCGACCTCGGCCACCCGGACCTGGAGCATCACCTGCTCGACCCGATCCACGGAGAGAAGGTCGACGACGTTCTTCGTGTACGCCTTCGCGCTTTCCACCAGCCGGTGCTGCGCCGTCTCGGAGCTGACCGAGCCCGTCAGGATCATCGTTTCGGGCGTGCCGGACACCTCGAACTTCTCGCCCGGGACGATCTTCTCGAGCCCCTTGCGGACGCCGTTCCCCGCCCACACGTTCACGTCGACGGAGGTGGGGACGCCCGCCGCCGTCCAGTAGATGAGGGTCGTCTCCCCGGGGGCCTTCCCGGTGACCATCAACTGCTTGGGGGTCACGACCGTCACGTCGGCGATCTCCGGTTTTCCGATGGAGACCCTGCGGATGTCGAGGGCCGAGTCGACGAGAAACGACTGGTTGGCCTGAAGGTGGAGCGTCGTGGCGGAGGCGCCCGGTACCCCCTGCTTGAACGCCGCTCTCGCCGCCGCCGGGAACGACAGGCCGAGGCATACGAGCAGAAGGACGACGACAACTCCTTTTTGGCGGTTCACGGTAGGCTACCCCCTCCTTGGAGGAATTCCTGCTTCAGGTTATTGGAACGTTTCTTCCGACCGCTTCCCGCCCTTGATGACCTCGACGACGTACCCTGACTTGACGACCTGGACGGGGGCCGCGTGAGCCGGAGCGGACGCCTTGCGGTAGACCGCCTTCGAGGCAACGGTCCTCTTCTGGGAGACCGGGAGTTTCGCGCGCATCGAGGAGAGAAGCCCCCCCTTGTCGCTGCCCGGCGTATCCACCTTCCCGGCGTCCGCGAAGTTGCGCATCACGAGCTGGATCTTCCCGTCGTTGCTGGCGAGAGCGAGCTTCTCCGACTCGTTCGGCGTGACCGCGAGCGTCACCGTGTTCACCGTGACCGGCTTGTTGTCCTTCTGCTCGACGACCTGTCCCGCCGCCAGGACGAGGATGTTCTGGAGGAAGGTCTTGGCGACCTGCTCCTGCTGGCGCTGCGGGGAAACCGCGGTCGTCACCACGACGTCGACCCGCGAATCGGGAACGATGAAGCCGCCCACGCCCACCACCTCGTTCACCTTTACGGTGAAGGCCCGCATGCCGGTGGGGACCTTCAGCGAGAGGAGGCCGCTGCTTTTATCCTTGGGGACCAGCTTTGACTCGACGACCGGCTCGCCGCGGAGAAAGTCCCTCATCGCGACGCGCCCGGTCACGGGAGCGGCCGTCGTGAAAGCGTCCTTGGGATAAAGGTTCTTCGGCCACAGGGAAACGCCGATCTGGTTGGCATTGATGGTCGTCCCGAGCGGGATATCGATGACGGCCACCGCGACGCCGACGGTCTGGAGCTTGGCGCTCTCGGCCATCTGGTTCTTCTCGGAGAGGAAGCGGTACGCCCCCAGGCTCGCGACGAGGGCGAGGCAGAAGGCGAAGGCGACGATCCCGAGGATCCGTTTCCTGTTCATGGGTGAGACCCCCTTCAGAATTCTTTTCGCATGGACGTGGAGGTGGTGAGCGCAATGCTGTTACCGCTCAAGACACCGTACTTCTTAAGGAATCCGGCGACGGTCACGGGGAAGTCGTACGAAACCGAGACGATGCATGTGCCGTACGGGGCGCCGTCGTCCTGGATGTCCACCGTGGCGCCGGAGATCCCGGCGGAGGCGAGGATGCTGTTCGCGCGCGAGAGAGCGGTGGCGGCGTTTCCCTGGACGGCGGCGATCCGGACGGCTTCGCGGGAGGCGCCGGTCAGGACGTTCCGGGTCATCCAGGCGCGGCCGAATTCGGTGACACCGATCAGCAGGAGGAGAAACATCGGGAGCACGAGCGCGAACTCCACCAACCCCTGCCCCCGGATCGACGGATCCGAAGGTTCCGCGATCCGGCTCCCTTGAAACATCGGAGGGGCCCCCGGGGACGACGCGATCCCCGTTCGTCTCCTGAGACCCCTCCCGAACCGTTGCGGCATTCAGAAACTCCCGTTGAACCTGGAATAGAATCCGAGAATCGGGGTACCCAGCGCGGTGAGGGCTGCGACGCACGCCACCGCGATGAACAAGAGGATCAACGCGTACTCGGCGAGGGCCTGGCCCGCCTCCCCATGAATCCAATCCGGAGGAACACCGCAGCCAGTTCGCGACATTGTCCACCTCCCGCCGGGGCCGTTTCTCTATGCGAGGTTGCCCGCGATCTCGACCAGTTTGTCACGGATGGCGGTCCCCAGGCCCGTAAGTGCGAGGACGCAGACCACGGCGATCAACGCCAGGATCAGTCCGTACTCAGCGAGAGCCTGCCCTTTTTCATCCTTCATTGTCGCGAACAAATACCTGAACATTTCTCGTACCTCCTTTGTTAGATGTACGTTTCGTGTTGTTGTCGGACTCCAAGTAATGTAATATTAACTTCTGGTATAATGCTTTCCTTTGATCACCTCCTTTAGATACGTCTTGGGATTGATTTATACAAGGTTCGTACCAAACTCCACGAATCGGGCGAATCGGCGTAACGCGGGGATTAACCATGAGATTTTCATGGGGGATGGCACAGAGAGAGAGGTGGATGGGGTGAAAAGATGAAATGTGATGCATTACAGCCAGTTACTTTAACTTGATACTTAATGAAATAATTTATCGATAACTACCCTGTATATTCAAGCCGGTCGAATCTGACGGAATGGTAATAGGGAATAAAGGGCTAAGTTTTCGAGACGAAGGGATTGCCCCGGATGTAGAACCGGAGAAGCCTTTTCGCCCAATGTCCCGCGTAGTCGACGCCGACGCGGGCTCTCTTGACGATGGAGAGAGGTCCGGGCGAGGGCGGGTCGGCGATATAGAAATCGCCGCCGGTCAGGTCGTGTTCGTTGAGTCTCCGGTCGATGCGCATCGCCCTGCAGAGCCGGCCGGGACCCCGGGTGGAACCTTCGATATTCTTCACCGGCTCGATGGCCCGCAACAGCACGGCGGAGGCGTGCCCCTCGCGCTGCGTCACGACGTTCATGCAGCAGTGCATCCCGTACACCAGGTAAACGTACGCGTGGCCCGGCGGGCCGAACATGACGCGCGTCCGCCCGGTCATCCCCCTCGAGGAGTGCGAAGCGAGATCGTTCGTCCCCAGGTACGCCTCGACTTCCACGATCCGGCCGATCCGCTCCACGCCGCGCGACACATGAACCAGGTGCTTCCCCAGCAGCTCCCTGGCGACCGCTACGGTGTCGCGATCGTAAAACGCGCGCGGCAGCGCCTTCGAAGGGGCCGCCATCCCTTTACCGGAGACCCCCGTCGGCGATCCCCCGGACGAACGCGGCCATCGCCGAAAGCGTCCGGTCGCGCTGTTCGCGATGCGGGGTGTGGCCGCACCGCTCGAGGATGCAGCGCCGGACCGGCCCGCCGCTTTGCCGCTCGATCGCTTCGACCTGGCGATGGGACCCGTACGGATCGTCGGTCCCCTGGACCACGAGCGCCGGGACCGTGACGGCGGGCAGGCAATCCTCGATGTTCCAGGCGAGGAATCCCGGATCGAGCCAGGCCCGGTTCCATC
>Ga0209212_1004332_pt1 | contig 17616 bp, 14 predicted proteins | sample RifGroC2_FD_183996 | JGI IMG/M metagenome (GOLD analysis project Ga0209212, IMG submission 183996) | Groundwater microbial communities from Rifle, Colorado, USA - Groundwater C2 (SPAdes) (version 2) | ecosystem: Environmental > Aquatic > Deep subsurface > Groundwater | place: Rifle, Colorado...
TGTGCAATCGGATGGTGATTTTTCCAATGATAAGTATGAGTTCCATCTTCGTTATTTATGATAGTTTCGAGCGTTCCGTTAGAAACAGGTATTAAAACCGTATCGACAGTTACCCATACATCAGATGAATCTGCTTTATCTGCAGGTGTATCTTTACAGGGAAACCAATCACTTGTTCCGTAAGGTTCACTTTTAGACCAAATGAGAGAGTGTTCATAATACGGCTCGAAATAAAAGCTGCCTTGCCCGGTTGGGTCAGGTAGACCTCGATAAAAAATTATGACAGAAAGTGTTTCGTTCAGAATGTATGTTCTATCCAGTACTATATTAATTTTATCATCAATATGAGTAAAGACTGCAGGAGAACCGTTTAATAGCAAAGAGTCAACTGTTAGTGTATTCTTTAAATCAATAAAAAATGAATTTGCCGAAGTTGTATCAATCCTGATATCAATTCTAACAGCACCTATTAAATATGCCGGCTCGTAAGTCAGGTTTAACTCCAAACCATAATAAGTAACGTCAATTTTGGAATCACCCGGATAATTTATTTCTGATGCCTCTAAGATTTTAACATATTTTTCTTTTTCTGCTTTAAGAAACAGATCATAATCAGTCTGCGCAATAGTAATTGACGAAAGGATTAATAATATTGTAAATATTCTAAAAAACATTTCATTTCCCCTTAGTGAATAATTTATTTTCCTTCTATTTCAAAAGAAGCATCTTATTAATTGAAGAATAGTTCCATGTTCTCAACTTATAGAAATATATTCCGCTTGCTAAACCCTTTGCATCAAACTCAACTTCATACTCTCCCGCTGGTTTTTCTTCGTTAACAAGAGTTGCAACTTCTCGTCCCAAAACATCATAAACCTTAATATTTACGAATGACGATTTTCCCGAAGGGACAGGTGGAATTATGAATTTAATTTTTGTACTTGGGTTGAATGGGTTAGGGTAGTTTTGATAAAGCTGATAGTTACCTGGAATATATTCCTCTCTTTCATCAACGCTAATTACAATACCTCCTTCGTTAAAGTAACATAGCCCTCCAGATGATGTCCCTATGATTTTGTTATCATTTGAATCAATTACTAAAGAAGTAATATAATCATCTGAAATACCGGAATTTATAGTATTAAATGTAGTCCAATTTACATCATCAAACTTCGATAGACCTCCTCCTGAAGTCCCAATCCATTTATCCCCCTCAGAATCAAGAGCTATTGATTTTACATTGTTCACTGGTAGACTTGAGTTTGATGAATTAAATACTATCCAATTTACATCATCAAATTTTGTCGCTCCACCGATTGTTGTACCAACCCATTTATTTCCATCTTTATCTATACAAATAGTGTTTATCTCATTATCCGGCAAGCCCGAATTTGTTGTATTATAAACAGTCCAGCTTGACCCATCAAATTTTACAAGTCCTTTAGTTTTTGTTCCTACCCAAATATTCATTTCTGAGTCGCTGGAGATAGATAAAACTTTATTTTCAGGCAAACCGGAATTATTAGTTTTATAAGTAGTCCAATTGGTGCCGTCAAATTTTACCAATCCTCCTGCATTTGTTCCAATCCATAGATTGTCATTAAGGTCAACTTCTATCGTATTAACATAATTGTCAGGTAATCCGGAATTTGATGTGTTATATGTATTCCAACTAGTACCATCATATTTGGTTAAACCGTTTCTGCTGCCTATCCAAACATTATCTTGTTTATCTGTTGTGACTGAATATAAAGTGGCTTCTGGCAGACCTGAATTTGAAGGATTAAATTCCTCCCAATTTTTTCCATCAAATCTGGTTAACACCGCACTTGTATAATAAGTACCTATCCATAGTGTGCCCTTACTATCTTGTGCTATTGACTTAATGATGTTTTCAGATAGCCCTGAATTAGACATATTATAACCAACCCAATTCACATCATCAAATTTTACTAAACCCCCACCATAAGTTCCTATCCATTTATATCCTTCAGCATCAACTAAAATTGGCCAGGCTTCATTATTTGGCAATCCTGAATTTGTGGTACTGTAGACTGTCCAATTTGAATCATCAAATTTTGCTACGCCCCCGTCATGGGTTCCAACCCATTTATTTCCACTCTTATCAATAGTAATCCAAATTATAAAATCATCAGTTAGATTAGAGTTTGCAGTGTTATAAATAACCCACGATGTATCATCAAATACGGCAACACCACCGTTATAAGTCCCTACCCATTTATTGTTTCGAGAATCTACTACAACAGTGTATACTCTCCAATCTGGAATATTAGAATTTAAAGTATCATATATAATCCAATTTGTTCCATCAAACCTGGTTAAACCATTACCTGCGATCCATAAACTTCCCTCCGAATCAAATGCTAATGACCAGAGATAATCACCTGGGAGATCAGAATTTGAAGTATCGAATACTGCCCAATTAGTATTATCAAACTTTACTAAACCACCGCCGTAAGTTGTAATCCATTTATTATTAATTGAATCAATTGAGATCATGGTTATTAAGTCAGATGATATACCGGAATTGATTTTGTTATATACGACCCAATCCATATCATTAAATTTTGCTAATCCTCCTCCCCATGTTCCAATCCACTTCGTTCCCCCGGTGTCTATTGTAATAGCCCTCACTTTGTTATCCGGTAATCCAGAGTTACTTCTGTTAAAAAAAACCGTTTCCCCATTAATTTTATTCAACTTAATAAGCCCTCCTCCGAAAGTTCCCGCCCATATATAATTGCCTTCTTCAGCAAGAGCCATTATCTGATCGCCGCTTGTATAGTTCATCCATTCCGGAGTTTGTGCTGAAAGACTATAACAGATTATCATAATTAATATGGTTAATTTCTTTTTCATTTACTTATAAACAGGAATAGTTTATTGGTTGATATAATTCTCCTCTGTGTTTTTTCTTTCCCCTGGAGAATAGGTAAACGCATCTAAACTTGTACTCAATATCCCTTCCCCAAGGGCTACGCAAATTTGCAAATGTTATTTTATAGAATCAATTATTCTTGTCACTCAGCAAACATTATGTAAAAAAATTCCAACAAATTCTCCTTTTATTTTAAATAAATCATTTTCTTAGTTGCAGAATAGTTCCCGGCTTGAAGCTTGCAGAAATAGATTCCTGATGCCAGATTCATGATACCGGATGCATCGAACTCAACTTCATACTCTCCCGCTGGTTTTTCTTCGTTAACAAGAGTTGCAACTTCTCTTCCGAGAACATCATAAACTTTAAGATTTACGAATGACGATCCAAATACTAAGCAGAGTTAAAAAAGATTTTTTATTATAAACAGCAAATTGAATCTCAACAGGAGTATGACAAGCTCAAAAAAGAATATGGAATAAAATATCCTGAAGTAATTAAATTTTTAGAAAGAAATCTGGAAAATCTTCTTACTCACCAAAGCAACAAGAGAATACCAAATACAAATAACATTGCAGAGAATTATAACAGACAAATAATGAGAAGATTAAAAACAATCGAAGCTTTTCAGAGTATAGAAACAGCATTTAATTACTTAAATTTGGTGAGAAATTATTTAAGATTTAAGCCATATACAGATTGCAGAGGTAAAAGAAGAATTAGAAGCAGAAAATCTCCGATGGAACTTTTTCAAGTAGGATTATCCACTAAGGATTGGCTAAAACTTTCGTTACTTAACTAATATTTATCAACCGAAGAGTTAACGCTTTCTAAAATTTAGCCTTGACTTTCAAAACCAAATTGTCAATTTTGAGCCACATTTTACTTGAAAAAAAGGATAATTACCGGGACCCTTAATGCGTAAAAATCTAATCTTATTAACAGCACTTATTACAATTCTTCTTCCACAATCTAATGCACAAACAGTTTTTGGTAAGTATGCCGGAGAATTTATGGCAATCGGTGTTGGCGGAAGAGCTCTTGGTATGGGCGGAGCTTTTACTGCTGTTGCAAATGATGTAACAGCAGGTTACTATAATCCTGCAGGTCTTGCAAATCTTAACTATCCCCAGATCTCATTGATGCACTCAGAACAGTTTGGCGATCTTGTAAACTACGATTACGGTGCTGTCGCAATTCCTTATGGAAACGATATGAGCTTCGGTTTAAGCATTATACGTCTTGGCGTGGATGGTATTCCCGATACACGCAACGCACTTTATGATGCAAATGGCGACGGTGTTGTGGACATTAACAGCGACAGGTTAGATTACAGCAAGATAACAGAATTCAGCGACCAGGACTGGGCTTTTTATCTGTCTTTTGCTAAAAGACATTCAGAAAATTTTTACTGGGGAGTAAGTGTTAAAATAATTCACCGGGATATTGCCGAATATTATGCAAACGGAATTGGGTTTGATATTGGTGCTTATTATTCACCAATGGAAAATTTATTTGTTGGTGCAAATATTCAGGATGTAACAACTACTCTTGTAGCATGGAAAACGGGAAGGAACGAACTCATCTCGCCTACAGCTAAATTAGGAACTGCATACAGGCTTAATATACTTGGCGGAACAGTTACTCCTGCACTTGACTTAGATATCCGTTTTGAAAACAGAAGATCATCTGCTTACGGAAATTTAGGTCCAATTAGTTTTGATTCTCACTTAGGTCTTGAGTATACCTTCAAAAATCTTTTTTCCATCCGGGGCGGCTACAATGATGTAAAACAATTTACAGTCGGTGCAGGAATAAAGCTCCCGAAGCTTAACATAGATTATTCTTTCGCAAGATTCAGTCAATCCGAAATTGACAGGCTTCCGGATTCACACAGGATTTCATTAATTCTTACTCTTGAAGAACCACGATTTTTAAGAGAAGGGATTTAGAAGAATCTCTTAAAAAATTAAGTTGATAAAATTTTTCTTATGTCTGAATTTCAGCAAATGGGCAAGCTGCTAATCTTCGGGGGAATTTTTATTCTGATTTTAGGTCTGCTTTTTTTCTTTGGAGATAAAATCCCTTTTATCGGTAAGCTGCCGGGAGATATATACATTAAGAAAAAAAGTTTTACTTTTTATTTCCCCATTGTTACTTCGCTTATATTAAGTCTGATAATCAGCCTGATAATTTATTTTTTCAGGAAATAAATACTAAGACTCTTTCATTAAACTATTAATTCTATTTACATACTTTTCTTTTGCCACAAGACCCACATATTGATCTACAATAAATCCTTTTGCATTTATTATGAATGTTGTAGGAATCGCCTGGATATATCCGTAATCAACAACAACCTGGTTTGTTCCGTAAACAACCGGGTAATTAATTCCATACTCCTTCATAAAAGGCAATATGTCATCCATAGTACGTTTATCGTCGAGTGAAATTCCTATAACGATAACCTTATCTTTAAATTCCTTCTGAATAGATACAAGATCGGGAACACCCATTCTACAAGGTCCGCACCACGTTGCCCAGAAATCAAGAATAACAATTTTCCCTTTGTAATCGGAAAGATTAATCTTTTTGCCGTCTGTGCTGACTAAATTAAAATCAGGTGCCTTGGTTTTGTTATCATTAACCTGTTCGTTTACTTGATTTTTTAGAGTTACATTCTCTTCATTGTTTTCTTTGCTGCAACCAATTGCATTAAATGTCAACATCATAAACAAAGCCGGGAAGAAATATTTGTTCGGTTTCATAATTCTCACTTTATAATTTATCATATTCCACACTATTAATTATTTTGTACGCCAGACTGAGGTTTATAGTTAGGGGGATAAGGCCCTCTTTCAGGTTCATTCCTCGTATTATTTACAATAAAAAATATTAACAATATTATCAGGATTACAGTTGTCCAAATAGCATTCTTATATCTTGGGTCGATAATATGTTTTTTCTCGGGCGGGTTTTTACCTATTTGCCTTACTTTTGTATTTGTTTTCTTTTGTGCCATAATTATTGTGTAATATGATGTATTAAATTATAATCGGTTTCAAAAATACAAATCTTTTTTGTGTGAAAAACAGTTTATCCAAATAACTGCAATTGTTCAGTAAAATCTGATTTAAAATGTTCTGTTGTAAGATTGAACATTCTCCTGTTCAAGCCATATTTCCTGCAGCTTATTTGAAAAAGATTTTTAACTGTATCGGCAAGCTCGCCTTCCCCTTTGAACCTTATTCCAAATTCAGATGAATTCAATTTCCCGTTTCTTACAGATTTTATTCCGTTAATTACTTTTGATGCTCTTTCCGGAAATTCTCTTTTAATCCACTCGATAAAAAGCTCTTTAACTGAATATGGAAGTCTCAACATTATGTATCCTGCAAATTCAGCACCTCTATCAGAAGTTTCCTTAAGTATACCCGGAATTTCTTTATCATTTAAACCGGGAATAACAGGCGCAACATTAACTCCAACAGGAATATTATTTCTGGCAAGAGTTTCAATTGTTTTTAGACGCATTTCCAAGGTCGATGTTCTGGGTTCCATTTTTCTTGCAAGATCCTTATCCAAGGTTGTAACAGAAATTGTAACCGAAACAATTCCGAGTTCAGCCATCTCTTTAAGAACATCTACATCTCTTTGGATCAGAGCATTCTTCGTAATTACTCCCACCGGATTTCCGTATTTCAGACATACTTTAAGTGCTTCTCTTGTTATTTGCAATTTCTTTTCCACCGGCTGATAGCAATCTGTGTTTCCTGAAAATATTATTATATCGGGTCTGTAATTTTTCTTTTTAAATTCTTGTTCCAGCAAAAATGCTGCTTTAGGTTTTACCATAATCTTCGTTTCAAAATCAACTCCCGATGAAAAGCCAAGGTATTCATGGGTAGGTCTTGCATAACAATAGATACATCCATGCTCACATCCGCGGTACGGATTAAAAGAATAATCAAATCCAACGTCGTAACTATCATTCTTTGCAATAACAGTTTTCGATTCATCAACAAAATATTCTGTAGGAAGATTATTAATTTCAGGTTCATCAAAATCCGACCAGTCATCAAAAGAAAAATCTTCAACAGATAATCTTTCGAACCTGTTCTTCGGATTTAAATTGGCTCCCCTTCCTCTGAATTTATTTTCATTCATATTTTTTTACTTAAAAACTATTTACTTTAAATCCCTTATGAATAATCCTTAAGATGAATTATAAATTCATCACGGACTTTTAACATCATTGTAAATAATTTGTAAAAGATTGTTTTAATGCTAATTATTTTTCCCGGATTTCCCGGTAGAGTGAGAACTGAATGTTCTGATTCCTTGCTGAAATTTAGATTGAATAAATTATATCGGCAAGATACAATTTGAGAATTTTTCTCTCACGGTGGAAATTTGTTTCGCATTAGCTACGTCTCTAAATACTCTCAAAAGTAATATTTACCCTAACATTACTAAAATGTAATTTTTATATTTTTGATCCTGAATTAATATATGTTAATTATGAACCAGGAATAGTATCCTTTTAGATAAGTTGATTTTTTGATATTTTAGTGCATTGCTTTATGTAGTAATGGTTTTTCTAAAATCCTCGCCTTGATTGAAAGTATGTTACGAAACATTGTTAACTATAAGCAGATTGATGGGAGGCAATACTGGTATGATAGTTGCGTTTTTATTGGTTTATATAACCTCAAAATGAATATGATTCCATATATCTATTTAGCATATAACAACTGAAGAGGCACCTAATGTTAAAAACAGAGCAAAAAAAAGAACAGGCTGAGATTAACAATCCAAGGTACCCTGACATTTACACTAAAGATGGATTAGAAGAAGAACTTGAACGTTATACTCATACTGCAATAAGTGAAATAAGATTTTCATTAATACTTAAACCGGCTATTATATCTTTTATAGCTCTTGTTTTTTCTTTCTTTCTTGATCTTTCCAGTGTTCCTTTACTTGGAGATGTTACAATAAAACTTGCCCAGAGTTTATTCCCCGCATGGAACCCGGGCAAAAGTGCAATTGCTCCATACAGTTTTTGGTGGCTTCCCGTAGTTATTTATGCCCTGTTCATTTTCCTTTCATACCTCGCATATAACAAATTGAAACTGGAAATTATCAGAACGCCGGCATCGGAAACGATAGATAGAATTATTTCTTCCTATACAAGTGTAATTGATAGTATCTCAACAGCATTGCCTTTAATCGGCGCTGCAATATTACTTATCAGCATTAAGTTAGGAGAAGAAATTTTTCTCGGGCTCTCCGTACCGTTTGAAGTAAAAGCATTGATTGTTCTTGCATTGGGAAAATTATTCGAACCCGTTCTCGATCAGCTTGGCGTTGAGTTTCAGAATGTTGTAAACCATGTTAGGGATATAAAAGACAGGTACTTCTCGAGAATACAAATTGAGAATTCAAAAAACCTCTTAAAACAATTAGGAAGCGGACCGGGTTCTGCCACAAGAGGTGCAGACATTACACTCAAGGATCTTGAAAATTATAAAAGCGTGTTAGAACAGACTGTACAGCTAAGCGAACTAATAAAGAATAATTTTAACGCTATACGTATAACTTTAGAAAAGATTAATACAACACAACATATCAGCCAGGAAAAAATTGCGCAACTAAAGGATCTTGCCAACTCGATTATTCAAGCTTCAAATTCGCTTAGCAACGAAAAAACCGTTGCAGGACTTAAACACCTGGAATCAATTGTTGTAAAAAGATAAATAATAAAATGGTAAAGAAAGAAAGAGATAGTAAGTTTGTAATCTACCAGGTACTGTATATTTTCGTTATTACAGTGCTTGCTTTAAAAGGCGCTGACCTCGATTTAAGCAAGGTTGTTGCTGAAGAACAATCTGTTGATAAAGCTGTGAGAGATTCGCTGGTTGTACTACTCGATTCTCTTTACAAGCAAAATGTAAAATTTTCTATTAATATTGATCCGAATGTTAAAGTTGAAAACGAAGAGTTAAAACAAAAACTGGCTTCTATGAACCAGAGGATTCAAACTTTAGCTGAAAAAGTTAAAGAAATTCCACCTGAAGAAGAAAAACCCGAGATAACCGAGGAACAAAACTTAATGCAGCTCCCTATCTCGGTAACACAAACTTTCATCCAAAACACATGGAATAAAGCAAAAAACACGGGTAGTGTTCCCACGTATATTCTCGACCCTAAAAATGCAAGTAAACCTCTTGCTGTTATTCAGGCAGGAGAAGAAAAAACATTTGATTTAACTGACCAGACAGAAGTAATAGCAAAATTTGGAACACGGGAAGAGAAAATTAAAGTTCTTCCCAACAGACCTCCTGACATTAAAATCGAAAAAGTAACTACTAAAATGAGCGGGTCTGATATTTATGTTAAGGATCTTCAGAGAATTACAGTCTTCACTGTAACTATTATAGATGAAAGACCCGATCAATTAAAAATAACATATACAGGACCTGTTTCGGTAACAGGACCGGTTAAGAATAATAAAGGAAACCTCGTTTACAATGTTTCACTTAATTTGGCTCCCAACGAAAACAGGTTTGATGACTGGCTGAACAAATACGGAGACATTAAAGATCCTGATGGAAGATACAAAGCGAATTTCTTTTTCACTGTTGTAGATGAAAGATCAAAAGACCGTGTACAGGTTGGAGACTCTTTTATTTTTACTGACTTTTCTAAATAACCATCCTATTCAAAACTATGAAAACGAAATTCTTCTTCATAATAATCCTTATCGCTGTCGTTACGCCGTTAAGTAAATTGATGTCGCAGGACGAAGAAGAAAGAATATTATTCTACCAGATGGAACCTTTTGACGATAGCCTGTTTATTAAAATTCAGAAAGAATTATTCATTGATCCCCCTGATCCGAAAGCGGAAATAATAATTGATTTAAGAGACGCCAATAACCAGACAGCTTCAATTAAAGGAGTTCTTTATCCGCTTCTTGCTTTAACCCCGGAAACCCGTGCACACATAATCACCTATCCTTTTAAACTTAACCTTGAAGAAAATATACACTATGGAAGTGTGTTCACAAGAGTTTTTGAAAGGATGAGAGTGAACAAATTTTTATCTCCGCCCACCGCTCTTCAAATTTCCTCGACAATGGGATATATCAATCCTTTCCTTCAATTGTTTGGTGGAGAAAGATTCGGATTGCCAATAAAAGACGATCTTGGTTTTTCGCTGGGGATAGGAACTCCCTATTCCGGTCCATTAGAAACAAATTTTTTCGAAGCTAATGTACATTTACTTGGAGTGTTCGGCGGGGTTTTTACAAAAATTAATGAATTAACAGACATTAAGCAGAATAATAATCATAACAATCTTTACACAACAACAGGTTTCCACCTTGGATATACAATACCGCTTGGTAATTTTTTTCAAGTAAGTTATACAAGGGTTTTGGAAGATCTCATTGAAGCCGATAGCATAAGTTTCACGAGAAATAATACTCTAGAATACAAAGCAAAAATTTTAACGGGTTCCTACTTCAACTGGGAATTCAGGTATCCTGTAAGCATTATGGGTTCAACGAGGGCTAAATTTTATGTGGCACAATATGTTAAGGAATGGCATATTGGTATAACGGGTAGAGAACTTTCCTTTGCGGGAAGTACCTTCGACCTGAGAATTGACGTAATGCCGCACAGCGATGTAAGACAACCACAAGCTGTTATTGACATCTTAGTTCAAAAAATTGCCCAGAGCTGGGCTTTCAGCTCATTTGCACTGGGTCCTTCTGTAGTTTTCTCTACGACGGAAAAAGGGAACTTAGGTATTATTTCTATATTTGCTAACTTAAGACTAAAAGTAGGCACATCACTTTAATAAAATATTTTAATATTTGTTCTAATTATTGTAAGTAGAGTCGTTGATGAATCTGATGAAATTTTTGTTCTTAATTTTGATGGTTACGCTCTCCATATACCTAATGCCGGTTCGTGCGCAAGACGATGAAGAACCGATATTATTTTACCAGATGGAACCTTTAGATGACAGTCTTTTTATCAAAATACAGGAGGAGGTTTTCATAGATCCGCCCGATCCGAAAGCGGAAATCATTGTTGATCTAAGGGATGCAGCCAATCAAACGATTTCAATTAAAGGAACTCTTTATCCGTTTCTTGCTTTTACACCCGAAACAAGAGCTAAGATTACTACTTTCCCTTTTAAAATAAATCTACAGGAAGCAATTAATTTAGGCAGTGTATTTACTAGAGTAATTGAAAGAATGCGTTTCGGGAAGCTATTCTCCCCTCCAACTGTAACACAGATTTCTTCGACTTTACATTACATTAATCCATTCTTCCAGATATTTGGCGGAGAAAGATTCGGATTCTCAATCAAGAAAGATGTAGGAATGTCAATCGGAAGCGGCACTCCTTATACCGGTCCGCTCGAGACAAATTTTGTCGAAGCAAACTTTCACATACTCGGTTTTTGGGGCGGTCTGTTCAACTCGATTGATGCAATGACTGATCTTAAAGAGGAAAACAATCATAATATTCTTTTTGCTACTACCGGAATGCAGCTCGGTTATGTTATACCGTTCGGAAATTTTTTAGAGGTAAGTTATACAAAAGTACTGGATGAGGCATCAACCTCAGAAATTATAAAGTAAAAATACTTACGGACTCGTATTTCAACTGGGAGTTTCGTTACCCGATTAGCATACTTGGCTCAACAAGAGCCAAATTTTATGTTGCAAGATATCTTAATGAATGGCATATAGGCTATACCGGCAGGGAAATGTCCCTTGCGGGCAGCACTTTCGATTTCAGGTTCGATGCTATGCCGAGCAGCGATATCAGGCAACCTCAATATGTTGTTGAGGCACTGGTTCAAAAAATAGCCGAAGGTTATGCATTTAGTGCAATAGCATTCGGACCCTCATTAATCTTTTCAAACACTTCGAGCGGCAGCTTCGGTGTGATCTCAATCTTTGCAAACCTACGACTTAAAGTAGGAACTTCCCTCTGATTATTTTATGTTGAGAAAATAAAAAAATTCTTATTGCATGAAGCAAGCGTTTATTCTTTGGTCAGGAGCGTTGCTACTCACTTTTCTCACCGGCTATGTTCAAAGCGGAACAAGCGAATATTACCCTGTAACAGGAACTTCAGGCATCAATGGGAAAAAAGTAACATACAAATTTGATAAAATTTATAAAGACAGAGGAGATTACAAGTTTATAATAAGAACCGACGACCCGGATGTTGAAGGTGTAATTAAGTGGAAAAAAAAAGATGGTCATGAATGGAAAACTATCGAGATGAAAAAGGATACAAACGTTCTTTATGCAAAAATACCACGGCAAAATGCCGGTAATAAAATTCTATACTACGCTAAGCTGTATAAAGATACTCACACATATAATTTACCGGGCGAGCCGGTAACACTTTTATTTCTCGGCTATTTGCCAGCAACAATCGGATTTTTGAGTTTCTTTACTTTATTCGGTGGATTACTCCTGAGTTTCAGAACAGGACTTGAGTTCTTTAATGAAAATCAGAAAATAAAAAAGCTTACTCTGTTTACAGTCAGTTTTTTCTTTCTATATACAATTGCCGTGACTCCTCTTAGAAAATCTTATGAGCTCAATGCAATAAACAACAAGGTTGTACCGATTACAGATCTTTTCGATTTGCAATCAGTTATTTTATTTACACTATGGATAACAGCAATGATTATCATATTTAAATCGGGAAATCCTAAATATCCGGCTTTGGTTTTCTCTCTTATTACAGCTCTTGTTTTTCTTTTGATAAGAATATGAAACATCAGTTGAGCAATCTTATCACTTCGGCGTGAATCTCCTGAGAAGCAGCTATTACACTATCTCCTTTAAGAACATCTTTTCCCTGGTAATCTGTAATAACTCCCCCAGCGCCTCTAACAACGGGAACCAATGCCATGGTATCCCACACATTCATTATAGGATCAATCATAATATCAATATACCCCGTAGCCAGCAAATAGTACCCATAACAATCACCCCAGCCTCTGTATAGCTTTACCTTTTTAATTAATTCCTCAAACTTTTTTATATCCTGGTATTTTCCAATGTTCAGGTGATCAGCTGTAACCAGAACGGAATTCTCAATGGCATTACAAAACCTCGTTTTAACTTTCCTGCCATTCAATTCAGCCGTGTTGTTGTCCCCTATAAGAAACTCATTAAGCACTGGTTGATTAATAACTCCAAGAATTGGCTCACCTTTTTTCGTAAGAGCAATTAGCGTCCCGAAAGAAATTGCACCGCATATAAAACTTTTTGTCCCGTCAATAGGATCGATAACCCATTTATATTCAGCATTATTATTGTAGCTGCCGAATTCTTCTCCAATAATTCCGTGATCGGGAAATTCTTTCATTATTATTTCGCGCATTTTTTCTTCGGATTTTTTGTCTGCAATGGTCACAGGAGAAAGATCAGGTTTGGATTCAACATTAAGATCGGTTCTGAAATAATTTTTTATTATATCACCGCTTTTGTCCGCAAGGTATTTACTGAATATTTTGAGGTCGTTTAGTTCAGATATGCTCATTTCTTCTTAGATAATTTTTAATAGTTAAATATATTCCTATCATTAGCCTAAATCAAACAGTATAGGATTAATGTAAAACATATAATATAGAACGAGAACGAAAAAAAGAATAAAAATTGTCCAATCGAAAAAGTATTGATATATTTGATACGTAAAACTGTATAGTTTAATAAGTTTTATAAACTACGGAGAGTTGGCAGGGTGGTTGTCATCGCAAAGCGATCATCGAAAAGCGAGATCCCGCTTTGCGGGAAATGCGGCGGTCTTGTTCATTTAGAAAATTCCTGTAGTAAAAATGTATTGGGTTTATATACTTAAGAGCATTAAAGCAAACAGATATTATGTCACACAAAAAATCTGGTTAAAAGACTGAATGAACATAATTCTGGGAAAACAAAATCGACCAAGGGATATGTTTCCTGGGTAATAGCACACACGGAAAAATTTGCAACTAAATCTGAAGCATTTAGAAGAGAACAAGAAATAAAGAATTTTAAGAGTGGAATAAAATTCAAGCAATTATTAATAACGGAGAGTTGGCAGAGTGGTTGAATGCGGCGGTCTTGAAAACCGTTAAGGATGCAAGTCCTTCCGGGGTTCGAATCCCTGACTCTCCGCTTGCTTTATTTGCACCAAATTTTATAAACTTTTACTACGTTCTCAATACACTTTTGTCAATATACCTTCTTCTAAAGAGGGTATGATTTATACCTTTAAGCATTATCATCCTGATAATAAAGACTTATTAAAACTATAAATAGGATTAAGAAAACGATTGGTTTAATTATTTATCTACTATCAAACAGGTAAATTGGTGGGCATAAAAATTGCCATTATCTGCTATAAAATAATCTTAAGAAAAGAATAAATAAATATTTATCTTATCCCGGATTGCAAAAATAAATTTTCCATTGTACCATAATATTTGAGAACATTAAATGCATCGCCACCTGAATACTGACATTACTCTTGCGATAGATATTGGAGGCACTAATACTGCCTTCGGTTTTGTAGACAGAGAAGGAAACATTATAACTTCATCAACAATTCCTACAAATCCTAACGAACCTGCCGACAAATTTTTCAAAAGGCTTAATTCTGAAATCGAATCATTGCTATCAATTGGAAATAAATATAATCTGGTTGGGGTTGGGATAGGCGCTCCTAATGCAAATTACTTTAAAGGAACTGTCGAACGGCCCCCTAATTTAAAATGGGGTACAGTAAATGTTGTCGAAATAATTAAAGAATATTACCGTGTACCTGTAGCGATAACCAATGATGCAAATGCAGTAGCTATTGGAGAACTGCAGTTTGGCGCTGCCAAAGGCATGAAAAACTTTATTGTAATTACTTTGGGCACTGGTGTTGGTGGTGGCATCGTTATTAACGGCGAATTGGTCTACGGTCATGACGGCTTTGCCGGGGAATTAGGACATACTATTTATGACCCTAACGGAAGAGAATGTGCATGTGGAAGAAGAGGTTGTCTTGAAACTTACGCATCTGCAGGAGGAATAAAAAGAACAGTGTTTGAATTACTTTCCAGTTCTATTGACGAAAGTGAACTGAGAAATTACAACTATGATAATCTCACTTCCAAAATAATTTGTGAGGCTGCGAACAGAGGAGATAAAATCGCTCTGAAAGCATTTGATTCTACAAGTAAAATCCTGGGAATAAAATTAGCAGATGCGGTTGCATTCACAAGTCCGGAGGCAATAATACTCTTTGGTGGTTTAGCTTCAGCGGGAGACATACTGTTTAAGGCGACTGAAAAATATATGAATATGTATATGTTGGACATATTCAAGAATAAAGTAAAACTTCTCCCATCGGGGTTAAGCGGAGCGAACTCAGCAATTCTGGGCGCCAGTGCACTAATATGGAACGAATTAGAAAAACCTAAAGAAATTTCTGTATAAAGAACAAATTTTTGTGCTGCTTCTTTTCTTAGAAAAATTTAATAATTCTTTAAAATCTGCCTCTCACCTATTCTAATTTTAAGTATATCTATTTTTCTTTATTCTTCTTTTGTCTAGCCAGCGTTTCAAAAGTTCTTACACTGTCTTTATAAAAGTTATTAGCATTTATTTTCGTTATATCTAATTTTGCATCTGAGTTGCCTTCCCACCTTCGGCAATAATATATTGGTTCGTAAATCCTGCCAATCTTATAATAACGCGAAATGGCTAACCCGACAGCATAATCTTCGCCATAGCTCACATTTGGTATTTTTATCTTCCTTAATACGGGCGTATAAAAAGCACGTGGAGCACCGAAACCATTAATTCTTAGAATATTATTATGTCCATTTTCCGGTGTCCATTCTTTATGATCAATAATTCCCGGAGGAATCTCGTTTAAGTTAAAATCAGTCAGAACATAAGTTCCAACTACCATTGCTGCTTTTTCTTTTATAAATGTATCGATAATCTTCTGTAAAGTATTTTCGCCTTTATACAAATCATCACTATCAAGCTGGCAGACAAACTTTCCACAAGTAGAATGATGCACGGCTTCATTCCAGCATCCCCCGATCCCCAGATCTTTTCTATCCGGGATCAAGTGAATGACTCTTTTATCTTTTTTTACAAACGATCTAATTATGTCACTGGTTCCGTCGTCAGAATAATTATCAATTACTATTATGTTAAAGGAGAAGTTCGTTTTTTGTTTTAATGCAGATTCTATAGCGCCACTGATTGTTGCTTCACGATTTTTAACGGGAATTATTACAGATGCATCTACTTCAAATTTACCCTCTTCAAAATTTACTTCTTTAGAATCAGGTTCAAGGTAAGCACCGATTCTTTTTAAATGTCCTGTTACTGCATTTTCCATTTCACTCTGAACTTCCTTGTTCTGCGGATCTAAATATTCAAATTGCTTTTCTATAGTCCTTTCATTTTCTCTTTTTTTGATTGAATAAAGATATTCGGGTATTCTGATTATCGGATCGTTTTCAGATATTTTTAAACGAAGATCATAAAATCCGGCATATTTATATTCCTTCTCACCTATTCCAACAGCCTCTTTCATTGTTGTAGTTTTTACTAATAGTAGAGAACCAAAATCGAAATCGTCCCTAATACTTCCCTGCATATAATTGATTACGGGATGAGGAACAAGATCATCATTTATCATTTCATAAAAATCCGAATATACAATTCCCGCGTCGGTTGATACAGCAATTTCTCTGAATCTTTCAATAGCGAACTGCCCAAGTTCAATTGGAATATCATTAAGCAGAATTAATGCAAATCCGGATGAAGTATTGGCAACAATTGTTCTGACTGTTTCGCTTCCAGTGTATTTTCTGGTAACCAAGGTTCGGCAACCATCTATTTTATTCTTACTATCTGCAGTTAAAAGGAAAATCTTATCTACAAAATCTAAATTAAAGAGTTTCTCAACTAACCGATGTGTATGACCGGCTCCATTATAAGGAAGGAAGACTGTTATTTTTTTATCCATTTATTATCCCGTTAAAAAAGAAGAATAAAATTAAGATTATACTAAGTTTTCTTTTTGAAGAAATCAACAAATTTTAATACATGTTAATATATTAAACCGGAAAGCTTTTTTATATTAAATGTGGAGATTAAATATACTATGAATAAAAAAGCTGCTCTTGTAGAAATAAGCACTTCTCATGATGAATGTCTTTACTCGCAATTGCTTTTTCTAGGAGATTCCGGATACGAAGTGGATTTAATTTGTTCTTCCATACTTAAAGATAAAGTATCTGTAATTTCTTCCGGCTTTTCGACTACTTATTATACCTTCGGTAAAAGCATTATTAGTGATTTTAAAAACCTGTTGAGCATTCGTAAATATTTATTAGAAAAGAAAATTAAGAAAGTAATCTTCAATAGCGCAGATGGAATACAGATAAGAAATTTGCTGTTACTCCCATTTCCGAAAGAAATTGAATTCACCGGGATACTTCACGATTCCGAAAAGGTTATAAGGAGCGGCAATCAAAAGTTTATCAACAAAAAAATAAAAAAATATTTTGTCCTGAATGACTATATCCTCGAATATGTTAATTCACTAAAATTAGAAACACAAAAATTTGAAAGTTTTTACCCTGTTTTTCAGCCGGAATATACTTCAGTAAAAATCTCA
>Ga0209212_1004333_pt1 | contig 17616 bp, 17 predicted proteins | sample RifGroC2_FD_183996 | JGI IMG/M metagenome (GOLD analysis project Ga0209212, IMG submission 183996) | Groundwater microbial communities from Rifle, Colorado, USA - Groundwater C2 (SPAdes) (version 2) | ecosystem: Environmental > Aquatic > Deep subsurface > Groundwater | place: Rifle, Colorado...
ACGGACTGCTGAATCGTTGTACTCCACACGTCTGATTTGGAAAAGGAGCGGTTTCATATTTCTATCACCGTAGTCTGGTTAATAGGCCGGCATTTAATCAGATTATATTCGTTCGCTCAATCTGCTTGCACATATGTAAAAACTAGCATACTATGTGAATAGATAATCACATGAGGTGCCTATGCTCGAAAAGAAAAGCACACGCGTTCGTAAAGAAGAAATCATCCAGGCAGCCCTAGAGGTAGTAGGTAAAAATGGCGTTCGCGCTCTTACCATCGCTGCAATAGCAGCATCAGCAGGAATGAGCGAGGCTAATATTTACCGACATTTCAGCGGGAAAGACGACATCTATTCCGCTGTTGTTAGCGATCCCGCAACCGAGTCCATTTTCGATCATGTGGTTTTGACGTAAGGTTCCTTTCTTCTTTCTTCAGATTCAGCCGTTAATCTTTTCCCTACCATATTTTTGTTGAAGAACTGTTACGACCTATCCGGTTTTCTTTCCGGAGGTGGTCATTGTCCAAGCGATGCGAGTTCTGCGGCAGATTTTTTGTGCCTGATTCCCGAGTAGGCAATCGTCAGCGCGCCTGTTTCCGTCAGCTATGCCAGGATGAGCGCAAGCGGTCATCGCAGCGTACCTGGCGAGAACGTGAGACTCCGGCGGGGTATTTTGCCGGGCGCTACGCCTATGTCAAGGAGTGGCGACGGAAGCGACGTCTTACCGGCCAGGAAGTGATACAGGACGAGATACCCACCGCGAAGCCAGTGTTGAAGCTGGTTTGCTGGGTGCCGGCCACTTGTTTTCCAATGATACAGGACGAGATACGGCTCAAGCGCCTTACCAGTACTGAGTTTGCCGTCCCTGGTGTCACAAAGCGCATGATACAGGACGCGATAGCCCGTCCTCCCTGACCGGTTTACTCTGGCATCCTCGTAACAACTACAGGGAGGATGCCATGACCGACGCTGAACGTGCCGCCTTTGTTTTGCAACTGTATCAGACCGAGAAGCTTTCCATGCGCCAGATCGCCGTGTATTGCAGTATGGGCAGAAATACGGTTTCCCGTATCATTGCCGCCCAGGGCGCGCCGGCGCGCCAGACGGATCAGGAGTTACTGCTCACGCCGTACCGGCGGTTGATTGACTCCTGGTACGCCGAGTATCCCCGGTTGAAGGCGACACAGGTCTATGATCGCCTGTTGTCTCTCGGTTTTACCGGCAGTTACGTGAGTGTCAGCCGGGCGACCAAAGAGTTGCGCACCAAGCGGCCGGCCATGTTTCACGAACGGGTGCTCTTGCCGGCGGAAGAGGCCCAGGTGGACTGGATGGTCCTCACGCTTCCCTGGGGTACGGTGTACGGTTTTGTCTATATCCTGGCCTGGTCGCGGTTTCTGGTACTTCGCTTCTATCCCCGCATGACCTTCGAGTTCTTTCTGGACGGCCACCTGGAGGCATTCCGTGATTCTTCCGGTGTTGCCCATGCCCTGCGCTTTGACAATCTCAAGAGTGTGGTACTTGCCAGGAAACCGGTGCTGCGCCTGAATCCACAGTTTGTTGATTTTGCCCGGCATTACGGCTTTGCCATCCATCCCTGCACACCGTATCGGGCCAATGAGAAAGGGCGGGTGGAACGGGTGATCCGGGATATCAGATCGTTTCTCTATGACAAGACTCCCCGCGACCTGGCTGATCTGAACCGCCTGACGAGACAATGGCTGGAACTCCGCAATGCCGCTGTGCACAGTGTGACCGGCAGATCGCCGAAAGAACTGCTGCGTGACGAGCCGCTCAGGAAACTGCCGGCCATCGGCTATCCGGCACGCAGGTGTGACGTGGCAACGGTAACAAAGACCGGATTCGTCGAGGTGGACGGCAACCGCTATTCCGTGCCGTCACGATATTGCAGCCAGTGCGTGACCGTTGCCTTTCATCCCGAGAAGATCGAAGTAATCGTCAACTCCCATCCGGTGGCAACACACCGCCGCTGTTTTGACAAAAAGCAGACCATTGAACATCCGACCCATCGCACCGACCTGCTCAAGCTGACGCCTGCCTATAAGGAAAAACGTATTTATCTGCTGATGACCAGGATGGATGCCGACATTGATCGTTTCATCCGGAACACGGAACATGACGGTCATGATCCGGTAAAAGCGGCGCGTACCCTGTTCAACCTGTTGCGCCAATTCAAAAAGCCCTGCCTGCTGTCGGCAGTCCGGGAGGCACTGGCCCAGAAGGTAACCCGTCCCGACCTGGTGGCGGCCATTCTCGCAAAACCGCTATCCTCGCCGGCATGCCCGGTGACGCCGAGAAACGGCGAGCTGCTTGCACTATCATACCAAGAAAGGAGCCTCGCCTGTTATGACCCGACATGAGCAACTCAAAACCGAATTCCACCTGCTTACGGATTTCAGCACATTTACCACGCAGGAACAGGTGATCCTTGAGCGGTTTCTCGAAGAAGAGTCAAGGCTGCGTCAGGCAAAGAAGATCGCGTATCTGCTGGCCCGCTCCGGGATCAAACGGATAAAGACCATCGGCGACTTCGACTGGAAGTTCAATCCCGTCATTCCCAGAGACAAGCTGATGGAGTTCATGGCCCATCCCTGGCTGAAAGAGCCGTGCAATCTGGTGCTGATCGGCCCGGCAGGAGTCGGCAAAACCCATCTGGCCAAAGCTCTGTGCCACGATGCCGTCATGAAGGGGCATCAGGCACTGTTCATCTCCCTGTTCGACCTGATGGCAAAAATCTCCAAGGCAAACAACCTATATAACGCCATCGACTTCTACGCCAAGTTGCCGGTGCTCTGTCTTGATGAGGTCGGCTATGCCTTTCCGTCAAAGGATCAGGCCGATGCCATCTTTCAGGTAATCGCCAAAAGAGCCGAAACCAAGACCACCATCATGACCACCAATCTCGTGCCGTCACAATGGAATAAGGTCTTTGATGCCACCACCGCCACCGCCATCCTGGATCGGCTTACCATGAACGGCACGTTTCTCACCATGGAAGGGAGGTCGTATCGGAGCAAAAAGTAAGGCCGGGGGCCTTAAACAGACATACTCAAATCAAAAACCGGGAAAAACAGAGATGGTGCGTCTTCAGGCCAGGCTCATACGGGGTACTGCAACTTCAGGCAGGTGACTCAACGCACAACTGTGTCGAACACTCAAAACAAATCGAGGCCACATGATCAAAAATGGCATCGTTTGGATGATCGCTAACATATCCTTTGCATCTACCTGTATATGCTTTTCCAATGTTGTTCCGACAATAATTCCATATTTCACGAACCAACACCCGCTACAGATATCTGGTCATGCAAAACAGATCCATAAAATCGCTCCAATCTGACTAAAGCATTTCCGGTTTATAATCAAGCGTATTTTCAGGAAGTTACAAAGATTAAAAGTGAAAAGAAACTTTACACCTGTGCGTATTCACCTTCAATATCGACAGGTTACAAAGGTGTAAATTTTCTTTATAGCAGTAAAAAAGCGGTGTTTTGCCAGTTTTTATCAAATATATTTTGCGGAGACCGTGCAGATCGTCATCAGAACTTCTGATCAGCATGCTCATTCAAACCATATTTCAAGCTCATGTCTTAAGGCGTGGTATCGGGAAATGGTCAGAAGCGAGGAAAAATATCATGCAAAGAGCACGAAAAAGGCCCCACGGAATTTCCCGTGGGGCCTTGATTCTGGTGGTGCCCGAAGCCGGAATCGAACCGGCACAGCATTTCTGCCGAGGGATTTTAAGTCCCTTGTGTCTACCAGTTCCACCATTCGGGCGCAATTACCGGCAGACAGTTAATCAGCAGTTGACCCGTTCCTTGAGGTCTTTGCCGGTCTTGAAGAACGGTGTCTTCTTGGATGGAATCCGCACGACCTCCCCGCTCTTCGGATTGCGAGCTTCACGGCCAAGTCTCTCGCGGATCGTGAAACTGCCGAATCCGCGAATTTCAACTTTGTCGCCGGACTTGAGCGCTTCCTCAATGGAATCGAAAACAGTGTTAACCACTATCTCGGAAACCTTCATGTTCAGCATGCCGTGAGTCTGGACAACTCTTTCAATAAGTTCACTCTTGGTCATAATCCCTCCTGCAATTTACCCAATTAATTATTTCGATTGTTAAGACCCTGTTTCAGCAGATCTCCAAAGGTGGAAGTTGATTCTCCCTGTGATCCCATGTACTGCTCGAACTCGGCTTTTTCGGCCGCAGCATGCACGGATTTGATCGATAGCGAAATTCTGCGCTCCTTGGGATCACAGCTCAGGACAACCGCTTCCAGGTTGTCGCCGATTGCCGCGAATTCCTTGGCCGAGGCGACTTTTTCACGCGACAGCTCGGAAACGTGGATCAGGCCTTCGATGCCCTCTTCCAGCTCCACGAACACGCCGAAATCGGTCAGTGAGGTGACCTTGCCGGTTACGACTGTACCGTTGCGATATTTGCCCGGTGCCAGGCTCCATGGATCGGGCTCAAGCTGCTTGATGCCCAGGGAAAGACGCTCGTTCTCGACGTCAACCTTCAGGACCACGGCCTGGACCAGCTGACCCTTCTCATATACGTCGCCGGGGTGCTTGATGCGCTTGGTCCAGGACATGTCGGAGACATGAACCAGTCCGTCGATGCCGTCTTCGATACCGATAAACATGCCGAAGTCGGTCATGTTCTTGATCTGTCCCTCGATCTTGGTGCCAGCGGGATATTTGTCGGCAATTGTCGTCCAGGGGTTATCGGAAACCTGCTTGAGCCCCAGGGAAATCTTGCGGTTGGGCATGTCGATGCCCAGAATCACGGTTTCAACCTCGTCACCCACATTGAGGATGTCGGCGGCACGGCGAACGCGCTTGGTCCAGGACATTTCGGAAACATGGATCAGGCCTTCGATTCCGGCTTCCAGCTCGACAAACGCGCCGTACTCCATCAGGCTTACCACGCGGCCGCTGACACGGTTTCCGACGGGGAACTTGTTGGGTACATCCAGCCATGGATCGGCCAGGGTCTGCTTGACGCCCAGCGAGATCTTGCCCTTGGCGCGGTCGAATTTGAGGATTTTGGCTGTGATCTGCTGACCCGGCTTGAGCACGTCAGCCGGCTTGCCGACCCGGCCCCAGGAGAGGTCGGATACGTGCAGCAGTCCGTCAACGCCGCCCAGATCAACGAATGCGCCGTAATCGGTAACATTTTTGATTATCCCTTCGACGATCTGGCCTTCCTCGAGTTTCTCCAGCGTAACGTCGCGGATCGAGGCGCGCTCTTCTTCCAGCACGGCGCGGCGCGAAAGTACGATGTTGTCGCGGCGCTGGTTGATCTTGATCACCTTGAAGCGGCCTTTCAGGCCGATGTAGCTGTCAGTGTCCGATGAGGGACGGATGTCAACCTGTGAAGAGGGCAAGAATGCCTGGACTCCGATATCGACGGTAAAGCCGCCGTTGACCTTGCCGGTGATGGTGCCCTCGATGATGCCGCCTTCCTGGCCGGCGTCGCCGATCTTGTCCCATGCAGCCAGGTAATCGGCTTTCTTCTTGGAAAGAACATAACCCTTTTTGCCGTCTTCGCGGGTCATAAGCACCCGGATTACGTCGCCGATCTGAACGGCCATCTCACCATTGGCATCACGGAATTCAGCGGCGGGCACATGGCCTTCCGACTTTAATCCGATATCAACAAGAACAGTGTCCTGGTCAACCCGCACGACGGTTCCTTCTATGATTTTATCCCGTTCGGGACGTTCTTTAAGACTTTCTGTGTAGAGCGCTGCAAACTCACTGCTCTGCTGATCGCTGTCGAGATCCTCATGTTCACTTTCGGCAGCATCAAGCCTTTTGAAATCAACCATTACACCATACCCCCTGGACGTTTATCGTTCTTCTCCGATTATGAAGCTATGTAATGTAGCAATATGAGCGGTAAATTTCAATTGCTTTTATTCAATTCCTCAATTTTGTCCATAACTTCATCAATTATCCACTTGGGTGTCGAAGCGCCGGCGGTCACCCCCACCCTTTCGACACCTACGAACCACTCCGCATTTATTTCGGAAGCGGTTTCAATATGATGGGTGCGCGGCTGCAATTCGGCGCAGACTTCCGCCAACCGCCTCGTGTTGGCGCTGTTGTAGCCCCCCACCACCAGCATGCAGTCCACCTGGTCGGCCAACTCCTTGGCCTCTTCCTGCCTGACCGCGGTTGCGTCACAGATGGTGTTGAAGACACGGATCTCGCCGCCGCGCAGCAGGCACTCCGAAACCACGTTTTTCAGGTTTTCAAACGACTGGGTGGTCTGGGCCACCACGCCGATCTTGTTCATCTTGGGCAGTTTTTTGACCTCTTCACCCGAACCGACCACGAAGACCTTGTCTCCGCCATAGGAGACGATCCCCTGCACTTCGGGATGATCGGCGTCGCCGACCACAACCACGCCGTAGCCCGATTCGGACAGGCTCTTGACATGTTCCTGGGCTTTTTTGACAAACGGGCAGGTCGCATCGACAATGTCCAGTTTTTTATGTACGGCTTCACTGATCTCGCCCGAGGCGACACCGTGGGAGCGGATGATGATGGTTCCGGTCTCCATGCTGTCCAGGTTGTTCAGCACCTTTACACCCATCTCCTCCAGCTTGTTGACCACCTGGGGAGAATGTATGATCGGACCCAGGGTGTAGGTTTTCTGGTCTTTGCCGGCCGCCTCGAAAGCCATCTGCGTGGCGCGTTTGACGCCGAAGCAGAATCCGGCCCTTTTTGCAAGAATCACTTTCATATATGGTTTCCCGTTGAACTGATTTTTTCTCTGTACAGATGCACCATTTTGTCGATGACGTCTTCAACACTCAGATGGGATGAATCAATGGCAATGGCATCATCGGCCTGGCGCAGCGGCGCGATATCGCGGTCCGAATCCTGGCGGTCCCTCTTGATCACGTCGGCGATCGTATCCACCAGGGTCACCCGCGACCCGTTTCCAGACAATTCCTCACAGCGCCTCCGGCCCCTTTCCTCGGCCGAAGCCGACAGGAAGAACTTGAGCTCGGCATCCGGGAAAACCACCGTGCCGATATCCCTCCCCTCCAAAACGACACCGCCGCCGTTGCCCATCTGGCGTTGCGATTTCAGCAGCGCATCGCGCACCGGCTTCAGTGACGAAATCCGCGAGGTCAACAGCGACATTTCGGGGGTCCTGATCTGGTCGGTCACGTCTATTCCGTTGGCGATCACGGTCTGACGGCCGTCGCTGTATTCCAGGCTGATGTCAATATTCCGGCAGAACTCCTCCAGCGCGGTCAGGTCGGCGGGATCGAGCCCGGCCCGGGAGATCAGCAGCGCCGCGGCGCGGTACATGGCGCCGGTGTCCACCTGCAGGTATCCGAGTCGCTCGGCCAGAAGGCGCGCCACGGTGCTCTTGCCTGCGCCCGATGGCCCGTCGATTGCTATGATGATTCCGTTGGTCCGCTTCTTCATAGGCCTACTTCCCCGCCACTTTTTCCAGCAACTGGAAGAAGTTGGGAAATGATGTCGCCACGCAATCTATGTCGCGTATGGTTATATCGCCGGCGGCCACCAGCGCAGCCACAGACAGCGACATGGCGATGCGGTGGTCGCCGAAACTCTCCACATTACCCCCGGAGAGGCGCTCGACCCCGGTGATATCCATGCCGTCCTCGGTCTCGATCACCGTCACCCCCAGAGTCCTGAGGTTGCCGGCCATGGCGGTGATGCGGTCGGTCTCCTTGACCCGCAACTCTTTGGCATCCCGGACCGATGTGACCCCTTCGGCGCAGGCGGCGGCAACGCAGACCGCAGGGAACTCGTCGATCGCCCGGGGCACGACGCTGCCGGAGATTTTGATGCCTTTCAGGCGCGAAGTCCGCACCAGTATGTCGGCCACCGGTTCGCCGGAGAGCTGACGTTGATCCAGCAGTTCGATGTCGCCTCCCATTGCCTTGAGGATGTCGATCACCCCGGTGCGGGTCGGGTTGACGCCGACATTGCGGATCAGAATTTCCGAATCGGGGGTGATCAGCGCGGCGACAATGAAGAAAGCGGCCGAGGAGATGTCTCCCGGCACCGAAATTTCCTGGGCGTTCAGCTCGAAACCGCCACGCACCGTGACACCGTCCTCGGAAAGCGCCAGCGAAGCGCCGAACTGGCTGAACATCCGCTCGGAATGGTCGCGGGACAGGCTCGGCTCATGCACGGTCGTCTCGCCCTCCGCATACAGTCCGGCCAGCATGATCGAAGACTTGATCTGCGCGCTGGAAACCGGCGTGCTGTATTCGATGCCGGCCAGCCCCCCTCCGTTGATCGCCAGCGGCGCCAGGCTGCCCTGGTTGCGTCCCAGTATCCTGGCACCCATGCGGGTCAACGGTTCGACCACCCGCTTCATCGGCCGCTTGCGCAGGTACTGGTCGCCGGTTACCACCGAAAAGAAGGACTGCCCCGACAACAGGCCGGTAATCAGCCTGATCGTGGTTCCGGAGTTGCCGCAATCCAGCACGTCCCCCGGTTCCTGCAGCCCGTGCAGCCCCCGCCCGTGGATCGAGATGGTTTCTCCGTCATCTTCAATATTGACCCCCATGGCGCGAAAGGCGTGCATGGTGGACATGTTGTCCTCGCCCCGCAGGAATCCGCGCACCGTGGTGATGCCATTGGCAATGGCGCCCAGCATGATCGAACGATGGGAGATGGACTTGTCGCCGGGAACGGCCAGCTCTCCCTTGAGGGAAGTTGCAGGTTGGACGGTAATTGATTTCACAAGCGCTCCGTGTGGTTGATCTGGTTATAGTATTCCATCCCGAAATTTCTTGGCGGTGGTGAAGAATTCCGACAGACCGTCGCTGTCGCCACGGTCGATGCGCCGGCGCAATTCGGCCAGGCTGGCGGTGAAGCCATCGATGCTCGCCAGCAGCGCATCCCGGTTCATCAGCGAGATATCGCGCCACATGACCGGATCGGACGAGGCGATGCGGGTAAAATCCCTGAAACCGCCAGCGGTGTAGGAGAGCACGTTCTCCCCCTCCACGTCCGCAGTTCCCACGGCATGCACCAGCGTGTAGGCAATGGCGTGCGGCAGGTGCGAAATCTCGGCGAAGATTCTGTCGTGGTGGCCCGGCTCCATATTGCAGACCTCGGCCCCGGCGGCTTTCCAGAGCCTGGCGACCGTATCGAGGGCCTGAGCGCTGCTGGTGGCGCCCGGCGTCAGCACGCAGCGCTTGCCCCGGTACAGCGCGGCAAAGGCGGCGGTCGCGCCCGAGTTCTCTGTGCCCGCAATCGGATGTCCGCCGACGAAACTGCATCCGGCCGGGATCAGGGCGTCGCACTCCCTGACAATCGCCGCCTTGACGCTGCCGCCATCGGTGACTATGCAGCCCTGGGGGAGCGACGCGGCAATGGAACCCAGCACCGACGAAATCGAGCAGACCGGCACCGAGATGAAGACCACTTCCGCGCCGGAAACCCCGGAGCAGGCATCTTCGGCGATCTCGTCCACAAGACCGAGCGAGAGAGCCCGCTCAAGATTGGAACGATCGGAATCGATGCCGACGATCCGATCGACAGCGCCCGCCTCCCGCAGAGCCAGGGCGAACGAGCCGCCGATCAGTCCGGTGCCTATGACAGCCAGTTTTTTAATGATAAACGGCATGCAGACCTACATCGACCGGGGATACGAACCGAGAATTTTGATGAACTGGCAGCACTGTTTGAGCTCTTCCAGGGCAGCGGCAACATCCGGGTCGGAAGCATGCCCCGAAAGGTCCAGAAAGAAGATGTATTCCCAGGCCTTTTTCTTGAACGGCCGCGATTCGATCTTGGAGAGGTTGATGCCCCGCTTGGCAAAAGGGTCGAGCATGCGGCAGAGTATGCCCGGCTCATCCTTGACCGAAAAGAGCACCGAGGTCTTGTCGTTGCCGGAGCGCTCGCACCCTTTGCGGGAAACGACCAGGAAGCGGGTAAAGTTGTTGACCTGGTCCTCGATCCGGCTGCGGACCACCTTCAGGTCATAGAGCGACCCGGCCAGTTCGCTGGCGATCGCCGCCGCGGTGTAGTCATCGCTGACGATCTGGGCTGCCACCGCGGTGGAGGCCACATCGACCATCGGCACCCCCGGCAGGTTCTCTTCCAGCCACTGGCGGCACTGGGCAATCGGCTGCGGATGGGAATAGACCTTCTTGATGTCCTCCAGCCGGCCGGTGCGCGACAGCAGATCATGGTGGACTTCGAGCATGATCTCGGAGGTGATCTGCAGAGCGCTTTCCACAAACATGTCCAGTGTGTGGGATATAACGCCCTCGGTCGAATTCTCGACCGGCACGACACCGTAGAGCGCCTTGCCCTTCTCCACCTCTTCAAACACGGCCGGGATCGACTTCTGCGGGACCAGCTCAGCCGAAAGTCCGAACTGCTGCATCGTGGCCAGGTGGCTGAAAGTTGCCCTGGGCCCCAGGAAGGCAACCTTCATCGGGGATTCCAGCGCCAGGCAAGCCGAGATGATCTCACGATAAATGCTTTTCAGGGCATCGTTGGGAAACGGACCCGGATTCTGCCCCAGCAGCCGTTCATAAATTTGACGTTCACGCCCCGGAACATGGAAATCCAGGTTGTCGCCTGATTTAAGGCGCCCGACTTCCAGCACCACCCGGGAGCGCTCGTTGAGAAGGTCGAGAATACTGTCATCGATGGAATCGATGCGGGATCGTAAATCCTGAATTTTATTTGGAGTATCCTGCACTGGAAACCGCCTGAATGGAGAATATGCTAGATTGAGCTTAAAATTTGAGCAATGTAAGATATGGGACCGGAAAAAGCAACTACTTTTGGGCCGACGCCCGGAAGGAATGGAGGCTGGAGGAAACAGGGTCCGCATGGGCAACCGGTAGAGCCGTCTCAGACACCGTCAAAGCGCTTCAACCATGTATCGAATATGGCAACCTTGTCGTCACCGAACGAAGCCAGCTTTTTCCTGATACGCCCGGAAGTTTTGCGTTCAGCCAGCCGGCCCGGTTTTTTCGAATAGAACAGGTCGGAGAAGCAGATGATCTGCTCCGCCAGCGAGACAGGGACCATATCGCGCCGCGGTAGCGGCAACTGCTGCCGGTCGATATCGGCCACGGTCAGGCCGACGCCGATATGCCTTTCACAGATCAGCGCGTGTGCCGGATAACCTTCGCTCTCCAGGATCGCTCGCCCGATCACTCCGTGCGTGATGTAGGGTTGGGAGCCGTGCAGCCCGATACTTGGGGCATGAACCCGGCAGACGCCGATATCGTGCAGCATCGCCGCCTCCTCGACAAATTTCAGCTCTTCTGCTCCCAGGCCCAGGCGAGCACAAACAGCCAGTGCCAGCGCGGCCACGTGGCGGCTGTGCTCAAGCACTATTTCCAGTGATTCTCCCTTGAGATAACGAGCCAGAAGCTCTTCCGTGAACATGCTCAACACTCCGAAGTCATTTTTTTGAACACCACAACCGCGTTTGCGGTCGAATTATTGTCATAATTATGACTCACTATCCATAACTGCTTATATTATAATAATTATTGTGTTTGGCATCAATTATGCTTTTGCTGGATCATTACAACGGCACTGTATTTTTTCCAGGCTTGATATTTTGATGGGGTTCGTCATGTACGCTAAGTTTCCATACTACTCAGTCGCCCAGATGTACGCAATGTCACTTGATATGCCGGTCGCGATCATGCTCGGGGGAGATCTGCTCTATTGGGTTGTTGACCGTCAGAGCGAGGTCGAATACCAGAAGATCGGCTGTTCGCTGCTTTCCCGTTCCTGCTGAACCGGCAGCTTGAGCCGTCAATCCTCGGCATATATGATCGAACTCCTCCAGTTAAAAGCTTCCAGTTGAGCCGTCAACAGTTGGTCCAGTGAAACGCCGCACTCTTTCAGCAGCAGGTTTACCGCATCAAAGTCAGTCACTTCCAGTTTTTCCGCCAGTGTAAGCATGCGTCCCAGCGGGCCGTTCCTCTTTAAAAGAGCCAGACTGACATCGTCGTTCAGGTTGAGATTGGAAATGATCTCCTCCATCGGGGTCTCGAACAACACATCCAGCAGCGAGAGGATTCCGACCATGAAGGCGGCCTCGGCCCTCTCGTCCCCGAAATCGGCATGGAATAACTGCCGCACCAGAATCTCCAGCAGCCTGCCGCGCACTGCAGCCATCTCCAGCAGCGGGTGGTTGATACTGCGCGAGTCGTGGCCGGCAAACAGGGACAGCTGGATCCAGCGGCGCAGGTGGTTCACCCCCAGCATCACAATCGCATGGCGGAGCGTTTTGATCTTCTCGCGCATCCCCATTGCCACGGAATTGACCAGCCGCAGCAGATTGTACGACAGGGCCGGATTTTCCTTGAAGGTCTGCTCGATCACATTGACCGGGGCATCCATGGTCAGCTGCTGCAGCAGCTTGAGCATCGCCAGTCCGGACACATCGATCTTTTTCCGCTTCAACACCACCGGACGCGCAAAGAAGTAGCCCTGGAAGAACTCGAAACCCAGGTCGTAACAGATTTGAAACTGTTCAACGGTCTCGACCTTCTCTGCCAATAATTTGACAGGGAATTTGCGCAGCTGCCGGGCAATCTCCGGCAAGGCTTCCATACCGGTCAGCAGGATGTCAATCTTGATGATGTCAACGACACTATATATTTCAGTATTACATGGGTCGAACTCATGGTCATCGAGAGCCAGCAGGAAACCCAGCTCCTTAAGTTCGCGGCAACGTTCGACCACCTGCTCGTCCAGCTCGATCATCTCCAAAAGTTCCAGCACCGTCTGCCCGACCGGCAGCAGTTCCAGCATCTCCGACAACAGCACCCGCAGGTGAACATTGACAAAGCCGAACTTCCCTCCCAGCACCTCGTGAATGCCGAAGGAGGACAGGGCGTGGGCGATGACGCTGGCGCTGGCGTGGGAATAGCTCTCGAAAACCGCATGATCGATATCGGCCGAGCGGAACAAAAGCTCGTAGCCGACAATCTCCTGATTGCGGTCAAGAATCGGCTGGCGGCCGAGAAAGAATTTTTCGACTGGTCCTTCCATTAACAACACCCTTGAATACAGGCAACTCGGACTGAGTGATGGTTCAATCCTGGACAAACTATATTACATTAGCAGAATAAGGCCAGAATTCAAACAGAACTGTTCCCGTTTACACGCTTTACAGAATCCCTTTACCTGTGCTAGCTTCAGAAAAAATCAGGTCCCGTGATGTGACGCACCCCTTCCAGATAGGTCACCCCATGGAGCCCCAGGAGCTCTTTAAATGAAACGCAAGGCAATCGCCCTCCTCTCGGGAGGACTCGACTCGACGCTGGCAGTCAAGATGATGCTGGATATGGACATCGATGTCGAAGCCCTCAACTTCACCTCACCCTTCTGCACCTGTACCGGCAAAAATTCAGGCTGTAAATCCGAAGCTGTCCGTGTCGCCCAGGAATTCGACATCCCGATCAAAGTAGTCCACAAGGGGCTGGACTATCTGGAAATAGTCCGTAATCCCCGCCATGGCTACGGCAAGGGGGTCAACCCCTGCGTGGACTGCCGCATCTACCTGCTGCGCAAGGCCAAGGAGTATATGCTGGAGAGCGGGGCGGACTTCGTCATCACCGGTGAAGTTCTCGGCCAGCGCCCGATGAGCCAGCGCCGCGACACGCTGCGGGTGATCGAGCGGGAGAGCGGCCTGGAGGGGTTGCTTCTGCGCCCGCTCTCGGCACAGCACTTCGAGCCTACCATTCCGGAACGCGAGGGGTGGGTCGATCGTGAGAAGCTGATGGCGATCAAGGGGCGCTCGCGCAAGGAGCTGTTCGAACTGGCCGACGAGCTGGACGTGAAGAACTACCCCTGCCCGGCCGGTGGATGCCTGCTGACCGAGTTGTCCTTTGTCCCCAAGATAAAAGATATATTCGACCATTGCCAGGAGTTGGACCTGCGCGATTTCCGCCTGCTCAAGATCGGCCGCCATCTCCGCATCGGCGACTTGAGCAAGGTCATCATCGGCCGCAACGAAGCCGATAATAACCTGCTGGAAACCATCCGGCAACCGGAAGAGGCGGCGCTGACCTGGCTGGACGGCAACACGCCGGTCGGCGTCGTTACCGGGGCGCAGGGGGATGATCTCTACAGCCTGGCCGCCAGGTTACTGCTGCGTTATACCAGGGCCGAACCGAACAGCAATTGCAGGATGGAAGTCCGGGTCAACGGCGAGACGCGAGCTTTTTCGGTGGTAAATGATATCAATGAAAGCATGGTGGAGAGTTATCTGGTGGCTTGAAAGCCGGCACTGTCGGACACCTGTATTCACTTGACAGTGAACCTGATCGTTTCTATAGTTCCGGCATGCCATCAATCAGAATCCCTTCGGGAACAATCGTAAAGCCTCGGCAGAGTTACAGCCGTGAAGACCTGGCTGACACACTCGCCGAACTGTGTCAGCCTGGCAGCGATTTTACCGGTTTTATCTCGTTTGAATCCAACAACAACCTGCACCTGCTTTTTTTCTTCAAGGGCGCCCCCTACTCAGCCGGCAAATCCATTGGCGAAAAGCCGTTTTCACTTTCAATCCGCGAATTCTTCCGGGAAATCAGCCTTCCTGAAAACAGCGTCGCCTCCGTTTCGGTTCACGCGACCGACCCGGTTCTGCTCAAGTGCCTGTTGATCTTCATCCAGGACAACCTGACGGTCAAGGCGCCGGTGGCGCTGATCAACCTGGAGGCGGTGCTTGACCGGATCAGGCAGGAATCCGCCGATGCACTGATAATTCTCGAAAAGCAGGGGCTGTTCAACTTCTTCTTTTTCAAGGATGGTAACAGGGGAAAAAGTTATTATTCCGACCCGGACGTTGCCGCTAACGATTCAGTTGCAATGGACGAGCAGGTGCTGGAGTACGCCTTCCGGGAAGGTGACGTGGATGCGCTGGTCTACCGCAACATGGCCACGATGGGAGCTGCCGATTCGGACAGCATCGATCTGGCGCAAATGCTGTCACTTCTGGTAAGCAGGAAGCAAGGAACGACCCTGGCAGCAGACTCTGCAGCGGACAGAAAGATCAGGCTGTCGGTCACCGGCGGGCCGCTGGCCGGGAAGAGTTTTGAGGCGCGGATTCCCTGTGTGCTGGGGAGAAAAGACAGCGACATCATCGTGGCCGACCCGATGGTTTCCAAGACACACGCCGCCATCCGCCTCATGGAAGGCAGGCTGACGCTGGTGGACCTGAACAGCACCAACGGCACCACGCTCAACGAGCAGCCGGTCAAGCAGCAGGAACTGAAAAACGGCGACGTGATCGGCATGGGCAGTACATTCCTGAAGTTTCTCGGAGTCACCCCCGAATAATCCGCCGGCAAATCCATGGTCAAAAAAAGGGCGAAGCATAAAATTCTGCTTCGCCCTCGTCTTTTCAAGAATGATACGAATCGCCCGGAATCGGTTCAACTACTCCGCGCAGCGCGTCATTGCGCGGAACTTCCTGTAGCGTCCCTCCACCAGCTCATCGCCGGAAAGCCTGTTCAACTCGGCCAGATTGCGCGCGATCGCCTCTTTCATGGCCGCTGCGGTGGCCTTGTGGTCACGGTGGGCGCCGCCGATCGGTTCCTTGATGATCTCGTCGATGACACCCAGCTTGATGATGTCCTGAGCGGTCGGTTTGAGCGCCTCGGCTGCCTGGGCGCCTTTGGTGCCATCGGACCAGAGGATCGCGGCGCACCCTTCTGGAGAAATAACGGCGTAGACCGAATGCTCCAGCATCAGGATCCGGTCACCAACCGCGATTGCCAGCGCGCCGCCCGAGCCGCCCTCACCGGTGATACAGACGATGATCGGGGTCTTCAGGCTGGCCATCTCGCGCAGGTTGCGGGCGATCGCCTCGGCCTGGCCGCGCTCCTCGGCGCCGATGCCGGGATAGGCGCCGGGCGTATCGACAAAGGTGATCACCGGCAGTTTGAACTGCTCGGCCATCTGCATCAGACGCAGGGCCTTGCGGTAGCCTTCCGGATTGGGCATGCCGAAGTTGCGGTAGACCTTCTCCTTGGTGTCGCGACCTTTCTGATGGCCGATCACCATCACCGGCTGATCGTTGAAACGGGCCAGTCCGCCCACTATCGCATGATCGTCGCCGAAATTGCGGTCTCCATGCAGCTCCACAAACTCGGTGAACATGTATTTGATGTAGTCCAGGGTAAAGGGGCGGTTGATGTGACGCGCCACCTGGGCGGTCTGCCAGCGGGAAAGGTTGGAGAAAATATCGGCGCGCATCTCCTCGACCCGCCCCTCCAGGGCGCTCACGTCAGCGGCAATATCCAGGCCGTTGCTGGCCAGGGAATTCAGCTCCTCGATCTTTTTTTCCAGCTCCACAATCGGTTTTTCAAATTCCAGATAAAACGGAGTAGCCATTATGACACCTCATGTATTTACTCAAAAGTGGCGGCATTATAACCGAACAGGCGTTCCACTTCCAGTCTTAATTCATCACTGGCCGAAACGTTCATTTCGGACGGCAGCGGCATGGTCGAACAGCTGCGCTGCGGCAGCACGAACTGGACGAAGGCCGGCACTCCGCCGCGGTGACGCTCGATGATGGTTTTCAGCGCATCGATCTGTTCAACGGGAGTGCTGTCCATCCGCACGGTAAACAGCACCTTCTTGGTGGTCTGGGCCCTGGCCTCTGAAAGCAGCCGGATATCGCCGGCCGGGCCGCGCTGTTGCTGCTGCCACTTGTTGCCGCCTTCCTTGTTGGCCTGAACCAGAACCTTGCACCCCTTTTCGCCTTTTTCCAGTTTACCGACCACCAGCAGCGGATCGTCGGATTTCAGCAGGGTGGAGCTGGTGGCATAGATATCGGAAAAAACGGTGATCTCCACCGAACCGGTCAGGTCTTCAATCGTGACGAAACCCATCCGGTCCCCCTTCTTGGTGGTAATCTCCTTGAATGCGGAGACGATGCCGCAGATGCGCACCTCGCTGCCGTCGGCCATTTCCACCATGTTGGCGATCTCGGTGTTGGCCAGCCGCCGGATATCGTCGATATAGCGGTCCAGCGGATGCCCGGTGATCAAGAAGCCCAGCGCCTCCTTCTCGAAGGCCAGCTTTTCCTTGTCGTGCCATTCAGGAACATTGGGCAGCTTCAGCCCGCCGTTGCCATTGCCCCGCACCACCTCCTCGGTGCCGAACAGCGAAACCTGGGCGCTGGCCTTTTCTTCCTGGATCTTCTGACCGTAACTCGTGGCCGCTTCCAGCCCCTCGATCAGCGCGGCACGGCAGGCGCCGGTGGAATCGAACGCGCCGCACTTGATCAGCGACTCGATCACCCGCTTGTTGACCCGGCGCAGGTCAACCCGCTCGCAGAAGTCGTACAGCCCCTTGAAAGCGCCCTCTTTCCTTGACTCCAATATTGCCTCGATCGCACCGGCGCCGACGTTCTTGACCGCCCCCAGGCCGAAACGCATCGATTGTCCGACCACGGTAAACGACAGCCCGGAGCTGTTGATATCGGGCGGCAACACCTCCAGCCCCTGCTCGCGGCAGTCGCTGATGTTCTTGATCACCTTGTCGGTGCTGTCCATGTCGCAGGTCAGGAGCGCCGCCATGAACTCGACCGGGTAATGGGC
>Ga0209212_1004336_pt1 | contig 17612 bp, 16 predicted proteins | sample RifGroC2_FD_183996 | JGI IMG/M metagenome (GOLD analysis project Ga0209212, IMG submission 183996) | Groundwater microbial communities from Rifle, Colorado, USA - Groundwater C2 (SPAdes) (version 2) | ecosystem: Environmental > Aquatic > Deep subsurface > Groundwater | place: Rifle, Colorado...
TGGGAATGACCCGATTATAATCGGGGAAATCCCCATCGACCAGACGCATGACAACGGTCGTCTGTTCCTTGCGCACAACGGCATTGTTATCCAGAAAGCCAAGGAGAATGGTTCCTTGGCCCTCCTCCGTCATTTTCTTGAGTTCCACGATCCCCTTGCGCGGGAAGATGACCCCATTTCGCAATTCTTCGGTACTTTCACCGTTCAAAGGACGCTGAATCAAGGCCAGGCGATGTCCATCGGTCGCTACCAGGCGTAACACCTCCCGGTTGTTTTCGTCGGCCATGGCCCGAAAATAAATGCCGTTCAGATTGTATTTGCTTTCGTCGGTTGAAACTGAAAAGAGCGTTTTTTCTATCATTTCCTTGAGATCGGCAGCTTTTATTTCAATAAAACGTTCTCTGCCAAGCTCGGGAAAATAGGGGAATTCCTCTGCGGCCAAACCGACAATATTGAAAATCGCCTTGCCACATCTTATTTCTATCCACGAATTTTCTTTGGCTCGAAATGAAATTTCTCCGTCGGGTAATTCCTTGATGATTTCGTGCAATTTTTTTGCCGCGACGGTAATCTTTCCCGGCGTTTTAACCGTAGCCGCATAGCTTCCATTCAAACCAACTTCGAGATCGGTTGCCGTCAGGCCTATTTCGCCATCCCGAGCAACGATCAAAACATTGGAAAGAATTGGCAAGGTGGTTTTTCTTTCCACAATTCCCTGCACACGCCCCAGACCCCTTAAAAACACGTCCTTTTCGATCGTAAAATACATGATCTCCTCCAGTACACAGCCCTTATTACTAAAAGACTTTAGATAACAAATATTATAAAGTCGATAGTAACAGATGCCTGTGAATTCGTGTATAACCTAAATAAACCACCGTTATTTAACGATTATTTCTGTGCCTAAATAAACCATAAAGCAGTGTGAAAACCCCTTATCTTGTGGACAGAAATTATTTTTCATCTTTGCCTGGTGATTGTGTAAACATCTTTTCAGCGCACCAAGGCAGCTTTCAAAATATTTATTGTCGTTCTGAGTTGAAAATCATCAATCAAGTTTTTTTCTATTTTTTTTATGGCATGAATGATTGTGGAATGGTCTTTACCACCAAATTTATCTCCAATTTCCGGATATGAGCAAGATGTAAGCTGGCGAGAAAGATACATAGCAATTTGTCGTGGGAGAACGATAGTTTTTAATCTTTTTGGAGAACGCATATCTGAAAGTTTTATATTGAAATGGTTTGAAACTAATTTTTGGATTTCTTCTATAGAAAATTCCCTCGACTTTTCTACAAGAATATCTTTCAATACTTCTTTTGCCATTTCAATTGTTATATCAGTTGATGTAAGGCTCGCATAAGCGCCGATCCTTATGAGATAACCTTCTAATTCTCTAATATTACTAGTTACTGAATTAGCAAGAAAAAGAGAAACATCATTAGGAATGAATATTTCGTTTTGCTCTGCTTTCATTTTAAGAATAGCTTGCTTTGTTTCGACATCTGGAGCTTGTATGTCTGCTATCAGACCCCATTCAAAACGTGAACGTAATCGTTCTTCCAGTCCTGGAATATCCTTTGGAAATTTATCTGAAGTTACTACTATTTGCTTATGTGATTCATATAGTGCATTAAACGTGTGAAAAAACTCTTCTTGTGTTCTTTCTTTACCTGCGATGAATTGAACATCATCTATTAGTAATATATCCATGGATCTGAATTTATTTCTAAACTCGTCCATTTTTGCATATCTTAAAGAATTTATTAATTCATTCATAAATTTTTCTGATGAATAATAACAAACTCGCATTTCTGGTCTGTTTTTTAAAAGAGCATTTCCTATTGCAGTTATAAGATGTGTTTTTCCTAAACCAACACCACCATAAATAAAAAGTGGATTATAAGTTGTTGCAGGATTATTTGCCACTGCCATGGCCGCTGCATATGCAAATTGGTTAAACGATCCAGAAACAAATTCTTCAAATGTGTATTTTTGATTTAAATTTGAATTAGTGTTATTTACTTCCTGAAAATTAGTTTTTTTAATATTTTTAATAACTTCTAAATTTTTATTTTCTTTATGAAAAATATTTTTACTATCAGAATTTATAGATATAGAAATTTTTATTTTATATTGAACATTCCCTAAATCATTCATCGTTTTTTGAATCAAATGCAAATAGTGATCTTTAACCCAATCCAAAATAAAACGGTTGGAAACCTCAAGACATACCAATTCCTTTTCCAGCGACACAAAACGGATCGGTTTGATCCAGGTTGCATAGTGCTGGGGGCTCATGGATTTTTCGAGGGATAAAATTGTTTCGCGCCAGAGTTGATTCATAATTAATTTACATTTAAAGAGGGGGCACCGTGACGAGGGTAATTATCAACAGAATAATAAACAGCTGTGGATATCTACTCTGGCTCCCTGATGCCGTGCTGGAAAAGGCTTTTTTGGGGGATGTTAAACCGTAGCGTAAATTATCAGAGGGGGGTTGTTTTTGGCAAGGTCTTTTTTGGCTTGGGGACCATCTCATAGGGAGACAATTTACGTTTTTTTCTTGACATGGTGTTACTAATATGGTTAGAAATACATCCTTTACCGTACCTAGAGCATAAATTTTTTCCGCAGGAGTAAATGACCATGTCCAAAAGAACTTACCAGCCCAGTAAAATTCGTCGTAAACGTACGCATGGTTTCCGCACGCGTATGCAGACCAAAAACGGCCAGGCGGTACTCAAAAGGCGTCGTGCCAAAGGCCGCAAACTTCTTTCCGTTACCATTCCCACCAAGTAACAGACTGTTTTGGATCCATGCCTGGAGGCATCAAACTTTCCTCAGGCCCTGCGTATCAGGCGTTCTTCCGATTTTCGCAGAATTCGACAGAATGGGAGAAAAATTTTTACTCCGCATTTTCTCCTTTTCGTTACGCCGGGAAGTTCGCATCAGTCTCGTCTCGGTTTGACCGTCAGTCGCAAGATTGGTGGCGCAGTTGTCAGAAATAAGGTCAAGCGGCGGGTTCGTGAATTTTTTCGGACCCGCCGATTCCTGTTTCTTACAGTTATCGATCTTTCGGTAATTGCACGTGCCCCTTTTGTAGAACTTAGCCAGTCACAGCTCGAGCAGGAGATTTTGGCTGCTCTTGGCCCCTACGTCCGGGCAGGCAAGTGATGATGCGAAACATTTTTCTTTCCCTCATAACTTTCTATCAGCGCTGGCTTTCTCCGTTGAAACAGCCATGCTGTCGTTTTTATCCTTCCTGTTCCAGTTATTGTTATCAATCCATCGAGCGTTATGGCGTACTGTCCGGTCTCTGGCTTGGATTGCGTCGAGTTCTCCGTTGCCATCCTTTCAACCCAGGGGGCTATGATCCTGTAGCCTGACCATCGTGTCTCAAGGGAGTAGACCTTGGAAAATAAAAATACCATTATTGCCATGGTTCTGATGCTTATCGTCTGGGCCGGTTTTACCATCTTTTTTCCTTCTGCCCCGCCAGTGCCACCGGCTGCCGTTGTCGAGACGACCGTGCCGGTTGTATCTCCTCTCCCCATGCCCGGAGCGATCACATCTTCCGCAACGGTAATTACTCCGCCGATCATCGAACGGTCCGCCCGTGAAGTTACCGTCGAGACCCCCAACTACCGCGCTACATTTACAAATTCAGGTGCCCGTCTGAAGCGCTTCGAGTTGAACGGGTATCGCACATCCCATGATGTGACTGCGCCGCTGGTCAACGTTCTGGATGTTTCCTCCAACAAGTCAGCATCCCTGCGCTTAAGCGGTCTCGACGGTTTGAATCTCGGCAGCGATGATTTTTATTCTTTTACCGAAGGTCTTACCACGCTGCAAGTAGCAGCCGGTCAGAGCCGTGATCTGGTCTTCCGGACAACTACCACGACCGGCGTTCTCGTCGAAAAAATCTATCGCTTTCGCGGCGACGGTTATGACTTCGATCTTGAAATTCATTTAGTCAACACCAGTGGCAGGGTTCAGAACGGAACATTACTCTTAGCGATGTTGCATCCTTGGGATGAAAAGAATCCCGGTGGCAGCTACGAGTTCATCGGTCCGGTCACGTTGGCCGGCGAAAAAGTTCATAGTGATGATGTCGACGATTTGGTCAAGGAAACCAAGACCTACGACAAGGAAGTGATCTGGAGTGGTTTTAAAAACAAATATTTCTATTCAACACTGGTGCCTCTCGAAGGGGCCGCGACGAAAGTTGTCGTACGTAAAGCGCACGACACCATAGAGAGTCAGTTCGAAACATCGAACCAGACCCTGCAGCCCGGGGCCGAAGTGAGGTTGCGTTACCTTGCTTATTTTGGTCCCCTGGATATGGATATTCTTAAGGCGACGGGGCGGCAACTCGATAAAGCCATCGATTTTGGTTTTTTCAGTTTTCTCGGTTTCCCGCTCTTTATCGTCCTTAAATATTTCAATACATTTCTCCATAATTTTGGCTGGTCCATCATTGTCTTGACGGCAGTTATCAAGATTATCTTCTGGCCGCTGACGCAAAAGAGCTACTCTTCGATGAAGAGCATGCAGAAGCTGCAACCGGAGATGACGAAACTGCGGGAAAAGTTCAAGAATGATCGCGACCGCATGAATCGCGAAATCATGGAACTGTACAAGACCCACCGGGTGAATCCCGTCGGCGGTTGTCTCCCCATGTTGATCCAGATCCCGGTTTTCTTTGCTCTTTATCAGGTTTTGATGAATTCCATTGAATTGCGCCATGCGCCATTCATTTTCTGGATTACCGATCTGTCGGCCAAGGATCCTTATTACATCACGCCTCTGGTCATGGGGGCGACCATGTTCATTCAGCAGAAGCTGACCCCGACCCCGAGTATTGATCCGATTCAGGCGAAAATATTTCTCTTTCTCCCCGTTGTTTTCACCGTCATGTTTCTTAATTTTCCCTCGGGACTGGTCATCTACTGGTTGGTTAACAATCTGTTGACCATTGCCCAGCAGTTGCACGTCAATCGCAAGGCCTGAAACGCAGGTCCAGTGTTACCGCTGTCGCTCCCCGAGTGGCCCTTGCCCAAATCTGGGGAGGGCCATTCGTGTCAATTACAGCGACTGATTTTCCCGGAGCCTATGAGACATTCCGTCCTCTTCGCCAATGATACGATCGTGGCTCCCGCGACACCTCCGGGTTCGGGGGGTATTGCCATTGTCCGCCTGTCCGGTCCGAAGGCCGTCGCCTTGTTGCGGCAAATATTTTTCCCAAGTTGCCATACGGCAACCCTTGCCCCGCGGCGCCTTTATCATGGGCATCTGCGTGATCATGCCCGGCAGATGACCATGGACGAGGTTCTTGCCGTCGTCATGCCCGGACCGCATTCCTACACCGGCGAAGATGTCGCCGAGATTCATTGTCATGGCGGTCCATTGGTCGTTCGGTCCATTGTCGACGATCTTCTCGCCTGCGGCTGTCGCTTGGCCCATCCCGGCGAGTTTACCCAGCGGGCATTTGTCAACGGTCGCATCGATCTCAGTCGGGCCGAGGCGATTGCGGATCTCATTCAAGCTCGTAGCTCCGGGGCCATGCAAATAGCTCTGGCCCAGTTGGGCGGGCGTTTGCAGCTGGAAGTTGAGAGTTACCGGAGCGTTCTCGCGGAATTATTGTCTTTTATCGAGTTGCATATTGATTTTTTCGACGAGGATATTGCTCACCCCGATTTTTCGCAGGTTCGCTTGTCGGGAAAAAACTTGTCGATGCGGATGGAGCAACTTCTTGCCGGATTTGACCAGGGGCGGGTACTGCGGGAGGGGGTCTCGGTATTGATCGTCGGTCGCCCCAATGTTGGAAAAAGCAGTTTGCTCAATGCCTTGCTGGGTGAATCCCGCGCCATAGTCTCCGACATTCCCGGGACGACCCGCGACACCATCGAAGAGCCGGTGGTAATCGGCGGACTCCCCCTGCGCCTGGTCGACACCGCGGGTATTCGCGAGACCTTCGACCCGGTGGAAGCCGAGGGGGTGCGTCGGGCCCGGGAGCGTCTCGCTTCCGCCGATCTCGTTGTGCTGGTCATCGACAGTTCGCACCCGTTGACCAGCGATGACCATCTTGCTATGTCTGCCTGTGTTGATCGACGGGTCATCGTCGCCCTGAGCAAGGCAGACCTCCCTCGTTACCGCCATGATCCCGCCCTTTTTCCCGGCCCGGTCGTCGAACTTTCGGTCCATTCCGGAACGGGCTTGGATGAGTTGCGTCAACAGGTAAGCTCGACTTTTCTTACATCCAGTGATGCCTCGCCGGAAAGTTTTTTTCTCGCTGACCGCCGTCATCGCGCAGCCGTGCTCCGGGCTCATGCAGCATTGACGCGGTTCCTCGCCGGCTTGGAAGTCAATGCCTCGGCCGAGTTCCTTTCCGCCGATTTGCGTGATGCCCTGAGCGCCGTCGGCGAGGTGACGGGCGAGACGACTCCAGACGAGATATTGGAACTTATTTTTTCGCGCTTCTGCATCGGAAAATAAATTGTTTCACGTGGAACATTGTTTGTAAGTTTGCGAAAAACAAAGAGAATTAAGGTAAGTTATGCTGTCAACATATGGTCGAACCTACCAGGTGATCGTGGTTGGGGCTGGACATGCCGGATGCGAGGCGGCGCTGGCCGCAGCGCGCATGGGGTGTCGTACGCTCCTCTTGACCATGCACCTCGATGCCATCGCCCAGATGTCGTGCAATCCTGCCATCGGTGGTTTGGCCAAAGGCCATCTGGTGCGGGAAATCGATGCCCTGGGAGGGGAAATGGGGCGGAATATAGACGCAACTGGAATCCAGTTTCGCGTTCTCAATACACGCAAAGGGCCGGCGGTGCGGGCATCGCGAGCGCAGGCCGATCGCGCCGCCTACAGTGCGCGGATGAAACGGATCGTCACGACGACCCCGGGCCTCGATCTCAAGCAGGGAATGGTGGCGCGACTGCTCCTTGAGGGCGAAGAAGTAGTTGGTGTGGAAACCCGTGACGGTATCCGCTTTGGGGCGCGGCGGGTGGTTTTGACGACCGGCACCTTCATGCGTGGCTTGATCCATGTCGGACTCAACCACTATGCCGGGGGTCGTCTTGGCGAGCCGGCCGCGGAAGGACTTTCCGATCAGTTGCGCACCCTCGGCCTGGAAGTGGGGCGACTCAAAACCGGGACGCCGGCTCGCCTTGACCGGAGAACCATCGACTTTTCCGGGCTCGAGGCCCAATTTGGCGATGATCCCCCCCAAGCCTTTTCCTTTTCGACAGAAAAGATAACTACACCTCAGGTCCCCTGTCACATCACCTACACGAATGCGGCGACCCACGATATTATCCGCTCCGGGCTCGATCGCTCACCGCTCTATGCCGGTGCCATCAAGGGGGTGGGGCCGCGCTATTGTCCCTCCATTGAGGACAAGGTCGTGCGTTTCCCGGAAAAAGAGCGGCACCAGATATTTCTCGAACCGGAAGGGCTCGATTGCGCGGAAATTTATCCCAACGGGGTCTCGACCTCGCTGCCGGCTGACGTGCAATGCCGATTTCTGCGGACGCTTCCGGGTTTGGAACAGGTGGAAATCATGCGTCCCGGTTATGCCATCGAATACGATTTCATCAATCCGATTCAACTGACACCGGCGCTGGAGACCAAAGCCGTTTCCGGCCTTTTTCATGCCGGGCAGATCAATGGCACCTCGGGATACGAGGAAGCGGCTGCGCAGGGTCTCCTAGCCGGGATCAATGCGGCCTTGGCCGCACGCGGGGAGTCTCCCCTTGTCATCGGTCGTGATGAGGGGTATCTGGGCGTTTTGGTGGATGATCTTGTCACCCTGGGGACGGTGGAACCGTACCGCATGTTTACTTCCCGCGCCGAATATCGTTTGTTGCTGCGGGAAGATAATGCCGATCGACGACTGACCCCGGCCGGACGGAGGGTCGGGTTGGTTGCGGATGACGCCTGGCACAGGTTCGAAGTGAAAATTGACGCAATCGCCTCGGGACGGGAGCGGCTACGGAAGATACGCATTTCGCCCGGGGACACGGCAACGATCGAGCGTCTCGGCCTAGAGACACTGAAAAACGGGGTAGCGTTGGAGGAGTTGTTGCGGCGCCCGGAAATCACCATGACCGATCTCACCGCCCTTGATCTCGATTTGGCGGCGTTGCCCGTCGCGGTCCAGGAGCAGCTGGAAATCGACATCAAATATGCCGGATATATCGAACGCCAGGGCGAACAGGTGGAGCGTTTCCGGCGCGGCGAGGGGATTGCGGTGCCGGCCGATTTCGATTATGACCGGGCTCTGGCACTTTCAGCCGAAGTCCGGGAAAAACTGAAAAAAATTCGCCCGACGACGTTGGGACAGCTGGCACGGGTGCCGGGCGTGACCCCGGCCGCGGTGGCGATCATGAGTATCCTGCTCAAGCGAAATTGACATGTCAACCTTGATGCAAATGCTTACAGATACGGGCCTGGCGCTGCCCGATGAAACCTGCGGGCGTCTGGAAATCTTTCTGGACGAACTGCTCCGTTGGAACACGCAGATCAATCTGACCGCTATTACCGGGCGCGAGGAGGCCCTGGAAAAGCATCTGGTTGACGCCTTGACGGTCCTGCCGCTCCTCGTCGGAAATGAGCGGCTGCTGGATCTCGGTTCCGGTGGGGGGGTGCCGGGGCTCCCCCTGAAGCTGGCGCGCAACGGTCTCGATCTGCTGTCGGTCGATGCCGTCGCCAAAAAAATCCTTTTCCAGCGACAGGTCGCCCGCAAACTCAAACTGACAGGATTCGAGGCGTGGCATGGTCGTGCCGAAGATGTTCCCGGGCGCGTAAACTGTCGCGATAGCTTCGATGTCGTTATTTCGCGGGCATTTGCTTCCCTGACCGACTTTGCCCGGTTGGCCCGACCGTGCTTGCGGCCCGGAGGATGGCTGATCGCCATGAAGGGTCCGGAGGGGGAGCGCGAGCAGGCGGAGGCCGAAACGGTCCTGCGTGAGCTGCATTTGCTGCCGTTCGAAATCAGATCGGTGAGACTCCCCCGCAGTCGGGCCATGCGGAACCTGATCGTGCTGAAAAAAGAGGTTTAGGCACCATATCTGGTGGCTACTTGAGTCATCCATACAAGATTTGATGGTTAAGTGAACCTCTCTGAATTGTTGGCCTTTTTGCTTGGTCGGGGCAGGGGGTTGTGCTAATCTTTGGCCCTCGTAAGCAGCATGGGGAGTATCTTAGTTATGGCCAATATGATCGTAGTCGCCAACCAAAAGGGCGGCGTGGGGAAAACAACGACAGCCGTGAATCTCGCCGCCTCTCTGGCGGTGGCGGAGAAGCGCACGCTGCTGGTCGACATGGATCCCCAAGGCAATGCCTGCAGCGGCCTCGGCATCGACAAGGGGACGCTGGAGCAGACGATCTACAATGCCTTGCTCGGCGAAGTTCCGGCAGGGGAAATCCGCATAAAAACCAAGCTGCAGCATCTTGACCTGCTCCCTTCCAACACCGACCTGATCGGTGCCGAAATCGAGCTGGTGACGGCCCTGGCCCGGGAGCGCAAGCTCAAAGGGGTCTTGGCTGAAGTCCAGGACGATTACGATTTTGTTGTCATCGACTGTCCGCCATCCCTCGGACTGTTGACGGTCAATGCTCTGACCGCGGCAGATTATGTCCTTATCCCCCTGCAGTGCGAATTTTACGCCATGGAGGGGATGAGCCAATTGATGAAAACCATCAAGCTCATCCAGAAAGATATCAATCCCGACCTGCAACTGCTGGGGATTTTGCTGACCATGTTCGACAGTCGCAATAACCTTTCGCACCAAGTCGCCAGTGAAATTTCCAAGCACTTCGAGAAGGAAGTTTTCAAAAGTGTCATTCCGCGCAATGTCCGGCTTTCCGAAGCGCCCAGTCATGGTTTGCCGGTTCTGCTCTACGACGTTACCTCCCGTGGTGCCACCGCCTATCTTGAGCTGGCGAAAGAAATCATCGAAAGGGTCAAGTAGCAATGTCAAAACGGCCAGCACTCGGCAAAGGCATCGGGGCACTGATCAGTGACGCCACCCAGGAGAGCGGACGAAAGTATTTCGTCTGCCCGATCGAAGAACTCCGCCCGAATGTCAATCAGCCGCGCAAAACCTTTACCGACGACAAAATGGAGGAGCTGGTCGCCTCCATTCGCGAGAAAGGGGTCATCCAGCCTCTGGTGGTGCGGCGGCACCACGACCACTATCAGATCATTGCCGGGGAACGTCGCTGGCGGGCTTCGCAGAAGGCCGGTCTGCGCGAGATTCCGGTGGTCATCCAGGATGTCTCCGAGGACTGGGCGCTGGAAATGGCCCTCATCGAAAATATCCAGCGTGAGGACCTCAATCCGATGGAGGAAGCCGACGCTTATCGCAGCCTGATGGAGCGCTTCGATTTCTCGCAGGAAGAATTAGCCAAGCGTGTCGGCAAGGAACGCTCGACGGTGGCCAATGCCTTGCGCCTGCTCAAGCTGCCGGCGCGCATTCAAACGCAGGTCAGTGAGGGCAAGCTGGCCATGGGGCATGCCCGGGCGTTACTGGCCCTGGATCATGCCGATGACATGCAGGAAGCGGCGGCGCAGGTAGTGCAAAAGGGATTGTCGGTGCGGGAGACCGAGGCGCTGGTTAAAAAAATCAGAGAGTTCGGCGCGCCCAAGACCAAAGGCAAGGTAGTCAAGGCGACCGATCCCCAGTTGATCCATCTGGCCGGTGAACTGAAAAGGGCGTTGGCCACCCAGGTGAAAATACTCCCCAAAGGCAAGGGCGGCAAAATAGAAATCAGCTTTTTCTCCCCCCAGGATCTGGAGCGTTTGCTGGAGGTTCTGGGGATCGCTTGAACGGTAGCACGTTCGATGGAGCAGACACTATGTTCGGCAGGAAGGGTGAAAACGGCATGAAAAAAGAGACCCCGTTGGAGAAGAGAGAGATCAAGGCATTCCTCGGTCCGGGCAGCCAGTTTGAGGGGAAGTTGCTCTTCGACGAAATCGTCCGGCTCGACGGGGCGTTCCGGGGAGAAATCACCTCGCGCGACACCCTTATCGTTGGCGAGACGGCCGATATTCAGGCTGAGGTCACCGTCGGCTCCCTGATTTTGAGCGGCCGCTTCAAAGGCAACATCAAGGCTGTCGGCAAGGTTGAGCTGCGCAGTCCGGCGCGCGTCGAGGGGACGATAGAAACACCGCTCCTCGCCATCGAAGAAGGGGTTGTTTTTAATGGGACCCTGGTCATGAAAAAGGCGAGCGAAGGAACCATTCGCGAGACCGAAACCAAGAAGTAGGCCAGACTGCTCCCGCCTCTCGGGGGAAGAGAAGAAGGCGACACCAAAAGTCCCTTGACAATCGTTGAAGGGGTGTGGTAGCTATTGCCGGCTTTGCCCCCCACGAGGGGGAATCCAGACGCTGGTACAAAGTATACAGTATACCGCCCGCAGCGGTCAGTTGCGGGGAGGGAAGAGGTGAGGCAGTGATCGAAATCAATTGGACCATCGGGCTGCAGTTCCTCAATTTCATCATCCTGATGCTGCTGCTCAATGTGCTTCTGTATCGTCCCCTGCGCGGAGTGCTGGAGCAACGCAAGGCGACGGTCGATGGTGGCCATGCCCGGGCGCGCGAGCTGAAAGATCAGATCGACGAAAAAATGACCCGTTATCAGGAACAGCTGCAGCAGGCCAAACTCAAGGGGAATGAAGAAAAATCTGCCTTGCGCGCCGCCGCAGCCAAGGAAGAAGCGGAAATCCTCGGTTCCGCCCGCCAGGTCGCCGGCGCTCGCCTGCAATCGCTTCGCGAGCAGGTTCAGACTGAAGCAGTGAAGGCCGGCAAGGAACTGCGTACCCAGACATCGACATTGGCCGCCCAGGTCGCGTCCAAAGTACTCGGACGGGGGGTTTAATCAGATGCAAGTGAAAGGTATCTGCATGCGCAGCAATCGTATCGCCGTCCTGACGGCGCTGCTCTGGATGGCAATGCTGGGGGCCGCGCTGGCGTCCGGGGGCGAGGGGGGACATGCCGACAGTGGCGCGTTGCTCAAGGATTTCCTCTATCGCAGTTTCAACTTTATCGTCCTGGTCGGTCTGCTCGCCTATTTCGTCAGCAAACCGATCCGCAAAGGACTGGCGGCAAGACGCGAGGGGATCGAAAAAAACCTGGCTGATGCGGCCGAGGCCCGTCGCGAAGCCGAAGCCCGTTTTGCCGAATATGATGTCAAGCTCAGCCGGGCGGCGCAGGAAATTGCCGAGATCAGCGCCGGGATCCGTCGTGAAGGGGAGCTTGAGCGCGATCGCATTGTCGCCAACGCCCGCGAAGTTGCCGAGAAGATCAAGGCCGAAGCCGAGCGCACAGCCGAAAACGAAATCGCCCGAGCCCGTGCCGAACTCCGGCGCGAAGCGGCCAAGTTGGCTATCGAACTGGCCGAGGAGTTACTGAAAAAGAACTTTACCAGTGAGGATCACGAACGACTGGTGAATGAATACATGCATAAGGTGGGAGACCTACATTGAGTACCAGCGCCTTATCAAGACGGTATGCGCGGGCCTTGGTCGAACTGGGTGCCGGGCAGAAAATGGTCGAACAATACGGCAGCGAGCTGGCCCGGATTTCTTCTGTCCTGACGACGGAAAAACTTCTGCGCCTCATGCTCGAGAGCCCGACATTGCCGGTGGAAAAGAAAGCCGCCATCATGACGGACATTGCGGCCGCCATGAAGCTGTCGCCGGGAATGAAAAACTTCCTCGATCTGCTGGTGGTCAAGGACCGGCTTCGCTACCTTCCCCAGATCGAAATCAATTATCGCCACTTTGCCGATGAGCTCTCCGGCATTGTCCGTGCCCGCATCGTTTCGGCTCGTGAATTGAGCAGCGGCCAACAGCAGGCGATCCGGGGCGGACTGGAAAAAAAGACCGGCAAGAAAGTGGAATTGAAGATCGAACTCGACCCGGCCCTCCTCGGCGGCATCAAGGCCGAGATTGGTGGCAAGGTGTTTGACGGCAGCGTGCGTACCCAGTTGAAACGGATTGAAGAGACCTTAAAAAAGGGGTGAGAAGATCCTATGGAAATCAGGGCAGAAGAAATCAGCGCAATCATCAAAAAACAGATCGAGAACTTCGGCCGCGAGGTCGAGGTCAGCGAGACTGGCACCATCATTTCCGTTGGTGACGGTATCGCCCGTATTCACGGTCTCGACAAGGCCATGGCCGGCGAACTCCTCGAGTTCCCGGGCAACATCATGGGCATGGTGCTCAACCTTGAAGAGGACAACGTCGGCGCCGCAATCCTCGGCGAAGGCCACCACATCAAGGAAGGCGACACCGTCAAGCGCACCGAGCGCATCGTGCAGGTACCGGTTGGCGAGGCTCTCATCGGCCGCGTTGTCGATGGTATCGGACTGCCCATCGACGGCCTTGGCGATATCAAGACCGAAACCTATAGCCAGGTCGAAATCAAGGCGCCCGGCATCGTCGCCCGCAAATCGGTTCATGAGCCGATGCAGACGGGACTAAAAGCCATCGATGCCATGGTCCCCATCGGCCGCGGCCAGCGCGAACTGATCATCGGCGACCGCCAGACCGGCAAGACCGCTGTCGCCCTCGATACCATCATCAACCAAAAAGGGCAGAACGTCATCTGCGTCTATGTCGCCATCGGCCAGAAACGATCGACCGTCGCCCAGGTCGTAGACAAGCTCAAGCAGTTCGGCGCCATGGATTACACCATCGTCGTCGCCGCGACCGCTTCCGACCCGGCCCCGCTTCAGTTCATTGCCCCGTACACCGGCGTGACCATGGCCGAATACTTTCGCGATACCGGCAAGCACGCCCTGATCATCTATGACGATCTTTCCAAACAAGCGGTGGCCTATCGTCAGCTCTCGCTGCTGCTGCGTCGCCCGCCCGGACGCGAAGCCTACCCCGGCGACGTCTTCTATCTGCACAGCCGCCTCCTGGAGCGCGCCTGCAAGCTCAATGACGAACTCGGCAACGGCAGCATCACCGCCCTGCCGATCATCGAGACCCAGGCAGGTGACGTTTCCGCCTACATTCCGACCAACGTCATCTCCATCACCGACGGTCAGATCTTCCTGGAAACCGACCTTTTTTACTCCGGTGTGCGTCCGGCGATCAACGTCGGCCTCTCGGTCTCCCGCGTCGGCGGCTCGGCTCAGATCAAGGCGATGAAACAGGTCGCCGGGACCCTGCGTCTGGCCCTGGCCCAGTATCGCGAGATGGCGGCCTTTGCCCAGTTCGGTTCCGACCTCGATGCCGCCACCCAGCGTCAGTTGAACCGCGGTGCCCGTCTGGTCGAGATTCTCAAGCAGCCGCAATACAAGCCGGTGCCGGTCGAGAAGCAGGTGCTGGTGGTTTACGCCGCCAACAATGGCTTTATCGACCAGTACCCGGTGTCCGCCGTGCGCCGTTACGAGACCGAACTCCTCTCCTTTGTCGAGAGCAAGCATGGGCAGCTTCTTGCCGACATCCGCCAGAAAAAAGCCCTTGACGCCGAACTCGAAGGCCGCATCAAAGCTGCCATGGAGGAATTCAAAGGGCAGTTTGTCGCCTAAGCACGCCAACGGACCTTAAGGGATCGGAAAGATGCCTAGTCTTAAATCAATAAAGAAGCGAATCGGCTCGGTCAAGAACACCCGCCAGATTACCAAGGCGATGAAGATGGTGTCGGCGGCCAAGCTGCGCCGCGCCCAGGATGCGGTTGTCTCTGCCCGTCCCTATGCCCGCAAGCTGCAGGAGGTTCTCTCCAGCCTGGCCTTGCGCGAAGAGGCTGGGGTTCATCCCCTCCTCATGGAGCGCGGCAAAGGACGTGCCCTGGTCGTTCTGCTGACCGCCGACCGCGGACTCTGCGGCGGCTTCAACGCCAACGTCTCCAAGGCCGCCGAACGTTTCATTCGCGCCAATGACCAGGGCTACGAAGGCTATGATCTCATGATCATCGGCCGCAAGGGCCGCGACTATCTCAAAAACCGTCCCGGACTGACCCTGTCCAAGGTCTATGAGAACATCACCGGCAGCATCAACTATGCTACGGCACGCCTGATCGGTGAAGAGGTTGTTGCGGCCTATGAGGCCGAACGTTACGACGCGGTCTATCTCATCTTCAACGCTTTCCGCAGCGCCATTTCCCAGGAAGTGACGGTGGATCAGCTGCTGCCGATCGTACCGATGCAGGTTGAGGAGGGTGAGCACGTTGCCACCTATCTCTACGAGCCGGGACGCGGTGAGGTGCTGGCGCAGATTCTGCCGAAGAATGTCGAAGTGCAGATCTTTCGCGGCCTGCTCGAATCGGTTGCCAGCGAACATGGCGCCCGCATGAGCGCCATGGATAGCGCCAGCAAGAACGCCTCGGAGATGATTGGCAAGCTGACCCTGCAGTATAATCGGGCGCGTCAGGCCGCCATCACCAAAGAGCTGATGGAAATCATTTCCGGCGCAGAATCGATCAAGTAAGCACATAACGCAGATTCACACCACATTGCGGGTGGAATAAAGGAGGAACGGTTCACCATGAATAAAGGCAAGATTACCCAGGTCATCGGTCCGGTTGTCGACGTTGAATTTGAGGCCGGCCAGCTCCCCGAGATCTACCATGCCCTCAAGATTACCAATCCCTCCCTCGGTGCGAGTGAATGGAATCTGGTGGTTGAGGTCGCCCTGCACCTTGGCGAAAATACCGTCCGGGCCATCGCCATGGATTCTACCGACGGCCTGGTTCGGGGTCAGGACGTTCTCGATACCGGCAAACAGATCGCCATGCCGGTCGGCAAAGGGACCCTCGGCCGCATCCTTAACGTCGTCGGCGAGCCGGTTGACGAACTCGGTCCGGTGAAGACCGAGCTCTTCTGGGAGATTCATCGCCCGACCCCCGAGTTTACCGACCAGTCGACCAAGGTCGAGGCGTTCGAGACCGGCATCAAGGTCGTCGATCTTTTGGCGCCTTACGCCCGTGGCGGGAAAATCGGCCTCTTCGGCGGCGCCGGTGTCGGCAAGACCGTTCTGATCATGGAACTGATTGCCAACATCGCCCGTCAGCACGGCGGTTACTCGGTTTTCGCCGGGGTTGGTGAGCGGACCCGCGAGGGGAACGACCTCTGGCACGAAATGAAAGAGTCCAACGTTCTCGACAAGACCGCTCTGGTCTACGGCCAGATGAACGAACCGCCGGGAGCCCGCGCCCGTGTCGCCCTTTCGGCCCTGACCGTCGCCGAATACTTCCGCGACGAGGAAGGGCAGGACGTGCTTCTTTTCGTCGACAACATCTTCCGTTTCACCCAGGCCGGCTCCGAAGTCTCGGCCCTCCTCGGCCGTATCCCCTCGGCCGTCGGATATCAGCCGACCCTCTCCACCGAAATGGGGGAACTGCAGGAACGCATCACCACCACCAACAAAGGTTCGATCACTTCGGTCCAGGCGATTTATGTCCCGGCCGACGACTTGACCGACCCGGCTCCGGCGACTGCCTTCGCCCACCTCGACGCGACGACCGTCCTTTCGCGCCAGATTGCCGAGCTCGGCATCTACCCGGCGGTCGACCCCCTCGACTCGACCTCGCGTATTCTTGACCCGCAGGTCATTGGCGAAGAACATTATGCCGTTGCCATCTCCGTCCAGCTGGTCTTGCAGAAGTACAAGGATCTGCAGGATATTATCGCCATTCTCGGCATGGACGAGCTGTCCGAGGAGGACCGTCTGGTCGTGGCCCGGGCGCGCAAGATCCAGCGTTTCCTCTCCCAGCCGTTCCACGTGGCCGAGGCCTTTACCGGTTCGCCGGGGAAATATGTCGAGCTCAAGGACACCATTCGCGGCTTCAAGGAGATCGTTGCCGGCAAATACGACGATATCCCGGAACAGGCGTTTTACATGGTCGGAACCATCGAAGAGGCCCTGGAAAAGGCTCGCAAACTGGCGGCCTGATCCTGACGCGGCGCTTGGCGCGACCAAGGGTAGAAGGCCTGGTGAAAATACCGGTCAAATGCCCCTAGCACGAGGTGTTATAGATGTCTGAAAAATTGAACCTGCAAATGGTGACCCCATACAAAAAGGTCCTTGCCGAGGAGGTGGACGAAATCACCGCGCCGGGTACGGTTGGTGAGTTTGGCGTTCTTCCCGGGCACACCCCTCTGCTGACGACCCTCAAGATCGGTGAACTCTCCTACCGCAAGGGGACCGAAGTGTTCCACGTGGCGGTGAACTGGGGGTATGTGGAGGTCGAAGACGATAACGTTTCGGTTCTGGTCGAGACGGCTGAACCAGCCGATGAAATCGATCTGGAACGGGCCAGGGCAGCACTTGGACGTGCGGAAGAAGCGCTGCGCCAGCTCTCACCCGAGGACAAGGATTTTCTGGCCATGCAGGCGGCCCTTGAGCGTGCCTTGATTCGTATCCAGGTCGCCGGACGTAAAGGCGGCCAGGGGCACTGACAGCCATACCAATCAGCCGAAATGAAACAAGAAAAGGGCGCATCCACGGATGCGCCCTTTTCTGTTTATGCTGCGATGACAATTCGTTCAGGACTGGCAGAGACCACCGGAAATACGTTCGAGGTTCTGAATCGCCGATTGCTGGCCAAGGGCGATGAGGGTGTCGCTGGCCTCGATGATCGTTTCGGG
>Ga0209212_1004337_pt1 | contig 17608 bp, 20 predicted proteins | sample RifGroC2_FD_183996 | JGI IMG/M metagenome (GOLD analysis project Ga0209212, IMG submission 183996) | Groundwater microbial communities from Rifle, Colorado, USA - Groundwater C2 (SPAdes) (version 2) | ecosystem: Environmental > Aquatic > Deep subsurface > Groundwater | place: Rifle, Colorado...
CAGCTGCCGCGCCTGCCAGGTGTAGAAGGCGTTGCCGAAGAGGATGGAGAGCGCCGCGCCGGGCATGATCTTGCCGTAGACCAGCTCTGGCGGCATGCCGCAGACGTTGGTGCAGAGGACGGCGATGAGCATCAGTTGCAGTAGATTGTCGACAAAGAGACCGAAGAAGCCGTCGATGTCGCCGCGGACGAACCAGCCGGGGTGCATGGGGAATCCTCCAGAGATGGAATCAGGCGCGGCCCGCCGCCGCGAACTGTCGATTCATAGCAGCAAGCCCGGGGAAAGGCAAGTTGTTCCGCGAGGATGGGGGGTTGGGCGCGGGAAGTTTTGTTTGACGGGGCGGGCGGGAAGGGTTAACAATGGCTCTGGTTTTCCACGAGGGGGATGCGACCGGTCCGACGCCGATCAAAAAGCATCTACACGCAGATACCTACCACTAACTGCTCAATAACGAGTTGAGCTCTGAAACGATGAAGAAACCACCGAGATATCTTTACAAGTACATGAACAAGCGTCTCGATAGAATCGGCGACGTACTTGTCAACCGGCGACTTCATTTTGCGGATCCCGTCCGCTTCAATGACCCTTTCGACTGCGCGCTCGGTCTTGACCTTCGTCGTGGTGCGACCATTCAAAATTGGGAGGACTACTTCTCCCATCTTGTTGAAGTAGAGGAGCCGAAATCGACGCCAGAGGACCGGCAAGCCAAGGCTGAAGATAATGTCAGGCGGGGGCGCCATACCGATCCGGCCTTTGTTGATGAAGCGGAGAAGGGAATCCGTCGTGCTGTGAAGGAGGTCGGTCGTGAGCAAGGCGTTCTCTCTCTCAGCTCTGACCCGAGAAACGTCATGATGTGGGCTCACTACGCTGCCAATCATGAGGGACTTGTCCTACGTTTTGACACTCGACACATGGGTGATCAGGCATCTGGTGAACTGCGCTGCTTCCGGGTGGAATACGGTTTATCCTTCCCTCGACTTCCCGATTACCTTACTGCCCTGCGGACGTTCGAGAATGGCGACATGCGAGCATTCGCCGAACTCTATTTTTGCCGAAAGTCGCGGGACTGGAAATATGAGAATGAATGGCGTTTCTTCGCAGGTAAGCCCGACACCTTTGTAGTGTTCGAACCGCCCATGCTTTCGGGTGTTATCTTCGGCTGGAAGATGCCCGAAAGCACCAGGCAGATGGTCGCTTCCTGGACCACCGCCCTGGCTACCCCGCCGAAGCTGTTTCAGGCGGAACCATGTCCAGATCGTTTTCGGATGAAAATCACGAAAATGCCGATGGGAGCCCAACCAAGCCATTGACAGCAACAAAAATTGCCGAGGGAAAAAGGGGACGTATTTATTTTCCGCCCAAGAGAAAAGGGGACGTATTTATTTTCCGCCCCATGCTAGGCCGCCAACTCAACCCGCACCGTGCGCCCCAGCCGCGCCTCCAGCGTGATGAGCATTTCGAGACTGAACTTCTCCCACTTGCCCCGCACCAGATCGGAGACCCGCGACTGCGCAATGCCGAGGCGTTGGGCCGCTTCGGCCTGGGTCAGTTTGTTCTTCTCGATGTAGAGGCGCAGATCACTCATGAGGCTGGCGCGCATCTGAGAGGAAAAAGGGGGAAAAAGGGGACGCATTTATTTTCCGCCCCGGTGAAACAGGGGCAACTTCCCTATTAACGCCAAAAAGTTCATGGAATCCCTTTTGCCAACAACTCCCGCGCCATGCCCACAAATGCCTGTGCCTGCACCACAGCATCCCTGGCCTCGTCCGCCGACACCTCCACCAACTCTTTGTAGTCGGCCTTTTGCCTGGCCTCGAAGGCGCGATGCAAGATGCGTGAATAGTCGCGCGCCAATTTCCCGGTCAGGATGAACTGCTGGTCGAAGATGGCGATGACGCCGGAGTGTTTCGACGTCTTGTGTTCGACCTCGAAGCGGATAAAGAGCGCCAGTACGGCGTAGAACATAGCGTAGTAGGCGCGGTTGACGATGGTGCGGGCGGAGAATCCTTCTTCGAGCATGCGCACGGCTTCGTGCAGGGTTTCCTCCGCCTGCCGCAGGCGATAGAAAAAGAGGGTCTCGCGGTCGGTCATACCCGCACCCCTTCCGCCCGGATGGCGGTCACGATCGGGGAGATGCGCAGGGGGGAGTTTTCGATTTCGTCGCGACTGAAGAGGAGCGGTGCGATGACCAGCCGGTGTTCTAGGCCAAGCTCCCAGGCGATGTCGCTGACCCGCTTCGCCAGCTGAGGATCGACCGTTTCGAACTCGGCGAAGACGTCGAGATCGGAATATTCGTCGGCGTCGCCGCGCGCCCGCGAACCGAAGACACGGAAATCGATCAGCGGCGCAATCCGTTCGATACGCTTCTTGAGCTGGGCGGCGATGGCAAGGTCCCGGGTGAGCAAAGGCAAGGCAAACCTCCGTAACAGCAGTTTTACAAGACGCCGCCATCATACAGTTTTTTCACTTCAAAGCAAACGACGGTCGCTGCGGCCAGACAGCGTCCCTTTCAGCGAGGGGGGGGGTGAACCGGGAACGGTCAAATCCCCCTGTTTCCCCCTTTGCCAAAGGGGACAAACCTACTCCGCCGCCAGCTTCTTCGCCTCGGCCACCAGGACATCGGCCAACTGGTCGGCCGGGACCTTGCGGATGATCTCCCCTTTGCGGAAGAGGAGCCCCTCCCCGCGCCCGCCGGCGATGCCGATATCGGCCTCGCGCGCCTCGCCGGGGCCATTGACGGCGCAGCCCATGACGGCGATGGTGATCTTCTTGGGGAGGTTGGCGAGACGCCGTTCGACCTCCTCGGCCACCGGGATGAGGTCGATCTGGCAGCGGCCGCAGGTCGGACAGGAGACGAAGACCGGGCCGCGCTCACGCAGGTTGAGGGACTTGAGGATCTCCCAGCCGACCTTGACCTCCTCCACCGGATCGCCGGTGAGGGAGACGCGCAGGGTGTCGCCGATACCGTCGTAAAGGAGAGTGCCGAGGCCGACGGCGCTCTTGATCGTCCCGGCCCAGGTGGTGCCGGCCTCGGTGATGCCGATGTGCAGGGGGTAGTCGACCTGGCTGGCCAGCAACCGGTAGGCCTCGACGGTGCGGCGGATGTCGGAGGCCTTGAGGCTGACCTTGATCTCGCGGTAGTTCAGCTCCTCAAGCATCCGGATGTGGCCGAGGGCGCTCTCGACCATCGCCTCTGGAGTCGGGTGGCCGTATTTTTCCAGCAGCTCCTGCTCCAGGGAGCCGCCGTTGACGCCGATGCGGATCGGCACCTTACGCTCGCGACAGGCGGCGACGACCTCGGCGACCTTGGCGCGGCTACCGATGTTGCCGGGATTGAGACGCAGGCCGTCGACGCCGCTGGCGAGGGCGGTCAGGGCGAGTTGATGATCGAAGTGGATATCGGCGATGAGCGGGAGCGGGCACTCGCGGCGAATGGCGGCGAGGGCCAGGGCCGCCTGCTGGTCGGGGACGGCGCAGCGCACGATCTCGCAGCCGGCATCGGCCAGGCGCTGAATCTGGGCCAGGGTCGCGGCCACATCGCGGGTATCGCTGTTGGTCATGGACTGCACGGAGATCGGGGCGCCGCCGCCGATGGCGACGGAACCGAGCTGAATCTGGCGGGTGATGCGGGGCATGGGGACTCCAGTCTGGACAGTCAATATGGTTTACGGTGTGCGGAGTTTAGCGGCCCCCTCCCGCGCAAGTCAAGGGAAGAGCCGTCTGGCACGGCGGTTGACTTGTCGTGGCCGGGCGGTTAATGTGTGCAACATTCCCGATGACCTATTGCCAAGGCTGAAAAATACATGAGCAAGCGCCCCGATCCCCGCCAGAAACCGGCGACCAAGCCGGCCGTTGACCGCCGGAAAAAAACCAAAACGGCCGCCGGCGCCGCCCCGCTGAACAAGAAGGCGGCGGCCCGCGCCGCCGGCGATGCCGCCCGCGCCGCGGGTTTTGTCGACGACTTTGCCGGCAAACGCCCGCAAACATCCAAACCAACGCCGTCCAAACCTGAGGCGTCCCCTCCGCTGGCACCCAAGCCCGCCGCCCGCGCCACCACACCGGGCAAACCGGCCGGGAAACCGGGGGACAGACCGGGCGGCAAACCGGGGCGCAAGATCCCCACCATTCTCGAAGCGGAGATCCTCCGCCTCGACGACGACGGCGTCGGCTGCGGTCGGCTCGACCGCAAGGAACTCCGCATCCCCGGCGTCTACCCCGGCGAAAAGATCGCCTTCACCGTCGAAGCCGAGGGACCGCACCGCGTCTTCGGGCGCCTGCGCAAGGTCGTCACCCCGCACCCGGACCGGATCATCCCCCCCTGCCGCTGCTCCAACAACTGCCAGGGCTGCCCCCTCATCGCCCTCAACTATCCGGCCCAGCTCGCCGTCAAACAGGCGCGGGTCGCCGCCGACTTTGCCCGTTACCGCTCTCTGCAGGATGTCGCCATCGCCCCGGTGTGGGGAGCCGAGCACCCTTTTAGCTACCGCACCAACGCCAAGCTCATCATCGCCAAGCACCGCGGCGTCGTCAGCATCGGCCTCTATCGCCGCGGCACCCACGCCGTCGTCGATATCGGCGACTGCCCCCTGCATCACCCCCTGATCAACCGCATCGTCGCCGTGGTCAAGGAAGAGATCACCCGCCAGGATATCCACGTCTACGATCCCCACAAGGAGCGCGGACTGTTGCGCTATCTGGCGATCAAGGTGAGCCCGGCGCAGAACAAGGCGATGGTCACCTTCGTCACCTCCGACAAGGAGTACCGCCAGCTCACCCATCTCGGCAAGTGGCTGGAGAAGAAGATCCCCGAGATCGTCTCGATCCAGCAGAATATCAACGCCTCGACCGGCAACGTCATCTTCGGCCGGGAAACGGTCCGCCTCCTCGGTGCCCCCGATCTCCTCGACCAGATCGGCGACGTCCGCCTGCGCATCTCGCCGACCTCCTTCTTCCAAGTCAACAACGAGCAGGCGGCGCGGATCTACCAACTGGTGCAGCAATGGACCGCGGTCGGCCCGCAGGAGACCGCCGTCGACCTCTACTGCGGTATCGGCGGTATCGCCCTGCATCTGGCGCGCACGGCCGGGGCGGTCATCGGCATCGAGCTGTCGGAAGAGGCGGTGCGCAACGCCCGCGAGAACGCCCGCCTCAACGGCGTCAACAACTGCCGCTTCAACGCCGGCGACGCCGGCAAACTGGCCGAAGAACTCGCCGACCTCATCCCGGTCGGGGCGGTGGTCGTGGTCAATCCCCCCCGCGGCGGTTGCGACGCTAAACTGCTCAAGGCCCTGGCGGCACAGCGCCCGCGTCTGCTGGTCTACGTCTCCTGCAATCCCGAGACCCTGGCCCGCGACCTCGACCTGCTGCACGGCGAGGGCTACCGCGCCGACGCGGTGCAACCGGTCGACATGTTCCCGCAGACCGGACATCTCGAAACGGTCGTCAAACTCCTCCCGGCGCCGCCGGCGGAGGGGAGTGGCCGCGTCCAGGGGAGTGTGCGGTGAACGACGCGACCCTGAGCGCCCTCCTCCTCTTCGGCGCCTCGTTCCTCCAGTCCTTCAGCCTCATGTGCCACAAGCTGCCGGAAGGCAAGCGCCCCGGCCTTTATCCCCGGGGGCAGTGGGCCCGGCTGGCACTGAATGCCGCCTGGATGCTCCTCCTCGGGTACGGCCTCGCCCTGGCCTTCGGCGTCGATCTCCGCCTCGGCATCGTCGCGGTGGCGATCTATTTCATCGCGCTCCCCTTTGCCTTCCAGCTGCCGATGGCCCGGATGATGGGGTTCAAGAGCTTTCGCGATTACATCGAGACGGTCGATCGCGGCGAGTAAAACTTCGTACCTCTTGCCATAACGAACTCCAACCTTTATAGTGCGACTTTCCTTTGCCCAGGTGCCCGATCATGACAACCCTCGACTGCCGCGCCCAACAGTGCCCCTATCCCGTCGTCGCCGCGCGCCAGGCCCTTCTCGCCGCACCGGAACAGGTCCTGACCGTCCTTGTCGGTGACGATACCGCCCGCCAGAACGTGACGCGCCTCGCCATCAGTCTCGGCTGCGCCGTGCAGGAAGCACCGACGGAAGGCGGCTTCGCCCTGACCCTGACCCCCGGGCTTCGCCCGCCCCCCGGCGGCGCGACTGCCACGGTCAGCGGCAAGACCGTCCTCTTTATCGCCAGCGACGTCATGGGGAGCGGCAACGATGACCTCGGCAAGCTGCTGCTGAAGAACTTCCTCTTCACCCTGACCGAACTCGACGCCGCCCCCGACGCCATCTATCTGGTCAACGCCGGGGTCAAGCTGGCGGTGCACGGAGCCGAGAGTCGCGAAGCCCTCGACAAGCTCGCCTGTATGGGGACCGACATCGCCGCCTGCGGCCTCTGTCTCGACTTCTTTCACCTCAAGGAAGAACTCGCCGTCGGTCGGGTCACCAACATGCTCGACATCGCCGAAGGCCTGCTGCACGCCGGACGCATCGTCCGGCCATAACCGATGAGGGAGTAGATCGTAGTCTGGTGACGCGCCCGGTCTTCAAAACCGGTGGGGGGCGTATCCCGTCCCCGGTGGGTTCGATTCCCATCTACTCCCGCCACAACAAAAAGCAGGGATTTAGGCGCCTTGCCTAAGTCCCTGTTTCCCTTTCACCTCGCTCCGACTCCAATTGTCCTACCACGAAAAGTGTCACTTCCCTCCCCAATTATTATTTCGAGCGAGTGAGCGTATCAGGGGATACTGTCAGACTTTTGTGAGAACTTTTCGTTATGTTCTCGACAGATTTAATCCTTTCTCCACGAGGAGTGCACCATGTGGATCTTCACCAAGGAAGGCTTTTTCTCCGTCGTCCAACCGACCGAAGATGGACAGACGACTGATGTTGCCGTCCGTGCGAGGTGCTACCGCGATCTCGGCCGCCTCATCCGCTGGCTGCAGGACCATGGTCATCCCTGTGAAATGTTCCTCACGCCGCAAGGCGACTACTGCTGCCGGGTCCTCATCCCCAAGACCCTCTGGGTCGAGTACGTGCGCCAGGCCGCCGAAGCCATCGATTACGACAACTTCAAGGACGTCGCCACCAAGGGGGATCGTCTGCGTCACGACGCCTATTTCGGCTGTTGGGAAGCCCTCTGGCGCTGGCAGATTCGCCAGGGCATGTAGGCGACGACAGAGCCTGCAGGCGACGGTTGCATTCCCCCGCTGCATGCACTATCATCGCTCCCGTCCGAGGCCGACCTTGACCTTCACTCTGCCGCCCATGGGAGCCGTTCCGTGAAAAAAACCTTTGTCGAACGTTTTCGCCGCCGCATCAGTCTCCTGGCCGGCGTCCTCTTCCTCCTCCTGATAACTTTCACCACCACCCCCCATGAAGCGACCCCCCTCTTCGAAGCATTCATCATCCCCGGCTTTCTTCTCGTCGCTACCGGTGTCATCGGTCGCCTCTGGTGCACGACCTACATCGGCGGCCTGAAAAACAAGGAACTCGTCACCGACGGCCCCTATTCCCTCTGGCGCAATCCCCTCTACGTCTTCTCCTTCATCGGCCTGATCGGCGTCGTCCTCTCCACCCGCATCCTGTTGCTGCTGGTGGTGGCGATTCCCGCCTTCCTCCTCTACTACCGCTTTGTCATCGGCTCTGAGGAGAAACGCCTGAAAGAACTCTTCGGCGCCACCTTTGTCGAGTACTGCGAACGGGTCAAGGTCGTCGTCCCGAGCCTCGCCAACTACTGGTCCCGCCCCGGATTCGAGATGAACCCCAAGTTCTATCAGCGGGCCATGGCCGACGGCGCCATGTTTTTTCTGGCCCTCGCCCTGGTCGAGACGTTGCATCGCCTCAAGGTCGGCGGGGTCATCCCGACGCTGACCAAGCTGCCGTTCTAACCCCGCCCCTGTTCTCCTGAGAAAAAGGGGCTGCGACCATGCGTCGCAGCCCCTTCATCGTTCATACGTCCTGCCCTTTTTCAGCCATCCCCCAACCGGCGCAGCACCGTCGCCGTATCGACCCCGCGCACCAGCAGCCGCTTATGGCGCGAAGTCTCGCCGGCGGCGAGGTCAACCATCCCCTTGGCCACCCCCAGCCGCTTGGCGATGAACTCGCAGCAGAGTCGGTTGGCCGCCCCTTCCACCGGCGGCGAAGTCAGGCGAACTTTGAGTTCCTCGCCGTGCACCCCGACGATTTCGTTCTTGCTCGCCCGCGGCTGCACCAGAATCCGGATGAGGACTCCGCCCGGCTGGGCTTCGAGCCACGCGGACATCAGCGCGCTCCCGGCTCGAAATCCCCGGGATCGAAAGAGCGCCCCTTGTCGCCGTCGAAGGGGAGGGTCTCTTCGAGCTGGCGCGTCTCCCGTTCGCTCCCCGGCAACGCTACGACGTTGAGATCGAGGAGCCGCAGGTGGCTTTCGACCAGATTACGCAGACTCGTCTCGAAGGTGATCTTCTGCCGTTTGACCTCCTGGATGTCGGCAATGAGCTGCAACCGCCGCTCCTCGGCGTCGCGGACGATGCGTTCGCCGCGCAACTCGGCCTCCATCATGGTCAGCTCGGCCTCTTTGCGGGCGTTCTGCTTGAGTTCGTCCGTCATCTTCTGCGTCGTCAGCAGCGTCTCCTTGAGGGTCGCTTCGCGCTGGCGCATCTCGTCGAGGGCGGCCCGGGTCCGCAGCAGATCGTCCTTGAGCTGCTGGCTTTCTAGATTGAGACGCGCCACCTCTTCGGAGAGGAGTTCGAGAAAATGATCGACCCCGGCCTTTTCATAACCAAAGGGGCGGGTCTTGAACTGTTGCTGCTGGATGTCGATGGGGGTAATCCGCATGGTGGTCAATCCTGTCAGAGGTACTGGCCGAGGAGCATGAGGAGCACGCGCCGCAGGATGGTCAAGAGGAGCAGGAGCGCGATCGGCGACAGATCCATGCCGCCGAATTCGAGGGGAAGGAGGCGGCGCAGCCGGTACAGCACCGGTTCGGTGGCATTGTAGAGAAAGCGGACGATGGGGTTGTAGGGATCGGCGTTGACCCAGGAGATGAGCGCCCGGGCGACGACGATGAAGATGTAAATCTGGAAGACGAGATTGACGACTTCGATCAGGGATGTAATCAGGATGTTCATGCGGCACCTTTCATTTCCGGATCGTGCGACAGCGCAGGGGCCGTGCTTTGCTGGTTCGTGTTATAGCTTATCGCGCAAAAGGGTGTCAAACCTATTCCCGCAACAGTATGGTCGCGGACCGAACGACTCTTCCTTTTGACTTTCCGCAAGAAAACCGCTAGATTGTCACCGCTTTGCCGCTATTCGAGCGCATTTTTTCCGCCATTCCCGTCAAGAGAAGGACAATAGACACCATGAAACGCACCAGCAACCTGCGCATCCGCGGACTTCACCCGATCATCGCCCCGGCCGACCTGAAACAGGTCTTCCCCATCTCCGAAAAGTCGGCCGATTTCGTCGTGCGCGCCCGCGAGCAGGTCACCGACATCCTCCACGGCCGCGACCGCCGCCTCATGGCCGTCGTCGGTCCCTGTTCCATCCACGACCCCAAGGCCGCCCTCGACTACGCCGGCCGCCTGGTCAAGCTGGCCCGGGAACTGGAGGATCAGCTCTTTCTGGTCATGCGCGTCTATTTCGAGAAGCCGCGCACCACCGTCGGCTGGAAGGGACTGATCAACGATCCCGATCTCAACGGCACCCACCAGATCTCCAAGGGACTCGGCGTCGCCCGCGGCCTCAAATGTGCCATCACCGATCTCGGCCTGCCGGTGGCCGGCGAAATGCTTGACCCGATCACCCCGCACTACCTCGCCGACCAGATCAGTTGGGGGGCTATCGGCGCCCGCACCACCGAATCGCAAACCCACCGCGAGATGGCGAGCGGCCTCTCCTTCCCTGTCGGCTTCAAGAACGGCACCGACGGCAACCTGCAGATCGCCATCGACGCCATGAAGGCCGCTCTCGCCCCGCACAGCTTCCTCGGCATCAACAACGAGGGGCGCAACGCCATTGTCGAGACCACCGGCAACAGTGATGTCCACATCGTCTTGCGCGGTGGCAACGACCGCCCCAACTACCTCCCCGAGGATATTGCCAAAACCGAGGCGCTGCTGACCAAGTCCGGCCTCCTCAACTCCATCATGGTCGATTGCAGTCACGCCAATTCCGGCAAAGACCCCGCCCGCCAGGAAGAGGTGCTGACGAACGTCTGCCAGCAGATCGCCGCCGGCAATAAATCAATCTCTTCGGTCATGATCGAAAGCAACATCGAGGGGGGAAGCCAGTCGATCCCCGCCGATCTGTCGCAACTCAAGTATGGCGTCTCGGTCACCGACAAGTGCGTCGACTGGGCCACGACCGAACGCATGCTGCGCCATGCCCATTCCGTCCTCGCCCGCAGTGGCGGCCGCCAGCTCGGCTAACGGGGTGATGACCCCGGCGCCGGCGGAGGATGCGAGACGTTGCCCCTGGTGCGGCAGCGATCGGCTCTACCGTCGTTATCACGACGAGGAGTGGGGGGTGCCGGTGCATGACGACCGCCACCTCTTCGAAATGCTCATTCTCGAAGGAGCCCAGGCCGGCCTGAGCTGGCTGACCATCCTGCGCAAACGGGACAACTATCGGCGCGCCTTCGATGATTTTGCTCTCGAAGCGGTCGCCCGTTACGACAGTGGGAAAATAGTCGCTCTCCTCGCCGACCCCGGCATCGTCCGTAACCGCCTCAAGATCGCCGCGGCCATCGGCAACGCCCGCGTCGTCCTCCGGTTACGCGAGAAGTACGGTTCCCTCGACGCCTTCCTCTGGCAGTTCGTCGACTTCTCCCCACGGCAAAACGCCTGGGCGACACCGGGCACCGTCCCCGTACGCACTCCGGAATCGGACGCCATGAGCGCGGCGCTGAAAAAGGCCGGCGGCAAATTCGTCGGTTCCACCATCTGTTATGCCTTCATGCAGGCCGTCGGCATGGTCAACGACCATACCCGCGACTGTTTCCGCCACCGCGAAATTGCCGACCTGACCGCGAAGACTTCAAACCAGCGCCAAGGAAACTTATGACCGCCAGCACCGTGCAGCCTCTGCGCGCCCTTATCGTCGAAGAGAGCCCCGAGCGCCTCAGCATCAGCCTGCCGGCGCCACGGCGCTATGGTACCCTGCTGCTCCTGACTTGCGGACTCGCCGCCTGGGCGGCGATCTTCGTCTTCTCGGCCGGGGCGATCTGGGCCAACATCCCCGGCGGCTTCATGACGGGCGTCATCCTTTTCCTCTGGTTCTTCGGCTGCCTGCTGGCGGCGGCTGTCGCCCTCTCCGCCATTCTCTGGATGACTCTGGGCCGTGAAATCGTCAGCCTCGACGACAGCAACTTGACGCTTCGTCGGGAGATCAAGGGCTGTGGCAGCAATCAGGTCTACAAAAGACGGCATATGGAGAATCTGCGCGTCACCTCCGACCCCTTCAACCTTTATGAATTCGCCACCTCGCTGCGCCCCCTCGGCATCGGCGGCGGTAAGCTTATCTTCGACTACCTCAGCCAGAACTGCCAGTTTGGCGCCGGTATCAGCATCGACGAAGCGCAACATATCTGCGACCGCCTGCGTCACCGGTTGGACGGAGGCGCGGCCAAGCAGGGGGAGTGAGCATTCAAGCGACTCGCGCGATATCCGAGTCGTTGTCGCCCTTCCGGTCCAAGCCGGCGATGCCGGCGTCAGCGCCATGAGCCAGCGCCGGCTCAACGCCCAGGACCCCTCCGACGATTGCAGCTTCGACGGCAGCCACGGCCAGGTTTTGTTCGACCTCTCCCCGCCCCCCCTCACTGCAGGCCGCTTCCGCCAGACGCCGCTCCCGCTCCCGGCATGGATCAAAGCGCATCCTCTGCCATTGCTGGCGCAGCATTTCCCCCCTTGCGTCGATCACCCCCAGAATGGCGGTGAGCGCCCCCGCCACTTCGCCTTCGACGAAAAAATAGCCGCCCAGCAAAACCCGCAACTCTTCCGTCAGAATCCTCGTCACACGCGGGCTCCCGGCAATGGGCGGGGCATGCCCGAGGTGGACCGGGATTCCCGAAGCGGCAAAATAGGTGCCGATGGACAGGGCCTTCTCGGTACTCCATTCCGGGGCCGACGCCACCACCGGCAATTCGGTCATATCGACACCGAGCCGTTCGGCCACATCGCCCAGCAGCACCAGCATGCGCGAACAGTCGACGCAGGAACCCATATGCAGTACCGGCGGCAAACGATATTTGCCGCAAAAATCCTGAAGTTCAGCGGGGGCACCAAGCAGAGCAGCGCTCCCCATCAAGCCGGCCTTGGCCATGGCAATGGCCGCACACCCCGTCGCGACCACGAGAACGCCGCTTTGCACCAGCGCCTGGGCCAGACCGACATGCAGGGAATCCTGCATGATCTTGGCGTTGTTACAGCCGACCATGGCGACGATGCCCCGGATTTGTCCGTCCACCAGCGCCTCCGCCAACGCTTGCAGCACCCCGCCGAAGCGCTCGCGCAACGCTTCGACGCTGTAACCGACCTCGGCCGGCATGATCTCGGCGGGGATGTTGACCTTGGCCGGGTTGCGTTCTCGATAGGCGGCGATGGCGGTCCGCACGACCTCGCGAGCCACACGGCCGATATTGCCCTCATCGTAGTGGATCTGCAGTGCCCCGGGGAACATCGCCTGTTCGCTGGTAGTGATGAAGCGGGTATGGAAACAGCGGGTCAGATCGACCATGGACGGCAAGATGCACTGAACATCCACCACCACCGCCTCGATCGCCCCGGTCATGACCGCCAGTTCCTGATGCAGATGGTTGCCGGCAACGGCGACTCCGTGGCGCATCAAAACCTCGTTGCTCGTGCAGCACATGCCGATCATCTTGATCCCGCGGGCGCCATGATTGCGAGCTTCCTGTTGCATCGTTTCCGAGATGGCGCACTCGATGAGTTTGTCGGTAAAAATCGCTTCATGCCCATGTACCAGGATGTTGACATAGTCCGCATCGATGACCCCGAGATTGGCCATGGCTACCTTCGCATGGGGTGTGCCAAAGAGGATGTCCTGCAGTTCGGTGGCGATCAACGATCCGCCCCAACCGTCCGACAGCGCACAGCGCACCCCTTGCAACAACAGGGACAAAGGGTCGTGATCATTACCGAAGGTCGTGCGATGCAACGCGTCGACCGGCTCACGATCGATGCTGCGCGGCAAAAGCCCCCCCGCCTCGCTCGTATTCCAGCCGAGCAAAGCTCCAGCGGCCCGGAGACGTTCGATCCGCCGTGGCGGCATGTAGGCTTTCAGGAAACCGAATGCCTCGTTATCCTGCTTGCCAAAGCATTCGAGGGCGGCTTCGGCCACGGCGCCCGCGACGCTGGCGATGTCGCGTCCGGTGCAGACGATGCCGAGATGGGCAGCAACGGCGTAGAGTTTTCCGGCATCGCGGACGACAAATTCATCGCATCTTCCCGCGGCGATCTCCCGCAGCAGCAGCGCCGGCTTTCGACCATGATCCGAATGCGATGCGGCGCCGGCAGCGATCATGCGGATGAGATTGCGCGCGACCACCGTATCGGCATCGGCCCCGCAGACTCCACGATCGGGCTTCTTCCCTTCACCGCGGATACGGCATGGCCCCATACTGCAAATACGGCAGCAGACCCCTTCCTGCCCCAGCTTGCATTGCGGCTGCTGTGCTTGTAACCGCGTCCAGACCGTCTCGTATCCTGCCTGACGCGCAACTTCGAGCATGACGCGTGCTGCCGGATCGCGACTCCAACCTTTCTCCCCCTCTGCCATGACTGGTCTCCTTTTCCGTGTGCGCCGGCGTGCATGCCCCGACTTCTCCGCGCGATTCGCGCAGATTCCCCATCCCGCCACAGTCAGCTCCCGTCATGATCCGCCATCGATCCTTTCTTTGTCCCTGTAAGATGTTGCAGGTCCGTAAACCACGATTTTCCGCTAGACTTCGACATCGTTTGTCGATGGCGACACCCTGCGCAACGCTGAGAGAATCTTCTTCCCCAATCCCAAGGAGGGCCATCATGAAAGCTGTCATCATCAATTGTCTCGAAAGCATGGTCAAGGAGGGACACGGGCTTTCCCAGTGGGAGGCTACCCTCGAAGTCGCCGGCCTGCCGGCCAATACCCGCTACCTGCCGAGTCAGGACATCGACGACCGGGTCGCCATGAAAATCTTCGCTGCCACCTGCACCACCCTGAAGATTTCCAAGCGTCAGGCGGCTGAAGCTTTCGGCGACTACTGGGTCAACACCTTCTGCCAGAAAATCTACAAACCCTACTTCCGGGGCGCCACTTCGGCCCGCGAGCTGCTGCTCAAAATGGATCAGATCCATGAGAACGTCACCCAGAACATCGCGCACGCCGCCCCGCCGCGATTTGGCTACACCTGGAAAGACGACAAGACCCTGCTCATGCAGTACCGCTCCACCCGCGGCATGATCGACTATCTCATCGGCCTGGTTCAAGGGGTTGGCCGCTATTTCCGCGAAGACCTGAAAATCCGCAAACTTTCCGAGAGCGAACTCGAGATCGTCTTTCCGGCCTGATGACTTGCAACAGGGCCCTCCGTCTGCACCATTCCAGCAACAAAAACAAGGGCGGGACACCACGTGTCCCGCCCTTGTTTTTGCATCCAGTGACCCGGAACATTAAACGTCCCCCCTTTCTTGCAGTCCGTTCGTTATCGCTTACACTTGAAGAGTCCAGGAGGCATGAGCCATGACCATCACCATCAGCTACGCTACATTGCTTCTGACCATCCTCACCGGTGTCATGGTGGCGGCAATGGTCTATCTGATTGTCGTGCTGGCGCGAATTATGCGCGTAGCCGGCCAGATGGAAGCCGCCATCGGCAAAACGGATGACCTGCTCGACTCGTTGAAAAATCTGTCCGACGAGGCGACCGGCACCGTCATCGCCGCCCGCATCCTGATCGACGAGGGGCAACAGATCACCAGCGATATCGCCGCCATCAGCGCCAGGTTACGGGGGTTCGCCGAAAGTGCCGGCCACGCACCGTCGCTGATCGAGCGAATCAAGTCGGTGGTGGCGATTATCGCCGGTATCAGAACCGCCATCACCACCATCAGACATTTCCTGCAGCATCGCCGGCAAACCGCCGGAGAGACGGACCACAATGATTGAAAGGAGGTTCACGATGAATCGCGAAACGAGCAATGTTCTGTTGGGTTTTCTTGTCGGAGCAGTGGCGGGTGGAGTAGCCGCCTTGCTGTTTGCCCCAGCCTCGGGGAAAGAGACGCGCCAGAAGATCGTTGACGGGCTCGGTCGCACCCGGGACAAAATGAACGACGAACTCGAACATGCCAGGGAGTACGCCAAGATTCACAAGGAAGCGATCAAGGAAGGTCTGCATGAAGGGAAGGAAGCCTACAAACGTGTTGTCGGCAAGGGCGAAGAAGCCAAAGCCTGAACGAGAAGGCGAAGACTGGACACGCGTGGGGGACGGATTGCATATCCGCCCCCTTTTCTATTCTCCCTGCGCAACCGTCAACTTACGATCAATTTCGCAACTTCACCGGCGACCTTCCGTCCGATGCTCAGTGAAGCGGTGGCCGCCGGCGACGGCGCGTTGAGGACGTGGATCATCCCCTCGCCGGCGACAATGTGAAAGTCATCGAGAAGCTTGCCAGAGCGGTCGACGGCCTGCGCCCGCACCCCGGCGCCGGCCCGCACGACATCGGCCCGGCCCAGTTCGGGGATGAGGCGCTGCAGGTCACGGACGAAGAGGGTTTTGCTGTAGGAGCGGGCATACTCCTGCAGGCCGACCCGCCAGTAGAGCCGCGCCAGGCGCCAGAAACCGGGGTAGAGGCAAATTTCGAGAAGATCGCGCGGAGAGAGGCTGAAACGCCCGTAGCCTTCGCGCTTGAGGGCGAGGACGGCGTTGGGACCGGCCTCGACTTCGCCGTCGATCCTGCGCGTATAATGGACGCCGAGGAAGGGGAAGGCCGGGTCGGGCACCGGGTAGATGAGGTTGCGCACGAGGGTGCGCCGCGCCGGCTGCAGTGTGTAGTATTCGCCGCGAAAGGGGACGATGTGCACCCCGGGATCGCTGCCGCAGAGGCGGGCAACGCGGTCACAGTGCAATCCGGCGCAATTGACGAGATGGCGGCTGCGCACGATCCCGGTCGTGGTCGTCAGTTGCAGCCCGCCACCAGCGCGACGCACGCCGAGGAGGCGACACCCGGTTCGCACCACCCCCCCCCGCGCCGTGACGACGGCGGCGTAGGCCTCGGTGACGCTGGTATAGTCGACGATGCCGGTCTGCGGGACGAAGAGACCGGCGATGCCGGCGACATGCGGCTCATGGGCGCGCAAGTCGGCGCCGTCGAGACGCACCAGCCCGTCGAGACCGTTGGCGAGGCCGCGCCGGTGCAGTTCGTCGAGGGCGGGAAGCTCCTCGTCCCGCGTCGCCACCACCACCTTGCCGCAGCGCTGGTGGGGAATAGCATGCTCGGCGCAGAAGGCATAGAGGGCATCGCGGCCGGCGGTGCAATTCTGCGCCTTGAGGGAGCCCGGTTTGTAGTAGAGCCCGGAGTGGATGACCCCGCTGTTGTGCCCGGTCTGGTGGCAGGCGAGGTGCGCCTCCTTCTCCAGCAACGCCAGCTTGAGCCCGGGATGCGTCGCCGTCAGGGCCAGGGCCGTCGCCGTGCCGACGATTCCGCCACCGATGACCACGACATCGAAGTTCTCCCCGGTGGCAGTCATGGCTGCCTCTCTCGCTTGTTATCACCCGCGGCCCTGCGATTTACCTCGGACATTCTTTGTACCTCCCCGTGGGTTGAAACGATTGGCATGAATTGGACCTTTACAGTTGCGCGAGAGAAGCGTTATCCTGATTCCGCACTCTAATGAGAGACACCGGCATGCCCCACGCCATCCTCATCATCGACGATTCGACAACGGCCCGCGAGCTCATTCGCGACACGGTGGAAGAGACCGGACTCAGGATAACGCTTCACGAAGCGGCCAACGGCAGCGAAGGGATCGACATCCTCTGTCGCCATGCGGTCGATGTCGTCCTCTGCGACCTGGAGATGCCGGGGATGGGCGGCCTCGCCCTCCTGGCGCAGATGAGCGCCGTCGAAGCCTTGCGCGAGATTCCCGTCATTCTCCTCACCGGCAACGGCAACCAGACCGAGAAGATCCGCTGTCTCGGCCAGGGGGCGAGCGACTACGTGACCAAACCCTTCCATCCGGGGGAGCTCATGGCGCGCATTCGCGTCCAACTCAAGATCAAGGCCCTGCAGGATTCCCTGCGCGAAAGCAACCGCCAGCTGGAGAAACTCTCCACCACCGATCCCCTTACCGGCCTCGCCAACCGCCGCCACTTCATGGATCGCCTACACACGGCCTTCCTGCAAAGTCAGCGCACCGGTATGACCCTGGCCCTGATCATGCTCGATCTCGACCACTTCAAGGCGGTCAACGACAGCCGCGGCCATCTCGGAGGGGATCAGGTCCTGCGCGAAGTAGCCGATCTCCTCGACTGCCAGATGCGCCCCTACGACCTCGCCGCCCGCATCGGCGGCGAAGAATTCGCCATCATCCTCCCCGAGATCGACCGGCCCGTCGCCCTCGGGGTCGCCGAACGGCTGCGCGAACTGAC
>Ga0209212_1004338_pt1 | contig 17607 bp, 13 predicted proteins | sample RifGroC2_FD_183996 | JGI IMG/M metagenome (GOLD analysis project Ga0209212, IMG submission 183996) | Groundwater microbial communities from Rifle, Colorado, USA - Groundwater C2 (SPAdes) (version 2) | ecosystem: Environmental > Aquatic > Deep subsurface > Groundwater | place: Rifle, Colorado...
TCATGAACATAATTGCTGCATTGGTGGCATATTGTTTCTTTCCAAAAAAGCCTTCAATCAAATTTGAAGTGGAAAAGTCAAGTCAATTAACCATTTGGGGATAATATGTTATCCCGAACTCACGTTAATAATACTAAAGATCCAAATAGTGGGGACAATAAACTAAATATACCCGATCATATTTTTAAAGCATTAACAACAGGAGTTAGTTCAGCTTTATCTGCCGCAGCGGGAAACATTCCCGGTGCAATAGTTAATATTTTAAATGGTGTTTTTGGAGGTAGTAGTTCAGGTCCTACTGCAGCGAGTTTTAATTTAAACGCAGATTTGTCTCTAAAAGGCACTCTTACAAATGCAGGTTCTTTTCCTTCAACCCCTATTTCTTTTTGGGTACCAGGGACGGATATTGCATCGAATGCCGTGGGATATATTCCGTTGTATAATAGATCATTGGGAGTGGTTAATTTAAAAACAGATACTCCTAAAGCTATTATTACGGTTGCGTCGAACGGACCATATACAGTGGAAGATCCATGGAATGGTGAAATGCTTCAATATTATCAAAATTATTTGCATTTTCCTCAACCAAGAGATTATTCGTGGTATTTGCTGATTAATCCAGAGGTATTAGAAATGGCCACCGTTGAAATAAAGAAACAAGAGTTTTATATTAAATACTATATGGAGGGAGAATCCGCAGAAAATCCAACTTTAGTATTTGATCCTCCTTCCTTTTATTGGGAAGAGTGGTATCCTCATCCAGAACATACAACTAACCCTCCCCAAAAAGAACCAATCATAGTTGAAAAAGGACTTCGTTTTACTATTGAAGTTATACCAAACAACGGCGCTCCTTCTTCTCTTATTTATAAATCATTTGTAATGTAAGATAAAAAAAACTTGCCCACACTGGCGGGATATTTATTTCAGCCACGTAAGTGTACCATAAGTAATAGAAAACCCTATACGACTGGCAATATAAAACGCAGCATATACTGTGTAGCAGATAATAAAAACCGTGTAATATTCATTTGTTACGCGGTTTTTTTCGTTGGATTTTTTTGCCCGTTGTCACTAAAAAGAATATCTTTGCTACAATATGTTCTGACGAAAATATATCATCTGAAATTCAGGACGTATGATGGAAAAAAAGAAATAAAAATATGAAAATACTTCATGTACCCAATCAGCATATTTCACAATGTGAAACCGGATTCGACAAGATTGAACTGTTGCTTGAAGCAGGGGCAGAGGCGGCCATTGACCAGGTGAACTGGAAAAAAGATTTTCCGAAGTCATTGCCCGTAACGGTGCGGGCAGCACACGACGGCGAGCGTCTCTATCTCTATTATCAGGTATTTGGTGAAGCGGTTCGTGCAGCGAATACCGAAGATTTCGGATCTGTTTGGGAAGACAGCTGTGTGGAGTTTTTCATGCAACGGGAAGGAGAAGTTGCTTACAGAAACTTCGAATGCAACATCCTGGGTGCCTTGTTGGCAGCGCATCATGAAACAAGGGAAAAGGGCACACAGTTGAGAAGTGAAGTGCAGTCAGTGACCAGAAAGGGTTCCGTCTGCCACAGATATGAGAACGGGAGACAGGTTAGCGACTGGACCATGTATCTGGAGATACCGAAAAAAGTAATGGGATTTGCTGAACATGAATCGCTTGCCGGACAAAAAATACGGGCTAACTTTTACAAGTGTGGCGACAAAACTCCCGAACCCCATTTTCTCAGTTGGAACCCCATCGACCTGCCCGAACCCAACTTTCATGTACCCCAGTTTTTCGGGCTTCTGGAGTTGGAATAAACGGGAATCAATAACCTGAAACAGACAGTAAGAATCTTCATATAAACAAAATAGTAAATCAGCAGGAATGAATGATCATAGCAGGTTGAAAGATATTATCTTTCAATTTATCGAACAGAACGAGATACAGGTAAACCCTCTTGGTAAAGGGCACATCAACGACTCCTACAAGGTGAACTCGAATGGAAATGAATACGTGCTGCAACGTATCAATCACCATATTTTTAAAAATGTTCCCGAACTGCAGGATAATATTTTCAGGGTTACAAGTCATATCCGTGCAAAGCTGGAGGCGCAGGGAGAGACTGATATCAAAAGAAAAGTGCTGTCACTTGTACCTGCACATGATGGAAAGCTTTACTTCAAAGATAGTCAGGGAGACTACTGGCGTATGATGGATTTTATCAGCAACAGCAAGAGCTATGACGAGATAAATTCGGAACTTGCTTATCGCGCCGGTATGGCTTTTGGCGATTTTCAAAAGATGCTTTCCGATCTGCCGGGTGGACCTCTTTTTGAAACCATTCCCAACTTCCACAATATGGAAGCACGCCTGGAAACATTTCGCGCATCGGTGAAAGCAAACAAGGCGGGGAGATTGAGTGATCGTGAAGTGGCCGACCTTGTGAAAGAAGTGGAGGCCCGTGCCGAAGAGATGTGTAAGGCAGAACAATTACACAGGAAAGGAAAACTTCCGAATCGCACAAACCATTGTGACACGAAAGTGAATAATATCCTTTTCGATGAGGCCGACCAGGTGCTTTGCGTGGTGGACCTGGATACGGTGATGCCGGGCTATGTGTTGTCCGATTTCGGCGATTTTATCCGTTCGGGTGCCAATACAGGAACAGAAGATGATGAAGATTTAGACAATGTCTCAGTCGACCTGGCTATCTTTGAAGGATATGCAAAGGGATATCTGCAAAAATCGGCATCTTTCCTGACGGATACAGAAATAGAGAATCTCGCTTTCGGAGCAAAGTTGCTTACCTATATGCAAACGGTACGTTTCTTTACAGATTATATTGATGGGGATACCTATTATAAAATTGCCTATCCCGATCATAATCTGGTACGCACCAAAGCACAGTTTAAACTGCTGCAAAGCCTCGAAGCAAATTTTGAAGAGATGCAGCGGATTGTGCTGCAGGCCGCTGGTCGCTGAAAGCTAACTCAGACTGCTGTATCTGACAAGCTTTCACTTCCAACGCTGATAGCTGACTGCTGAAAGCTGATCGTTATTTCAGACCGCTGCCCCTGCCAAGCTTTCACTTCCAAGGCTGACACCTGATACCTGATACCTGACAGCTGGTATAAATAATTATCGTAAAAACAGTCGGCGCAAAGAAAAAATCACTATCTTTGCACCGCTTTATTTTGAGGAGAAAACGTGGCAAAGTTTAGTTTGTACAATATTTCCCTAAAAAACCTTTCTGCAGGACTGCATACCTATGAGTATGAGCTGGATCGGAAATATTTTGAGGCCATTGATGGCGACGAAGTAAAGAAAGGTAACGTGAAGGTGACGGTAACGGTGAGACGAACGTCATCTACCTTCGAGTTTAATTTCGATATCAAAGGATTGGTGCAGGTTCCCTGCACACGCTGCCTGGACGATATGGATCTGGAGGTGGATACCAAAAATCGGCTTATTGTAAAGTTTGGGAAGGAATATTCGGAAGAGAGCGACGAGATAGTAATCATTCCTGAAGATGAAGGAGAGATTAACATCGCCTGGTTTCTGTACGAATTCATCGCACTGACTGTCCCCATCAAGCATGTACACCCCGCCGGCGAGTGCAACAGAATGGTTTCCTCGAAACTGCGTAAACATCGTGCTGTAAGTACAGATGATGGCGATGAGGATGAAGTGGACATGGGCGATGACGAAGATTTCGCCGATGAAGATGATACGCCGGCAAACGATCCAAGATGGGACGCCCTGAAAGGATTGAATATCGACGAAAATTGAAAATATAAATAGTAAAATTATACATACAAATGGCACATCCAAAAAGAAGACAGTCTTCTGCAAGACAAGGAAAAAGAAGGTCACACGACCATGCTAAACTGCCCACCATGGCAATCTGCCCCAACTGCGGCGCATGGCATATTTATCACACTGTGTGCGGCGAATGCGGGTACTACAGAGGAAAATTGGCAATTGAAAAAGAAGTTACGGCATAGGCTTCTTCCTTTCATTTTATAGAAAACGGAACCCTGAAAAACCTGATCGTGTTTCAGGGTTTTTTCTCATTATTACATTATTGAACGACGATGAAGCAATTAAACGCCGTAATAACCGGAATTGCAGCTGCTGTGCCGGATTATATTCTTACCAACGAGGAACTTTCCACCATGGTGGATACCTCCGATGAGTGGATCATGACCCGTGTGGGAATCAAGGAAAGACGCATCCTGAAAGGAGAACATCAAGGTATCTCTGTCCTGGGTACGCAGGCCGTGAGAGACTTACTGGCTAAGACCGGTGTTGCTTCTTCAGAAATAGACGCGGTTATTTTCGCAACCTCCACGCCCGACCATATCTTTCCCTCAGCAGCATCAATGGTTGCGGAAAATAACGGTATTAAAAACGCATTCTGTTTCGATATGGAGGTGGCCTGTTCCGGCTTTGTCTATGGCCTGGAGATCTGTAACGGATTGATAAAGACAGGTAAGTATAAAAAAATAATATTGCTGGCCGGCGACAAGATGTCTTCGATCACCAATTACAAAGACAGAACCACTTGTCCCCTTTTTGGTGACGCAGTAGGTGCAGTACTTATTGAGCCCACCGAAGAAAATATCGGTATCATCGATGCCGAACTCCATTCCGATGGAATCGGTTACAAACCTTTACAGCTGAAAGCCGGGGGAAGTAAATACCCTGCAACACACGAAACGGTAGACAATGCAGAACATACCGTATATCAGGATGGAAAGGTTGTTTTCAAATATGCTGTATCACGCATGGCGGAGGTTTCCGAATCGATCATGAAGCGAAACAACCTGACCACTGATGATGTAGACTGGCTTGTTCCCCATCAGGCGAACCTGCGGATTATAGATGCTGCCATAGAACGGACCGGTTTGTCGCGGGATAAAGTAATGGTAAACATTGAACGCTATGGCAATACCAGTGCCGGAACCATTCCTCTTTGCCTGTGGGAGTGGGAACCCAAACTGCGCAAAGGGGATAACGTGATACTGACAGCTTTCGGAGCTGGCTTCTCATGGGGAAGCGTTTACCTGAAATGGGGATACGATTATAAAGAATCCTAAAAACAAAAAAGATGCAATCTCAGAATCACCGTTCGGGCTTTGTAAACATCGTGGGGAATCCCAATGTAGGGAAATCCACGTTGATGAACCGACTGGTGGGTGAAAAGATATCCATTATCACAGCCAAGGCGCAGACCACACGACACCGTATCATCGGAATCGTAAATGACCCCGCATATCAGGTTGTTTATTCCGATACGCCGGGAGTACTGCAACCCAATTATAAGCTGCAGGAGCAGATGCTCAACTTTTCGCTTTCTGCCTTGCAGGATGCCGATGTGTTGCTCTACGTGACCGATGTAGTGGAAAAAATTGATAAAAACGACAACTTCCTGTCAAAGGTGCAGCAACTGGACATGCCGGTACTGCTTTTGATCAATAAAATTGATCAGACCGATCAAACCACTCTGGAGAAGATGGTGGTACAATGGAGTACCCTGTTGCCGAAAGCAGAGATTTATCCGATTTCCGCGCTGAACAACTTTGCCATCGAGCGGATTCAAAAACGCATTCTGGAACTTCTGCCCGAGTCGCCTCCTTATTTCGAGAAGGATGCCCTTACCGATAAACCAGCTCGTTTCTTTGTGGCGGAGATCATCCGTGAAAAGGCTTTGCTGCTCTATCAGAAAGAGATACCTTACTCAATAGAAGTGGGTGTGGAGGAGTTTAAAGAGGAAAATGACATCATCAGAATCAGGGCGATTATCCTGGTGGAAAGAGATACCCAGAAAGGAATTGTCATAGGCCATAAAGGTGAGGCTCTGAAGAAACTGGGAACCATGGCACGCAAAGACATTGAACGTTTTTTTGAGAAAAAAATCTTCCTGCAACTTTACGTGAAGGTTGAGAAAGACTGGCGCAACAGAGACAACATGCTGAAAACCTTCGGCTACAAGTTGGATTAATATGCCAATGTGCTAATGAGCCAATGTGGCAATGAGACCCTAAAAGAAAGAAAAAATTATGCAGAATTTGGTAGCAATAGTGGGACGGCCCAATGTAGGGAAGTCCACCCTGTTTAACCGCCTGACGCAGACGCGTCAGGCCATCGTGACGGAGGTTTCCGGTACAACCCGTGATCGTCAGTATGGAAAAGTGAACTGGAACGGACAGGAGTTTTCTCTGGTCGACACCGGCGGATGGGTTGTGAATTCCGATGATGTCATGGAAGATGAGATCAACAAACAGGTGCGTATTGCCATTGAAGAAGCAGATGTGATTCTTTTTGTGGTTGATGTGATGAACGGTCTCGCCGATCTGGATGCGGGTGTAGCACAGATGCTGCGTCGCTCGGGTAAGCCTGTAGTGGTGGTGGCCAACAAGTCGGATAATTTCGATATCGGACATCAGGCTGCCGAGTTTTATTCACTCGGTCTGGGTGATCCATACAGTGTGTCGGCCGTCAACGGATCGGGAACAGGTGATCTGCTGGATCACATTCTGACTTTGTTTTCCAGAGACAATGAGGAGGAAATCCTGGAAGATATTCCCAAATTTGCCGTCGTGGGACGTCCCAATGCAGGTAAATCATCCATCATCAACGCATTGATCGGGGAGGAGAGAAGCATCGTGACCGATATAGCAGGTACCACGCGCGACTCGATTTATCTGCGGTATGATAAGTTCGGCATGGATTTTTATCTGATCGATACTGCCGGTATTCGGAAAAGAGGAAAAGTAACCGAAGATCTGGAATATTTCTCGGTGATTCGTTCCATCAGGGTGATTGAAAATGCAGATGTCTGTATTCTGATGCTCGATGCCACACGGGGAATTGAAAGTCAGGACCTTAATATCTTCTCACTCATACAGAAAAACCGCAAAGGATTGGTTGTCTTTGTAAATAAGTGGGATACCGTGGAAGAAAAGGACAATGTGGTAATCAAAACGTTCGAGAATGCAATCCGTCAACGATTGGCACCCTTCACCGATTTCCCCATTATCTTCGGCTCGGCGCTTACCAAACAACGCATTCTCAAAGTGATGGATATAGCCAAAGAGGTGTATGTGAACCGAAAACGTAAAATACCCACCAGCAAGCTCAATGAGATCATGCTGCCCGTCATTGAAAGAACACCACCACCAGCGAACAAGGGAAAGTATATTAAAGTGAAGTACATTACGCAGTTACCGAATACACAGATTCCTTCTTTTGCCTTCTTCTGCAATCTTCCACAATGGATTAAAGAGCCTTATAAGCGGTTTATTGAAAACAGAATGCGTGAAAATTGGAATTTTTCCGGTACCCCCATCAATATTTTCTTCCGGGAGAAATAACATTGTGACCCGGTGGTCATAAGCAACTACCGGAATTTGTGTGATTTTAACTGAAATAAATAGTTTCAGCAAGGTTTCCTATTTCCTGAAATCGGGTTTATAATTCGGTAAGCCGTAAATAAAATATCAAAAACCGATGAAATACCAAAAATATTGCGTTAATTTGTACAACTTTTGACAGGATTGGTGGATGATAAAAACTGCTATCGTGTTTTAAAAAAAAGAAAAAAATGAATGGCAACATCCTGGCCGACCGGCCGGGTAAAACGAAGGGACTACTGATGAATACGAAAAACAATCCGGAGAACGAAGAACAATCCGTAAACGAAGAAAAAACGATCAAAGAACCGCAAACGACAGCAACGGAGGAATCTCAGACGACAGAAGATGTGCAGCCAGTTCATGCGTCGCAGGACGATGTTGAATTGGTTTCAACTGTTGCATCCGCAGTGGAGGAGATTATTCCTGAAGAGCCGACGGTTGTTGCGGTGGAAGAGCAGGTCGTTGAAGTGAAGGCTGTTGACTCTGTTCCGGACGAAGTGGTCCCCGAGGAGACCGAATTGACGATAGCTGAAGAGGCGATCGTTGAAACGAAGGTTGCCGATGCTGTTCCGGACGAAGTGGTAACTGAAGAGGCTGAAGAGCCTGCAACCATTGATTACGACCTGGAAATTGCGGGTGAAGAAGAACCTGAAGAAGACGAGTCGGATGGGGATGATGATGCCTCCACGGAAGAAACTGGAATTACACTGCTCCCCATCGATGAAATTGTACAACAGCTTCGCACTTTATTACAATCGAATAACCCGAAGCGCAAGGATGTGGATGAATATAAGAATCAATTCTATCGCTCTTTGCGAAATGAGACCGAAGGGCAGAAACAAGCTTTTTTGGCAGAAGGCGGGGAGGAAATTGATTTCGTGGCAAACGAGTCTGAGTTATTTGCGGAAGGCAAGGAATTGCTTCAGAAAATAAAGGAAAAACGATCGGTTATTGCCGCACAGGAAGAGGCAGAAAAAGAGAAAAATGTGGTCCGGAAACTGGCTATCATTGATCAGATAAAACTCCTGACTGAAACACAGGGACAGGAAGATTTCAATAAATCGTATCAGGAATTTAAATTGCTGCAGCAGGAGTGGAACGATATCAAACAGGTTCCCCAGGCTAAGGTGAATGAATTGTGGAAGTCATATCAGCGCTATGTAGAGAAATTCTATGATCTGGTACGCATCAACAACGAGTTCAGGGAATATGATTTCAAGAAAAATCTGGAGCAGAAAACCGATCTTTGTGAAGCTGCTGAAAGACTCGATCAGGAAGCGGATATTATTTCGGCATTTCATCAACTGCAGAATCTGCATCAGGAGTGGAGAGAGATAGGACCTGTTTCCAGAAAAGAGAGAGAGGAGATATGGAATCGGTTTAAGGAAGCCTCTACCAACATCAACAAAAAATATCAGGCACATTTCGAGAGTCTAAGAGGAAAGGAAGATGAGAATCTCGAGCTGAAGACCGCACTTTGCGAAAAGCTTGAGGCGATTGACTTCACCAGACTCACCACCGTGAAAGAGTGGAACAGCAAGGTGAAGGAAGTGTTGGATATACAAACGCAATGGCGACAGATCGGTTATGTGCCCAGAAAATGGAACACGAAAATTTATAAACGATACCGTGCTGCCTGCGATCTGTTTTTCAAAACCAAGAACGATTTTTATAAATCGCTTCGTGAAGAAATGGAAGAGAACCTCAGGAAAAAAACGACTCTTTGCGAACGTGCCGAAGCCCTCAAAGAGAGCCAGGACTGGAAAAATACCACCCGGGACATGATCGATATTCAAAAAGAATGGAAAACCATCGGCATCGTTCCCCACAAATATGTGGATAGCATCTGGAAGCGGTTTATCTCTGCCTGTGATTACTTCTTTGAACAGAAAAAAATCCATACTTCTTCACAATATGATGAAGAAGCAAAAAATCTGGATACCAAGAAATCTGTTGTAGACAAGATTGTCAATATGGATACCAGCCTCGATACAGAAGAAGCATTGTCTCAACTGCATGAACTGATGGACGAATGGTATGCCGTGGGACATGTACCTTACAAATTAAAAGATCGCATATACCGTGATTTTTACGAGGCAACAGAGGCTCAGTTCGACCGGCTGAATATCGATAAGGCCGACCGGAAGCTGGAAAGCTTTAAAACCAACATTTCCGATATGGCCAAATCGGGTAATGCCCAAAATCAGTTGCTGCGGGAACGTGAAAAACTGATGCGCCAGTATGATCGGATGAAGGGTGAACTGCAGACTTACCAGAACAACATTGGCTTCCTCTCCATATCTTCCAAAAAAGGAAACCATCTTCTCGATGACATGAACCAGAAGATGGAGAAAATCAAATCGGAACTGCATTTGATCGAGAAGAAGGTGGGAGCCATTGATAAGGAGTTAGGATGATTTAATATCCTAAACACTCCAATAATACTTTCGGATAATAATATAAAAGGCGTCTTCATGGCGCCTTTTATATTGTTGCCCCCTGCTTATTCTTTTCTTCATTTATAAATCTTCCCCTCCATTCTAACCTTAAAAAAAATCTACGCGTTTTTCATTATTTCTATAAGAATAATCTTAGGTACAGAATTCTTAACCTTATTATTTTGTTAATATTTTAGAATAATCATGTTTAATATCTATCACTCTTAGATATGAAAGTAACTTTATTATCATACAAAAAGGCTTTGATTGTAACTTTATTTCGTAATATACTGCTATGATTATCAACTAAATAAACATTGGATATGTAAACTGAGCAATAAATTTCATTTTTTGAGATAATATTTGTATCCTTCATTAAAATAATTAAACAATTTTGCCTAACTAAATGAAAAACCCGAACTACAATTAGATAAAATTGAATACTTGACATTTGTTGTGTGAATAAGAGTAACACACGATGCGTTTTATAAATCTTTAATAATCTAAACAAAATGATGGAATGAAAAAGAAAAACTCATTTAATTTGTGGAAGGGACTTATGGCTGCTACTTTGTGGTTATTATCCCTTGGGATATTCGCTCAAAATGTGACTGTAACCGGAATCGTAAACGATGTGGCCGGCTCGCCTCTCATCGGAGTTACCATTCAGGTACAGGGGACATCTGTGGGCACGGTGACGGATTATGATGGTAAATACACCCTGCCAAACATCTCTCCTGGTGCAATACTGGAAGTATCTTATGTAGGCATGAAAACTCAAAATGTAACGGTAAGTGGACGTAGTGTCATAAACATAACACTTACTGAAGACACCGAAATGCTGGGTGAAATTGTTGTAACGGGGTTTGGTTTGTCTCAAAGAAAAGAATCTCTTACTTCTGCAATCTCTGTAATTGGAGCTAAAGATCTGAGCCGGTCGAAATCATCGACAGCCTCGGGTGCGTTGGTTGGAAAGATTGCCGGTATCAATTCACGTCAACAGGACGGAAGACCCGGTGCTACCACAAATATCCAGATTCGTAACATGGGAGCTCCCCTGTATGTAATCGACGGTATTCAATCGGATGCGGGTCAGTTTAACAACATCGACTTCAATGATATTGAGTCGATTTCCGTGTTGAAAGACGCTTCTGCTGCCATTTATGGTGTTCGTGCTGCCAACGGGGTTATTGTGGTAACCACAAAAAAAGGATTCCGCAACTCCAAAAATACGGTCACGGTAAATAGCTATTATGGTTGGCAGAGTCTTTTTACCTTTCCGAAACCAGCGACAGCTGAGACCTATATTAAAAACTATATTCAATCTGAGACGGTGCAGGGTGCCACCAATTATCGCTATACGAAGGAGGATTATGAAAAATGGCAACAGGGAACCGAAAAAGGATATCAGCCTTTCGATTGGTACGATTATATATGGGAGGTTTCGCCGCAGACTTATGTGAATGCAAACGTTTCAGGGGGATCGGATAAAATCAATTACTATTTAAGTGTCGGAAACTTGAATCAGGATGCCATCATTGTAAACTATGGAGGTTTTACCCGTACCAATGTGCAGATGAATATCAATGCCAATATTTCCGATAAGTTTAAAATAGGGGGTGGCATGAACGGACGTATCGAAAAAAGAGTAAACCCTGGTGTACCGGGGGGTGACGACTATTGGCTTCCCCGTTTCGGTACGTACCGTAACCTACCCACCAGAAGACCGTTTGCCAATGATAATCCAAATTATCCTACTTTGACATCCACGGAAGCAGGTACCAATTTTGCCTGGCTGACGTATGATCTGTCCGGTAAATATGAGGAAACATGGCGTGTGGTTCAACTAAATTTCGATGCCGAGTATGAAATATTTGACGGGTTGAAAGCGCGAGCTCTCGTTAGCTATTACCTTGCTAATCAGAGATTAGATAATCAGGAATATACCTATAAACTATATGGGTATGATGAAAATACGGATACTTATCCGGTTATTTTTGAAAATACCAATCCCTGGAGAGAACGCAGGCAAGGTTATAATGAAGAGATTACAACCAATATTCAACTCTCTTATCAGAAACAATTTGGTGAACATAATATTTCCGCTATCGTGGGCGCAGAGTCGATCCAGCGGGATACACCCACAACCTGGGTTCATTCCATTCCTACTTCCAACGCATTACACCTGATCGATTACGAGACCATGGATACCTATGATGATACGGGGAACAATACACAAGCCCGTCTGGGTTATATGGGCCGATTCAATTACGATTATGCCGATAAGTATCTGGTAGAATTCTCGGGGCGTTATGATGGATCATGGAAGTTCCCGAAAGATCATCGCTGGGGATTTTTCCCTTCCGCTTCAGTGGGATGGCGCATATCTGAAGAAAATTTCTGGAACGAAAGCAAATTTTCGGATATTTTTAGCGACTTCAAATTGAGGGGATCGTATGGATTGTTGGGAGATGACAATACCAGTGGTTACAATGCTTTTGACTATATGGGAGGCTATACCTATAAAAGTGGCGGTTCGGTGATCGACGGTAAATATACGATCGGAACTGTTCCACGCGGACTACCGGTTACAACCTTATCCTGGATCAAGGCAAAAATATTGGATATCGGTGTGGATGTAAGTTTCCTGAATAACAGGCTGACCGGTTCGTTAGACTACTTCGACCGTCTCAGAACGGGGCTTCCCGATTCGAGATACGATATTTTGCTCCCTTCTGAGATTGGATTCAGCTTGCCCAAAGAGAATCTGAATTCAGACAGACACAGGGGATATGATTTTATTGTGAAATGGAGCGATCAGGCAAGTGACCTTACCTACTCTGTCAGCGCCAATGCTACCTATTCCCGTTTTTACGACTGGGACAGGTATAAACCGCGCTTCAGTAATTCCTGGAATGTATACAGAAATTCAATCGTTCAGCGTTATGGGTATCTGAACTGGGGACTTGAAGCGGACGGACAATTCCAGGACTGGGAAGAAATAGCTACCTGGCCCATCGACAATGACCGTCAGGGGAATAAAACCTTACGTCCCGGAGATATTAAATACAAGGATATCAATGGTGACGGTGTGATCAATGGAATGGATGAGAGACCCATCGGATACAGACAAGACTCTACGCCCATCTTTAATTATGGTTTCAACTTCTCCTTTCTCTGGAGAGGATTTGACCTTGCCTTCGATCTTACCGGTGGTGCATTGAATACATGGTACCAGGAGTGGGAACAACGCAATCCTTTCCATGATGGCGGGAATAATCCACAATATTACATGGAAAACACCTGGCGTCTTGCCGATATCTGGGATGCAAACAGCGAACTGATACCGGGTAAATATCCCATGTTGCTGATTGGTAATAGCAGTCATAGTAATTATTGGAACAGCACCTTCTGGAAGAAAAATGTGAGATATTTGAAGTTGCGCAACATGGAGTTCGGATATACACTACCCAAATCCATCGTAAACAGAGCTTCCATTTCAGATCTGCGGTTCTATGTAGCTGGACAGAATCTGTTTGGTCTCACCAACCTGATTGGTGTGGATCCGGAAATTAACGAAACAAACGGATTGGCTTATCCTACCATGCGAATTGTCAATGTGGGTGTAACACTTAAATTCTAACAACAATTATGAATATCAAAAAAATAATCATCATATTATCAGTCGCACTTTTTACATGGAGTGGTTGTGCTGATTTTCTGGAAAGAGAACCCGACACCATTTTGTCAGACGACCAGGTGTTTGGTGATGCCGTAATGATTAAATCGGTGCTTGCCAACTTTTATGGCAGAATCACCTGGGGCCAACATATCGACGATTCCTATCCCTACACAATTTTGGACGAAGCGTCTAAATCGGACGGGGGACCGGATACCAGACAGGGATTCGAAGATGATCGCTGGCGAGTGTACGATTACACATTGCTCCGCAACCTGAACCAGTTTCTGAAGGGTGTCCGGGAAACAAAAGTGTTGGACATCGCTACTCAGAAACAATTAGAAGGTGAAGCCCGTTTTATCAGGGCATGGCTTTATTTCAACATGGGGAGAGGTCTTGGAGGAATGCCTATCGTAGGTGACGAAGTATTTGAATATGCAACCGGTATGGATATCACCGTATTGCAGTACCCCCGGTCCACCGAAGCAGCACTTTATGATTACATTATATCGGAATGCGAGGCTATCAAAGATTTTCTGCCTGTTGATAAATCGGTGAATGCGGCAAGAGCGACCAAATGGGCTGCTTTGATGCTGAAAGCTCGGGCTGCAGTTTATGCTGGTTCTATCGCCAACTATAACAACAAAATGGCTCAGCCCATCAAGACAGCGGGCGGGGAAGTAGGAATCCCGGCCAATTTGGCGCAAGGTTATTACCAGACTGCACTGGCAGCTGCAGAAGAGGTAATTAGTAGTGGTAAATATGAACTTCAGCTAACAAAGCCGGATGATCGTGGACGTAATTTTTATGAGGCGCTGTCTGTGAAAGAAAATAACAAAGAGGTTATCTGGGCTCGGGATTATAAATATCCGGGTCAGACGAACGGATTCACCCAGAGTAATATCCCGGCATCACACGCAGAAGATATCGACCGTGCATACGCTGGTCCGATATTAAACCTGGTTGAAGATTTTGAGTATATCAATGACCGTAACGGAGAGATCAAAACAAAGGATGCCAACGGAAACTATATATTCTACGATAAAGCGGAGGATGCCTTTGAAAATAAGGATCCAAGGCTCTGGGGAACTGTGATTTATCCGGGAGCTATTTTTAAGGGTACACCGGTAGTGCTGCAGGCAGGGCAAAAATATCTTGAAGGAGGCGTTTGGAAATTCAGAACCAGCGAACCGGGGGGAAGAGATAACAACAAAATATTAATTACCTCCGTGAATGGTCCGACAACCACCAACAATCAGTTTGTGAATAAATCAGGATTTTTCTTTCGTAAATTTATGGATGAAACACCAAGTGCTTCAACACGAGGACGTCGGAGCGACATGTGGTTCCCCCGTTTCAGATATGCAGAGGCAGTGATGATTGCAGCAGAAGCAGCATTTGAATTGAATCAGCCCGGCAAAGCACTTACTTATATAAACCAAATACGTAGCAGAGCAGGTATTCAACCGCTGGCCTCCGTTACCTTCAATGACATCGTACGTGAATACAGGGTAGAGTTTGCTTTTGAAGATCATCGCTATTGGGACTTAAAACGGTGGAGATTGGCCGATAAGATTTGGAACGGCGTGCAGAACGACCCGGATGCGCAACAATGGGCATTGTTTCCTTATCTGGTTAGTGATCCGGGCAATCCCAACAACGGGAAGTGGGTATTCGATAAGATAGCCACCCATATGTCGCCGAATCCGAGATATTTTGAGATGAAAAATTATTACAATTTTATTCATCAGGATTGGGTGAATAATAATCCCAAAATAGTAAAGAATCCCTATCAATAAATTTGAATATGATTAAAATAATTGTATAATGAAAAAATATAAATACATCCTATTGTTTGTGATTGTAGCTTTTACAGCCACCAGTTGTGGCCTCGACAACTACGATGCACCCCAGTCGAGACTGCATGGTAAAATAACCTACAACGGCGAAGCCCTGGGGTTACGCGGAACAGGACAGGCCGTGCGTTTGCAATTGTATCAGGACGGATATCAATTGCGCGATAATATTGAAGTTTTTGTGGGTCAGGATGGTACATTCGAAGCCTTACTCTTTGACGGTGAGTATAAGCTGGTTACCAGGGACAGAAACGGCCCTTGGGTAAATACCCGTGATACCATCGTTGTGAATTTGAAGGGAGCTACAGAAGTAGAGGTTCCCGTAACACCATTTTTCACAATAGACAATGAAAACATGACCTTGAGTGGTTCCATAATGAATGCAAAATTCAATGTAAACAAGATCGTGAACACGGCTAACATTGATTATATTACACTACTGGTAAGTAAAACTTCTTTTGTGGATGATGCCACCAACATCGCTCGCAAAGATTTCAAAGGATTGCAGGCCGGTTCTCAAAACCTGTCGCTGGATATGTCAGGTAATGCAAATGTTGCTTCGGCCAAAGCCCTTTTCGCCCGGGTCGGTGTAAGGGCTGTGGGTGCCGATCAGGCCATTTATTCGGGCGTGGTGCGGCTTAAATAAATCATTCTTTCATACAGAGAGGAGCTGCAATTGAATACTTGTGGCTCCTCTCTACATTTCTGCGAACACAATGATAAAAAATACTATTTTACTTCATAGTTTCATTTTCCTGGTAACCATATCTTTGTTATCATGTAAAAGTTCTCTTGTACCGGGAGAAAAATTAAATTCAGGAGAACTGATACCCCTGGCCGATCCGTTTATTATGTTATATGACGATGTTTATTATGCATACGGAACTGGTGCAGCTGATGGGATCGCGGTGATGACATCGAAAGACCTCAAAACATGGAAGAAAGAACCACAATTGGCATTGCATAAAAAGAACTCGTATGGGGAAAAATGGTTTTGGGCTCCCGAAGTTTATCACGTTAACGATCGTTTTTATATGTACTACACAGCCGAAGAGCACATCTGTGTCGCTGTGTCAGACTTACCTTCAGGTCCCTTCATTCAGGAAATCCAGAAACCAATGCTGGAGGGAGAAAAGTCGATTGATAATTCACTTTTTATCGATGATGACGGTAAGCCTTATCTTTTTTTTGATCGTTTCAATGACGGTTTAAACATCTGGGTAGCAGAACTAGAAGAAGATCTGATGACCATCAGAAAAGAAACCATGCATCCCTGCATTCATGTCTCACAGGAGTGGGAGAAAGTATGGCCAAGAGTAAATGAAGGGTCTTTTGTTGTCAAGCATAACGATGTGTACTATATGACATATTCTGCCAACAGCTATGAGAGCCCTTTCTACGGAATTGGATGTGCCACTGCTACTGAAATTATGGGAGAATGGACAAAATATCCGCACAATCCCTTGTTACAGAAACCAGAGAACCTGGTAGGGACGGGGCATAGTTCAATGTTCAAAGATAAAAAAGGGGATTGGAAGATTGTATTTCACGCTCACAATGATATCAACAAAATTCATCCAAGAAACATGTATATCAGCAATGTGGGTTTTAAGAAAATCAATGGGGTGGATCAATTATACATTGACCAGAATTTCAAAATTCCTTTCTTTGTAATAGATCCTGAATAAATTAACTACAAATGATGTGCTTTAGACAGGCACGGTTATTCTAACATAAAAAGAAATGTATTATTTAAAGAAGATTAATTCGAAGAATATTGCAGGCTATGAATCAAACATTGTTAAGGGTCATAAAAATATTCTCTCAATGCATCCTAAAGCGTTAAAATAGTTGCATTTAATTAGTGAAATCTTTACTTTTTAATTTGTTAATATGTTAAAAAGTGAAAAAGAAATGTTCTTTCAAAAGTGATGTATATACTACTTTATTGATAATAAGATAATTGTTTTTTTCTATTATTTATTTTATTTTTTTGAGAGATATTTGTTGTATGTTTTGAGATGAATTTAGCAGTTTTTGTTCTTTTTGAGAAATAACTTTGTACTGAATAAAGGTTAGTAATAATAAGGTTATTTGTTACATATCATCACTTCGTTGACAGTTCTAAGTTTCTTAGACGTATCATCACCTCGTTTACAAACCCTATAGGGTTTGGGCCTTCTAAGGAAGGTCATATATCAAGAGATCATTGACATATTGCA
>Ga0209212_1004339_pt1 | contig 17606 bp, 17 predicted proteins | sample RifGroC2_FD_183996 | JGI IMG/M metagenome (GOLD analysis project Ga0209212, IMG submission 183996) | Groundwater microbial communities from Rifle, Colorado, USA - Groundwater C2 (SPAdes) (version 2) | ecosystem: Environmental > Aquatic > Deep subsurface > Groundwater | place: Rifle, Colorado...
GGCGCAGCACGGCATTGAGCAGCCCCTTGGCCCAGGGCTTCTTCAGCTTGTCCACGCAGCCGACGGTTTCGCCGATGGCGGCATGGGCCGGAATACGGGTATGCAGCAGCTGATAGAGGCCGACCAGCAGCAATGCTTCGACATCACGGTCGGCGGCCTTGAACGGCTTCTGCAACAGTTTGTTGGCCAGCCCCGCCAGGCGCGGCTGCCAGCGCGCGGTACCAAAGGCCAGTTCCTGGGTCAGCCCGCGATCACGGGCGTCCACCTTGCCGAGGACCTCCGGCAGGCTGCTAACCAGAGACGCCTTGCCCGACAGCACGACGCTCAGCGCACGGGTCGCCGCCAGACGCGGATTCATTGGCCGAGAACCAGGCCGGGGGCGAACTGCTCACGGCGGCTGTTGTACAGGTCGCCGAAGCCAAGCGGCTTGCCGCCGGGCAGCTGCAGGCGGGTCAGGCACAGGGCACCGCTGCCACAGGCAACCGTCAGCCCGGTCTTGCTCGCTTCGAGGATGCGTCCGGGCTCGCCCTGACCTTCGCCGAGGCGTGCGGCGTGAATCTTCAGCGTTTCGCCGTTCAGCGTGCTGTGGCAGATCGGCCAGGGGTTGAAGGCGCGAATCAGACGTTCCAGCTCGACTGCCGGGCGGGTCCAGTCGATGCGCGCCTCGTCCTTGCTCAGCTTGTGCGCATAGGTGGCCAGGCTGTCGTCCTGCACTTCGGGCGCCAGGGTGCCAGCGGCCAGGGCGTCGACGGCCTGCACCACGGCTTGCGAGCCGAGCAAGGCGAGACGGTCGTGCAGCGAGCCGCCGGTGTCTTCGTCACTGATCGGTGTGTTGACCTTGAGCAGCATCGGACCGGTATCCAGGCCCGCTTCCATCTGCATCACGGTGACCCCGGACTCGCTGTCGCCGGCTTCGATGGCGCGCTGGATCGGCGCGGCACCACGCCAGCGGGGCAGCAGCGAGGCATGGCTGTTGATACAGCCCAGGCGCGGCAGGTCGAGCACCGCCTGCGGCAGGATCAGACCATAGGCCACCACCACCATCAGGTCCGCCTGCAGTGCGGCCAGCTCCGCCTGAGCCGCCGGATCACGCAGCGTCTGCGGTTGCAGCACCGGAATGTCGTGCTGCACGGCGAGCTGCTTGACCGGGCTGGGCATCAGCTTCTGGCCGCGCCCGGCCGGGCGGTCCGGCTGGGTATAGACCGCAACGATCGATTTGCCCGCATTGAGCAGGGCCTGCAGGTGCTGGGCGGCGAATTCCGGAGTGCCGGCGAAAACGATGCGCAAGGGCTGGGTCATGGGGACTCGCTAAGAAAAAGGCTTGCCGTAGCAAGCCTTTGAGGTTCGGGAATCAAGCCTGCTGGCGGTGGATCTTTTCCAGCTTCTTCTTGATCCGGTCGCGCTTGAGGCTGGACAGGTAGTCGACGAACAGCTTGCCGTTGAGGTGATCGCACTCGTGCTGGATACACACCGCCAGCAGCCCTTCGGCGATCAGCTCGTAGGGCTTGCCGTCGCGGTCCAGCGCCTTGATGCGCACCTTCTGCGGACGATCGACGTTCTCGTAGAAGCCGGGTACCGACAGGCAGCCTTCCTGGTACTGGTCCATCTGGTCGGTGAGCGATTCGAATTCCGGGTTGATGAAAACCCGCGGTTCGGAGCGGTCCTCGGACAGGTCCATCACCACCACGCGCTTGTGCACATTGACCTGCGTTGCGGCCAGGCCGATGCCCGGCGCTTCGTACATGGTTTCGAACATGTCGTCGACCAGCTGACGGATGCCGTCATCGACCACGTCCACCGGTTTGGCGATGGTGCGCAGCCGCGGATCGGGAAATTCAAGGATGTTCAGAATGGCCATATGCGTTTGTGATGCACTTATGGAATAAAGTCAAAAGCCGCTGCTAAGATGCCGAGCAGCATGGAAAACGGCTTAATGCCGCGATCCAAAAGGGTTCCGCGGCGCTAGGGCGCTTTACGTGAAGGCACATAATAAAGGGATTCACCACATGAGGAAATCACTACTCGCCCTGCTGCTGGTGGCCGTCGGCGGGCTCGCCCAGGCCGCGGTGCAGCTCAAGGACAACCATCCGGAGCGTTATACGGTGGTGAAGGGCGACACACTCTGGGACATTTCCGGCCGCTTCCTCCGCGAGCCGTGGAAATGGCCGGAGCTGTGGCATGCCAACCCGCAGATTGCCAACCCTCATCTGATCTATCCCGGTGACACCCTGAGTCTGGTCTACGTCGACGGCCAGCCGCGTCTGGTGCTCGACCGCGGCGCCTCGCGCGGCACCATCAAACTGTCGCCGACCGTTCGCACCACGCCGATGGCCGAAGCGATCCCGACCATTCCGCTGGAAGCGATCAACAGCTTCCTGCTGAGCAACCGCATCATCGACACCGCTGAGCAGTTCCAGGGTGCGCCCTACATCGTCGCCGGCAACGCCGAGCGGGTGGTCAGCGGCGCGGGCGACCGCATATACGGCCGCGGCAGCTTCGAAGAAGACATGCCGGCCTACGGCATCTTCCGCCAGGGCAAGACCTACGTCGATCCGGAAACCGGCGAATTTCTCGGTATCAACGCCGATGACATCGGCACCGTGGACATCGTCGAAGTCGAAGGCGATATCGCCACCATGCACCTGACCCGTACCACCCAGGAAGCCCGCATCGGCGATCGTCTGTTCGCCAGCGAGGAGCGTGCGGTCAACTCGACGTTCATGCCCAGCTCGCCTGCGACGGAGGTGGACGGCGTGATTCTCGATGTACCGCGCGGCGTTACCCAGATCGGCCAGTTTGACGTGGTCACCCTGAACAAGGGCGCTCGCGACGGTCTGAAGGACGGCAACGTGCTGGCGGTCTACAAGACCGGCGAAACCGTACGTGACCGCGTGACGGGTGAGAACGTGAAGATTCCGGACGAGCGTTCCGGCCTGCTGATGGTGTTCCGCACCTACGACAAGCTCAGCTACGGCCTGATACTGCAGGCCACCCGCTCACTGGCGGTGAGCGACAAGGTCCGTAACCCCTGAAACAAGAGAGCCCCGCGAATGCGGGGCTTTTTCATGCTGCGACAACACCGCACGGATGCGGTGCAAAGAGACAAGGAGTGTTCGCCATGCCTGCCATTTCCCCTGCCGAGCTGGAAGCCCGGCTGCGTCTGCATCTATTGCCCGAACTCGGCCCACGCCGCCTGCGCAAGTTGCTGAGCGCCTTTCCCTATGCCGCGTCGGCGTTGAGCGCGCCGGCCAGTGCCTGGCGGTCGCTGGGATTGCCGGCCAGTTGTGCCGAGCCACGACGCAGCGCCGACATCCGCGAGCGTGCCAGTGCCGCCCTTGCCTGGCTGGAGCAGCCGGACCGGCATCTGCTCTGCTGGGACGACCCGAACTACCCCGCCTTGCTGGCTGAACTGCCGGATGCGCCACCGCTACTGTTCATTTCCGGCGATCCCGGCTTGCTCGAGCGACCCCAGCTGGCGATGGTCGGCAGCCGCCGCGCCTCGCGCAATGGCCTGGACAATGCCCGAGCGTTCTCCCGCAGCCTGGCCGGTGCCGGCTTCGTCATCACCAGCGGGCTGGCGCTGGGCATTGATGGTGCGGCGCATCAGGGCGCGCTGGACGCCGGCGGCAAGACCGTCGCGGTGCTCGGTACCGGTCTCGAACGGCTGTATCCGCAGCGTCACGTCGGCCTCGCCCAGCAGATCGTCGACGAAGGCGGTGCGCTGGTGTCCGAGCTGCCACTGGACTGCCCACCGCAGGCGAGCAACTTTCCGCGGCGCAATCGCATCATCAGTGGCCTGTCGCTGGGCGTGCTGGTGGTCGAGGCAAGCCCGTCGAGCGGTTCGCTGATCACCGCGCGACTCGCTGCCGAGCAGGGCCGGGAGGTCTACGCGATCCCCGGTTCGATCCATCATCCCGGCGCCCGAGGCTGCCATCAGCTGATTCGCCAGGGCGCGGCGCTGGTGGAGTCGGTCGAGGATGTGCTCGAAGCCCTGCGTGGCTGGCAGCGCGTCGACTTACCCGACGGCGAAGTCCCGGCGCGGACGCAGCCGGACAATCCGCTGCTACGCGAACTGCTGGCCGCGCCGCGCAGCAGTGAAGCACTGGCCATGGCGCTCGATCAGCCGCTGGGGCAGGTGCTGGCGCAGCTGACCGAACTGGAAGTCGACGGGCTGGTGGCCTGCGACAACGGCTTCTGGACGGTGATCTCGCGCTAGGCGGAGCTGAGTCGCACAGCAGGCCTGTCGTGCGCCTGCCGATCCACACCCTGTTGTTTGCGCGCTCGAAATGCGGAGGGTCTGTTGCAGGCTGTTGCGAATCGGCCGCCCAGCCCCCTGCTCGACGGCAGATGCCTTGGGTAAACTGCCGGCTTTTCATTCAGGCAGAGGTCGGCATGATCGGCGATTGGCGTGTGCAGCAAGTGGCGCGGGTGGTTCGCGCCGGCGGAGTGATCGCCTACCCGACCGAAGCGGTCTGGGGCGTGGGTTGCGACCCATGGGACGAAGAGGCGGTGCTGCGCCTGCTGGCGCTCAAGGAGCGGCCGGTGGAGAAGGGCCTGATCCTGATCGCCGACAGCATCGAGCAGTTCGACTTCCTGCTGGACGATGTGCCCGAGCGCTGGCTCGACCGCCTGGCTGCTACCTGGCCGGGGCCGAATACCTGGTTGGTGCCGCATCGCGGCCGCTTGCCGGAGTGGATCACCGGGCGGCACGACAGCGTCGCGCTGCGGGTGACCGATCATCCACTGGTCACGCGGCTGTGTGCGTTGACCGGCCCGCTGGTCTCGACGTCCGCCAACCCTGCCGGCCGTCCAGCAGCGCGCTCGCGGCTGCGGGTCGAGCAGTATTTCCCGCGTCAGCTCGACGCCGTGTTCACCGGCCCGCTGGGTGGGCGACGTAACCCCAGTGTCATTCGCGATCTGCGCACGGGCGAAGTGATTCGTCCGGCCTGAGCCCGCGGTGAAACGCACTGTGCGGCTGCCCCTATAAAGGCAGCCGCCGCGGCGTCAGGGCAGCAGAATGGTCGATCCGGTGGTTTCCCCCGCCGCCAGTTTGCGCTGGGCTTCGGCCGCTTCGCTGAGCGGGTAGCGCTGGCCGATCTCGACCTGGATCCTGCCGCTGCCGATCATCTCGAACAGTTCATCGGCCATGGCCTGCAGACGTTCCGGCGTGTCGGCGTAGCCGGCCAGAGTTGGCCGAGTGACGAACAGCGAGCCCTTCTGCGCCAGCACACCCAGGTTCACCCCGGTGACGGCCCCGGAGGCGTTGCCGAAGCTGACCAGCAGGCCGCGCGGGGCGACGCAGTCCAGCGAGATTTCCCAGCTGCTCTTGCCCACCGAGTCGTAGACCACCGGGCACTTCCTGCCTTCGGTCAGCTCCAGCACGCGCTGCACCACGTCCTCGCGGGTACGATCGATGGTGGCCCAGGCGCCCAGGGCCTTGGCTCGCTCGGCCTTTTCCGCCGAGCCCACCACCCCGATCAACTGCGCGCCGAGTGCGCGCGCCCACTGACAGGCGATCGATCCGACACCGCCGGCGGCGGCATGGAACAGCACCGTCTCGCCGGCCTGCAGCGAGTGGGTCTGGCGCAGCAGGTACTGGCAGGTGAGGCCCTTGAGCATCACCGCGGCAGCCTGCTCGAAGCTGATGGAGTCCGGCAACTTGACCAGATGCCGTGCCGGCAGCGTGTGGTGTTCGCCGTAGGCGCCGAGCGGGCCGGTGGCATAGGCGACCCGGTCGCCCGGCTGCAGGTGCTGCACACCCTCACCCACCGCATCGACCACACCGGCACCCTCGGTGCCCAGCCCGGATGGCAGGCTCGGCGGCTGATACAGACCGCCGCGGAAATAGGTGTCGATGAAGTTCAGGCCGATGGCATGGTTGCGCACCCGCACTTCGCCTGCAGCCGGCGCGCTGAGCGGCATATCGACCTGTTCCAGGACTTCGGGACCGCCGTGCTGGCTGAATTGGATGCGCTGGGACATGTCTGGCTCCTGGTCATTGAAAGAGCGTCTATCCAACCCGCCGGGGCTGCGTTCGTCAATCGGCTGAATGCTATGCTTGCCGGCCGACCCCGTTTCAGAGCACCGCCCACCGCGCCTCAAGGGCTGCGTGCGGTCATTCGCAAGGTGATTTCGTGAACCACAGGACCGAAGCCGTCAAAGCCTATCTGCTCGATCTGCAGGACCGCATCTGCGCTGCGCTGGAGGCCGAAGATGGCGGCGCGCGCTTCGCCGAGGACGCCTGGACGCGGCCCGGTGGCGGCGGTGGCCGGACGCGGGTGATCGAGAACGGCGCACTGATCGAGAAGGGCGGGGTGAACTTCTCCCACGTGCATGGCGACAGCCTGCCGCCGTCGGCCAGCGCTCATCGCCCGGAGCTGGCCGGGCGCGGCTTCGAGGCGCTTGGTGTGTCGCTGGTGATCCACCCGCACAATCCGTATGTGCCCACGTCCCATGCCAACGTGCGCTTCTTCATCGCCGAGAAGGAAGGCGAGGAACCGGTCTGGTGGTTCGGCGGCGGCTTCGACCTGACGCCTTATTACGGCGCCGAGGAAGATTGCGTGCACTGGCACCGGGTCGCGCGGGACGCCTGCGCGCCGTTCGGTGCGGATGTCTATCCGCGCTACAAGGAATGGTGCGATCGCTATTTCCACATCAAGCACCGCCACGAGCCGCGCGGGGTCGGCGGGCTGTTCTTCGACGACCTGAACCAGTGGGATTTCGACACCAGTTTCGCCTTCATGCGTGCGGTTGGCGATGCCTACCTCGACGCCTACCTGCCCATCGTCCAGCGGCGCAAGGCTTCGCCGTTCGGTGAGCGCGAGCGGCAGTTCCAGCTGCTGCGCCGCGGCCGCTACGTCGAATACAACCTGGTCTATGACCGCGGCACGCTGTTCGGCCTGCAATCGGGAGGGCGTACCGAATCCATCCTGATGTCGCTGCCGCCGCAAGTGGCCTGGGGTTATGACAAGCACCCCGAGCCGGGCACACCGGAAGCACGGCTGACCGAGTATTTCCTGCAGGACCGCGACTGGCTCGCCGAGCAGCCCTGACGTTCGACTGCTATCCGCACCCCACACCGCAAGGATTCACCCATGGACCGCTACGGCGTCTTCGGCAACCCCATCGGCCACAGCAAATCACCGCAGATTCACGCCCTGTTCGCCGCGCAGACCGGCCACGCGCTGTGCTACGAAGCACTGCTGGCGCCGCTGGACGACTTTCCGGGGTTCGCCCGGGCATTTTTCCGGGACGGCCAGGGGGCCAACGTCACCGTGCCGTTCAAGGAACAGGCCTATGGCATGGCCGATCAACTCACCGAGCGCGCCCGCCGTGCCGGTGCGGTGAATACCCTGAAGAAGCTCGAAGACGGCCGCCTGCTCGGTGACAACACCGACGGTGCCGGGCTGGTGAGCGATCTGCTGAACGCCGGTGTAGCGCTGGCGGGCCAGCGCATTTTGCTGCTCGGCGCTGGCGGGGCCGTGCGTGGCGTACTCGAGCCGTTGCTGGCGCAAAAGCCCGCGGCGCTGATCATCGCCAACCGCACGCCGAGCAAGGCCGAACAGCTGGTGCAGGAATTCGCCGAACTGGGGCCGCTGTCCGCCAGCACCTTCGCCGATCTTGCCGAACCGGTTGACCTGATCATCAATGGCACCTCGGCCAGCCTCGGCGGCGAACTGCCACCGCTGGCCGATAGCCTGATCCGGCCAGGTCAGAGCTTCTGCTACGACATGATGTACGCCGCCAAGCCCACGGCGTTCTGCCAGTGGGCGGCAGCGCTGGGTGCGGACACCCGGGACGGGCTCGGCATGCTGGTGGAGCAGGCGGCGGAGGCGTTCGAACTGTGGCGCGGCGTACGCCCGGACACGGCGCCGGTGCTCGCCGAACTGCGTCGGCAGCTAAGCTAACCGCTGAAGTGAATGCGCTGATGAATGTGCTGGGGGTTTGCCAGTTCATCGACGATGCCGGCGGCGATGCGTTGCAATTCCCGATAGGGATTGGCGTCACCCTTGCCAGCCGCTTCGGCCAGCGCCTCGATGGTTAGCTGGTTACCGGCTGACGGCGCGTCTACCAGCGTCCAGCGCAGCGGATGGCTGACCAGTCGTTGCAGTGCAGCCTCGACCTCTGGCTGCAGCTCGATCGCCGGGAAATCGGCAACCAGCAGCATGCGCTCGACCTTGGCGCGCTCCAGACCGAGCAACAGCGCCTCCACCGCCTGGTAGAAATCGCGCTGGGGCGACTCCCCGGTAACCGTATCGGCACCCGGCAGACGCGGCGTCTGAAACAGACAGACCACCGCATCCATCCCGGCCACGCTCTCGCTGACGCTCACTGCATCGAACGGATTGCCCGGCTTGGTCCGCAGACCTGGCCGGGCGGCTATCGAATTGAGGTCGTCGAGCAATGCCACGGCCTCATGCTGGCGGCTGAGCAGCTCCACCAGCAGCGCACTGCCAAGGTCGTCGTGAGCGCCGTAAAGGGCGAACTTCAACCGCGGCGTTTCGGCATTGAGCATGACGGCTGCCGATCAGCGACGGGTGATCAGATAGCCGATCACGGCAAAGGCGCCCGCGGCCAGAGCCAGGGTACCCAGCGGATGCTCCTTGGCGCATTCGCGCGCAGCACGGCTGGCTTCGCGGGTGCGTCGGGAGATATCGGCATAGTGCTCATCCCAGTCGTTGTCGTGCCAGAGTGACTCGGCACGCGAACGCAGTGCGCTTAGGCGCTTGCGCGAGTCGTGGGCGGCATCGTGCTTGAGCTCATCGAGCGCGCGCATCAGGCTGTCGATCTCGTGCTGGACTTCTTCGCGGGTGGTGGCTTTGCTGAAACGGGACATGGTGGGACCTCCCCTCGGTAAGTGTGGTTGTTTGACTCCGAAAACAGGCAGAGGTGCGGCCCGATCTGCAGTGCAACGCCGGCCGGATCGTTACGCGGCCGCTCTGGCGCTGCTCTTCCGACGAACCGCTCATCGGAAAGAGGCGAGTCTGCGGGCGATTCCCTATACTGGCGAAACGTCTACCACGTCGCATTCAGCGCATTTCGCCCTTCCATCGCGGGGAAACACCCATCGTGAACTTTCGTCGTACCCTCGCCAGTCTGCTGTTCGCCTGCCTGGCCTCGTTGCCGGCCATCCATGCCCAGGCCGCCAAGCCGGCCGTACAGGAACTCGCCTCCGGCAGCGCCCTGCTGGTCGATCTGAAGACCAATGAAGTGCTCTATTCCAGCAATCCGGACATGGTGGTGCCGATCGCCTCGGTGACCAAACTGATGACCGCCATGGTCGTGCTGGACGCCAAGCTGCCGCTGGATCAGGCGCTGCCGGTGACCATCCGCGATGCCAGGGAGATGCAGGGCGTGTTCTCCCGCGTGCGTATCGGCAGCGAGATCAGCCGCCGCGAGATGCTGCTGCTGACCCTGATGTCTTCCGAGAACCGCGCCGCCGCGAGCCTCGCTCACCACTATCCGGGTGGCTACTCGGCCTTCATCCAGGCGATGAACGCCAAGGCGCGGGCGCTGGGCATGACCCGTACACATTATGTCGAGCCCACCGGGCTGTCCGAACGCAATGTCTCCAGTGCCAATGACCTGGTCAAGCTGATCCGCGCCAGCCGCCAGTACGCGCTGATACAACAGTTCAGCACCACCGACGAGAAGACCGTCGCCTTCCGCAAACCCAACTACACCCTCGGCTTTCGCAACACCAACGCCCTGGTGCGCAAGAACAACTGGGACATCCAGCTGAGCAAGACCGGTTTCACCAATGCCGCCGGGCATTGCCTGGTGATGAGCACCACCATGAAGCAGCGGCCGGTGGCCTTCGTGGTGCTCGATGCGTTTGGCAAGTACACCCACATGGCCGACGCCAACCGGCTGAAGAAGTGGCTGGAAACCGGCACCGTCACCCCGGTACCCGCCGCGGCACTGGCCTACAAGCAGCAGAAGCAGGCGCAGCGCCAGCAGCTGGCCGGGCAACCCGCCGACGCGGCGCAGGCACTGCTCGACGCCCGCTGAGGTCTGCCGTTCGCTGCGTGGCGATGGCGTCGCGCAGCGAACCTGACCGGCAGGCCTGACGATCAGCGAACATTCTTGAGTTTGCGCAACTCTTTTTGCTGAGAGTCGTTCCTATCATGAACGCCATTCGCACCTGCGCCTGATCGGATCGCCGATGACACGCCGCCGCCTTCCCGCCTGGCTCGCCAGCCTGGCCCTGCTGATCCATCTGCTGAGCATGCCGCTGTCGGGCCTGTTGCCGGCAGAGACCAAGCGGCTGCTCGGCTGGAGCGGACATTGCCCGCTGATGCAGGCACAGCTGCAGCAGTCGCACGCACTGCACGGGTCGGCCGAGCATGGCGAGCATGAACCGGCAACCCATGGCGGGATGCCGCCGTGCTGCTGCTGCGCCGGCTCGATGGGCCTGGCAGCGCTGCCCGGCGCCGCACCGCTGCTACCGCAGGAAATTCGTGGCGGCCCGGTCCTCGCTGTCGAAGCAGGCGCCCATCGGCCGTCGCCACGGCAACAGTGGCCGGCCCTCAATCCTCGCGCCTCCCCCCTCGCCTGACGCCGCTGGCGTCACCCTCCGTTGCTTCGCCTGAATTGCCTGCACCGACCACGGTGGTGCTGGCGTTTGCCTGCGGCCATTCGCCGTACGGCCCTGTCTGTTGCACAAGGAACATGCGAGATGCTCGACCATCCTGCGCACCCGTCGCGGCGCCTTGCGCTGCCGCGTCTTGTTATCGCGGCCCTGGCCGCTGCCCATCTGCCGGCAAGCCTTGCCGATAGCGCTGCCTCCGCGCTGTCGCTGGGCAGCAGCACCGTCACCGCCACCCAGTCGGGTGGTGGTCTGCCGACCAGCAGCGTGATCAGCTCGGTCGATCTGCTCGGCGGCGACATTCTCGAACAGCAACCGGTGCTCTACAGCTGGGAGCTGTTTCGTCGCGCGCCGGGAGTGATGCTCACCGAGTTCGGCCAGGGCACCAGCTCCGGCAAGCTGTCCTTTCGTGGCTTCAACGGCGAGGGCGAGGTCAATGCGGTCAAGCTGCTGATCGACGGCATCCCGAGCAACAGCAACGACGGCAACATGCCCTATCTGGACATGCTGTTTCCGCTGGAGATCGACGGCATCGAGGTGGTGCGTGGCACCAACGACCCGCGCTACGGCCTGTACAACATCGCCGGCAACGTCGCCGTGCAGTCGCGCATCGGCGGCGATTACGGCAAGGCGCGGCTGCGCTACGGCAGCTACGACACCCAGGAGCTGCAGCTGGCCAAGGGCATCGAAAGCGGCAACTGGACGCAGAACTACTTCATCGGCCAGCAGAAGAGCGATGGCTACCGCGACCATGCCGGCAGCGAGCGCACCAGCCTGTCCGGCAAATGGTTCTACACGCCGGACGCCGGCAATTGGCGCCTTGGCCTGATCGTCCGGCATTACGAGGCCGAAGTGGACGAGCCGGGTTACCTGTCCCGCGAGGACGCACGGCACTCGCCCCGTCAGTCCTACGCGCTGTCATCTAGCGACATGGGCGAGCGGCGCATGAATCAGCTCAGCCTGCATCTGGACAGCCAGCTGGCCAGCGATCTCAGCTGGGCGACCAAGGTCTGGCTGAACACCCTGGACGACGACCGCTGGGTGCGTTTCTCGCAATCGGCGCCACAGCAGCGGCGCACCAGCGAGGAGAAACACTACGGCGCACGCACCTCGCTGACCTATCGCCCGGACGTGTCCTGGCTGCATGACCTGGCCATTGAAGGCGGGCTCGACACCGAGCAGCAGCGCAACCGCAGCGAGCGCTACACCACCGTCGAGCGCCAGGTCGTAACCCAGACCCGCGACCAGCGCTTCGACTACGACAGCTACGGCGCCTACCTTCAGGCGGTGATCCAGCCGGTCGAGTCGCTGAAGATCATCCCGGCGTTTCGCGTCGACCGCATCGAGGGCGACTTCACCGACGAGCTGAGCGGCAACGATTACGCGATCAACGACTACGGCAGCATCGAGCAGCCGAAGATCAGCCTGATCTACACCCCCATCGAGCAGCTGAGCCTGTATGGCAACTGGGGCCGAACCTTCCAGATCGGCACCGGCGCGGCCGCCTACAAGGTGCCGCCGCGCACCAGCGATCTCTCGCCGTCGATCAACGATGGCTGGGAGACCGGCATCAAGTTCAGCCCCGCGCACTGGATCGATGGGCGCATCGCCTACTGGGAGCAGGTGGCCACGGACGAGGTGCGGCGCCGGCTCAACGACCCCAGCGGTGAATCGGAAAACCTCGGGCAGACGCGCCGCTGGGGCTACGACGCCCAGCTCAACCTCTACCCCGCCAGCGATCTGAATCTGTGGCTGGCGCACTCCTGGCAGTTCTCCGAAATCGAGAAGGCTGATCCGAGCCTGCCGGCCAGTCAGGGCCAGCAGATCGACCACGTGCCGCAGCGGCTGTACTCGGCCGGCAGCAGCTACCAGGCGACCCCGGACCTGCAGCTCAGCGCCTGGCTCAACGGCCAGACCGACTACTACCTCGAACGCGAGAACACCCAGGGCAAATACGGCGGCTACGTGCTGTTCAACCTCGGCGCCAGCTATCAACTGACCGAGCAGCTGGCCGTCGACCTGCAGCTGAAGAATCTCACCGACCGCTACTACGAGTACGTCTGGTACGACGGCGCGGAGACACTGCATGCGCCGGGTGATGGCCGCTCGCTGTATGCCGCCGTGACCCTGGACTTCTGAGCCGCATGAAGCGCCATCTGTACCTCGCGCACCGCTGGCTGGGTATCGGGCTCGGCCTGTTCGTTCTGCTCTGGATCGTCAGCGGCGTGGTGATGCTCTTCGTCGGCTACCCCAAGTTGACGCCAGAGGAGCACCTGTCGCGCTTGCAGCCGCTGAGTGCCGATTGCTGCATCGCACCGGGCGCAGCGCTTGCCGCCAGCGCAGACCCGCGCACGCCGCTCAGTCTGCATCTGACGGGTGCCGGAGGCTCGCCGCGCTATCTGCTGGACTACGGCGACGGTCCGTTGCTGGCGGTCGATGCGCGCAGCGGCAAGCGCATCGAGCACATCGGTGCTGCCGAGGCACTGGCCAGCGCGCGGCAGTTCGCGGACGGCGCCGAGGTGCGCTTGCTCGATCAGGTCGAGGAAGATGCCTGGACGCGCAACTACGCTCTGGCCCGCGAGCGCCCGCTGTATCGGGTGCAGGCGAACGATGCCGAAGGTCGCCTGCTGTACGTTTCCAGCCATACCGGGCTGGTGGTGCGCGACGCCACCGCCCACGAGCGCGCCTGGAACCTGCTGGGCGCCTGGCTGCACTGGCTCTACCCGTTACGTGAAGCCATGCCGAAGGCGATCTGGTCGGTGGCGCTGGTCTACGGTGCGCTGCTGGCCGCGGTGCTGGTGCTGCTGGGCATGGCGATCGGGCTGCTGCGCTGGCGCTTCGCCGGGCGTTACCGCAACGGCTCGCACTCGCCCTACCCGGCTGGCGCTGGCCGCGTGCACCACGTTGGCGGCCTGCTGGTCGGCGTGGCGCTGCTGGTCTGGCTGGTCAGCGGCATGCTGTCGATGGAGCCCTGGGGGCTGTTCGAGAAGCGCTCGACCATCAATGCCGCCGCGCTGCGGCAAGCGCCGCTAAACACCGAGGCGCTGGATACGGATCTGGCCTCCGCGCTGGCCCGATTCCGCGAGGCTGGTATCGAACCGGTGGAGCTGCAGTGGCAGGTGCTCGGCGATCAGCCCTATCTGCTCGGTATCGATGCCGGGGGTGAAACACGCATCCTGCCCGCCACCCATTCCGAGCCGGCACAGGAACGCCTTGAGCGCGCCCTGCTGGAACGCGAGGTCCGCCAGGCCTGGCCCGAACAGCAGCTGCGCTTCGAATGGCTGGAACAGGAAGACTTCCACTACTACGCCCGCAGCGAACCGAGCCTCTACAGCCATCTACCGCGACGGCTGCCGATGCTGCGGGTGCGTTTCGACGATCCGGCCGCGACCTGGCTGCACATCGATCCTTACAGCGGCACCGTTATCGAACAGCTGGACCAGCGCCGGCGTGCCGTGCGCTGGGTGTTCAAGCTGCTGCACAGCTGGGACTGGCTGCCCTTGCTGCAACGGCCGCTGCTGCGTGACGGCCTGCTGCTGGCATTCAGCGCCGGCATGCTGGTGATCGCCGTCAGTGGCGTGCTGCTGGGCTGGCGCCGCCTGCGTGGTCGGCCACGGCGCGTCAGGCCACGGGCCGCACCGGATGCCCGGTCGTCGCGGCTGGCCCAGGCAACTTCGGCGGACGATTCGATGCAACGATGACGGAACACCCGACTCAAACGACTACATTTCCCTTAGCACAGCGGGAACCGACGTCGAATGAGCACCCCAGACGATAGCTATATCCAGTGGCTGGTGGACCAGTCCATGTTGCACGCGGCGCGCGAGCGGTCGCGCCTCTACGCCGGCCAGGCGCGGCTCTGGCAGCGGCCCTACGCCCAGGCGCGGCCGCGCGATGCCAGCGCCATCGGCTCGGTGTGGTTCACTGCCTATCCGGCAGCCATCATCACCCCCGAGGGCAGCTCGGTGCTCGAAGCGCTGGGTGACGATCGCCTGTGGAGCGCGCTCTCCGAGCTGGGCGTGCAGGGCATCCACAACGGCCCGATGAAGCGTTCCGGGGGCCTGCGCGGTCGCGAATTCACGCCGACCATCGATGGCAACTTCGACCGGATCAGCTTCGATATCGACCCGAAGCTGGGCACCGAAGAGCAGATGCTGCAGCTCAGCCGGGTCGCCGCTGCGCACAACGCCATCGTCATCGACGACATCGTCCCGGCGCACACCGGCAAGGGCGCCGACTTCCGCCTCGCGGAAATGGCCTACGGCGACTACCCGGGGCTGTACCACATGGTGGAGATCCGCGAGGAGGACTGGGAGCTGCTGCCCGAGGTACCGCCGGGACGCGATTCGGTCAACCTCGAACCGCCGGTGGTCGACCGCCTGCATGAAAAGCACTACATCGTCGGCCAGTTGCAGCGGGTGATCTTCTTCGAGCCCGGCATCAAGGACACCGACTGGAGCGTCACCGGGGAAGTCACCGGGGTCGACGGCAAGGTCAGGCGCTGGGTTTACCTGCACTACTTCAAGGAAGGCCAGCCGTCGCTGAACTGGCTCGATCCGACGTTCGCCGCCCAGCAGCTGATCATTGGCGATGCCCTGCATGCCATTGATGTGGCCGGTGCCCGCATGCTGCGCCTGGATGCCAACGGCTTTCTCGGTGTCGAGCGAAGGGCCGAGGGCACCGCCTGGTCCGAGGGCCATCCGCTGTCGGTCACCGGCAACCAGCTGCTCGCCGGCGCGATCCGCAAGGCCGGCGGCTTCAGCTTCCAGGAACTGAACCTGACCATCGACGACATCGCCGCCATGTCCCACGGCGGTGCCGACCTGTCCTACGACTTCATCACCCGTCCGGCCTATCACCACGCGCTGGTGACCGGCGACACCGAGTTCCTGCGCATGATGCTGCGCGAGGTGCACGCCTTCGGCATCGACCCGGCCTCGCTGATCCATGCACTGCAGAACCACGACGAACTGACCCTGGAACTGGTGCATTTCTGGACGCTGCACGCCTACGACCACTACCACTACAAGGGCCAGACGCTGCCCGGCGGACACCTGCGCGAGCTGATTCGCGAGGAGCTGTACGAACGGCTGACCGGCGAGCATGCACCCTACAACCTCAAGTTCGTCACCAACGGCGTGGCCTGCACCACAGCCAGCGTGATCGCAGCGGCGCTGAACATCCGTGATCTGGACGCCATCGGCCCGGCCGAAGTGGAGCAGATCCAGCGCCTGCATATCCTGCTGGTGATGTTCAATGCCATGCAGCCCGGCGTGTTCGCCCTATCCGGCTGGGATCTGGTCGGTGCCCTGCCGCTGGCGCCGGAGCAGGTCGAGCACCTGATGGGCGACGGCGATACCCGTTGGATCAACCGCGGCGGCTATGACCTGGCGGACCTGGCACCGGAGGCATCGACGTCCGCCGAAGGCTTGCCGAAAGCCCGCGCCTTGTACGGCAGCCTGGCCGAGCAGCTGCAGCACGGCGGCTCCTTCGCCTGCCAGCTCAAACGCATCCTCAGCGTGCGTCAGGCCTACGACATCGCCGCGAGCAAGCAGATCCTGATTCCCGATGTGCAGGCGCCGGGGCTGCTGATCATGGTTCACGAACTGCCGGCCGGCAAAGGCGTACAGATCACCGCACTGAACTTCAGTGCCGAGACCATCAGCGAAACCGTCTGCCTGCCCGGCGTGGCGCCCGGCCCGGTGGTGGACATCATCCACGAGCGCGTGGAAGGTGACCTCACCGAGAACTGCGAGCTGACCTTCAACCTCGACCCTTACGAAGGCCTGGCCCTGCGGGTGGTGAGCGCGGCATCGCCGGTGATCTGAAGGCCCTCTTCGCGAGCCCCGGGCGCACAGCTATAGTGCGCACCGGCCCGGGGCTCGCCCTCGCCTTCGAGGACTTCGCGTGTCGTTCACCCCGCTTCTTCGCCGCCTTTCCCTGCTGCTCGCATGCGTGGTGTGGGCCGGCATTCCGGCTCTGGCACAGACGGCCTGCCCGCCCGGCCAGCGGCCGATCTGCCTGAGTGGCAGCTGCCTCTGCGTGCCGGGCTCGGCAAGCGACACCCAGGCCGTCTACGACCGTGTGCAGCGCATGGCCGCGCTGGCGCTGCAGAACTGGATTCAGCAATCGCGGGATCGCCTGATGGCCGGCGGCGTCGAGCCGATGCCGCTGCATATCCGCTCGCAGCTCGAACCCTTCTTCGACCTGGCCGTGCTGGAAAGCGCGCACTACCGCGTCGGCGACGAGGTGGCGCTGAATGCCGGCAACACCCTGCTGCGCAATCCGGACGTCAACGCCGTGACCCTGATCGACGTCATCGTCTTCCGCCATGCCGGCGATGCGCAGGACAACGTCGCGCTCTGGGCCCATGAGCTCAAGCACGTCGAACAGTATCTGGATTGGGGCGTCGCCGAGTTCGCACGACGCTACACGCTGGATCATCGCGCCGTGGAACAGCCGGCTTATGCGCTGGAAATCGAGGTGGAAAAGGCGCTGGATGCGCGACCCTGAGCGGTCGCTCGCGTCGCAGCGGATGCGCTGCGCCCGGTTTCAGCGGATCGGATCGGCCGCGGCGCAGTCACATGCCAGACAGATACCGCCAACAGGAGCCGAGCCATGAGTGTGACCGTGACCAAGCTCGAAGGCGACGACATTCCCGAGCACCTGCGCCACCCGGATATCGCCATGGTCTATCGGGTCACCGATGCCAATGGCAACAGCCGCTATCTGACCGACGACGTCGAAGCCGCGCAGCTGGCGGTCAATATCAGTGACCGCCAGCAGCTGGAGCCCGACGCCTGACGCCGGGCCTTGGTCCTCAGCCGGCCAGCACCGAATCCACCAGCGCCTTGGCCTCTGCCTGGATGCGCGCCAGGTGCGCTTCGCCTTCGAAGCTCTCGGCGTAGATCTTGTAGACGTCCTCGGTGCCGGACGGCCGTGCGGCGAACCAGCCGTTCGCCGTTTCCACCTTCAGCCCGCCGATGGCCGCGCCGTTGCCCGGCGCCTCGGGGAGGAT
>Ga0209212_1004340_pt1 | contig 17606 bp, 26 predicted proteins | sample RifGroC2_FD_183996 | JGI IMG/M metagenome (GOLD analysis project Ga0209212, IMG submission 183996) | Groundwater microbial communities from Rifle, Colorado, USA - Groundwater C2 (SPAdes) (version 2) | ecosystem: Environmental > Aquatic > Deep subsurface > Groundwater | place: Rifle, Colorado...
GTCGGCCAGCAGTTGGTCGATCAAATCCGGCGATGGGGCTTTCTTTACTACGGTCATGTTCACTCCTCCTTGAAGTTAGGCAGTTTCCTGCCAAATGACCGTTTACACAAAAATTCTTACACCCTCGCTGCTTTCCTAATGTGCGAATGTCAGCAACGTGTCGGTGGCCGCAGGTCACCAGTACCTGCTCCCAAGTGATCTATGGCTTAGGCACTATTCGTGCCGTCGACATAATGAACTATCTTGATTCCAGGTGCGATCAACCGGAATAACTCCACGACCTTCGCATCGTCATCATAGAAATGGCCTATGCCATGCTTTATGCAGTAATCAACCTTTTGCCACAGATGCTTTTGATACCAGTTCAAGCTTGAAAGCGGGCAGCACTTCTGTGCAATCTCGATCGATGGCAACAAATACAGTTGGTCGAACACGATGCCAAGTGCGCCCAGCTCATTCAAGCTTGCTCGCCTTGTCTCTAAATTGTCTGAGCGGGACGAAACGATATGAACACGCCCACCTTCTTGCTGCCATCGATTCGACAGCGATGCAAAAAATTCCGGCGAGTCAGTAATTACGCCATCGATATCAATACCCAGGTCCAACTTACTCGGTTGATTATTCAATTTGTCCATTATTGGCACGCGTTTAAAAATACCTGGCAAATATACGCAGAAACAGACTAGCAATAACTACGCTTATCACTAGCTGGCTGGTTTTCCTTCCTTGAGGGGCATTCGTGCCCGCCAATTCCTGGCTGGCCTACTCCCCCGAATACTGCTGTTTGACTGTGACATATTATGTCGCACCGGTATCTGACAATGCATTTGTCGTCGCTTGGACGATCTACATTTGAGGAACCGTCATGGCAATTCTGCAAAAACTCGAAACTTCCTATCTGGCAATCCTGCGCTTTGTTGTAATCGTGATTTCTGGCCTGTTGCTGGTCGCCACGCTGATTTTATCGGTGACCGCGTTGGTGAATCTGCGAGATGGACCTGAATCAGGGCAATCCACCCCAAAGGTAACGCCTGATCAGATCGTTAAGGATCTGACCAAAACACAGGCCAAGTCTGGCGCACCGATAACCAGACCGTCCTCCGCACAAGCCACGCAAGCACCGGTTGATCCGAACCATGCCGAATATGAGCGCGCTGCCAATATCATCGTGTCATTCGTGAGCAGATATGGCAGAGGTGAGGAAGTGCCAAAGGATGCCGTTATAAGAGTGGTAAAAAATCGTGTTGAAACGCAGCCTACGCCAGAGCTGATAAAGGCCTGTGCATCCGGCTTGCCTGGCATTCTTGAGAAAGTGCTGCTGGATAAAGAAGTGGTCGAATTGGTGAGCCGTCCGGTTTGGTCGGAATCGAATGACGATCTCCAGCAGCACGATATGACAGTGGGCAGGTCGCCTGTTTGGGTAGCAAACATGGTGCTGGATCAATACTTCGCGATGTTCAAACAGCAGGTCGATCAGGCGATGGTGGATGAAGAAATTGAACGGTCTGGACAGGCTATCCGTAAAGAACAGGCCATGCAGAATTTGTATATGGCCGCTGCCGCCTTTGGCGCATTCCTCTTGCTGGCACTGCTGGCCATCATTGTCCGGGTTGAGCGCAATTTGCGGCCGCTTGCGCACTTGGCGGACAAGGCTCAGGAATCAAAATAATGGACCGCCGGTCATTCCTCAAAGCACTCGGCACGGCGCTTGCTGGCTGCTCGGTGGCTTCCGTTGCCGAAGCTGCCATTCCTTTGATGTGGGATGTTTCCAGGCACGATGCGGAGGCACGTATACCCTCCATGAAAATGATTGGTATGGGCGAGAGTGGCTTGGCGCTGATGCAATCCATGCTGGTAGGGGTTGAGGCGCTGCCAAGCCATGTGCAGGCAGATTATCTGGGTATCCGGTTTGATGGACGAGTTACGCGAGGAATCCAGCCCCCGGATTTGGAGTGGACGGTACCGCCCAATTATCACCGCTGGCACGAGGTTACCGATGACCTGCAGAACGTGGCGGCCATGAGGCAAAGAATCCCAAGCATGGAGCGTGAATTGTCCGAATATGTGAGAGGGGCGGATATTGTGTTCCTGCTGGTCAGCATCGATAACGCCATGAGCTTTGCGGCTTGCGATGCTGCCGCCAGGATTGCGCGGGAATCCGGTGCATTGACAGTTGCGCTGATTGGCGTGCCTTACGGGGAACACTGCGAAGATTTTTTGGACGACTCATTGCGAGTTGCCAGCCACGATGCGGTGAATAGAATTCTGCGCGAGGCTGATTGTGTGGTTGCCATGGATGGCTATTGGGGAGGCTCAACCATTGAGTCGGTAATCTGGCATTGGGGGCAATTTTCCATGCCGCACAGCCTGGTATTAGCTGCATGGGTAGAGTCAACAACTAGAGGCAACCTCGACAGGTTAAAAAAGGTGCTTTTGAAATCGGGTAAGGCGATTCATGGATTTGGCTTGGGACGCAATGTGGAGGAAGCTGTCAAAGAGGCATTCGGGGAACCACATCGATGGTTTGACAGCTATGGCAAAACTGTCACGGCAGCATCTGGAATTGTCCTTGTTTCCGGGCATCCGGAATCCGTGAATAACATGTTTAATGAAGTGCAGGCCGAATTGGCGCGGATTGAACCCTTGGAAATACCTCATTGGGGCGGTAAGCCAGAAATGCTGATATTGGCCGTTCCGGATGATCGGCTGAAGGCTGATGGATATTTTACTGTAGACATCATTTCCACCGGTATTGAGTTTGTGGGCGAATCCTGAAGGGGAATAGGGAGTATGGAGCGAGTGCGGCAACGATCAGTAAAACATGCCGATTGCGGCGTGGCGTGCATAGCTATGTTGGCTGGGTGTTCTTATGATGGAGCGCTTGAGGCATTGGAATTTGCCGATGATGCCGAAGAGTTTTATACATGGCACGTTGATCTATTCAACGCCCTTGGGAAATTGGGCTGCGCGGTCAAGAAAAGAAAATTTATTTCATGGCGAGAGATCGAGGGATGCGCCATCGTTGCAGTCAATCACACCAAAAATGGGCGCTACTGGCACTGGGTGGTATTTGATGGTGAGGCTATCCTTGATCCAAAGCCAAGCAGGCCAGAACGAAAGGCAGATTTACGGGGATTGCACGGCAAGGGGATGTATTTTGCCAGGGTGGCTCCATGAGTCGAAATGTTTCAGTCCTACAGCCTTGCCTCATGCATCAGTTTGGCTAGGGTAATGTCCATTGCCTGCGCCAATTTGGACAGCGTCAGAATGGCAACATTGTTGTCGCCACGCTCCACCCGTCCGACATAGCTCCGATCAACTTCAGCCAGGAGCGCCAGTTTTTCTTGGGAAATATTCTTCGAAAGACGCACACGCCTGATCGCTGTTCCAAGCGCAACCAGTACGGGGTCTTGTCGATTTCTTGATAGGTTTGGCATGCGCCCATGATTCATTTATGATGCGCATAAAGCCACGGTACATGTACCCCTATTAATTTGCTGGAATGGTGCGATGGATATTCACATTTTCTGGGAAGGGCCGATTACTCTTAAGGAGCTTGCAGAAAAAGACGACAAAAATCGCGACTACGGCGTATATCAAATATATGGCCACCATCCTTTGTATGGCAGTGATGTGCTTTTGTATATTGGTTGCGTTAAGAATCGGACTTTTGCTCAGCGCATACCTGAAGAAAAGTGGGATGACCGCCCCGATCCTAACAACACACAAATATATATTGGTAGATTTGCGGGTAGAAATAGAATTACCCAGGAAGTGTGGGATAAACAAATTGAGCATGCTGAAAAATTGCTGATTTATGCACACAAACCAGCATTCAATACTCAAAACACCAAATCTCTTTCAGAATCGGATTTGCTTGAGTGCCGAATATACAACTGGGAATCTCATCGAGATTTATTTCCTGAAGTTTCGGGTAGAAGGTTTGTGACTTCAAAATTTGAGCATATTAGTACCGATCATATCTATGACGTTTCTGATGCCTCGCGAGTTATAGATTAGGTTGTGAGCAACACACTCCAATGTTTACAAATGGCGCTTCATACTGCTCATATAAGTCTAAATCAATCGCTCAACTGGAATTGCCAGCAAGCCTTTGAACGATACGTTGTGCTAATTTAGCAATGGCAAAGTTTATGTTTGCATACTATGGTGAGCTAGAAGTTCAAGGCGGGGATTTTGATTTATTCGCTGACCAGCTTGTCATCAGAGATGGGGAAATAGCATTTATGCTTTCTGGCGTTGATGGAGATGGTGACTTTAGAGCAGAGGGAGTTGCCAAGCTAACAAATCAAGGTAATCACGTTGCCTCTCAGGTGACGCTTATCTATCAACAATATTCTAAAACTGAGCTTGTGACGATTCGATTTGATGTTGTTAAGCAGACTAAGAAAAAGTTGCGCTGCCATATTGAAGGAACATGGTTGCAATATATGAAACCATGGTTATTTTTAGGGAATCTGAGTGAATATAAGCCAAAACAACGTCAGGTGGTAAAACCTTTTTGACGTTTTAAACTGGTATTTGTTGGGAAGATCTCCTCAAACTTTGTCAAATTGCCAAACTTATAACGTATTGAATATATTGGCAAAAGCCTTGTTTTTCTTCAAAAATGCTGTATAATCAACTACGTGCAGTAATTTGGCGTGCTGTTTTGCTCAAAATAGTTTGAAATAGTACCTGCCGCTGTACGCTGTTTCACTTCCCGGCTTTACCCCTACTAACTCAACCAAAGCGAATGAATTCTTCCAGAGCCTGTTGGCTCCTGGCTGATTTCGCTCGCCTATTGAAAGGTCAAAACATGAACGCAGTGAATGAGCATGAACCATCAAGAGCCAAGATCATTTGCTTCCCCCTCGGCCATCTCGTTGCTACGCCTGGCGCACTGGATATGCTGGATCGCATGGCAATGAACGCATCGGAATTATTGCAGCGCCATCAGCGTGGCGATTGGGGAGATGTGCCACCGGAAGATGCAGTCGAAAACGAACTGGCGATTGTGAATGGCAACCGGATTTTGTCGAGCTATTCGGTTGGAGCTGATCGAATCTGGATCATCACCGAGGCGGATCGGAGTTCCACCACATTACTGTTGCCCGAGGAGTATTGATTATGAGCAGCAATATCGACAAGTTTCTTGGTCTTCTCAATATGGCCAGCGCAGTCACAGTTGATGACGGTGCGATGTTGACCGGCATAGTGGCAGAGAAGATAGGGCTACGGGGGGCAGATCATGATCAGCGGCTTTCACTTTTCTGTAAATGCTTCTGCCCGCTTTACCTCCAGCCTCAAAAAAAACAATCGAATAACTTCAATACTGCATCAAGCAGCGTGACTGGCATTGTCCATTGCTCACTCAACTTACATAATTTTGGAGAACAAACATGAACATCACTATCAACACAGACATTTTCGCCGCCGCATCACTTTTTCGTGGCATTGACGACATTCGCTATTACTTGAACGGCCTGCTTCTTGAAACCGGCGCCAATGGTGCTCGACTTGTCGGCTGCGACGGACATCAACTAGCTGTTGCCAAGATTGAGGGAGAGTACCCAGAGTCTTCCATCATTCTGCCGGGTAGTCTGGTAGCCACAGTGAAGTCGAAAACGAAGGGGCCACAGATCGTGGTGCTGGAGTTCAAAGAAGGCCACCAGTATTTTAGAAAGCAAGGGAAAGCCGATGAGATATTCGTTCCTCGCGACATCACGCTAACCCTTGGTGAAATGACAACATCGGCAAAAGAGTTGGACGGCAAATTCCCGGATTACCGCCGCGTCGTTCCCAGCGAGGTAGATGGCACTGTCGCACAATTTGATCCGAGTTTGGTCAATCGCATCGACAAAGCTTGCTCCGTTCTTGGCTGCAAATTTTTTGTTGGTATTGCCCATAACGGTAAAAGTTCCGGGTTGTCGGTCATCGACGAGGGCTTTCTGGTGGTCACAATGCCGTTTAACGCTAACCCACCAATAACCTCACCAGCATGGGTGCAGGAGTCATTGGTTGAATCAGAAACTGTTCGTTTTGCTGCGTAGGCTGGGAGAGCATGATGAACAACGACACCAATAACGAGCAGGAATCATTTTCAAGACTCTCGGATATCGAGTTGCTGCAAAAGCTCATCGGTGTCCGGCAGACACAAAAACTCTATCGGGGATCACTGGGTTCGCTGTTCGCTTCAGGCCACTACCAGGACAAGCTGCCAGAGAAATGCGTTGTGGCGCGTGAGTTGGTCAGGCGATGGTTGGACGAAGAGCTTAAGCGGGAGTGCGTGTTGAATGCTCCTGATGTTGTGAGAGATTGTTTGCGAATTCACTTCGCCGGTCGGGAACATGAGTCATTTGTTGCGATGTTTCTTGATTCTCAGCATCGGCTGATCGCGACTAATGAGTTATTCAGAGGCACGCTGACGCAAACATCGGTGTATCCCCGTGAGGTGGTCAAGGCAGCACTCAGGGAGAACGCGGCAGCGGTTATCTTCTCTCATAACCATCCATCCGGTGTTGCCGAACCAAGCCAGTCAGACCAGCAACTCACCACCGCACTCAAGGGCGCACTTGCCTTGGTTGACGTGCGTGTCCTTGATCACTTCATCGTTGCGGGTACATCAATCCTCAGCTTCGCCGAGCGCGGGCTTTTGTAAGTCAGACACTCGCAGCACCTCTGCCGTTCATCAGGCAGTCAATAACAAAATCAGTAAAACAGAAAGGAGGCCAATCCATCGGCAGGTAAACACTTGTGCGCAATAAATGACTTTAAAAATTCAGAATTGGAGAACGAAATGGACAGCAATCAACTGAAACACGAGATGGCTCAATTTACTGGAACAGAACATTACTACCGTCATGCGCTGAGTCGAATGACTTACACCGACGGTGTTCAATTCTTCGCAGAAAACGCTGGCGGCGGGGCGTATTGGTTCCTGGATATTGTTGGCACTGAGTTAATGCAGATACAGAAGGTAGAGCCGTTTATCAGTATCAAGCTGAATGCCCAGGATGGGAAGGCTGACATCAGCGCAACAGACGGTAACGATAACAAACTATGGAGCCGAGCGATTGAGTACACCGACTGCCCTGATGGTGAGTGGGCGTTCTATTTGATTGACGGAATCATGCTTTTAACGAGGGAGTATTGAAATGAAAGCATACACAGCGAAATCAGGTGCTCAGCAATTTAAACCCTCATTCACGGAACTCCAAAACGTCATCACTCAAGGCAGTAATGTTGGTTTTTGTCTGGCCTGTGGATGCGATGTTGACGGGATTGACCCGGATGCTCGGAAGTGTCACTGCGACGCGTGTGATGCGGACAAGGTTTACGGCGCAGAAGAGTTGTTGCTTATGGGCTTGTACCACTAATCACTTGCGCGCAAAAAACGACAAGCTCGTTTGGTGGCGTTATGGGAGCGAAATAAACGAAAACGCCACACCACTCAGGCCCGCGAAGTTGGATAAACCAAGCGGGCTCATTTTTAGCAATACAAACAATAGAGTAGCTGTTGCCTGGCTAGTGGTAAGGCACATTAGCGCTAGTTGGCAGTACAGCCTCATTGAGGGAGAAGGAAATCATGAATGAAGATCAGGGAATTCCCTATACCAATGCCGTGGTGAAGTTGATTGGGGAAGACGGCAACGCGTTTACGATCCTCGGGCTGGTGCGTCGCGGCATTCGGAACAGCAACCATCCAGAGCTGGAAAAGGCGTTCATGGGCGAAGCAACCCAAGGTGATTACGGCCACTTGCTGCAAACATGTATGCGCTATGTCAGCGTGGAATGAAGGGGGCGATCATGCGCAACAAATTGTCACCGCAAGTTGAGCAGTATTTGCTGGCATCGTTATCCGAAAATACCCGCCGTGCATACAAGAATGACCTGGCGCATTTTATCCGGTGGGGAGGACGTATCCCTGCGACACCGGAATGTGTTGCATCGTATTTGGCTGGTCATGCCAACAAGTTGTCATTCGCAACACTGAGCAGGCGAGTTGTCGCCATTGGGCGGGCGCATACGATCAAGCATCGTCCGTCCCCCGCGCATTCCGAATTGGTGAAAGCGACATTGCAGGGAATTCGCCGCACCAAAGGAAGTGCGCAACGCCATGTCGCTCCGGCACTGCTGCACGATGTTCAGGCGATGGTGAGGGATTTGCATGGCATGAAGGGGGTGCGGGACAAGGCTCTGCTGCTTGTTGGTTTCGCTGGCGCATTCCGCCGCTCAGAGTTGGTGGTTATTCAGGTGGAAGATATTTCCTTTGTCGATGAAGGGATGGTTATTCATTTGCGGCGCGGAAAAACCGATCAGGTTGGGCGGGGGCGCGACATTGCCATCCCTTTTGTCAGAGGGAAATGTTGTCCGGTTAAAGCCATCAAGGATTGGTTGATCCGCTCGGGAATAAACAGCGGCAAGTTGTTCAGGCGGATCAGCCGCTATGGGCAAGTGGTGGGAGAGGGGCTGTCGGCCCAGTCGGTTGCACTGATCGTGAAACAGCGCGCAAAAGAGATCGGGCTGGATGCTCAACAGTATTCTGGGCACAGCTTGCGCGCCGGGTTGGTTACGAGTGCTGCGAAATCAGGGGTGAGTTCCTGGAAAATTTGCCAGCAGACTGGTCATCGGTCGGAAGCGGTGATGCAGAGATATATCCGGGACAGCCAATTGTTTGCCAATAATCCGCTTGGATTGATTTGGTGAACTACCATGAAGAAGATTCGACGTGTATGGCAACGTTATAAGTCTGATTGTGGGGTGGCTTGTGTTGCGATGATTGCGGGGGTGTCCTATGAGCAGGCTTTTGAGGCGTTTTGTTTTTCTGAGGAGGCGAAAAAGTTTTATACCAGCCGTGGCCAACTGATTGAAGCCTTGGAGGAGTTGGGCTTTACGATGCATTGGAAAATGTTTCGTTCCTGGGAGGAGGTGCCGGGCTGTGCCATCGTGCCGGTCAATCACAGATGCAACCGGAAGAATTTTCACTGGGTGGTTTATGACGGCAAGGCTGTTTTTGATCCTAATCCAAACCGCCCTGGACGGCAGAAAAGCTTTAGAAGGTATCGGGCAAGTGGGTGGTATTTACTGTTGGAAATCGATCATGACCGGTAGCAACAAAAACAACTATACATTCAGCCCATATCCATTTTTATATGCGACATGTTCTGCCGCAATGACACGTAGTATGGTTCTACTTGCCAGGAGGTAAAGGCTATGAAATACAACTGTAAGTTAGATCACTATCAAAATTTGCGCGCATGGAAGAGGCATTCGATGAATGTTCCCAGAACAAGCTATGAATCGCTGAATGAAAGCGAAAAGGCTTGGCTTCAGGGACTGAACGAATTACTGCACCAGCTTGAAAAAAAGTTTTATCCGATCATGGCTGCCAAGAGCCGAGAATTGAAAGCCCGGGTGGATGACCAATCCGACTGGATGAGAGACTTCAATCTGGACAGGGTAATTACTTTTTACTTGCGGGAAGACGATCCTGAGTACGAGGAAGATGATGACAATATCCTCATAGAAATTCATGACATTTTTATTGAGAATGATGATCTTGAGATGGATTTTTCTGAATCATTTACCGGTGAGAAACACTGCTATCTGTATCACCAGCTATACGATCATTTTTACTTGGACTGGCGTGATTTGCTCCGCATTGGCAGTTTGTATGTTGACATCAAGATCGATGAGCAATCCGGCATGTTGCCAGTGGACGTGTTTTCAGAGTGATGAAGATGAACGAAGAGCTGACGCAAAAGTTGTTTAATGATTTTCCCAGTCTGTATCGTGATAGGAGCAAAACTGCATTGCAGCACGGCATCGAGTGTGGAGATGGTTGGTTTGATCTGATCTACAAACTTTCCAAAGACATTGAGGCGGTGGCACGGAATAGTGGATTGCAGCCAGATTCGCCAAACTGGCCATTATGCAGGCAGGTAAAAGAGAAGTTTGGGTCGCTTCACTTTGTCGTTTTTGCAATAGATGGGTTTGCCGAAATGAGCGAGAAAATCAGTGAATTGAGAACTATGGCATTAAATCAGTCATTACATGTCTGTGAGTAGTGTGGTCAGCCCGGTAAATACCCCAGGCCTCTCTGCTAGCCCAGTTGGTTGTGCATAGCGGAAAACTTTAAACCATAGAGTGTCCGCGACATATTCTGTCGCACAAGCATTCCATAATGCGTTCACTGTTGAACATTGATTAACGCACAGGAGTGCACGATGAATACCCTTCCAGGTTTTTTGCAGCCCAATCCGAAGCATCGCTCAACCGCAATTCTGAAGGAGGCGATGGAGTCCTATCGCCCACTGTTGGCAACATGGCTGATCGAACTGACGCTTTCTCTGGGCTGGTACAAGAAAAGCAATGCCCGCCGACGTACCTCCATCATGATGGATGAGGGGTTCTCGGCAGTAACAGGTATTTGTGTAGAAATGCTCCACGATGATGGGAAGGTCGCCACATTCACCATCAACGGGAAAACCATTAAACACACCGATACTGCTTGTGCGCGGATACTGAAATCGCAACTTGGCAAGTTTCAGAAACAGCCTTTACGTGACGATCTGTCGCTGCTGCCCAACATCGAAACCATCGGAAGGGTGCTTGGCCTGGGCGATGCGGAAAAGGCCATTCTGTTTTTTGTGGCTGCACTGGAAATATTCGCATCGTTCAAGAATGCCATTTCTTCCATGAACCACAAGACTTCGCTCAAAACGTTGGGCAACATCATCGCCTATCTATCCGGACAACCCGAAACCGAGATAATCGCGGGGCTGCGCGAAGATTCAACGCTGGTTGCTTCCGGAATTATTCAGGTCGATCACGACGCTACCGACTTGGAGAACAAGCTTACGTTGTTGGGCGGCTTGGGTAGCCTGCTTGTTCAGACGCATTGGAGCGAAGAAGCATTGGTGGGCAGATTCCTGAAGAAAGCTGGAGCGCCAAACCTGGATTTACAATGCTTTCCGCATCTTGCGCGGGATACCCATGCGCTCAAATCCTATTTGGGTAATGCGCTGAAAGCGCGTGAGCCAGGAGCCAATATCCTGATTTATGGCATACCCGGAACCGGTAAAACCGAGTTTGTAAAGGCGCTGGCCGATGAATTGGGCACAAACCTCTATGAAATTTCTTTTTCCGATGATGAAGGTGAACCCATTACCGGGGGCGCCAGATTGCGCGCCTACAACTTGTGCCAACGATTGTTGGCGCACAAGGAAAACGCGCTGCTTATGTTCGACGAGATCGAAGACGTGTTTCCGAGCCAGGGAGGTTTGTTAGCATTGTTCGGTTTGCAGAAAAAAGGGAGTAAAGAGGAATCTGGAAAGGCGTGGATCAACCGCACGTTGGAGCGTAATGCTACCCCTGCAGTCTGGATCACCAACGATGCCAATATCGACCCCGCCTATCTGCGCAGGTTCGATTATTCAATCCGGTTTCCCGTGCCGCCACAGCAGGTGCGCATGGCGATTGCGCGGCATCATTTGGAACAATTCAATCCGCCGGAAGCGTGGCTGGCACAGATTGCCGCCAACGAGCAGATGACGCCGGCCCAATATGAACGCGCCGCCAAGGTGGCGCGTGTCAGCAGCGGCGAAGATGCCGAACGTGCGCGTGCACTGGTCGAGCAGACGCTGGATCGCAGCGCAATCTTGTTGGGGCAAAAACGCACCCCTGCACGCAACACCCTGCACACCGCCTACGACCTAAGGTTCGTCAACGCCAACATGTCGATGCCAGCCATTCTCGAGGGCTTGAAGAAAAAGCGGCAAGGGACGTTCTGTTTCTATGGCCCGGCAGGAACGGGTAAAAGCGAACTGGCACGGCATATTGCCGATGAGCTAGGTATGCCATGCATCGTGCGTCGTGCATCTGACATTCTCAGCATGTGGGTGGGCGGTTCTGAAAAGAACATCGCCGAGATGTTTGCCGAAGCGCGCCAGCAGGAAGCAGTCCTGGTGCTGGATGAAGCCGACAGTTTCCTAGCCGACCGCAGGGATGCGCAACATAGCTGGGAGGTGACGCAGGTCAATGAGTTGCTCACCCAGATGGAAGCCTTCAATGGTACTTTCGTTTGCACCACCAACCTGATGGAAAAGCTCGATCAAGCCAGCTTGCGTCGTTTCGCATTCAAGGTGAAATTCGATTACCTCACTACCGATCAATGTTGGGAAATGTTTGTGCAGGAACATACCCGTCTGGGTGGAGTTGATGGCGGTGCTGCTGATTGGGAAGTACAGGTGCGCGGCCTGACCAAGCTGACGCCGGGCGACTTCTCAGTGGCAGCGCGGCAGTTTGCCGTGCTGGATGTTCCCGTTACGGCGGGCGAGCTGTACCGGCAGTTGCTGGAGGAATGCACAATTAAAGGCGGTGGCACAGGAAAAATTGGATTCGTCATCTGAGCGAGGAGTGAAAAAATGGAAAAGAGAACTCCCAAAGCTGCAATCAAAGATATCCCAACAGCGGACTTGCTCCCCATTTCCACCGTCACATTACAATTGATGGAGGATGTTCAGCACATCTACGGAGGACGGAAGGGGTGATTTGCCGCAAGGATAAACGCGTGATTGATGAAATACCCGGTGCCTACAAAGACATCGGCCAAGTGATGGAAAATCAATCCGACTTGGTGGAGGTGTTGCATACCTTGAAGCAGGTCGTGTGCGTGAAAGGTTAGGAGCCACTAAAATTGAATAACATTACTGGGAGACGAAGCTATGCCAATGCTGATTGAACACATAGATGCTATCGCGCGTAAAAAAGGGCGCGACGTTTTATTTCTGGATTTTCCACAGAGAAAAAATAAAAACATATTTGATTTATACAGTATGGATTGGGACAGCTTACCGATACGCCAACAAATTATTGCCTGGTTAGATCAAAATCAAATTGGCTGGAGCCATTGTGGACATTTTGCTGATGAGAATATGATGGGAGGAGGATATCAGGGGAGGATATATGTTGACGTGCCTTTTGATACAAAGGACCCTATCTATCAAAAGTTGTCCGATTACCTTGAGACACCAAGCGGGAAAATGAAGTTCAAAGGAGTCAAGTTCTGCTACCTCCCACTAGAGATGGCTATGAAAAATGCCCATCATGACGAACCTGGGTTCTGGGAGCGCTGGGCGGAAAATTTTTGAAGAGAACTCGAAGCTGCCTTAAAAGCCAGACACCCGATGTGCGTCACATTCTGACGCACATGACGTTTACACTCATAACCGTTGCAATTGGCAACTTTTCCAATAGGAGCGGTTATGAAAATCACACTGTCTGTCGATTCTAAAGAATCCATCGAAATCGGTCATTCTGACTTGGCATCTATCGTCAGGGTTTTGGATGATGAACCACGCTATTCAGGCTTCTTCTCTGCGTTGGTATCCCATCCGGCAAGCCAAGTACGTTGTGCGGTTGCTTTCAAATCTTGCTTGCCGATTGAGTTACTGAAGAAGCTGGCACACGACGAAAGCATTGAAGTAGTACGTGAGGTCGCAAGCAACGAAACGGCACTGAACTTATTTGATAAGTCACAGATTCAGGCAATGATTGATCGTGATGTGAGCGTGGCATCCGACCTGGCCGATAACTTGTTCATGGTTTGCGAGGAAAAGCTGGATGGGCTCATTCATTCCTTGCTGAAACACCCCGACCCTCGGGTAGCAGAAACGGCTGCGGATTTCGATGCCAATAGGTGAAAGGTTTGAGAATTCATCAAAAGTGCGGCATATTCTGTCGCACTGATTTGATATGCTGCATCCGTTGGTTTTAACAGGAGAGCGTTATGGCTGGTTATGGACTTTCAAAATCCCGCATTACGGCATGGCGGCAGTGCCCAAAACGCCTGTGGCTGCAAATCCACCACCGCGAATTGCTGGAGATATCGGATCAGGCAGAGCGCGCTTTCCAGATTGGCTATGAGGTTGGTGAGGTGGCGCAACGCCTTTGTCCGGACGGAATTTTGATTGGGGATGATGACAATCTGACTGCCGCAATCGAGGCAACTAGGGCAGCGATTGCAGCGCATCCAGACAGGCCGATATTCGAGGCAACTTTTCAGCACGATGGGTTGCTGGTGCGCGTCGATGTGTTGCTGCCTACGCCCGATGGCTACCGCCTGACGGAGGTGAAATCCAGCACTGAGGTGAAGCCATATCATGTTGATGATTGCGCGGTACAGGCTTGGGTGTTGCTGAAAAACGGGATTCCGCTGGCATCAGTCGAGTTGGCGCATGTAGATACGTCTTTCGTGTACCAGGGGGATGGCAACTATCATGGGCTGCTCAAATCTGTTCGGCTGGATGAGGAAATTAGCCAGCTATTAGGGGTAGTGCCAGGTTGGGTTGAGCAAGCCAGAAAGGATTTATCAGGCGATGAGCCTGCAATAGCGATGGGCACGCAATGCGATGATCCATACGAGTGTCCGTTCAAGGCATATTGCACGCGAAACATGCCATTGCCGGAGGCGCCAAAATATCCGCTGGATATTCTTCATCGTATGGGTGCAAAGACGAAGGAGGAATTGCACAGCAGAGGCTATCAGGATGCGCGCAATGTTCCGCTGCGCTACTTAAATGAAACGCAACGCTGGATTCAGCGCGTAAGCAAATCGGGAAAGCCCTCATTGGATGTAGGAACAGCGCAAAAAGTGATGTCCGCATTGCCCTATCCGCGCTACTACCTTGACTTTGAAACGATCACTCTGGCCGTGCCGCGTTGGGCTGAAACACGGCCTTATGTGACTCAGGTGCCATTTCAATGGTCGTGTCACATCGAATATGCACCGGGACGATTGCGCCATGAAATGTTTCTGGGCGTGACCGGCAACGATCCGCGCCGTCCGTTTGCAGAGTCCCTGATTCAAGTTCTGAATGGTAAGGGGCCGGTGATTGTCTATAACCAGAGCTTCGAGAAATCACGCATCACTGAGTTGGCAAATCTCTTCCCTGATCTGGCCCACGCATTAAGCAGGATCAATGAGCGTGTGGTAGACCTGTTACCGATTACCAGGCGTAATTACTATCACCCGGACATGATGGGGTCGTGGTCGATCAAGGCGGTGTTGCCCACGATTGCACCGGATTTGGGGTATGCCAATCTAGTGGTGGGTAATGGCGGCGATGCGCAGGCAGCCTATCGTGAAATTATTCATCCGGAAACATCGGGAGAACACGCGCAAATACTGACCGAGGGACTGCGCGAATATTGCACGCTGGATACGCTGGCGATGGCTCGTCTGGCCTGGTTCCTTGAAGGCAGTATCCATTTTTGTGAATATGATACCGGCACGAGCTATATGATCTACGGCAGGGAAATCAGGGTTCCTGATGAGTTGATTGTCAGACGTAATGTGCGGGCGATGGTGGTGGTCTCCGGTGACACCATAAGCGAAGAGGATGTGCGCAAGGTTGAACGGGTGGCTCAAAGCATTACTCAACAAAGCAGAACTGAAATCGAGTTGGCACACAGAAGGCTGTTTTTTTTTAATTGGATGATGGCGAGCAAACTACCCGCCCAGTCGGGTGCCGCTCAAAAAATCTGGAATGCGTATGGGAATTAACCATGATGAAACGTGCCGATTTAACTAAACCAGAAGGAGTTCGCAATGCCAGCTAATACCAAGCAATCCGCGATGTTGCGACTATGGGAGATGCTGAGACTGCTTCCTTCGCGCGGGACAGGAAAAACAGCCCTTGAGTTAACCAAGGCGCTGAACGATGCTGGTTTCAATATTACCAAGCGTCAGGTGGAACGCGATCTGAATGAGTTGCGTGAGGCGTTTCCGTTGGATTGCAACGACCACAGCCACCCTTATGGCTGGAAGTGGGTGAATGGGGCTTCAGTGGATTTACCCGGTTTGACCGTGGCCGAGGCGATTTCGCTTCGGATGGTCGAGGATACCTTGAAGCCGCTACTGCCCGCCTCGATCCTCCAGTCACTGGAGCCGCGCTTTCGCCAGGCCGAAAACAAACTCACCTTGTTGTGCAAGGAAAATCGTAAGGCACAATGGATCAACAAGGTAAGGTCGGTTTCTCCGGCATTCCCGCTCATTCCTCCGAAAATCGATTCCACAGTGCTTGAAGCTGTGCAGGATGCGCTGCTGGCGGATGAGCAGATCGAGGTTGAGTATCGGGGGATGGGTTCTGAGAAAGCCAAACAAAGGCGGTTGCACCCGCTGGGAATGGTAAATCGTGGCCCGGTCACTTATTTGGTAGCTACAGATTCCGCGTGCGATGAGGTGCGCCTTTTTGCAATGCATCGCATGACAAGTGCAGCGCGCACCAGTGAGCCGATAAGGCGACCGGCTGGCTTCGATCTGGATGCGTACATTCAGGCGGGTGGATTGCATTTTGGCAATGGCAAGACGGTACGCCTCACGGCATGGGTATCAGAAGGGTTGGCGCGCATTCTGGAAGAAACACCGATGTCGGAAGATCAGTCACTTAAACATGATGGCGACGATATAAAGCTGACGGCAACGGTGATCGACTCGTGGCAACTGACTTGGTGGCTTATGTCATGGGGGGATGGCATTGAGGTGGTCTCTCCGGTCGCACTACGCAGAAAAATAGCTGGCCTGCTGAGCGATGCAGCCGCCCAATATGAAAATGAGAACGAATGAGCAGGGCGGATTTCCAACGATGCGCCGAGCTGATTTCCTCATCCACCGGGTTGCTGGTGGCAGCCGGTGCCGGGATGGGGGTGGATTCAGGCCTACCTGATTTCAGAGGCAAAGAAGGGTTATGGAATCATTACCCTGCGCTTGGAAAACGGGGAATGAGTTTTGCGGATATTGCCAACCCAGCTACGTTCTACGAAAACCCAAAGCTGGCATGGGGGTTTTATGGGCATCGCCTGAATCTGTACCGCAAAACAATTCCTCACCAAGGGTTTGAGGTATTGCGCGAGATTGGTAGCAAGATGCGGGATGGAATGTTTGTGTTTACCAGCAATGTGGACGGGCAATTCCAGAAGGCGGGGTTTGATCCTTACAAGATTTGCGAAATCCACGGTTCCATTCATTTTATGCAATGCATGGGGAACTGTATCGACGATATATGGCGGGCAGATGATTTTCAGCCAAAAATTGACGATGAGGACTGCCTGCTTCTCTCTCCCATGCCTCGCTGCGCTGGATGTGGCGGGATCGCGCGCCCAAACATACTGATGTTCAACGACTGGAATTGGAACGATCAGCGCATGGTCCGGCAGCAGCAAGGGCTGGATGACTGGCTGGAAAAGGTCGAGCGGCTGTTGGTGATAGAGCTGGGTGCTGGGTCGGCTATTCCAAGCGCACGCATGATGGGTGCACGGATGAAAGCACCGACGATACGCATTAATCTAAGGGAGCCAGAAGTCAGCCAGACAGGCAGTATCGGGTTGGCAACGACTGCGTTGGAAGGGATGCTGGGGATTCGGCAGGTATTGCAGGAATTATGATCGTTGATTCCGCTGAGGCGGTTGAATGAAACTATATTTGGATGACGAGCGTGTCGCGCCTGAGGGATGGGTGCAGGTACGCTGGCCTGATGAGGCCATTAATCTGTTGCTGACAGGCACAGTTACCCACCTTTCTCTTGATCACGACTTGGGAGATG
>Ga0209212_1004341_pt1 | contig 17604 bp, 21 predicted proteins | sample RifGroC2_FD_183996 | JGI IMG/M metagenome (GOLD analysis project Ga0209212, IMG submission 183996) | Groundwater microbial communities from Rifle, Colorado, USA - Groundwater C2 (SPAdes) (version 2) | ecosystem: Environmental > Aquatic > Deep subsurface > Groundwater | place: Rifle, Colorado...
ATTACAAAGTTAGATCATCAGGGCAGGCAGTGGCAGGGTTGGTACTGTCTGTTTGTTTGCGCTGGTGGACGCTGCACCCTGAGGCAAACCTTTGGCCACAATCGCAAGACAAGTCAGAACTCGCGAACAACGTTTTGCCTCTCTTTGCGTTCTTTGCGTCTTTGCGGTTCAACTGGTTGATTTTTTGTGATTATCGGAACCCTGAAGGCATTCTTTAGGATTGAGCTTTGCGAAGCCCTTATATCCAGCTCCCATAGCACTTGAAACTAAAGACAGTATCTGAATAGTGAGCAAAGGGAGGATAAGATACCGGTTGCGGGGCCTAGGTCTCCTAGTATTAAAGCCATTGATCACCTTTTTACTCTCCATGGAGACACTGCATATCTACAGTTCTTCGATTCTTCACAAGCCGGCCAGAATGTCAATCGACGGCGAAAGAACTTTATCAAGGTGCCGGATGCGGACCAAGGGGGCTTGGTGTCGTCACTGATACTTCTGAGCCTGAATGAGCATTTTTTCAGGGCTCCATGTCACGCGGTTCAAGTGGCTGTCTTTTTTGTGAATTTTGTGCTTTTTTGTGGCAAGAAAGGCAACCGGTGGTGAAATATTTTCCCCGGATTCCGGGTCTTTTTCTAAAAAAATACCACTGGCCTGCTTGTAATATTATTTGAGAATGCTAACCTGTTTTTCGTCTGACGACACGACGGAACATCAAAAGAGGAGGCCTCATGTCATATTTGGATCTGTTGGTCACCAATCTTCGGGGGCTTAGCCCACACGAGTTCATCTTCAAGGTGGAGAATTTTGCCGATAAACTTGAAGCGCACTCGGTCTTCAACCAATGTCCCGAATATGTTCCGGGATTCGCAAGACTCCGGGAATTGACGGCCCAGTACAAAGTAGCTTTAGTTGCTGCGGAAAAAGGGGGCAAGGACCGGAACGCCCAGAAGAACGAGGCGCGGGAAGAGACACAGCAGGGGGTGGAGATACAGGGTCAGCACATGGTAATGGTCGCCCTTCACAGGAAGGACATGTCACTTTTGGACGGTGTCGGGTTGGATCTGAAGCATCGCTCCTACGCTAAAAGCACCGGCGGCTGGAATCCAGGCGCTCCCCTGAAATTCACCGTCAGTCGCGGACCTGAAACGGGGACGGTGATCGTAACTGTGAGCAAGATTAATGGCGCGCCAAGCATCGAACTGCAAGCAACTACTGGCGATCCGGCAGACGAATCGTCGTATTACGACATGGGGATATTCGCTCAATTCCGCATAAAGTTGGAAAATCTGGAAACCCTGAAAAAACATCACTTCAGGGGCAGGTACCATAGAGGCACAGTGGTAGGCCCATGGTCCCAGATAGAAAGCGTGGTAGTTCTTTGAAGGCTTCCCGACCAAAAAGCGGCTGCATCACTTGATGCAGCCGCTTTCTTGTCCCTGCACCGCAAAAATGATTTTCCCACCTGAAAATGATTCGCCCCTGACCCGATCGATGTTTGATGTCTGAAATTCATTCGCATCCTGCGGATAAAGTTTGCCTCTGAAATTCATTCGTCCCTCCTGCCCGAATAAAGTTCACATCTGAAATTCATTCGTCTCTCCTGCCTGATCAAAGTTCGCGTCTGAAATTCATTCGTCTCTCCTGCCCGATCAAAGTTCGCGTCTGAAATTCATTCGTCCCTCCTGTCCGAATAAAGTTCACGTCTGAAATTCATTCGTCTCTCCTGCCCGACCAAAGTTTACGTCTGAAATTCATTCGCCTCTCCTGCCCGAATACAGTTTGCGTCTGAAATTTATTCGTCTCTCCTGGCCAAATAAAGTTTGCGTCTGAAATTCATTCGTCTCTCCTGCCCGAACAAAGTTTGCGTCTGAAATTCATTCGTCTCTCCTGCCCGAATAAAGTTTGCGTCTGAAATTCATTCGTCTCTCCTGCCTGACCAAAATTTACGTCTGAAATTCATTCCTCCCTCCCCCCCGAATAAAGTTCGCGTCTGAAATTCATTCGCATCAAATTGGAACAGTTCAGCGGTCAGCTCGGCAAAAATACGTGAATTTTATTTCTGAAGGCATCGCTCAGGGCAAGAGATCTGAACTCACCGGTGGTGGCTTGGTCCGAAGTGCGGGAGGCTGGCAACACTTGCTCTCAAGTCGCAAGTATGATGAGTATCGAAAAGGCAACGAACGGATTCTTGGCGGCAGTGAATTCGTAGGGAAGGGACCCTGCTTTGTTCACGCATCTCTGGCGTCCCCCTGTCTCTGGAATGAAGGAAAAAACACGCCAGGTGAATACTTTTTAGTGTTATTGGTGAAATATAATTTAATGTTTCTCGCTGGATTTTACATTGCCGGATCTATTTGCGAGGGATATGTGCTGTATCTGTCAAGGTTTTGACTGCAATTATGTGAAAAAATGCACACGTGAAATATTTTACAGTGCCGCTTAAGTGCAAAATTTCATTGGAATATTTTATTCATGCAGGGCTAACTGTAAAAAAGCGAACAGTTTTAATTATTCTAATTGTAAATTTTGGCGCCCATAAGTTGTTGATTTGACAGGCCTAGTGATTTTAATGGTGTTGGCTTGTTTTTTGTTTGTATCCGCTGCAATGGGTGGACAATGCAACAAATGGAGCCTCGGTTAATCCGACAAGTAAAGCTTATTTCAGATTCTAAATATTAGGCTCAGTGCCAATTGCGACTCCTTTAAATGGGAGAATACCTCTTACTTTGCCCCTAAGGACAAAACTCTCTATTACCTTGTCACTTGCCCATTGTGCCCCTGAACTTTAAGGTCAGTGAATATCATCCTGCAACCTATTAGATGAATGAAAGGAGACTTTTATGGCTGTCGATCCGCAGAAGCCGAGAAAAATACTTGTAGTTCATGGTGTTCAGATGGGGGCGAATGAGGATCTTTGCCAAGATGCCATGATCAGGGACCTGATCAAGAGCAGGATAGGCGATATTCCCCTGAACTTCGAATGCGACCTCTTCAAGTACGAGAATATCGAGGACGACGCGCTAAAGAAATACAACCAGCTTATTAGTCTTCTAGTAAAAAACCCTATTGGAAGTGCAGTGGGAAAAGCTGTTCTCGACATAGTTGGGGATGTGGTTCTTTCACTGCAGGACGGCTCCTGTGCCAACAAAATCCGCAGTGGACTCAAAAAAAAGATCTTGGAGACATATGATGCAGGTAACCCCTGCTACATCGTCGCCCACAGCCTTGGATCAATTTACGCATTGGACGTCCTGAACAATCTCATAGGGCAGGGCGGCCTCTTCGACCGATCATCCCGTAAAACATGGCCAATCCAGGGTCTTCTCACCATCGGCTCTCCCATCGGTCTTGGGATGTTTCGCAAGGGCAGAGCCTCTGTGAGTCCATTAGGACCAGGCGAAAAGTGGTTCCGGTGGCTAAACATCTGGGACCCCAATGACCCGGTCGTATCTGGAGAAATCTTCGGTAATTATCTAGTCGGCAACCGTATCGCAGAAAAATACGTTTCTGCCGACACAAACCATGGATGGGTCATCCGTGACATTGTCACGGACACGGGGAAGACGTGGCTCATGGCACATACTGCCTATTGGCAGACCGCTGTGGTGGGGGACAAACTGGTCGACATGGTAACCGCATAGGGAGAGAGCCATGAGAAATTTTGCTACGTGTGCGATCTTTTTTTTAACTGTTTCCCTGACCGGGTGCATCAATTCCCTGTATCAAGCAGAAACAGCTGCACTTGATACGGCCGGAAACGAACGAAACTTCATCCTGTACTGGACCAACACGGAGCCCTGGATTGGCACCTCCAAAGCAGGTCCCGCAGTCCTCTTAACAGAATGCAGCTCCGCGCGACCCGCATTCGTAAATACCGATGATGGGATAATCTTTTTTGGATTGATGGGATATGACCAATTGCCGGACCAATCGGGACTGAACTCTGGGAGGTTACTTTGTGGAAAAATCGAGAATTATACCCATCTCCGTGAGATACGTGCCGGAAGTATTTCCGTCACGATGCGGTGCAAGCCCACAGCCGATGATTTCTCCGTTGGAAATAAGACATATCTAGCCCCAAGGCCGGAACCGTATGTGCTAAAGGTGTTGGAGAAGGAGAGGCAGTGGAGTTTTCTCGGTAAGTCTTTGGCTGCACCTCTGGCGCCTGAGTGCAGGAGTAATGGACGGTAATATCAACCAGATGTACTGATGCGAGTTCCCCTTTGTCCAACTCACCATGGGCAGTCACACAGATCAGTGGAATCTGACAACGGAGCAGAAGCCCGACGGTTGTGTGAACGCAATGTACCTGTTCAACCGCTCTCAGAATTTTGTAAAGGGGATGCCGGAGCTAGACAGGAATTGGGTTCGTCGTGAGATTGGGACAGATTTGAAGCTCCTTGAGGCGGTCTGCGGTGCGCCTCCTCCAGGAATATCAGGAAATAGCCACGGTGCGGAATCCGGAAGGAATCCTTAACGCAAAAGCAGGTGCATAGGAGGGCTCGTATGAGGGTGTTTTTTAAGTCTGTGGTCCTATGGATCTTATTGTCCCCCGTCATTGTTCACGGAGTTGAATTTAAGGCCATGTCTTCAGGCATACAGACTCCAAAGTCATCGTCCGGGACTTCAGCGTTACCAGCGTTACAAATGCCAGCCGGACAGCCCATGTCCAATCCAAGTTCGATTAATGCTCACGTCACAGATGCATACAACGAGGTTGGAGGCAAGAGAAAGAAACATTTCCGCCTAGGCAGCGCGATTGTTGTAAAGGTTGAGAATCTACAGGAGCTGAAGCGACTTGAGGTGGCTAATAAAAAAATAATCTTGTATTTAAACGACATTCCTATCAAGGGACTTCAGAGAGAAAGCGTGAACGTTTCGACGGGGGAACTTCGATTTCTAATCATAAGGGATGAAAGAACAAAGGGAAGCTTGGACCAGTTAATATGCAAACCGCGACTGGAAGTACCAGCAACAATTACTGTAGGTTTTGAAGATGATTTCTCCATTCCTACTGCGGTATCAGGGCGAAATGGCATGAGCTTTGATGTCATAAATCCTTGGGGGTTAGCTGGTTGGATCATGTTTACTGCAGCGATCGCTTATTTATTCCTTCACTTGGCCAAAACAACTTCTTTACTTCGCACAGCAGGGCTGGATTCTTGTTTCAGCCTCGCCCACTCCCAAATGGCATTTTGGACCTTATTCATTTGTTCCGGATACGTATTGATTTATTTGATAACTCTTGAAATGCCAGATTTGAACTCATCGATGCTTATACTTCTCGGCCTGTCAGCCGGAACGGCGCTCGGTGGTAAGGTTATCGATGCTGGAAAACCCGTTCCGAAAACGAAAGGAAAATTTTTAGAGGATATACTCCAAGATGCAGATGGTTACACAGTAGCTCGTCTTCAGATTTTCATCTGGACGCTTGTAATGGCAGGAATTTTCATCTCAAACGTCTACAGTAAGCTCGCTATGCCGGAGTTTGGGGGTACCTTGTTGGCGTTGATGGGGATTAGTTCTGGTACCTATCTCGGTTTCAAGATACCGGAAGCAAAAGTTCCAGTGCCGCCGCCAACGCCCCAAATGTAACCTGAAGAGAATCATTGAGAATGGCCCTAAAGCTGAAGTTTCCCTTGTGTATGCCTCGCCAGTCTCTGGCCTGTCTTCGCACTAGAGAACTTTACAGTCCATCTGAATCAATTTATTAACAGGAGGAAATTGAATGAAAGAGCTGCTAAGAATACTTTCGAAGTGTATCGTGGTAATTATGTTACTATCTGGCTGCACTATTCAATTTGTTAGCAAATATGACGATCAAACAGATACAAACGTTACTGCGCTCCAGAAAAAGTTTGACACCTATTTCATTAATTTAAAAAGCGAAGCCTATCCAGCCTGCTCATATTCAAACCACATCTCATTTTATAATGATGCTAAAATTCAGTTAAGTGGAATCCAGGTCAGGGCCAAGGCAATTCCATTAAATGATATAACTATTAAGCAGCTGGAATCATTGAGCCTCGCAATTTCAGACCTCGAAAAAAGTCAGCAACTTAAAGATAAAGAGAGTTCTTGCATCAACCCATTATTGATAGACACTGACCAAATTATGTTCAATTCAATATTTACTGCGATTCTCAAACTGGAGATTGCAAAAAAACGCGGAGAAGCCAAATAATTACCTCACAAAAGGAGAACTTAAATGAGTTCATCGTTGGATTTAGCGCAAATAGGCAAATTAGGTGAAGATATGGGTGCCGCTTTTCTAAGTAATCTCAAAGACAAAGTGCCTGACATTGAGAATTACGCAAAAAGTGAGGGTGTAAAAATGGCTCAATGCCTTGCAACTATTACGTCATTGTTTGCAGCAGGGGCAATAAAGGAAGATGAAGCAAAGCTCCAGTTGGATATTCAGAAACACGCTGCAAGAGCGATTTTACTAACAATTGAGGGCCTTGGCGCCCTTGCTGTTGAGGCCGCTATAAATGCTGCCCTAAATGTCGCTAAGGGCGCTGTTAATACGGCATTGGGATTCGCATTGATTTAGAGCGGCTTTGACGATGGCCACCAAGGGGCACCAAGGGGACACGTAGAAAGCGCCGGTCAAAGCCGGCAATGAGTTGGTGGTGAAAATCCACTGTTGGTAGCGGCTAGCGACCGACCAAATCCCTGAGTCATGCGTCGGCATCTCGTAAGAGTGCGGCGAAGCGTTGACAAGGGGCCTGCAGGCATGGCTATCGAACTCCGAAATCACCAATCCGGGTGCCGACCTTGTTATGTGGTGGGGAAGGCAACATCGTGCGTCGCGATAGCGCGAGCGGCTTCACGGACCCGCGGAGTCAAAGACCCAGAGCATGTAGCAAACGCTCATTGTACGGAAACCGGGAGATCCTGGAAGCGACCGAACGTATCCCGCGTCCGGTCTGGGTGGGGCAGGCCGAAGGCCGTAATCCCGACATGAACGCGACCGGGAAGTCGGACACAGGGGTAGTATCGGTGAAGCGGACGAACAAAGGTGCACAACCAGAACCATACGGCCAACCACCTGCGGAGTTCGTGGAGAAAAGCCCTGTGGCCAAGGGAAACCCTGAACAGGCGACCACGACCGGCACACGGAGGCCGGAAGCAGTGTCGAGCGCGCTGGACAGGGTACGAGAAGCAGCCAAACGGGACTCGAAGCTAAAGTTCACGAGTCTTCTGCACCATGTGACAGTCGATCTGTTGCGAGAGGCCTACCTTGCACTCAAGCGCAATGTGGCAACCGGCATAGACGGCGTCACTTGGTCGGAGTACGGCGAGAAACTCGAAGAGTCTCTCCCCGATCTTCATGGCCGCATCCAGAGTGGTCGCTACCGAACGAAGCCGAGCAAGAGGGCCTGGATACCAAAGTCCGACGGCAGGCAAAGACCAATCGGTATTGCAGCACTGGAAGACAAGATCGTCCAGCAGGCGCTAGTCTAGTGCAAGTCCTACAGAACATCTACGAGGAGGACTTTCTCGGTTTCAGCTATGGTTCAAGGCCGGAGCGGAAACCGCACGATGCGCTTGACGCGATCTATATTGCGATCACGCAGAAGAAAATCAACTGGGTGCTGGATGCGGACATCCGCAGTTTCTTCGACACGGTGGACCACACCTGGTTGATGAAGTTCGTGGAACACCGCATCTCCGACCCTCGGATACTACGTCTCTTGCGTAAGTTCCTGAGAGCCGGAGTATCCGAGGATGGCGAGTGGACCAAGACGGTGGTTGGGATGCCACAAGGTGCCGTGATTTCGCCATTACTGGCGAATATCTACCTGCACTACGTCCTGGACCTGTGGGTCAATTGGTGGCGTCGCCATCACGCACGCGGCGAAGTCTATTTTGTGCGGTACGTCGATGACTTCGTCATGGGGTTCCAACATCCCTCCGATGCAAGAAGGTTTCAGGCCGCCCTGAAGGAAAGACTTCTGAAGTTCTGCCTGGAACTGCACGAAGGAAAAACCCGACTCCTTGAGTTCGGGAGATTCGCCAATGAAGACCGTGCCGAGCGGGGCGAAGGGAAGCCGGAAACTTTCGACTTCCTCGGATTCACCCATATCTGTGCCAAGCGCAGGAAGGACGGAAGCTTCACGGTTCACCGCAAGACCATCGCCAAACGGCTGCGGGCAAAGGTGAGCGAGGTCCGCGAGTTACTGATGCGGAACCGACATCGCCCGCTGCCGGAACAAGGCAGTTGGCTGAAGTCAGTGGTACGGGGACACTACAACTACTTTGGAGTCCCTGGCAACCGTAGAGCATTAGATTCCTTCCGAACGCTGGTAAATAAGGCATGGATCAAGGCGCTCCGGAAGCGCAGCCAGAAGGCGCGCCGCCTTACCTGGGCTCGTATGCAGAGGTGGATCATCAGGTGGATACCCAAGGCTTGTATTGTGCACCCATACCCTAACCAGCGCTTCTGCGTCTGACCCGAGGCAAGAGCCCGGTGCGGTAGTGCCGCACGCCGGGATCTGTGCGGGGGGTGCCGGGTAACCGGCATCCCTACCGCGAACTCAGATTATAAGTTTCTCGCAAACTGATTCGGAGGGGAATGGAACGCCTATAAGAATACAAAATTCTGAGGTAGAAACTTATGAACTTATAGCCCCCCTCGCAGGAAAAGGCACATATTCTGACCACGAAGTCAGTGGAGGAGGTGAAGTTATGAAAGCAAATCCTGAATTCCCGGATTCAACACTGTTTTCGATAGGTGCGACAAAACGATTAATCGTTGCCGCAGAAACCGATGATGATCTAGCCCTACTTAAGGGGGCAGCACTTCTTTATCCACGAGTGGTTCTGGCCACAGCGGCAGGCCCCCTCAATGATATTCACGAGTTCATAGCCAAAGGTCTTGCCGCAAAGCAAAAGGCTGATATTCGCAGGTTTTTACAGCCGATTGACAACTACACTGACAAGCGGTCTTATAGTGGTGAAGAATTTTTAAATGAGGCACTTCGTACTGTAGGAGCAAATCAAGCCGAGATAATAAACAGATTCCGAGAAGTGCTAAGGTCATCCGATAAAAATCCCATTCACAACCCATTTAAAGGGAAAGGGCTAAAGGATGATCCCGACCCGTTATTCATCCTGTATTTGTCGAGACTTGTGAGCCTCCCTTATTATGATTCAGTAGAAATGGGACTAAAGGTTAGTAAGTTTCTTGACCAGGTGAGATTTAATGTCGGGGAGCATGAGGAACTTGCTACTGGCATTCCTGCTTTCGGGAGTCTGCCTTGGGATGTCATTCTGGAGCTTCGAGAAAGTAAGTTCATAGATGCGTTTAGAGAATATATGTTTACTTCAACCTTAATCCCAGAAGAAATACAAAAAGGGTTGTGGGACATCGCTGGACAAGTAGCTCCCTCTCGATGGGGAGAAATCCTCCACAAGATCATTGCTAATATACCGATGCCTGGTGTCCCGTTTCTACCTAATCCTTATGCAGTAACCCGAGACTACAAAGATACGAAGAAGCAGATACAGATGTTCAAAAAACATGGGTGGCTCTTCTTCTTACAAGAAGCCCGAGCAAAAATCCCAGCAAACGAGACGATTCAAGAGTAGCTAAGCGATCAGCAACCGATCTACATGCGGACTCTTGAAGACGGATTTATGGACAAGCATTCTTATCTGAGGCCTTCAAGTTGCAAACATGTCTTCTGCCACCTCCACTGCCCTCAATCCTGCCTTTGGAGCATGCTGAACCTAATCGCCTTCTTCGGCACTACCACGATCCCGGAGCGCACGTCCTCCTCGCGGTCGTAGCCGATGACAGCTTAACTCAGATGCTTTACAATCCGTGTTGCGGGGTGGCGCTTTGTGTGCGACAATATGACGCATCGCCCAAGGGGGAAATCATGGTTGCCAAGACAAACGCATTATCAAGCCGAAATAGAGCCAAGGATCCAAAGGCGTTTTCGGCACCTGAAGACCGAATTGATTACCCTGAAATTTTTGGCAAGAAATTTGTTAATGAGCCGATGGAGTTCATAAACGCTATCCGATCAGGATTACCTGGAAATTCGGTAAATGCCATATCCGAGCTTTTGCAGGTATCCAAAGGGGAAATGTATTCCCTTCTGCACATAACTCCGCGAACTGCACAAAGGATTATACGAAGTGAGAGGTTGGATGTTGATAAATCCGATCATCTGGTGCAGTTGATGAAGACTCATAGACGGTGTATGGAAGTCTTTGAAGATGGCGAGAAAGCACTACGCTGGCTTAAGACCCCAAATTTTGCACTCGGCGATCAAACACCGCTAAGTCTTCTTGATACGTCAGAAGGCATTGAATTGGTGGGAGATACACTTAGCAGGATAGAATACGGGGTGTTTGGTTGATGCAAGTGTACAGAGTGGCACCGAGCAAATACGCCATGGATTTGACCGGTGATGGAGCAAGAATTGCCGGCGGCCGATGGAATCCCAAGGGCATGGCGGTGATTTATACAGCTGAGCACTCTGCGTTAGCCATGCTGGAAATGATGGCGCACCTCGACAGGTCTTGTGCTCCGAAAGGCCTTCAGCTTGCTACTATAACCATCCCCGACGCCATCGAGATCTGTTCCCTTTCTCGGGAAGATTTGCCAGCGGACTGGGCCGCGAGGCCGAAAAAAATGTCCGCAGTCCTCTTCGGTAAGAAATGGTTGAAAGAAGGCGCTGTGCCCGTTCTCAAGGTACCGTCGATAATGACACCCTACGGAGAAGGTTGGAATCTGCTGCTAAATCCGTCTCATCCGGACCTGCTCGGGAAGATGAGCGTCACCGCCAGCGACTGGATCATCGACCCGCGACTGTTTTCAGCCTATTGAAGAGGGCGGGGGCAGGTTTGGTGCGATTGCGGGGCGAGAGAATCATTGCCGGCGCCGCCGGGTCATCCTTTTCTGCGGTAAAAACCATCACACCCCTGCCATTTTTCGAAGAATGCCAACTCCGGCCCGCAAAGACGCTCCTTCTTGCCGACCATGAGAAGCCCTCCCGGCCTGAGGGCCTCCCACAGGCGGACCGTCGCGGCGAGGAGCCGCTCACCCCGGTAATAGGTGAATACCAGGTAGCGACAGAGTACCAGGTCCATTCCGGACGGAAGCGGACCGCTCATCAGGTTGCGCCGGTCGAGACGCACCAGTCCTTTCACGGCATCGCCAAGACTCCAGAGCCCCTTCTCCAGCCTAAAGTATCGAGCACCAGTACCGGGCGGAACTTCGCGCAGAGAACTGATGTGGTAGCGCGCGGCGCCGGCGCGCGCAAGGGACGCTTCGTCGATATCGCTGGCGATGATGTCGAGTGCGCAACCCGGGTGGATGGCGAAGTTCTCCAGCCAGACCATGGCGAGGGTGTACGGTTCCTCGCCGCCGCAACAGCCGACGCTCCAGGCCCGGCAGGGTTCGGCAGCCGTTTTCCCGGCAAGGAGCGCGGGGAGGGCCTTGTCTGAAAGAGTCCGCCACTCCTCCTGTTCGCGAAAGAAACGGCTTACCGTGACCCGCATCAGGTCGGCAAGCCCTGACCTCTCCCCGGGGTCGGAGCGGAGGAGGTCCAGGTAGGCATCGAAGCCGTCAAGGCCGAGGTCCTTGATGCGAAGTTCGACCCTGTGGCGGGCAGAACGGCGCCGGTACTTACGCCAGGCAAGCCCATCCAACTGGGCGGCCTCCTTTAGAAACCTGTCAAAGGTCACCGTCTCGCCTTCCTTTTGCCGGAACCTTGGCCGGCAGTAACCACCTCAAGATCGCAGAGGTCAGCCCTTTCGAGCCCTCGTTGAAGATGCATCGCATTATACCCGCTCGCCTGAACTTTTTCCCTTCGTCCTTTCCTGGGGGGCAAAGGAGTTCCTCTTTTGGCGGGGAAGACCGTCATCCTGGTGTGGACGACGGGGTTGCCACGGGCGCTACCGTGAAAGCATCCATCTCCACGCTGAAGCAGGAGAGGATTGCGAAACCTGGTGGTCGCTCTGCCGGTCGCATCATGGGAGCGGAACAGGAAATGGCGCCTTTGGTGGATGAGTGGGTCGGTCTACCGTATCAAGGGAAAGCGGGTTGAGATTCTGTGCTTTCTCCATGGGGCGCAGAAGTGGCCCACGAAGCCGAATGGTGCATGAAGGCAATGCAGTTTTGTTTTCTTAGGCAGGGAAGGTATGGACCCGGGGGTGCGTGTTTCACTGAAGTAAACGATCAATGGCCTGTATGATGTCGTTATGGTGGTCAGAAAGTACTCCGTGTTCTTCAATCATGCGGTCGTACGATTCGAAGGATTGCCGGCTTTCATTTTTCCAGCGTTCGAGCTCTTTCTTTTTAAGAAAAGCCAACATGGATTCTTCAAGTAGTGCGGAAAGATTTCCTTTTTCGTCGCGAACGCGCTTTACCAGTTCTATATTCGCTGTCACATTGACGGGTTTGCGTTGAGCATTTTTATCATGAGTTGCCCGCATGGTCACCTCCCAGCTATTTTTAATACAGGCATGATTACACGCATTGCAGTGCACGTCAAGGCGGTAAAAGGTGTGGGAAAGTCGGAAAGGGTAGGGGCCGGATCCCTTGGCAGGCAGTAACCAACTCAAGATCGCAGAGGTCAGCCCTTTCGAGACCTTGTTGAAGATGCATCGCATTATACCCGCTCGCCTGAACTTTTTCCCTGCGTCCTTTCCCGGAACGATTAGCGGTCTATAATAGCTACTGCAAAAATTCGACAAGGCACGGCCTGACGTCATCTGCGCCGGAAGTGGTGCAAGGTTTGGCCGGTTTGCCTGGAAAGGACGGGGCATGGTTTTTAGAGACAGAAATGAAGCGGGGAAGCGGCTGGCGGAATATCTGATGCACTATCGGGGCAAGCCGGATGTGATAGTGCTGGGGCTTCCTCGTGGCGGGGTGACGGTCGCCTACGAAGTTGCCAGGGCACTCCAATGCCCTCTCGACATCCTTGTCGTAAGTAAAATCGGCTTCCCCGGTAATCCGGAATTGGCTGCGGGCGCGGTGTCCGAAACCGGCTCGGTTGTGTTCAACGAGGATATCGTGACGGCATAAGGGGTGAGCAGGGGATATCTCGAAAGGGAAACAGCCCGGCAAAAGGAAGAGATTGCACGGCGGGTCGCCCTCTACCGGGGGGGCAAAGGGATTCCTCTTCTAGCGGGGAAGACCGTCATCCTGGTGGACGACGGGGTTGCCACGGGCGCTACCGTGAAAGCGGCCGTCTCCACGCTGAAGCAGGAGAGGATTGCGAAACTGGTGGTCGCTCTGCCGGTCGCATCATGGGAGGCAGAACAGGAAATGGCGCCTTTGGTGGATGAGTGGGTCTGCCTGCAAACGCCGACCGACTTTAGGTCAGTCGGCAGCTATTACTCCGATTTTTCCCAGGTGGAAGACGAAAAAGTGGTGGCAATGCTGAAATAGACAATGAATACTGCGGCATGAGCGTTTTCCTGTCTGGAAATGCAAAAAGGGTTCAGACCGGCTTTTGGCGTGTGCCGAAGAACAGACTGTCCCCTTTTTGCTCTCCTCATCAACGGTTCCGGCTGACCGTCATCTCCATCATCTTCTCTTCCTTGCCTCCCTTGGGGATCATGTACATATCATACTTCAGGGTATTGTCATCCACGATCCTGGTCACACTGCGCCATACCATGGGACCTCTGACAGGGTCGTCGTAGCTGCATTCCTGCGTGATGACGTTACCACCCTCGCCGGCAGTCCCCTCGAAGTAATAGATACCGGTGCTCATCGAATCGATCCAGGTCGAGACATATTTCTTGGTATGGTTGTCGTACCCGATGAGGTTGATGCCTGTGAACGGGCTCCCCATCATCTCGCTGGCATACTCCTGCTGCAAGTAACGTCCGTCAAGGAGCATCCTTTGTTGGCAGGTGCCGGTGCTTTCCATCGGCGGCTTATCTGGTTCCATCCATGATCTGGTCCTCGTGGTCCAGCTTCCCGCCAGCCTTCCCAGCAACATGTGGGGGGTGCCCGGAGTTGCCAGCTTCTTATACACTTCCATCATCGCCTGCATGTCCATCTTGCCTTTTTGCTTTATTTCTTTTTCCATCTCATCTCTCCTTTTTATGCCTTAGCCCGGGACGCCACCGAGCTACGTTCTGGTGACCTGGTAGATTTACCCATAGCGGGCTCTGGAGTCAGGGTGTCATTCAGGATTGGGCGCCGTAGGCCAGGCTGACCTTACCCGATTCAGCGATTTCACCCGCAGGAGTTGAACGCCTGCCGCTCCTTCACTTCAAAGCGGGCACATGTTCATGTCTTTCAGGATATTCCGCAGGAAAGTTAAAGTCAATCAATGCGCTAGTGTGATGGATGCATTGGAATCTTGTAAGGGGAGTCGGTCCATTTGGAATTGGAGACATCGAAGCTGTCTCCCCACTGCAGGACATGGGAACGAGCTGCATCAGGTGTAGGGGACAACGCCCATAAGAAATATAAGGATTGTAAGGGAGAATCTTATGAACTTATGGGCGTCCTAGATTTCAGGCAATCGGTATCTCTACGGTAACTGAAATTACGTGTTGTTAATTGAGTTTGCTGTGGCAATATTGCCAATTATGCCTCGTCAAGCCCGTATAGACGCTCCTGGCGCTTTTCACCATGTCATCTGCCGTGGCCTGAAACTTTACAAATTGACAACTGACATCGCGTTTTCCTTGAAAATGTAGCACCTGATAAGAGGTGGCTCTTATGGCTAATTCCCTGTCTCAATATCCACTTGGCGTTAATCCGTTTGAGAGGGCGATTCTAACCCCTGGGCCCTTGGGCCATAACGACGCAGCTTCTCCTGACTCTACATCTCTTTTAGGAGATACTCCTGGGCCACTGGGGATTAATGATCATGCCGATCCTCTGGTTGCCGCCAAAGCTAAAGAAGACTCTCGTAAGATGGTTGCTTCCTCCCTCAAAGCCGGCATGCGCCCTTCCTTGATGAGTATCTCACAGGACGGCCTAGACTTCATCTGGGCAGAAGAATATAGGGAAGGCATTTCAGAACGCCTACACTGGCCTAGAGGTGCAAGTGGAGTCACTCTGGGGGCTGGATACGATATGAAGGCACGCTCTAAAGATGCAGTTACCGCAGACTTGATAATGATCGGCATCAACGCCGATGATGCCAAGAAAGCTGCGGAAGGCGCAGGACTTGGTGGGAAAGATGCTGATTCATTTGTGAGGAATAATCGGAAGCTGATTGTGATTGACAATGGACAGGCTACCAAACTGTTAAAATTGATTATTACTGGTTATGAGGCCATGGTAAGGCGCGGTGTAAAAGTTCCTTTGCTGCAACACGAGTTTGATGCCTTAGTCAGCTTTGCCTATAACCCTGGAGGTCGCTTCGGCACTGTCATTAAACTGATCAATGAAGGCCTTATTACAGAAGCTATGGAAAAGGTAAAGGCAGCAAACACGTCTGGAGGTCATGTACTAGCGGGGCTCGTGACTCGACGAAGGCATGAAGTAAATCTTTACTTGAAGGGAGTATATACGGAATGAAATGTTGTGGATGTGCGATATGTCATAATTTTGATAGAATTTTGCCGTTTCTTTTGTGCCTGCTCCTGACGTTGCTCACTTTTTCTGAGGCAAGATCGCAGGAAAGCCCATTGACGCCTTTGCTGGGAACATGGCAGGTAAAAGGGGTCCGTCTGGACGTGACTCTTTCCAGCACGCCCAATTATAACTACGATGATCCGAGACTTATCGGTCGTCTTATCACTATTACCCCTGAAGAGATTCGTGCAGATACGCCAGAAGATACGATTTGCACTTTACCAATAGCTAAATTGGAAACTTCAACCATCGGTACCTTGGTATCCGGTACAATGAGCAGAGGAAAAAAAAGGAGCGAAAAGGAAATTTCGAACAAGTTCGAGTTGCCAGTCGGTGGCGAGAAAGAGATCCAGGTATGGTGGGTCGGTTGCAAAGACGGCGATATGGGGCCGGATACGCCGTTCGGTCCGGAAGGTCTAAACTGGGTAACCATGGTGGCAAAGGACCAACTTGCGATCCGCTGGTACGACAATACAATCCTTTTGCTCAATCGACTCCCGCCAAACCCGAAACCTCAGCCGTCGTTCCAATGTGAACGTTCCAAAAAACCCGCCGAAAAAGAAATCTGCTCTTCTCTCAGCTTATCTGAGCTTGACCAAAGTGTATCGCGACTATTCTCGGTGATAGCAAAAGAGCGCCGCGAACACGGTGAATTACAACAGCTGAAAAAACTTCAAAGCGCGCAAAAAGGCTGGATAAATAAGCGAAATAAATGCGCGCGGGATGTAAACTGTCTCAAAAATTCAATGCAAGAACGCTTAGAAGAATTGGCGCCTAAATATTGACTGACAAATGCATAAGGTATGCATGTATGCGGGGAGGAGGGTAGAGAGCAGCAGGTGATGATTGTTGTGGGGTGCCGCCGAGCCCGGCGCATCTTTTCTACCAGTGGGGCTTGAGGGTCTTCTGTAAAATTTAAGCAGCGAGGGGGAGACACCCCCAGATAATTAATGCGTTATGGACGCGGCAAAGAGGCGCCTACTTGGCTAAAGTTTCATGCCCCTGGTTGTTCATGTATGTGGCTGTAAACCTGTCTAATCTTCCTCCTTAAATTTATACTGGACAATCGTGGACAAAGTGAAAGACTTTAACTAGTTCCAGCTGCGCAGCGGATGATGGAGCTGTGTCTAAAGTGATTTTTGGTTGTCTTCCTCAAGATGCCTCTCTAACTGTGCCTGACATCAATGTGACCACACGGAGTTATCATGAATACTCATACTAAGCAAATACCTTGTATCTTATCAGTTTTACTTTTAATAATGTCCTTTTACCCTTCCCACTCCAATGCATTGTTATACAACTACAGTTATAAAGGATCAAATTTCAGAGATCTAAGTGGAACTACCTATACGGAAGCTAACTACGTAACTATCGATATACTTTCAGATCACCAACTTACCTACACACAAGATTGGCATGATTCGGAAAACCAAGCCTACGATGTACAGTCCTTTAGCATGTCAGACGGATACCAGACAATAACTGTTGCTGATTCCGACGTCACAATGTTGGCACTTTTCTATGGCCTGTATGGTGGCTTACCTGTGGCATGGAGGATCGGGTTAGAACAACTGCTCCCTGATGGTACCAGGAATCATGTGTTTTCCACTGATTCTCCTGATGAGGTAACTGACAATGCCTCATTCAGAGGCGATTACGGATATGCTTTTGGGCACGGTGAATGGTCTTTATCCATCGAACCAGAACCAGTTCCTGAACCCTCAACTGCAATATTGCTTGTAACAGGTCTGATGGGATTTCTGGGTTTAGCTAATTTCAGGAAAAGAGGAGAGACGCAGAAGAGATGCTGAGAGGAAGGCGGCGCGGTTTACCTGCCAGCTTGCACACCGAAACGAAAAACAGAACAGCAAGAGAGATGGGCTGGGGAACTAGCCCTTTTTAAATGCCTAGACGACACCGATGGTATGGGCCGACCATACCTCAAGATCCTTTTGTTACACGGTTCCTGGTGCTTTTTCGTAATGGGTATTACCGCGCCCACCCAACGTAGTAACACCATTTCTGAAGGTTCGGAGGAT
>Ga0209212_1004345_pt1 | contig 17584 bp, 16 predicted proteins | sample RifGroC2_FD_183996 | JGI IMG/M metagenome (GOLD analysis project Ga0209212, IMG submission 183996) | Groundwater microbial communities from Rifle, Colorado, USA - Groundwater C2 (SPAdes) (version 2) | ecosystem: Environmental > Aquatic > Deep subsurface > Groundwater | place: Rifle, Colorado...
GCACTGAGGCAGGTGGATCAGTTCTTCCCCTGACCCTCATGGTCCCGGAAAAAAGAAAGGCCCCGTAAGGGGCCTTTCCTGTTCTCCGGGAGGGAAGGGTGGCTCAATGCGCCCTGAAGACCTGTTCGCCTATGCGCTCGGCCAGTTCGGGATTATCTATGAACGGATTGCGGTTCCCCTGGAACTCCTCCACCAGGGCGTTGCGGCGGCGCTCGGCGGCGTCGGGGGGGTCCTGCCTGTTCCAGTCCAGGAGCATCCCGACGTTGGACGACCAGAATTCCGAGTAATTCATACCCTGCCTGATGTTGCGGTCGCTATAGCGGACCACGAAGTAGAACATGGCCCGGGCCACGTTGCCTTTCGCCGAATTCGCGGGTTCGAAACCTTCCTTCCCCAGTTTTGACCCCGAGAGGGTGGAGTACAGCGCTTTCGCTACTTTCGCGAACTTCAGGTTGGACCGGCGGCTGTTGGGGGTAACGAAGGTGGGGGCCAGGTGATGCAGGTCCGCCACCATGGGGAGAGCGCTGTTGAAGTAGCTCTGGGGCCAGATATGCTCGGCGTTTATGAAGGCGTCCACCACGCCGTCGCCGTTCTCATCGCCCCGCTCCTTATAAACCTCCCCGGAGTCCGCGGAACCGGGCACGCAGACCTGGGAGTAAAGGGTCATAACCCCGGGGCGGCCGGCACAGCCGCTGTTGTCGGCGGAGGAATACATGAAGGCCTTGGAGGCTTTATAGGAAGGCGAAAGCGAGCGCGGAGCCGGCACGGTGGCCTCGTGCAGGTAGGTGAAAAGGGCTTCGCCGGAAAGTTCCCTGGCCCCGGAGAGCGGGGCGTTGTAGAGCTCCGGGCGCGCCGGAAGCGGGGTGGCGGGAAAAGAAAAACCGGCAGCCGAGAACTTAAGAGCCTCGAAAGCCGGGGTCTGCGCCGCCAGGTTAGAGAAGGGAAGTACTGTTAGTACGGCCGCCAGTAACACGTTGATGCGTTTCAATGCTCCTCCACCGCTTGACTCAAATCAATGACTTTAATCAAGTTTAAGCCATATAGCCTATTTCGCAAGGGCCAAAGGGCCTATGCCGCATCTGGGCCCTTTGGCCCGGGCTATTGGAGCAGGGTAACGGCGGCTTTACCTCCTGACACGGTCAGAGTTCCGGGCCTCGAGACAAACACTTTCAGCCCGGCCGCGCTCACTGAGAGCGATCCGAAGGTGTACACTCCGTCGGCCAGGTCAAAAGGCCGCCCGTCCATTACTACGGCGGCGGCGGCGTGGAACCGCACTTCATTGCCTCCCAGCACTACGGGGCGGTCGGTCAGGTTGAACTCATAGCCCTCCATGGCGGCGTCCACCATATAAGTAGTAGGCATGAGGGTTTCGGTGGGGCTGAGTTTATAGGTGGGCGAAGCGGCGCTGTACCCCATGCCGGTCGCCGAGGGAACGGACCATTCAGGGCCGGGGAGAGCGTTATACGCGGCTATGGCCGCGGTCTTGGCGGCCTGGAAGGCCGAGACCTTCTGCAGGCCGGTGGCGAGCAGGCCTTCGTAACCGTGCTCCCGTTTGGCTTCGGCCAGCGAGGCCGCAAGGTCCGCAGGGCGGAAAGCATGGAACGTGACATCATAGGGGGATTGTCCGGCGGCGACCAGCGCTTTCCAGTCGGCCCGCCCGGCCCTGTCGAGCAGCAGGCCCTGGGCGGCACCGGTGCCGTAATAACGCGACTTTCCCATTTTGTCCACATCCGGGAAACTGTCGAGGTAAGGCAGAAGCGAAGCCTCGGGCCCGCCAGGCTGGGGTGACACTTCCTGACGCAGGTTCAGGACCAGGTCCGCGTATCGCGCGGTGCCCTCACTGCGCTCCTCGTAGTTCTCGGGCAGGCGGGCGGCGGGAAAGCGGGCGTAGCGCGCTTCCCGGACGGCGATGAACTGCCCGATATAGCCGGCGGCTGCGCGCGTTCCCTGCGCGTAGAGCGCGAGCTTAAGGGTTTTCTGTTCGAGGGCGGCCAGGGCCAGGTCCTCGCCGTCCGGTTCGCTGGCCCGCTTGCCGTAGCGGCCCGGCTTGAAGCCGGTCTTCTGGAAGACATGGAAGCGCTCGTGGACCACGGTGCGGATATCCTGCGCGGGCCTGTCCTGCGCCTCGTAGCGGTAGGCGAAAGTATCCGCCCCGTTGAGAGGGAAATGGAACTCGAAAGTGAAATTCAGGCCGGGAACAGGCCCCTGCTTCACGAAGACCGGCCGCGGCGAGGATAGGGCCGGTTCGTACCCGGCCGGCGGGTTCGGGTGCGCGATCAGGAAGGAACGCACCCCGGCCTCATAGAGGAGCACAGGCTGGCCGAAAACGTCATAGCCGGGCCAGACCGGGTCGCGGCGGTTGGACCGGTCGGCGGCCAGCAGCAGCGTCACGCGCGGCCCGACGGTCTCCACGTCCGAGACAGGCACGGGTATCTCCGCACGGAGGCCGCTGACCGCGGCGGCGTCCAGGCCGGGCAGGGAGTAGGAATTTAAATTCATGCGCCGCGCCTGGGCGCTTTGGGCTAACAGGGAAAGGACCGCGGCTATCGCCAACGTCTTGTTCATCCGTGCTCTCCGCCTATAAGGTATAAGTACCTACTATAGTTTACCCGCGGGGCGCGGGCCGCAACAGGGGCTTTGGGCCCGCCGTTTCACGGCAAAAGGCCCACGATGCCGGAGAAAAAAAACGGGACGCGCAGGCGTCCCGCCGGAGGAAGGGGGAGGGCTCAGGAGGCGGCCAGCAGGCCGCGCACGCCTTCCCAGATTATCTGTACGCCTATGGCGAGCAGGATGAAGGCCGAGATCTTTGAAATGGTCTGCGCTCCGGCGCGGCCCAACCGGCCCAGGAAATTCTCGGAATACCGGTAGAAAAGGAAGACGCTCAGGGCGGCCAGGGCTATACCGGAGGCGTCGCCGGCGAACTTCACCCAGGTACCGGAATTGAGCAGGGACCCGGCCGGGACCAGGGTGAGCGTGACCGCTATGGACCCGGGACCGGCGGTCACCGGCATGGTCATGGGGAAAAAAGCGCGGGAAGAAACGCGGCCTTTAAGTTCTTCGTGCTCCGCCTGGGAGAACTTTGGTTCGTTGTTGAGCATCTGCCAGGCCGTGTTGAAAAGGAGAAGGCCGCCGGCCACCCGGATGACGGGCACGGAAATGCCGAAGATCTTGAGCAGCCAGCCGCCGGCGATCAGCACGCAGAACAGCAGCATGAAAGTGGATTTGCCTATCAGCCCGGCCAGCCGGTGCCTGTCCTCGTCGGGCAGGGAATCGGTCATGTCGAGGAAGATAGGGGACATGGCCGGCGGGTTCAGGATGGGGAAAAGCGCCAAGAAAGCGAAGGCCGCGTAGTCCAGGAAATCGTGGAGCATGAGGATATTATCCCATTTTATGCCCGTCGGCGCGAATTTAGTATCATTAAAATCATGAAGATAACCCGCCTTGTCGCCCCGAAGGATAAAAAGGCCGCCGCGGCGCTGATGGCCGCGTCAGACCCATGGCTGAAACTGGGTCTGCGCGAGCACCACTGCCTTAAGACGTTCAGCGCGCCTTTCCGCGAGACTTACGCGGCCAGGGCGGACGGGGAACTCGCCGGCTTCGTAATCATAACCATGTACGGCACTTTCCGCGGCTATATTCAGGTCCTGTTCGTCTCGCCGCGCTACCGGGGCAGGGGCCTGGGCGAAGAACTCATGGCTTTCGCCGAAAAGAAAATTTTCGGCCGCGCTCCGAACGTTTTTCTGTGCGTCTCTTCCTTCAATAAGGGGGCGCAGCGGTTCTACCGCCGGCTCGGCTACCGCAAGGCCGGGCTGCTTAAGGACTTTTTAGTGAAGGGCAGCGACGAACTGCTGCTGCGCAAGACCCTGGGGCCGCTGCGGGACTACTCCCCCCAAAAAAGGAAATATGTCAAAAATTAAACTTTCGTTCCACGGCGCCGCCGGAGAAGTTACCGGCTCGCGCCACCTGCTGGAAGCCCCCGGCGGCACGGTGCTCCTGGACTGCGGCATGTTCCAGGGGCACCGCAACGACGCGGACAAGAAGAACAGGACCTTCCTCTTTCCGCCCGCGTCGGTGGACGCGGCCGTGCTCAGCCACGCGCACGTGGACCACTGCGGGCTGCTGCCGCTGCTATACAAGAACGGCTGCGACGCTCCCGTCTACGCTACTGCGGCCACGGCCGAGATAACAGGCATAATGCTGGCAGATTCCGCCCGCCTGCAGGAAGGCGACGCCCGGTTCTACAACAAGATCCACGCCGCCAAAGGGCTGAGCATAGAGCCGCTCTACGGCGAAGAGGACGCGAACCTCGCCCTGGCCCATTTCAAGCCGGTGGACTACAACACGGTCTTCGAGCCGGTGCCGGGCACAAAGGCGCGGCTCCTGAACGCCGGCCACGTGCTGGGCTCGGCCATGACCCAGCTGGATGTGACCGTTCCCGGCGGCAGCCGCCGGCTCCTCTACACAGGCGACCTGGGGCGGGCGGAAACGCTGCTGCTCGACGACCCGGCGGCCCCGCAGGGTGTGGACTACCTCGTCATAGAGAGCACCTACGGCGGCCGCCTGCACGAGCGCCTGGCCGACGCCGAGGCCAAGCTGGCCCAGGTCATCAAGCGCGCCTTCAAAGAGGGCAGCAAGGTCATAATCCCCAGCTTCGCCCTGGAGCGCACGCAGGAAATAATCTTCATCCTGGACAAGATCCGCCGCTCCGGCGCGGCGCCGGAGATCCCGGTTTACGTGGACAGTCCCATGGCGGTCAGCCTCACGGAGATCTTCAACAGACACAAGGACGGCTTCTGCTTCGACGAGAAGTTCAGGGAGTACGCCAGCGCGGACGGCGACCCGTTCGGCTTCGACTATATCCGCTACCTGCGCACCAAGGACGAATCACAGGCGCTCAACAACCGCAAGGGCGCGATGCTCATCATCTCGGCGTCGGGCATGTGCGAAGGAGGGCGCGTCCTGCACCACCTGCGCAACAACCTGGGCCACGACGACGCCACGGTGCTGCTCGTCGGCTACCAGGCCCAGGGCACGCTCGGCCGCCGCCTGCAGGACGGCGAGAAGAAAGTGAAGATCTTCGGCCTCGAGCACGAAGTCTGGGCGCGGGTGGAGACCATGCACACCTTCTCCTCGCACGCCGACAAGAACGACCTGGTGGCGTTCATAAAGGCCGCCGCTCCGGCCCGTGGCGTTTTCCTGGTCCACGGCGATCCGGAAGCCCGCGCCGCCCTCGCGGCCGCGCTGGCCGCGGAGGGGATAAAGAACGTGAAATGTCCCGCCCCCGGCGAGGAATTCGAGCTTAATTAGCTGAGAGGGCCGGTCGGGATGTTGTTCCTAACGCCAGTTGGGGAAGGGAGGCTCAATCGCGTAGCGATTGAGGGGACCCGCGCTGGGCTATGCCCGTGCCGTATCAAGCGCTATGCGCGTCAAACGGCCAACGGTTCCCTGCAGTCCTGGCGGGAGGAATAACATCCCGACCGGCCTGGCCGACGCGAATTAAAGTTATAATATAGATAACATATGAAAAGACTGCTCAAAAAGATCGGGACCAGGGCGCTTACCGCGCTCGGTCTCAAGAAAAAATCAGGCTTCTACGGGCTCGGCATCGCCCCGAAGCTGATGGACATCCTGGATAAGAAGGGCTTCGTAACCCCGACGCCGATACAGCAGAAATCCATCCCCATAGCCACCGAAGGCAAGGACATGGTGGGCATCGCCCAGACCGGCACCGGCAAGACCATAGCCTTCTCCATACCCATGATCCAGCGCCTGGCCCAGGGGCCGGGCAAGGCCCTCGTGCTCCTGCCCACCCGCGAACTGGCCCTCCAGGTCGCCGAGGTCTGCCGAGACTTCGCGCCCGCCTTCAACATGGGCGTGGCCTGCCTCATAGGCGGCGAAGGCAAAGAAGGCCAGCTGCGCGACCTCAACCGCAAAGCCCGCATCCTGATAGGCACCCCCGGCCGCGTCTATGACCACATGGAGCGCGGCGCCGCCAAGGTGCACGATGCCCGCATCCTCGTGCTCGACGAAGCGGACCGCATGTTCGACATGGGCTTCGCCCCGCAGATCAGCCGCATTATCCGGCAGCTGCCCACCCAGCGCCAGACAATGCTGTTCTCCGCCACCATCCCCGACGAGGTCATGAGGCTGGCCAGCCAGCACATGAAACTCCCTATACGCATAGAGGTGGCCAAGTCCGGCACGGCGGCCACCAACGTGATCCAGGAGCTCTACGTGGTGCGCTCCGGCTCCAAGCCCATGCTGCTGATGAAGCTGCTGGAGAAATACGCCGGGACGGTCCTGGTCTTCGTGGAAACGCGCTATGACGCCATGAAGGTAGCCGGCTACCTGCAGTACGCCGGGTACGCCGTGGCCGAACTGCATTCCGACCGCTCCATGGGCCAGCGCAAAGAGGCGATGGAAGGTTTCAAGAACGGCAAGTACCGCATCATGGTGGCCACCGATATCGCCGCCCGCGGCATAGACGTGACCGGCATCGAACTGGTAGTGAATTACGAGATGCCCGCCGAGGACGACGCCTACGTGCACCGCATAGGCCGCACCGGCCGCGCCGGCCAGCCCGGCCGCGCGGTCACTTTCGCCATGCCCGAGCAGGGCGGCGACGTGCGCAGCATCGAGACCCTTACCGGCATACCCATGACCCAGGTGACCCATCCTGAAGTGCCCGCGGAAACCCTCTGGGGCTACAACCACGCGGCCGGCGGCCGCGGCTGGAACCAGCGCTCCTCGCGCAGGCCCTCCGGCGGCGGAGGCCGCAGGCGCCGCTGATGCTTTTGCGGAAAGGGTTCGCCATGGCGCAGATACTGCTGGTGACGGCGGTACTGCTCACAGCCGCCACGGCAGTTATCCACTGGCAGCTCCAGCGGCACCAGGCGAGCGCCAAGTCAGCGGCCCGCACCCGCCTCACCATCGACGCGGAAGGCAGGCGCGGGACAATAACTTCCTGTCTTGGCGCGGCAGGGTATCCGTCCGGCTCCTGCCAGCCGAACCAGACCCAGACCGCCTGTATCCCGGCGGAAATCACAGCTGCCTTCTCAGGCACACCTCCGAACTGTAAAATGGACCTGACCGCCTCCCGCTGAACGACTCCCTTGAAATGTGAAAGGCCGCCCGATGGGCGGCCTTTCTCGTTCTCCGGGCCGGCAGTTCAGGGTTCGCGCGCGCTGGAGTAGAGCTTATCGAACTCGGCCTTGTAGGGTGCCACGTATTCGGGAGCGGTGGTGAAGATGGTGTTCTCGGTATTGGCGGTCTCGGCGGTGACGGTCCAGTTATAAGAGCCGTTTATCAGCAGGCGGCCGTCCAGCACGGCGAACTTATTGTGCATCTGGCCTTTTTCCAGTCGGCCGTCCTTGAAGCGCAGCGCCATACGGCTGGCCTTCGCCTCGCCGAAGAAGGGGAATTTCTGACCGGAGAAGAGCATGAGCTTTACCGTCACCCCGCGCGCGGCGGCGCGCTTCAGGGCCTCCATGATATTGTCCGAGGTGAAAGTGAACATCGCCAGGTCCACTTCGGACCGGGCGGCGTCCACGGCCTTCACTATGGCCGCCTCGGTGCCGCCCCTGGGGGAGAAAACGTAATCCGGCAGCATGGCGCCGTTGAAGTTCACGTCCGGCGTGGGATCTGAAGGCGGGGCGGAAGGCTTCGCCGCCGGGGCCTCCGGCTGCGAGGGAGGGCGGGCCTGTGCCCACATCCACTCGAAATCAGCCTCGTAGCCGGCCACGATGTCCGGATCGGCCACGAACATCACGTTCTCGTAGCTGAAGCTCTCGGCGAAACCGCTCCAGTTGGCCGAGCCGGTCTGCAGCAATGTGCCGTCAAAAACCGCGTATTTGCAGTGCATGGCACCGGTGCCGCCGCGGCCGTTCATCATCCTGGTCTCGATGCCCGAATCCGTCACGGCCTTGATCTGCTTGCCGGCCTCGGGGAGGACGTGGGCCTTGTCGAAGAGCACCCGCACCTTTACCCCGCGCCGCTTGGCGCGCACCAGCGCGGATACGGCGTCGTCTATCTGGAGGTTATACAGGGCCACGTCCAGCGTGCGGCCGGTGCGGTCTATGGCGTCCACGATCGGGGGGGAAAGGCGCTCCTGCTCGGTGAAGACGTAGGCCGGCAGCCCGGACCAATCATAGCCGGCCCGCGCCGCGGCCGGCGCCGGCGCGTAAGATACGGCGAGCAGCCCCGCCTGGCGCAGCAACGGCAGGTCCAGCGATTCAAGGGCGGGCGTTCCGCCGGCAAAAGCGGCTGGAGCCGCCAGCAGCAACAACAACAGGGTATTGAGAGATCTTCTCACAGAAAGCCTCCGTGCGTCATAAAAGGTAAAGATATTCTACCCCTTCGGAGTTTCCGCCCCTAGAGGCTTTGGCCCCATACACCGGGAGGTATTGGGCCCACGTCCCGCTGGGGCTTATGGCCGGTGCGGGGCCGGGGATTTTACTGATATAATCTTTAGACTTATGACAGCCGTCCCGGAAATAACCGTCCGCAAAGTGGACCTGCAGGACCCGGAGTGGAAGCCGCGTTTCGAGGCTTTTTACGCCGGGCGCCAGGTAAAGCGGCTGCACGCCAAACCGCACGCCTATTTCGCGGCTTTCGCGGACGGGGAACTGGCCGGCCACAGCGTGATCTATTTCGACAAGGGGCGCTGGATCATGGACGGGCTGCTGGTAAAACCGGAATTCCGTGAGATGGGCGTGGCCAAGCGCCTGACCGAGGCCCGCATCCGCCACGCCATAGAGCAGGGCGCGCCGGAGATCTGGTACGCCTGCGACGACGGCAACCTTGTAACCATCTGCTGCCACCTGCGCTTCGGCTTCCAGAAGGTCTGCCCCGACAAGCACCGCTGCACGGCCGCCACCGCGCACTGGTACCGCCTCCCGGTGACCCCGGAGCTGAAAGAAAAATTCCTGAAATAAAAAAAGCCCGCCTGGGCGGGCTCCTCACCGGCGACGCGGCTTCAGTCCGCGCCGTAGGCCTCCTGCTTTTCCAGCGTGACGGTTATCGTCTTGGCCTTCAGGAACTTCAGATATTCCTTGGTCTTGTCGCTGGTGACGCCCAGCGTGACCTCCATGTGATCGCCGGGAAGGAAAGGTTCGCTGTAAGCGTATTCCTTGGACCAGATCACCGCGCCGGACTCATCCCTGAAGACGAACAGCCCGCTCAGGGCGTAAAAGCGCCGGCGGGAGACGTTCTCCAGGTCCACGTACAGCCTCACGCCTATCTTCTCTCCCACTACCTGTCTTTTTTTAATGAAGGTGGCGACTATCGGCTGCGCCGGCTCCGCCGGTTCAACGGACTTCGCGGCCGGGCCGGAGACCGCGGCGTTCTCCAGTTTCGAGACCCTCTTTTCCACTCCGGACACGCGCTTCTCCAGGCCGGTGAGCCGTTTCTCGGCCGTATCAGCGGCGAAAGCCGCGCAGGCGCAGGCGAGGAGCAGGGGGAACAGCAGCGTTTTCACACGTTCATTATATAAAAAAGAGCCCCACGGCGGGCGGCCGTATCATTGGGACCTGCATATATGGGATAATAGGGAATGACCGAAACAAACACCGCTCCCGCCGCCGGCTTCTACGGCCTCGGCATAGCTCCGAAACTCCTCGAAGCCCTCGACAAACTGAAATTCAAGGTTCCCACGCCCATACAGCAGAAGGCCATCCCCCTGGCCACCGGCGGCGGGGACATGGTCGGCATAGCCCAGACCGGCACCGGCAAGACCATCGCTTTCGCCATCCCCATGATCCAGCGCCTCGCGGCGGCCGGACAGGGCAAGGGCCTGGTGGTGGTCCCCACGCGCGAACTCGCGCAGCAGGTGGCCGAAGTGGTGCGCCAGTTCTCGCCCCTGATGGGGATGAGCTGCGCCGTGGTGATAGGCGGCGAGAGCATGAACCGCCAGACCCAGGAACTGCGCAGGGGCCCCCGGCTCATCATAGCCACGCCCGGCCGCATGATAGACCACGTGGCCCAGCGGACGGTCAACCTCTCCGACGTAAAAGTGCTCGTACTGGACGAGGCTGACCGCATGTTCGACATGGGCTTCGCCCCGCAGATAGAAAAGATAATGGCGGCCCTGCCCCGCGAACGCCAGACCATGCTCTTCTCCGCCACCATGCCCGACGACGTGATGAAGCTGGCCAGCCGCCACATGAAACTGCCTATCCGCATAGAAGTGGCCCGCCCCGGCACCGCCGCGGAGAAGGTGGAACAGGAACTCTTCGTGGTGGACCGCAGCGAGAAGAACGCCCTCCTCGCCAAGCTCCTGGACAAGTACTGGGGCAGCGTGCTGCTCTTCGTGCGCACCAAGCACAACGCCAAGAAGATCGCCCGCTCCATCCGTGAGATGCCGCACAGCGCCGCCGAGATCCACTCCAACCGTTCCCTGGCGCAGCGCCGGGAGGCGCTGGAAGGATTCAAGTCCGGCAAGTACCGCGTGCTGGTGGCCACCGACATCGCCGCCCGCGGCATAGACGTGACCGGCATCGAGCTGGTCATCAACTACGACCTGCCCGACGAGGACGAGAACTACGTCCACCGCATAGGCCGCACCGGCCGCGCAGGCCAGCCCGGCCGCGCCATCACCTTCGCCGCCCCGGACCAGGGCAAGGACGTCCGCAACATAGAACGCCTTATCCGCATGAGCCTGCCAGTTTCCAAGCATCCTGACATCGCCTCGGCAGATTTCGGCGGCCCCTCAGCCCCGCGCCAGCCCGGAGAAAGACGCCGGCCCGGCGACCAGGACCGCGGCCCCCGGCACCAGCCCAGGCCGGTCCGCCAGGAGCCCCGCGAAAACCGCGCCGAAGCCCGGCCCCGGCCGCCCCAGCACGGCCCCAGGCCCCAGCAGCACCACGCTCCGAGGCCCCAGCAGCAAGGCCCCAGGCCGGAACGCCATGGCAATGCCTACGGCCCGCGCCGCGGCGAGGGGGCTCCCCGTTCAGCGGCGCCTTACGCCCGCGCCGACGGTCCGCGTCGCCCGCGAGGAGCCGGTGGCGGCAGTCGGCCGAACAAGTACGGGGCCGATCCTTCCCGCCGCGGCGGGATAGTCAGCCTGTCTCCCTATTTCGACGAGCCGCGCCGCCGCGACGACCGGCGGCCGCACAGGCAGGAGAACCGCCCCGCGCCGGCGCCGAAGCCGGCGGACGGAGGCGGCTGGTTCAGCAGGTTCCTGAAGAAGAAAAAGACGGATTACAAGAACGAATAAGCGCCCCGCGAAGATCCCCCGGCAGCGGGGGATTTTTGTTGCCGTCCCCGCGGGATTTTTTAGTATATTTACCGTGAGAGCGGGAAAACGATGGCCGGTACGGAAGAAGACATTTACAAACGCCACTTCGATATCATGCCCACCATGATGGGCACGCTGTCCGACGGCCGTTTCCGCGCCCACAATCCGGCCTGGGAGCGGCAGCTCGGTTATTCCGCCGCGGAACTGGCCGAACGCTCCTTCCTGGACCTCCTCCATCCCGAAGACCGCCGCCTCGCCGAAGAAACCCTGAAAAGGGTGGCAGATAAAGAGCCCGACGCGCGTTTCGACTCCCGCTTCGCCTGCAAGGACGGCAGCTACAAGTGGGTAAATACCCGCGCAGCGGCCGACCGGGAGAAAGGCGCCCTCCACATAGTCTGCGTGGATATCACGGCCAGGAAGGCCGCCGAGACCGCCCTGCGGGAGAGCGAAGCCCTGCTGGGCAGGATAATCGACAAAGCCCCCATGGCCATGGCCATAGTCGCCATGGACGGCACCATAGAATACATCAACAACAAGGCTGTGGCGACCTTCGGCTTCCCGCATTCGGAGATCCCGAACATGGACCGCTGGTGGGCGCAGGCCTATCCCGACGAGGCCTACCGCAAAGAGGTCATAGCCCGCTACATGGGCTACGTCCAGGCGGCCATAGAAAAGGGCGGGGAGATCGCCGGTGACGAATACCTGGTCACCTGCAAGGACGGCTCAAAAAAGACCTGCTTTATTTTCGGCGTGATCGCGGCGGGCAAGGTGTTCGTGATGTTCGAGGACGTTTCCGAGCGCGTCCGGGTGGAGAAAACGCTGCGCGACAGCGAGAATTCCCTGCGCCGCATCCTCGACCAGATCCCCATGGCCATCGCCATACAGGACCTCGCCGGGAACATCGAGTATATCAACGCCAAATTCACGCAGACCTTCGGTTACGCCCATAAGGACATCCCCACCCTGGACGCCTGGACGAAGAAAGCCTATCCGGACCCCGTCTACCGCACGAAACTGCTGGCCCATTGGACGGAGCTGTTCAAAAAAGCCGCCGCGTCCAACAACGAGATAGACGGCGGCGCTTACAGCGTTGCCTGCAGCGACGGCTCGTTCAAGACCACTTACATCTTTGGCGTGCTCATCGGCGGCAAGGCCGTGATAATGCTCGACGACATCACGCGCCGGGTGGAAGCGGAAAAAGAACTGCGGGAGAGCGAGAGCCGCTACCGCGCGCTGGTGGAGACCACCCGCACCGGCTATGTCATCATAGACAAGGACGGCCGCGTCCTCGACGCCAATACCGAGTACGTGCGTCTTACCGGGCGGAAAGACCTGAAAGAAGTGCTGGGCCGCTCCGTGCTGGAGTGGACGGCGGAGTACGAGAAGGAGAAGAACGCCGCCGCCGTGGCCCAATGCGCGCGGGACGGTTATATCTTCAATTTCGAAGTGGATTACTCCGGACCTTCCGGGGAGGTGATCCCGGTGGAGATCAACGCCACCGTCATGACCAAGGACGGCGTGCCCCAGATACTCACCCTCTGCCGGGACATAGGCGCCAGGCGCAAGGCGGAGGCCGAGATCCGCGGCCTCAATCAGAACCTGGAGAACCGGGTGCTGGAGCGCACCACCGAACTGACGCAAACCAACGAAGCGCTGAAGGCGCAAATAGCCCAGCGCGTGGAAGCCGAGCAGGCCAAGGACAAGCTGCAGGCCCAACTGCTCCAGTCGCAGAAACTGGAGGCGGTAGGCCGCCTCGCCGGAGGAATAGCCCACGACTTCAACAATATTCTGGTCTCCATCAGCGGTTACGCCGAACTGCTCATAGACACCATGCCCCAAGGCGCACCCGCCCGCGGCGACCTGTCGGAAATACTGCTGGAAACGGAGCGGGGAGCCGCCCTCACCCGCCAGCTGCTCACTTTCAGTGCCCGCCAGGAGCCCAAGCTGGAAACGGTGGACCTGAACGCGGTGGCCACGGGCAGCCAGAAGATGCTCAAGCGCCTTATCGGCGCCAACATGCATCTGGAAACCAGCCTGGCCGCGGACCTGTGCCTGGTTAAAGCCGACCCGACCCAGATCTCGCAGGTGATAATCAACCTGGTCATAAATTCGCGGGACGCCATGCCCGACGGCGGCCGTATCGGCCTGGAGACGCGCAACGCGCAATTGGGGCAGGAAGCGGCCGGGTTCAAGCTGCCCCCGGCGCCAGGCGCCTACGCGGAACTGACCGTAAGCGACACCGGCACCGGCATGCCCCCCGAGACCATGCAGCACCTCTTCGAGCCGTTCTATACCACCAAGAAGCCGGGCCAGGGCACGGGCCTGGGCCTGTCCACCGTCTACGGCATAGTCAGCCGCGCCGGAGGCGGGATATACGTGGAAAGCGCCCCGGACCGGGGCACCACCTTCAAGATCTATCTTCCGAAGGCCGTTTAGCCCGGGGAGGGAAACGGACAAAGGGCCGCGCTAACCGCGCGGCTCTTTCGTTACGGGGGGGCGGTTATAGAAGCCGAGGATCAGGCCGAGCGCCAGTGACCAGACGGCCGCCAGGCCTATGCGCAGGTCCGGCGGCAGCATGAAGGTGACGGTGTGGGCGGGCACCCAGAACCAGAGCAGCGAGAGCAGCCCCTTGTCGAGGTTGGCCCAGTTGGGCCGGCCGTCTATCAGGTTGTCTATCAGCCGGTGCGCGATGACCAGGAACGGCCCGAACTGCAGGTTCATGAAGAGCGAGACCGCGAAGGCCTTACCCGCGGCGCCAAGTTCCGGCAGCAGGCCGTGCGAGACCAGCCCGTCAGTGAAGGCGACGAAGCCGGTGAAAGCGTACTTGATGCAGACGGCGAGCGCGGCCCAGCCGAGCATGCGCAGCAGCGTGCCGCGCGGGCCGAAGGGGGAGAAGACGCGTCGGGAAACCAGCCACTTGGAAAGGACTTCCCCGAGCGTGCCGAGCACGGCGAATTGGGCCATCGCGGTGGCGATAGGGTGGGCTTTGACGAGGGCGACGTAGCATTCCATGCGTCTATCTTACCAATTTTCAAAGGATCGCCTCCCGCAGGCGGTTTTGTATAATTTCCGTAAGCGGTCAAGGAGGCTTTATGGCGGATAAAAAACAGGGCGTGCAGTGGGACCTCACCGGCTATTTCCCGGCTTTCAACGGGCCGGAGATGATAAAATTCAAGAGACAGCTGTCGGCCGACATCGCCGCGCTGCAGAAGAAAGCCGCCAAAATGGCGCCCCTTTCCGCTAAAACCGCCGGAGATTGGGAGAAACTACTGCTCACGGCCGAAAATGTGGAGACCCGCCTGGGGCATATCTTCTCCTACGCCGGCTGCCTGACCGCCGCCCACGCCGATAAGGACGAATACGCAGCCGAAGAGGCCAAGCTGTCCCTCTTGGGAGCCGCGTACGCCAAGTTCGGCGTGGATATGCTGCGCGCCTTCAAGGACGTGCCCGAAAAAGTGTTCGCCGCTTTCATCAAGCGCGAAAAGCTCAGGGACGTCGCCTACGCCCTCAAGCGCGTGCGCGAGCGCGCCCGCCGCACCATGAGCCCCGCCGAGGAGAAGCTCGCGGCCGACCTCTCCGTGGACGGCTTCCAGTCCTGGGACCGCCTCTACAACAAGCTCTCCTCCAAGCTCACCTTCGAGATGCGCTGGCCGGACGGCCGCGTTGAAACGCTGCCGATCTCGCGCTGGCGCGCCCTGATGGGCGACGCCGACCGCCGGGTGGGCCGCGCCGCCTTCGAGGGCGGCAACAAGGCCTGGGCGGCCCTCGAAGACACCTGCGCCGCGGCGCTCAACGCGCTGGCCGGCACCCGCCTGACCCTGGATAAGAAGCGTGGAGTGAAGAACTTCCTGGACCAGTCCCTGTTTAACGCCGGGATCAAGCGCTCCACGCTGGACGCCATGTACAAGGCCGTGGAGCACAACCTGGAGCCGGTGCGCGACATCCTGCGAGTGAAAGCCGCGGCCATGGGCCGCAAAGGCATCGCCTTCTTCGAGCGGGAGGCCCCGCTGCCGCTCAAGGACGCCAAGCTCTACACCTGGGAGGAGGGCTCGGCCAAGGTGGAGGCGGCTTTCAGCCGGGTCTATCCGGCGCTCGGCGCCTACTACAAGGACTTCCTTGCTAAAAAACACCTCGAAAGCGAAGCGCGGGGCGGCAAGCGCCCCGGCGCCTTCTGCACCGGCTCTCCCCTTATAAAGGAAGGCCGCGTGTTCACCACCTTCAACGGCACGCTGGGAGACGTTAACACGCTGGCCCACGAGATGGGCCACGCCTGGCACGGGCACCTCATGAAGGACATGCGTACCTGGGCCACCGAGTATCCCATGACCCTCGCCGAAACGGCCTCCATCTTCGGCGAGCACCTGCTGGCCGAGGGCATACAGGGCGACCCCGGCGTGTCCGAAGCCCAGAAGCTCATAATGCTCGACGAATATCTGAGCGGCGCCGCGGTCACCATCCTCGACATCACCGTGCGCTTCCGCTTCGAAAAGGCTTTCTACGAGGAGCGCCAGAAGGGGGAAGTCTCAGCGGCCCGCCTGAAGGAACTGATGACCGCGGCGCAGAAGGAAGTGTTCGGCGACGCGCTCGAGCCCGGCGGCGAGGACCCGCTGTTCTGGGCGTCCAAGATGCACTTTTACTTCTCCGGGGTCTCGTTCTACAACTACCCCTACACCTTCGGCTTCCTCATGGCTGCCACGCTGTTCACCAAATTCAAGGCGGAGGGGCCGGCCTTCCTGCCCAAGTACGAGGCCTTCCTGCGCCTCTCCGGGGCCGACACGGCCGAGGGCGTGGCGCGCCGCAGCCTCGGCGCGGACATAGGTAAGCCGGAATTCTGGGAAACCGCCATAAAGGGCCTGGCCGTCCGGCTCGCGCGCTACAAGGCGCTGCTCGAAGCCAATAAGGTGGCGGCGTGAAACTGAAAGTACCGCACATCCTGCTCGGGATCTACGCCCTCTACTTCGCGCTCGCGGGACTGGCCCCCTATAGCCGCGAAGTCTGGGTGGCGGAAAACATCCCTATAGTCATCATAGTGCTGGCGCTGGCGGCCACCTACCGGCTGTTCGCCTTCTCGAACACCTCGTACCTCATGATGAGCGTGCTGGTGTTCCTGCACACCACCGGCGGGCATTACACCTTCGAACGTGTGCCTTTCGGCTTCGTCACCGACCTGCTCGGCTTCACGCGCAACCACTTCGACCGGATCGCGCACTTCTCCGTGGGCTTCTACGCCTACCCTATAGCGGAGTTCATATGGCGCAAAGGCTACAGCCGCTCCCGCGGCCTGCTGGCCTTTACCGGGATAACGGCCATCTTCACGGTGGCCGCCGTCTACGAGATCATCGAATGGTGGTACGCCGCCTCGGCCGACCCGGCCGCAGGCATAGCCTTCCTGGGCAGCCAGGGCGACGTCTGGGACGCGCAGAAGGACATGCTCTCCGACGGGCTCGGCGCCGTCTGCGCCGCCGCGTTCTTCCTCCTGCACTACAAGGACCCGCCCGAAAGCGAAAAGGCGTAAATAAAAAGCCCCCGGCCTACCGGGGGCTTTTCTTTCGCGCGGCCGCGCTTACCTGGCGAGCTTGGCGGCCAGCTCTGCCACGTGCTTGCCCTGGAAACGCGCGCCGTCCAGTTCGTTCTTACTCGGCATACGCTCGCCCTGACCGCCAGTTACGGTGGAAGCGCCGTAGGGGGACCCGCCGGTAATTTCCGTTATGCTCATCTGCCCCTGGAACGAGTACGGCAGGCCGACTATCACCATACCATGGTGCAGCAGCGTCGTGTGCGTGGAAAGAATGGTGGATTCCTGCCCGCCGTGCTGGGTAGCGCTGGAGGCCATCACGGAACCGATCTTGCCTATGAGCGTTCCTTTCATCCACAGCCCGCCGGTGGCGTCCAGGAACTGCCGCATTTGGCCGCACATGTTGCCGAACCGGGTGGGAACCCCGAAGATGACGGCGTCGGCGGCGGCGAGGTCTTCCGGGGTGCAGACCGGCACGGAAGCCTGGGCTTTCTGCGCGTCCAAAGCGCCCATCTTGCCCAGCACCTCGGCGGGCAGGGTCTCGGGCACCCGTTTTATAACGACTTCCGCGCCTTTCACCGATTTAGCGCCCTCGGCGGCGGCTTTGACCATTTCATACATGTGGCCGTACATTGAATAATACGCTATCAGTATTTTCATTTTATCCTCCTTGGATACTTCACAGAGGCAGCGACAGAGAGGCAGAGCGGTTCTCAATCGTCCGTGGTGATACCGTTGAAGAAATTGCGGTTGAGGACGGTGACGGCGCCGGGCACGGCGGAAGCGGCCGACGGCTTAACGCCGGTCCAGAAAGCCGGGGCGAGCATGGTGCCGGT
>Ga0209212_1004346_pt1 | contig 17582 bp, 20 predicted proteins | sample RifGroC2_FD_183996 | JGI IMG/M metagenome (GOLD analysis project Ga0209212, IMG submission 183996) | Groundwater microbial communities from Rifle, Colorado, USA - Groundwater C2 (SPAdes) (version 2) | ecosystem: Environmental > Aquatic > Deep subsurface > Groundwater | place: Rifle, Colorado...
CGGAAACGAAAATGTATCCTTCCCTCATCCAATTGTCTGCTAACTACTTCTTGGTGATACCTTCCCCCTGCTCAGCAATTAGTTTCACGAAATGGTTTGTTTCTTCTTCTCTCTCCACCCCAAAACATATTATTTTCTCCTTTTCTTGATTTTTAACACTATTTTCTTTTTGGAACAACTAATCGTAAATTGACCCTTGCCCTTCTCCTCTCAACCCTTTCCCCCAAGCCCCATCTCCAGATAGTTATTTCCGCTTGAGCTTTGGGTTTTCTCTTCGTAACTTCCAGAGGATCATCCAGAGAGGAGTTATAAAGAGTTGCTCTGGCAGCTCTCTTAGCCATCACCGTCTCAATATGAGCTCCCAATATATCCCCTGTATCAATTATATTTGTCCATCCGGGATATACCACTCTTTCCTCATGAATTCCTTTACCATCAACTCTGACCACCGCTTTTGGTCTTCCTCGTAATTTCCTTTTAAGTTCCGGTGATAACAAATCAGGGTTTGCCATATCGTTATTTTACAAGATTCTACTTATTCTATCACTTCTTCATCCCCGCTTCCGGTATCTACAGAAGTGTCTGGTGTATTTGTATCATCAGAAACAGTCTCTTTCACAGCTTCTTTTCCTCCCGACGTAAATTTAAAAGTGGAGGAAACGGTATCATAAACTTTATTCCAATATGTTGCGTCTTCCAAATTGGTCTCTATTTGGTAAAGATAACCGTTGTAAACAGTACTGTTAGTTAGTTTTTTGGTACCGAGCGTTTTTTTGGCCGGCTGTTCGCCCAATGATGTGTCCAAAGGATTTAATACTTTGGATTGTTTCGCCCAGGATTCTATATCAGTAGAATTTGTATCTTTAGTCCAGACTATTAATCCTCCTGAATGGGTCGCGGACGTCAGTTCCACATGGGAATAATTTACTTCATCTTCATCATGAGGATTGACTGCAAGATCTTTCGGATACTGGAATTCAAATTCTGCCTGGTCCTTCCATGTAGCCATTTCTACTTTTGGGGATAGTGTCGGCTGGACTTCAGTCACTGGAGTGATCACTTCATTTGTGGATTGTGATTTAATATAGATTCCGACTCCTCCTGCTAATACTATCAACACAACCGACAATAATATAATTTTCTTCTTCATAGACCAAGTATACCAGAAGTCTTGTTAAATATCACGGTTTCTAATACAATTATCTTAATATATGAAAAAATTATCTATTTTCTTATTCGTTTTATCTCTATCTTTTCTTTCTTCCAAAGAAATCTATGCAGCAAAAAAGTTTGTACCGAAAGCTTCAACTCCCAAAACTTATGCGAAAAGAGCAACAGGAAACCTTCCTGCCGTCGTAAAATATCGGGGTGATAAACTGGCGATTCTTCTTTCTTTCTCCAATTTTTCAGGAATTGAGTCAGTCAACTACACTTTCACCTATGACTCGGGTGAGACAAGACAAGGTGCAGCCGGCACTATCCGGTCAAATAATAATCCCGAGTCACAAAGGGAACTCCTCTTCGGAACATGCTCCAAAGGCGTCTGCACTTACCATCACAATCTCTCGTCAGCCAGGCTTATTTTAACAGGTAACATGACCAATGGCCGGACAGTCACAAAATCCTACAGAATAAAGACATATCAATAATTTTCAATTTACAATTTTCAATTTTCATTAAATTAACAATTTTCAAAATTGAGAGTGAAAATTCATTGTAAATTGAGCATTAATAATTGAAAATTGATGCAACAGATATTTTCCAGACTTTCCCAACAATTCTTACAACGACTCAAACTGATCGTTCCTCCCAACAAATACCAAAGCGTATTAAATTCATATCTCGAAAAACGGCCAATCACCATAAGAGTAAATACGTTAAAAACCAATTCAAGGAAACTCCGGGACGAGTTACTTCAAAAAGGGATAAAAATGCAGGTCGTTTCCTGGAATCCCAACACTTTTATTCTCCCTGAAGCTTCCCTTCACGATTTAACTAAACTTGATCTTTATAATAGTGGGTATTTTTATGTTCAAAGTCTTTCAAGTCAAATTCCTCCATTAATTCTTCTTCCAAAACCCGGCGAAACCATTCTTGACATCGCTGCAGCTCCCGGCAGTAAAACTACCCAAATGGGAGCTCTCATGCAAAATAAGGGAAAAATATTTGCCAATGATACAAATCCCATCCGGTTGGATAAACTCAAATATAACTTGGGAATACAGGGGGTAACAAATACTGAAACAATTACCAAATATCCCAACCAGATAGAAAGGGACTATCCCGATATTTTTGATAAAGTTTTAGCAGACGTACCATGTTCCGGAGAAGGAAAAATATTTCTCAAAGATCCCAAGTCCCTGGGAGGATGGTCGGAAAAGAAAATCCGGGGATTTGCCAAAATCCAGAAAGACATATTAAAAGCAGCAATTACAGCCACCAAACCCGGAGGGAAAATAGTTTACTCCACTTGCACATTGTCACCTGAAGAAAATGAAGAAGTAATAAATGAAACGTTGACCAAATTTAGTGGAAAATTAACTGTAGAAAAAATTTACATTCCGGGACTTTCCGTCACCAATGCTCTTACTAAATGGAATAATGTTAATTTCTATCCGTCAATCCAGAACGCTATCAGAATTTTGCCGAGCGACCTTATGGAAGGATTTTTTGTTGCCTCTCTTAGAAAACTCAGAAGCTAAATCCTACAAGGCATCGCCTTGTCACAAGGGGAGGCCTTATTGAATTGTTGATTAATGACTAATAACGAATAAAAGGATTTCGGCTTAAATGCCAAAAAGAGTTGCTTTCGATAACACATTAGCCCTTCACAATCTTCTAAAGACCTGTTAAAACTATTCTCATGAAAAATGTTTTGTCCGTTCTGCCTATACTATCAGCTGCCCAACTTGTGACGGGGTTGCCAAAAGATTCGGATACTACACATCCGGAAAGAGACGTTATCGTTGTCGTAAGTGCGGTAAATCATTTGTCCGCTTTCCTACACCTTTAATTACCCGTTCGGATTTCCTGGAGTTTTCCTGCTATGTGAGGGGACTGCGTAACCGGAAAGGAAGTGGATACGCCCAGCGTACCCTTGCACGCCGATACGCACAATTCCTTGATCATCCCTTAACCGCAGAAAACATCTGGTATATTCTTCCTCCTGAAACTGTCACGTGCAACAATCCCTGGATCTACGGCTGTGACGGGAAATGGCTGGGAAGAGTCGGGGTATTCTTTATTCACCGGAATGTCACCACAAAAGAGAATCTTTTCTGGTCCTTTATGTCCGGTGAAACGTATGAGGCAATAGGAAGAGACTTTGTTTGTCTTACTGGTTTACTTGGTATTCACCTTCCGGGAGGAACGGTAAGTGACTGGAAAGGAGCAATAGTCGGATCAATTACCTCCTATTTCGGACTAATTTCCCACCAAAGGTGTCTGGCACATGTAGTCCGTCAGGCAAGAAGACTTCTTCCCAAACACAGTCCGTTTGAAGCAACACAAAAACTCAGAAGAATCGCTGAGGACCTGTTTATTATTGAAACAATCAATGATCCCTCTGTCTGGAAAACATCACTTCTCCGTTGGGAAAAAGAGTACGGAACGATGCTTAAGGAAAAAACTATTGCTTCTCCGTCTCTTAAAAAGAAGTGGTGGTATACCCACGGAAACATACGTCGTGCATGGAGACTTCTTACTCATGAACAGGATCCATTATTCGTCTTTTTGACCAATCCTTTGGTCCCAAAGACCAACAATAGTCTGGAGGGAGTAAACAGTAATCTAAAACAGAAACTGGGAGATCACAGAGGAATGAGTATTTTACGCCAGACATCTTTCCTTTCCTGGTACATGGCATTTACCAGAGTGAAAACTGACAAAGATCTGAAGAAACTATGGGTTTACTGGAGAAACAGGTTTCAGCGAAATTAGCAACCGGAAATGGCTATTAAACTCTCTTTTTCTTTTTTTTGCATATCAGATAGGAAGAAATGCATCACAAATCGCTCCTCTGATGGCAACTCCAACTGTATTGACTGTACTTCTCAGTGTAATTTTCCTGAAAGAAAGAAATTTCATACCTCAAAAGGTTTTGGGAGGAGTATTTGCAGTCACTGGAACAATTCTTTTGTTACAATGACTTTTTCTAAATTCTAATGTTTAAACTCTTTGATGATAAACGTGAGGAGAAGGATAATGATATTGATAAGGACGATCACTCCACCTGCGGATAAGTTAAGGTAAAAAGAACTGATGATACCGAAAGTGACCGAAAATACCGATACAATCTCTGCAATAAAAATAGTTTGTTTAAAGCTTTTCCGCAGTTGCAAAGCGGTAACTACAGGAATGACAATAAGTGCCCCTATCAGAAGAACTCCGACTATAGGTATAGCAAGAGAAACAGTTAACGCGGCAAATACTATAAGAAGTATATTGATTAATCTTGTAGATATACCGCTTACTTGTGCCGCTTCTTCATCTACTGTGATATAGACTAGCTCTTTATAAAAAGCAAAAATTCCGGCGATAACAAGCAGTCCCAGGATAAAAATAATATAAACATCTGCTTGTCTCACGGTTGTAATACTACCGAACAGGTAATTGAACAAATCAACTCTAAAACCATGATTCAGACTGATAAGAATTATTGCCAAGGCCAGACTTCCTGAAAGAAAAATAGCTAGAGCTGATTCCCCGAATATCCTTTTACTTAAACGAAGACGCTCTATGACAATTGAAGATACAACTGCAGAGATAATGGCAGTAATCAGAGGATTAATATTTAATATCAACCCTATCGCCACACCAGCCAGCGATACGTGTGACAGAGTGTCGGCAATCAGTGAATAACGGCGAAGTACCAAAAATATTCCTATAACCGGAGCGATAAGCGCAATAATTATCCCCGCTTCTAAACCTCTTAATATAAAACTGTATTGAAATATTTCAGGCATAATCGTATACGATATAATCAATGATGCAGGCCGCCTATTCCTATAAGTTCGTGGAAATATGCACCTTTCAGAAACTCCGTCGGCTCACCATAATATTCCAGCGTCCTGTTTATATATCCCAGCTCGTTTGATTCATGTGCGACCACATCAAGTTCGTGCGATACCAGAACCAGAGTCAGCTCCAGTTTTCTGTTTAGAATTCTGAGGAGTTCATAAAACTGTTTTTGCGTCTTCACATCCACTCCGACTGTCGGCTCATCCAGAAATATAATTTCGGGTTCTGTAGCCAGTGCCCGGGCGATAAAAACCCGTTGCTGCTGTCCGCCTGACAGGTCGCTCATCTGTTTGTTTCTAAAATCTACCATATCCACATGCTTTAAAGCCTGATAAACTTTTTCCTTATCTTCTCTGGTCGGAAAATGAAATAATCCCCGGAGTCCATATCTTCCCATTGCCACCATTTCTTCGACAGTCACCGGAAAATTCGTGTCTACATGCGCCTTTTGGGGTACGTATCCTATTTTCTGCCAATCTTTAAAATGATTTATATCAGTACCAAAAAGTTCTACCGTGCCTTTGTTTGGTTTGAGAATACCCAACATCAGCTTAAGCAGTGTGGATTTGCCTCCTCCGTTGGGACCGATAATACCTGTATAATCTCCTTTATGGACCAACAAGGAAACGTTTTTCACGGCTTCTTCTTTGGTATAAGAAAAAGAAACTTTTTCCAGTTTGACAATGATTTCAGTGTTTACTTTGCGCATTCTAAGGCTGTCTCCAGATTTTTCAGGTTATCTCTCATGACTGAAAAATAATTTTTACCCCGTTTGATTTCATCATCGGTTATACCCTCCAAAGGGTCAAGGACAAGTGTCCGGGCACCGATTTCCCGGGCTATGGTTTCTGATAATTTCGGACTGACCAGTCTTTCAAAAAATATATATTTTACATTGTGCTCTCTGGCAAATTTCACAATTTCTACCAATTGTTTGGATGAAGGTTCACTCTCCGGTGAAAGTCCGGAAATGGACACCTGATTTAAACCGTATTCAAAGACCAGATACCCGAATGCCGCATGGGAAGCGATTATGTCTTTTCGTTTACAAACGGATAGTCTCTGTCTATATTCCTTATCCAGCTTATCTAATTTCTCATCAATAACTTTTTCGTTATTTTTGTAATATAAACTGTTGGCTGAATCAATTTTGATCAAACCCGCAGTAATCTTGCTTGCTTCTTTTTTGGCTAGTTGGGGAGAAAGCCAGATGTGGGGATCGATTGATGTTTTTCCTTCTTCTGTCTGTTGTTTAGTAAATAAACCTTCACCCGCAACAATAATTTCTACATTTGTTCCCTTCAGATTTTCTTTTATTTTATCTCCCCACGCTTCAATATTTCCGTTTAAGACCAGCATTCTGCTTTTCTCTATCCTAACGATATCCCGGGTAGTCGGTTCGAAATCATGAGGTTCGCTACCGGCCGGGGTAATATTTTTGACATCCACTCTATTCCCGCCAATTTCAGACGTAAAAAAGTATAAAGGATAAAAAGAAGCGGAAACTTGAATTCTTTTATTATTTTTTCCTTCTTGTTTACTGGTTTTATATTTTAGAAAAGAACTTAAAATAACAAGGAATAAAATACCGGTAAAAACTGATATTAATTTAAAGATTTTCATTTATTTTTTGCAACGGGAGCATAATCCGAAGAATTCCAAACTATGATATTTGACCAAAACCCCTTTTTTCTTTTGAATATTTTTTTCAATTTTTTCTACGTTGCATTCCAAAATATCTTCTATATCCCCGCACTCTCCGCAAATGAAATGATGATGGTCAGCCTTTGACATATGCTCGTAACGCAGTTTCCCGTCATTAAATTGAATCGGCTTGACTAATCCTTTTATGACTAAAGCATTTATAATTCTAAAGACCGTTACCCTGTCGGCTTTTATTTTACTTATATTCAGATATTTAATCAGTGAAACTATATCAAGAGGCTTGCTCGTATTTTCAAGAGCGCCAAGAATACCGAGCCTCGCCGGTGTGACTTTCAGGTCAGCATTACGGAGCTCTGTTTTGCAATCATGTTTGGATGTGTTTTTCATAATAATTAAATACTGCTTAGCGGCAATATTATAAGCAACTTAGTTGCATTTGTCAAGAGGACATACGATGCATGTTGTTTGACTAATCACCGGATTGGTGTATACTGTTTATACTTCTCATTTAAGGCAGATTGTTGATTTAATAAACGAAGTATTGTCCATATTTTCCCCTATGAATAACGGATTAAATTACAGTAACGAAGAATTGTCAAAAAAACTGACCATCCTGAAAAATTCCGTCCAGAAAACCAAAAAAGAAGAGGTCAAAAAAAGAATCTCCCGAAAACCCAACTTTACCGACCTGGAATATCTGCTCGGAGCATTTATGGAAATGTACGATCCACATCTGCAGGAAATTGTCGTAAAACTTTCACAAAAGGGATATGCCATAGATGCAGAATCGGGTTTCGGGGGAAAGTTTTCTGAAATTCAAATGATCATCGGAGATTTTTCCGTAGATTACGTTGTGAAAAACAAATTGGAAAAAATCGGCGTCAAATTCAGGGATTATAACGGCTCACAGTCTTTGGTATTTTGGCCGGAAGAATCTTCTCTTACCCACATACAAAACAGGTGGAACCAAGTATTAAATGTTCTGCCGGATAAAGGCTTACTTGCCACACCTTCAAGAAACCGAAACGCATTAACTTTTCGAAGAAAATTCATTCCACAGGACCTGCAGCTTCAAAAACAACGCCTATTCGTGAGACTGAAATTCGCTACAGATAAGAAAATTGAAATTGAGTTGACAAAACGGAAAGAAGAAAATGCCCGTCCCGATAAAATCGAGCAATCGTTGGGACTTTTCATAGAAGAAATAGAACCACAGGTAAGACAGGCGTTTCTGACATTATACAAAAAAGGTTATTCTATCGACAAAGCCGGATTTATGGATAATCCTTCTGACCAGATGATTGAAGGGGACTTCCAACTTGAAGAAAAAACCGTCGCCAAACTCCAAAAAATCGGAGTAATCGTAGAAACAAATCACAGCGGTTATACCCGTATACAATTTACTCCCGAAGAAGCGGACCATTCTAAAATCAAAAAGAAATGGAAAGAGATTACGGCTCTTATCCCCGATAAACACGAAGCCGCTTCCCCATCAATGACCAAAAAAGCAAGAGACTTCAGACAGAGATACCAATAGGAATAAGACCGCAGACTGAAGGGTAATTTGTATCAACTTTACTTTTCCTTTCTTCTTAAGTATGCTTGAAGTGAAATGATAAAAGATCCGAGCGACCTGAGGGAAAGACTGTTGGAAATCGAAGTTCATAAAGATGAAAAAATTGCCAAATTGATTTTCACTATCATGGGACTTCTCATTGTGGTACTCCTGATTGAAGTCATTTACCTGAATATTTCGTATCAGAAACGCATCGGGGAAAATTTGACAAAAAGCATGGTCACGCCTACAGAGTATTATCTCTCCGATGTCATACCCAGTATTACTGTCTCCCCATCTCCGACCATGATTCCCTCACAATTTCCTACCACACAATTTCCTACCATACCGCAACAGGCAGAAAAGCAGAAAAATCTTATAAAAGAATATTTTATCGCCTTTGGTACGGGAACCGGTCAAAACACCGATTGGACAGATGTACAGGGACTTCAGGCTGTCATTAATTTCGATAACTACTCAGATATAAAGGAAGTATTTTTTGAATCGTCGGTAACCGTGCCTACGGGAAATGAATGGGTATCAGTAAGACTTTATAACAAAACCGATCAGCACCCGGTCTGGAATTCGGAAGTATTTATGAAAGATAGTTCCACTCCATATCTGGCCTCTTCCCCTGTCTCTTATGATAGAGGCTCCAAAACGTATCAGGTACAGATGAAGACACAACTCGGATATCCGGCCAACCTCACACAATCCAGGCTTCACATCACTTTAAAATAATCCGTATCCTGTATTCGGCGGGCCTTGAGGCAAACGGGGGAAAGAATAATAATTATCATAGTAAGCGTCTCCAACATAATAATATTCTACAATCGGATCCTCAACTGCATCCTTATCTGAAGGATCGGGAGTTGGAGTAGAAGCTGGTACGGTAGTCGGAATAGGATCCTCAACTGTCCCACCAACATTGAGATCAGTAGACAGCGTGTTTAAAGGAACTAAGGTTGGAAGAGGAGCAAGAGTAGGTAAAGCCGGCAATGTAGGTAAAGCCGGAAAAGAAGAAGGAGACGCAGGAATCTGAGTGCACGTGGGAATGACAACGTCGGGTGCCGGTATATTTCTATGTTCAGAAAGTATGTCAGGGGATCTGGTTGGAACCCTTTCTGTAAGTGAAACTTCATTATCTCTAGAATCAGTTGCATAAGCGGCTTTCAGGAGAAAAAGATTTATAAGGATAAATAGTAGAGTGATACACGAGATTATTTTCATATTCCTGGAAATCTGATAATAGAAGGAAATTTACTTCTTTTTATTAAATTAACTTAAGTAATATTGTAAGTAAAAGGAAATAAAAAAAACTTGACCTTATTCCTGTCAATATAGTAACTTTATAATAGTGAAAGAAATTACAGAGGCCGTCACGGTAAAAAGCGTTTCGGTAAACCGGGAAATTTTATTTATTATCATGGCTTTCGTAATACCTTTTACACTGAGCTCTCCCCAATGGCTTACTGGTACCATAGTAAACGCTCTTCTTATCGTCGCTTCATATAGAATGTCTTTCAAGAAACTTATCCCTGTGATTGTACTTCCGAGTCTCGGAACTTTTGCTCATGGGGCAGTTTTCGGCCCCCTGACTATATTTCTGGCATATTTCATTCCCTTCATTTGGATAAGCAACTTTCTTCTGATAAAGACGTTTTCAATCAAACAAGTACGGCGATGGTCTTATCCTTACCGCCTGATACTTGCCGCTTTTGTCAAAACTATATTTCTTTTTACAGTGGCTGTAGTTATGGTCCAATTGAAATTGGTGCCCCCGGTATTTCTATCGGCAATGGGTATACTCCAACTGGCCACCGCTCTCTCCGGAGGACTTGCCGCATATCTGATCCTGAAAAGTAAACTTATCTAAAATGAGCAAAGAAACAGAAGAACTGATAGAACTTATTGGTTCCGGAAAAAATCTGACTACCATGCTGGCTCCCTCTTTTCCCATCATTTTTTCTTATCCTGAAATTGTCGGGAAATTGAAAAGATTAGGATTTAAATATGTAGTCGAAACAGCTGTCGGTGCACAAAAAACTAATGAGATACTTATGAAAATGTTAAAGGAAAATCCCAAATCTAAGTTTATCACTTCTCCCTGTGCATCCTTTTCACAAATGATAAAAACGAAATATCCTGAGCTTCTAAAATATCTGACTCCGGTCCATTCGCCGATGTATTACACCGCCGAAATAGTAAAGGAAAAATGGCCTGACACTAAACCTGTTTTCATCGGGCCTTGTATAGTAAAAAAGTTGGAAGCAAGTAATTACACTGATATTGATATTCTCGTCATAACTTTTAAAGAATTAAATGAAATCCTCCAATATTTCAAATCGGATGGAAAAGAGGAAGATGTCAATTATTATTTCGACATGATAAGCCCCACTACACGGCTGTATCCTATTTCCGGTGGCTTGACTCAGAGCGCCAATCTCCATCAATTGCTTACTCCGAACCAAATCCAAGTAGTTTCCGGCTGGCAAAATTGCATACAGGCGCTTGATAATTTTGAAAAAAATACAGAAATTAGATTGCTTGATATACTGTATTGTGACGGTGGATGCATAAACGGGTCGGGAATAGAAAGTAAATTAAATACTGAAGAAAGAAGGGATAAAAAGCAATAGTTAATAGTAAATGATTACTGGGCTCAAAATCGGAAAAGAATTAAATGGAGAATATTAAAATTCCGGTGATGACAATTTTATTTATTTATTAAAATAATTCCAACGAAGATCATGATTATGGAAAATATTTTGAGTTTCAAAGTAGATTTGCTTATATCTTCCTTTATGAGCCTGGGGAACCAAACCGAAAGCAGTATCCCCTCTGTCAAAACGAAGAGGGGTTGAACGCCACCCACCACAGACACCAATGCTATAGGGGCTAAATACGTAGCAAAGTTTACAAAGAAAAAGCCCAGAATGTTTAATACTTCGTTAATAGAAAAAATGGTCCAAAAATTTAACTTCAGGTTTGGAAGATCTTTTTTGAATTGTTGCTGGAAATATGGGAAGAATAATAAGATTGTACCTGAGATCCCTGCTCCTAAACCCTGATAAGCAAAAGCCGTCCAGAAATCGCCTGTTTTCACTACATACCTGAATAAGATTCCCAACATTCCATATAAGATATCTGCTATCATCATAAGCCACAAAGCTTTTCTCAATGAAAGAATTTTCCCTTCTAATTTTTGAAGTCCCAGAAGAAAAGCTCCTGCAACTATGAAAGGAAAACTTAGAAGTTGGAGTAATGTCAAAGTCTCATGCAAAAATAAATAGGAAATTATAAGTACGAATAAAGGTGTAAATTCAAAAAGGGGCATTATCCTCGAAGTATCCTCGAGTTTAAGAGCGATAAAATAAGGGATAAGATATAAAAAACATATCCCCGACAGTAAAGCAAATATTGCCGAGTTTATGGGTAAAAACGGCTTACCTATTATAAGTAATATTATTATTCCGGAAAGTGCGTAAAACCAAACTGTAAAAATATAAAAGGTATAAACACCTATCTTTTTTTCAACTAAGAATTTATCTATAAAATTGGTGAAACTCCAGACAAAGGGGGCGGCGATGGCGTATATAAACCAGGACATTTATTTTTTGGCTGTTTTCTTTCCTTTTTCTTCATCCAGATCTTCATCCGCGGTAATAAGAATTGAAAAAAGTATAAATCCGGCAAAAAGAGGCATAATAAGGGTAAAGCGAGTCACTTCGTCTTTGACTTTGAGAAAAACCAATAACGACAATACTACAGCAATTAACGCAGCTCCGAAAATAGCTTTGTTTTCCCTAACAATCTTTGTGAATGTTTTCATATCACTAATATTAACCAAATATAGTATAATTTGTCAAACTAGAAAGTGAAAATGGTAAAACCGTCGTAATGTATTTTACGAGTTAGGACACGATCGTGTCTTAGGTCGTAAGATTATCTAATAATATGAAATCAGGATATGCAGTCATTATAGGAAGACCAAATACGGGCAAATCTACCATGCTGAATAATTTGCTGGGACAAAAAGTTTCCATCACTTCTCCCAAGCCGCAAACCACCCGCTTTCCTCTCCAGGCTGTGTATGAAGACGAACGCGGGCAGATAATATTTGTGGATACACCGGGAATGATAGGGAAAATAGAAGATTCACTTTCGCAAAGGATAAACCCCAAGACCGAACAGGCATTAAGTGAAGGATTAAATGTCATCGTTTATGTAGTGGATCATACAAGGGACCGCGACCAGGAAGATAATAAAGCGCTGGGGCTAGTCAGAAAATTTGATAAACCGAAAATTCTGGTCATCAATAAAATAGACATCAAAGAACCTTCCTACCGCGCCCATTATAAATTCATGGAAGAAGAATTCGATAAAACAGTTGAGGTATCAGCTCTTACTAAAGCAAATCTGAACTATCTTCTGGACACCATATTTGAGTATCTTCCCGAGGGAAAAAAAATAGTAGATGCTTCTCTCTATCCTACAAAGGCATTAAATCAGAATAGTAAAAGTTTTCTGGCTGAAATTATAAGGGAAAAAGCATTTTTATTTTTAAGAAAAGAAGTACCTTATACTATCTCGACAGTTGTTGATGAAGTAGCGGAAAGAGAATCAGGAATGCTTTTTATCAAGGCAAGAATCATTACATCCGCAGACCGGTACAAAAGCATGCTTATCGGCCACAAAGGCAGTATGATTAAAGAAATAGGCCAGGCCGCGCGAAAAGAACTTCAGACAGCGACTGACAAGAAGGTATATCTGGATCTGACTGTCGAAACGAACACCCACTGGATGGACCTTATGGAATAAATTTTTAATTTTTAAATTAATGATTTTATTCTACTTAGTACTTCTTCTTTCCCCAGAAGTTCCATTGATTCGTTAAGAGGAGGCGATATTTTTTTCCCTGTAACGGTAACCCTGACAGTCATAAAATATTCTGAATTTTTTACTCCGTTTTGGGTAGCTACTTCCTGCATTTTGGCACCAATAATGTCCGCTTTCCAATCGCTGACAGTTTTGAGTGCTTCAAGGGTTTTGCCCAATATTTCTTTTTTCGCGGAAAGATCAATTTCATAATTTGCCGGCATCCGGAAAAAGAAATCAGCATACATCTCAAATTCCTTAAGCGTCTTTATCCTCTCCACAACTAAAGGCAATATTTTTTCTATTTTCTCCTCAGGATACTTTTTATTAAAGAAATTAAATATTTGATCTTTGAGCTTTGATCTTTGAGCTTTTCTTATGTAATAGCCGTTATACCAATTTAATTTATTTAAATCAAAAACCGGGGCGCTTTTCTGGACTCGGCTTATATCAAAATCAGCGATCAATTCTTCAAGAGTAAATACCTCTCTCCCATCGGACATTGAATAACCCAATATACCCAAATAATTTATCATCGCTTCTTTTAAATATCCCATTTCTTTATATTCGGACACGGAAGTGGCACCATGTCTTTTGGAGAGTTTGGTTTTATCAGGAGCGTAAAGAAAAGAAAGATGTGCAAACTCCGTGGGTTTCTCCTCAAGAGCCTCATAAATAAGTATCTGTCTGGGTACTAAATTAAGAAAATCTTCACCACGGATGGCGTGAGTAATTTTCATTTCTATATCATCTACAGCTGCAGCAAAAGCCAGAAGAGCAGTCCCATCACTTCTGACAATGACAAAATCTCCAAACAAAGCAGAGTCTACAGTAATTTCTCCCCGTATCAGATCATGAAATGTTACTTTTTTATTGGGATTAACTAACCTTATTGCAGCTTTTCTTCCTTCTTTTTCGAATTGACTGATTTCTTCATTTGTTCGCTTCAGGCATTTACCGCTATAGACCGGAGGAATTTTCTTTGTCTCCATTTCTTTCCGTTCCTCTTCCAATTCTTCTTTTGTACAGAAACAATAATAAGCCTTTTTTTCCTGGAGCAGTTTATCCAGATATTTTTGGTAAGAAGAAGATCTCTGGCTTTGGACATAAGGAGCATAAGGACCGCCAACATCGGGTCCTTCATCCCAAACTATACCCAGCCATTTGAGGGAACTGACAATTTCTTCTTCAAATTCTTTTCTGGAACGCATTTTATCTGTATCGTCAATTCTCAAAATAAAAGTTCCCTTCCCATGCTTGGCGAAAAGGAAATTAAAAAGCGCTGTATGGGCGGTACCTAAATGCAACTTACCTGTCGGTGAAGGAGCAACACGACATCGTATTTTAGTGATTTCTTTATTCATGGAATGAGTTGATTCTATCATAGCTTCCCGGTATACTCAATTTATATGGCGACTTTGACGGAGACGGCTTATTATACGAAAAAAATTATGCAATGGTCTGCTATCGGGCTGGTCGGATTTCTTTTCCTGAGGTTTTTTGTAATGGCGGGAATTGAAGCCTGGAAAAATGCCCATCCGGAACCTATCGCTCCGCCAAACCTGGCTTACGGAACTTTACCTGAAATTGTTTTCCCCACACAAACCCCTTCATCGACATTTACATATACTTTGGAAAATATTGAGGGAAAACCACCCAATGCCACCCCATCAGCCAAAGTATATTTCATGCCCAAAAAAGCAGCATCTTTACTTGCTCCGGCCAAGGCCCGGGAGTTTGCCCAAAAACTAGGTTTTACGGATGATGCACAGCTTCTTTCACCAACACGTTATCTCTTTACCGACCCGAACACAACACTTCGGACTTTGGACCTGGATATCATCAATCTGAATTTTTCGCTGAAATATGATTTCACGAAAGATTTATCGATATTTGATAACGCTAATTTACCAAATCAGGATAGGGCAATTTCAGAGGCTAAAAATTTTCTACAGCTAAATAGATTGTTTAGTGAAGAGATGATAAACGGAAAGACCGCCACTACTCTTCTGAAATTAAACAAAAATACGATGGAGTTCACACGCGCCAATAGTCTTTCCGAATCCGACGCAGTGAGAATTGATTTCTTCCGGAAAGACCTGGACTCTATTCCGGTACTTCCCCCGGGATTTGATAAAAGCTTTACCCACATAATCCTATCGCCCGCTGCCGAACAGAATAAAAGGATTATTGAAATAGGATATAATTACCAGCCAGTGGATTATAATGATTTTGCTACATATCCGCTTATTTCGGGAACTACTGCATGGAAGGCTCTGGGTGAAGGAAAAGCAACTGTAGTGAGTACCGGGACAAACCAGGGACAAGTCGTCATCCGAAAAATCTATCTGGGTTATTTTGACTCACTCCAGGTTCAAAATTACCTCAAGCCGATTTTCGTATTTGAAGGAGATAACGGTTTCATTGCATATCTTTCTGCTATTAATACTGAACCGACACCGACCCCATAAAAATCAAAAGGCAAAAATCAAAAGGCAAAAGTTATATTTAAAAGTTTAAAATAAAAAAACTTTTTACTTTTTACTTGCACTTTTAACTTTTAACCTTTGATTTTTGACTTACCTAGATTTAATTCCGGAAATAGTTGCAGAAGGAACAGAAAAGAGACTAACTGTAGGAACAACAGGAAGAAGATTCAAAATATTCTCCCATCGGTAGTTATCAAATACCCAATTAATGATTCTCTCTGTTTCGCCGAAGCGGTCGCTGCTTCTAAGGAGAACTATCAAAATTTCACGATCCCCTCTTTTGACCACTGTTACTAAACATTCCCCCGCTTCCTCCGTATATCCGCTTTTGACTCCGTAAACTCCTGAGACTCTGCCCAAAAGCTGGTTTACATTTTTCAGGTTATGGAATGTGGTGTAATTTACATCTGAAACAGTGATCTGGGGAACCCCGACAATTTTGGCAAAAGTTTTATTTTTCAAAGCAAAAGCAGCGATGTGTGCCAAATCGTAAGGAGTAGTGTAATGATTTTTATCTTCAAAACCCATCGGGTTGGCAAAATGAGTGCTTTTCAGATGTAATTCTTTCAGCTTTTCATTCATTGCTTCCACAAATTTCTGCACTCCTCCGGGATAATTTTCGGCCAAAGCGTAAGCTGCATCATTGGCTGACTGGACCAAAGCTCCATAAAGCAAAGATTCCACAGTAATTTTTTCTCCTCTTACCAGACCCATTGTACTTCCTTCCGTAACTACCGTTTTTACTGTCACCACATCATCTAAAGCATATTTATCCAACGAAACCAGGGCCGTCATAATTTTGGTTGTAGATGCGGGAGCCAGTCTGGTATCTGAATTTTTTTGATATATAACTCCACCTGAAGGAAGATCTACCACTACCACACCCTCGGAGGTCAGAGGTTCCGGAGATAAACCTGTTATGTTTACCGGATACGGAGGAGGAGACGGCAGGCTTAAAGGAATATCAGAAGAAATAGGGACACCGGGAACAGGAGGATTATAATAAATATTTCCCGACGGAAGAAGTAAAAATAGAAAAGCCAGAAGACCAAAACCCAAAATTCTTTGGTAATATTTAGCAAACCAGCCCGATAATCTCTTTTTAAATTTTTTGAATGAGTCTTTATTTAATACCTTCATCTTATCGATTGAAATCTTTATAAAATCAGAATCTACACAGCAAAACTAGTTAGATTGTCATCGCGAGAGTCCGATGTTACATCGGACCGTGGCGATCCCCTGTCAGACGGGATTGCTTCGTCGAAGACTCCTCGCAATGACAATCTAAACCATATTTAACTGCGTAAGTCCTGATATACTATAATAGTATTATAGGGATTGCCAGGTTATACCTGCAATGACAAATTGGGGTAAGAAGAAATTACTTAGAGAAGTTACCAACTGTGGGCAAAGCCGCGGTTTTGTAATCCTCAGCTTTCATCTCAATTGAAGTAGTATGAAGTCCGGCGTTAAAATCTATCTTTTCATTGGTAAAAAGAGACTCGTCTGCATATAACGGAATATTAAATATATTTCCAAAGGGTGGAACTGCTCCTATCTCCACTCCGCCTGTAACCTCTTTTACCTCTCCGGGTGTGGCCATCCGTAAATCTTTAATCCCATAAAGGGACTTAATTAATTTAAAATCCACTTTTTTATCTGCAGCCAGCACTGCCATAACCGCTTTATCATCTCCATACAAAACCAATGCTTTGGCTCCCTGATGAAGACTTGTCCCCCTCACTTTGGCCGCTTCCTCCGAAGTAAATACTGCTTCATGTTCCACAACTTTATATTGTATCTTATTTTTCTCCAGTAAATCCTTAATTTTCTGAAATGCATTTCTGGTATCTCCCACTACCTTAATTCCCAATTCTTTCAACTGTAAATCGCTGACGATACTTGGGGCATCCATTACTGCAGTTTTACCACCAGAGGTTTGCGGAAATGCCACCACTTCACGAAGTGCTGTTTCA
>Ga0209212_1004347_pt1 | contig 17580 bp, 19 predicted proteins | sample RifGroC2_FD_183996 | JGI IMG/M metagenome (GOLD analysis project Ga0209212, IMG submission 183996) | Groundwater microbial communities from Rifle, Colorado, USA - Groundwater C2 (SPAdes) (version 2) | ecosystem: Environmental > Aquatic > Deep subsurface > Groundwater | place: Rifle, Colorado...
CCACCGGCGTTGCCGAGCAGCAGCACGGCGAAGCCGAGGCCGGCGTCGGCGGCCACCCGCTGTGCGGCGCCGAGGGTCATGTCGAGGGCGTCCTCGCCCCAGGCCAGGGGGATCAGGGCCAGAATCTCGCGTTGGGCGCTCATGCCGCGTTCTCCTCTTCTTCGCCACGCAGGTAGCCGGCCAGCGCGCGGGCCTGGCTCGGCACATCGCCGTCCAGCAGCCGGCACTGTCCGCCGCGCTGCACCTCGCGGGCCGGCGCCAGGTCGGCGAGGCGCACGTCGCTGTCCGCCGCTGCGCTGGCCGTCACGCTGTCGAAGGTCATCTTCTTGGCCAGCATCACGTTCTTCATCAGCGGGTGGCGCAGCTTGTTGCGCCGGTCGTTAGTCACCGTGGCCAGCAGCGGGCCGGCGACGCTGTGCCACTGCTGGCGGATGCCGCGCTCGCGCAGCAGGCGCACGCGGCCGTCCTGCCATTCGGCGTACTGGGCCAGGGCGAACAGCGGCAGGGCGAGGCGCGCGGCGAGCAGCACCGGCAGGCTGCCCTCGTCGAGGTCGCCGAACTCGCGGCCGATCAGCAGCAGGTCGGGAGTGCCTTCCGCGCCGATCAGGCCGGCGATCTGCGCCGCGCTCAGGCGCGCGTCCCAGGGCCGGCACGGCTGCAGGTCGAGCAGACGCAGGCGGTCGGGCTTGAAGGCGGCGACGCTGCGCAGCAGGTTGTCGTTGTTGCTGCCGCCGAGTACCAGCACCTCGATGCGGCAGTCCTCGCGGGCATCGCGCAGTTTCAGCGCCAGCTCCAGGGCGCCCTCGTCGAACGGGCCAAGTTGGCGGCGCGACTGGCCGCTCTCCTCGATCAGCCCGGCGGCATCGATGCGGATCTCGTGCAACGGGTAACGGTTGTCGGCCACACCGGCCAGCAGTACCAGGATGTTCATCGGCCCTTCCTCCTTCAGCCGTGGCAGGCGGTGGCAGCGGCCAGGCGGCCGAAGATCGCCGCCTTGCCCAGCGCCGAGCCGGTCATGTAGGCCGCGCCGTGCAGGCCGCCGACCATCTCGCCGGCGGCCAGCAGGCCGTCAATGGGTTCGCCGAACACGTCGTGCACGCGCATCTGCGCATCGACCTTGACCCCGCAGTAGGTGCCGAACACCGCGGCGGTGGACGGATAGGCATAGAACGGCGGGCGGGCGATGGTGCGCAGCGCGCCGTGCTGGTGGACCAGGTGGCGGCGGCCGAACTCCGGCGCCTCGCCCGCGCTGACCGCGGCGTTGTAGGCGGCCACCTCGGCGAGGAAGTCGTCGACCGGCAACTCCAGCAGCTTGGCCAGCTGCTCCAGGCTGTCGGCCTCGACGAACAGGCCTTCTTCCAGGCGGCGCTCGAAGTCGAGGATGCGCACGCGGTCGTCGCCGCTTTCCATGATGTCGCGGTCGAGGATCTGGTAGGTCACGCCGTAGGACTGCTGCATGCAGGCGTCGCCGAGCAGCTTGTAGGACAGCGACTCGTCGACGTAGCGGCGGCCTTCCTGGTTGACCGCGATGGCGCCCTTGTACACGGCCAGGCAGGCGTGGTGGTTGTTCTCGTCCATCGGGTGTTTGCCGAAGGTGCCCTTGATGTGGACCATGTCGCGCAGGTCGGCGCCCAGCGCCCAGGCCATGCGCAGGCCGTCGCCCTCGTTGCCCTCGCCGCCGATGAACACGGCGTTGTCGTACAGCGGGGCGAAGCGGTGGATCATCTCGCGGTCGTGGACGAAGCCGCCGCAGGCGAGGATCACCCCGCGCGCGGCGCGCACTTCCAGGGGCAGGCCATCCTGGGGCTGGCCGTCACGCTCGGCGCTGGCGCCGATCACCCGCCCGCCGGCGCTGCGCAGCAGGCGACGGGCGCGGGTGTTGCGTAGCACCTCGACCTTGCCGGTGTTCAGCGCAGCCAGCTCCAGCTGGCGCACCATGTCGGCCGGGTCGACGTTGTGCACGCGCGGCACCGACTGCCCGGAGGCGGTCTCGATCACCGGCTGGAAGGCCACGCCGTGGGCCTTGAGCCATTCGTAGGTGGCCAGCTGATTATCGGCGTAGGCGCGCACGATGGCCTCGTCGCACTCGCCCTTGCCGACCTCGACCAGGTCGCGATACAGCAGCTCGGAGGAATCCGCGATGCCGCGCTCCTGCTGCAGATCGGTGCCGGCGAAGGCCAGGCAGCCGCCGCTCATCGCCGAGGAACCACCGGTGGCGGCGGTCTTTTCCAGCAGCAGCACGTCGATGCCGGCCTCGGCGGCGCTCAGCGCGGCGGCGAAGCCGGCCAGGCCGCCACCGATCACCAGCAGTTGGGTATTCAGAATTTCGCTCATGTTCGTCACTCCTCAGCGCGGCTCGAGAAACCGCTGGGCCAGGCCATAGAAGGCGAAGATCTCGCGCACCCGCTCTGGATCGGGCTGGGCGGAGAAGTAGCCGCGGTTGCAGGTGCGCGTGCCGTTGGCGCGCTGCAGGTCGACCATCGACTCGGCCTGCTTGATCCAGGCTCCCAGCGAGTCGAGCACCGGCACGCCGTCCACCTCGCTGATGCCGTGGGTGGCGAGCAGCACGTTGAGCGGCGCCTCGCCGGGGATGATCACCTCGGCGCCGGCGGCGATCAGCGCGCGGGCGGCGCTGCGGAAGCGGTCGATCAAGGATGCCGGATCGCTGAACGCGGCCAGCACGTCGGCGAAGCGGAAGCCGACGTGGCGCACGCCGGCCAGGCGCTGGCCGAGGCCGTGGCGCTGGGCGTTGTCGGTGACCAGTTCGGCCAGCTCGTCGATGAACACCAGCACACCGAACTTGCGGCCCAAGGTGCAGGCGGTGAGCATCGCCGACTCGCCGTAGCCGACCACCGGGATGCCGAGCAGGCTGCGGATCTCGCGCAGCGCCGGCTCCGGCAGGGTGCTGATGGCGTAGGCGTCGTAGCCCTGCTGCTCGGCGTTGATGCCGGCGGCCATGAACTGCAGGCCGTGCAGGTACTGGATGGCGCCGTACTTGATGTCGTCGCCCGGGTAGTTGCTGCGGTAGGTGCCCGGCTGCATGCCGTGCATGTCGATCACCGTGTCGGGACGGGCGACCTTCTTGAAGTGGGTGCGCAGGGCGGCGTCGTAGGCGCCGAGGTCGCTGAGCACGGTGAAGCTCTGGTGCCAGATGCGGATGGTCATGGTCGATCCTTCTTATTGTTGGGCGGTGGCGAGGCTGCTGGCCGGCTGGCTCGCCGCACGGGCCGCAGCGGCGGCCCCGGCGATGCGCCCCAGCACCGAGCCCGAGGTGAGGCCGGCGCCGCCGGCGTACTTGACATAGTAGAGGTTGCCGACCAGCTCGCCGGCGGCGTACAGACCGGGGATCGGCTGGCCGTCCTCGTCGATCACCTGCGCCCCGCTGTTCACCTTGAGGCCGCCGAAGGTGAAGGTGATGCCGCAGGTGACCGCGTAGGCGACGAAGGGGCCGCGCTCCAGCGGGTTGGCCCAGTTCGACTTGGGAATCGCCAGGCCGCGGGTCGAGCGGCCGTCGCGGATCGCCGGGTTGAACGGCACCTCACGACGCACGGCGGCGTTGTAGTCCTTGAGAGTGTCGAGCAGCGCGTTGACGTTGACGCCTTCGAGCTTGGCCGCCAGTTCTTCGATGGTGTCGGCCTGGATGCGGGTGGCGTGGCGCACGCGGTACTCGTCGGGCAGCAGGTGCTCGCTGTGCTGGTCGAACAGCTGCCAGGCGACGCCGCCCGGCTGCTGCAGGACCTTGGCGCCCATCCCCGAGTAGGTGTAGTTGCGAAAATCCAGGCCCTCGTCGACAAAGCGCTTGCCGTCGGCATTCACCACCACGCCGAGGTGGAAGTAGTTCTTCTGCATGTTGAGCAGGTCGAGGTCGCCCAGCTCCGGGGCGTTGACGTCGTAGAACACCGCGTGGCAGCCCGACCAGTTGCCGTGGGCCACCGCGCCGACGTCCATGGCCATGCGGATGCCGTCGCCGGTGTTGAAGCGCGAGCCGCGCACCTTGGCCAGGTCCCAGCCCGGTCCCAGGTACTTGGCGCGCCATTCGAGGTTGGCGTGGAAGCCGCCGGTGGCGAGGATCAGCCCGCTCGCGCTGAAGCGCCGGCCATCGGCGCACTCGATCTGCCAACGGCCGTCGGCGCGGCCGATCTGCTGTGCGCGGCAGGCGTAGTGCAGCTCGATGCCATTGCGCTCGGCGCGGCGCATCAGCGCCTCGACCAGGCCCAGGCCGCCGCCGGAGACCTCGACGGTGAGGCCGCCCCAGAACTTGTACTTGCCGTCGACCTTGAACGCCTGACGACCGTAGATCGGCATGAAGCGCACGCCCTGGCGAGTCATCCAGCTCAGGGTGTCGAGGCTCTGGCTGACCACGGTGTCGAGCACTTCCGGGTCGGCGCGGTACTGGCTCTGCGCGGCCAGCTCGCCATAGAAGTCGTCCTGGGTGTAGCTGCCGAAGTCGCTGCTCTCGATCTCGCTGTCGAGCAGGTCGGGCATCAGCTGGCGCAGGTCGTCCACGCCGCGGTAGGCGACGCGAAAGGCGCCGCCGGTATGCGCCGAGTTGCCGCCGCGCTGCTCCTCGGGGGCACGCTCCAGCAAGGCCACCCGCGCGCCCTGCTCGTGGGCCGACAGTGCGGCGCACAGCCCCGCGTTGCCCCCACCAATCACTATGACGTCGAAATCCTGCATGGTCCCCTTCCTCAAATCCGCTGACCTGTTGGGGCGGATTATTTGCAGGGGACGGCGGGGATGACAGGCAGCCGGGGCGAAGGGGCTGTTCAGTAAAACTGCAAGGTGGCCGCACTGCGCAGTCTTGCCTCACAGCCTCTCCTCGCCAGGCGCGCAGAGGGATGCGCAGCGCCTCGTCATGGAGCGGAAAAAGCGAACGGACCATTCGATTTCCCTGAATGCAACACCCGCCGAGCGCGGGCTAAGCTGCCCCTGACAGGAACAGTGTCTCAAAGCATGCAGAACTCCGATGCCCAACGAACGGCGTCGACTGCGAACGCAGGGACCGCACAACCTCCGCCAACAACAAGAGCAAACAGAGGAGCCTGCCATGAGCATCGATGGCTATATCTGGCTGACAGGAGCCCTGCTCGTCAGCCTGGTGATCGTTTTCGGCGGCAACTACGAAAGCAGCATGGGCAACCAGCCGGCCGAGGCATGTCCGGCAGCCCTGTCTCTCCACGGCTGCCTCATGCCGCCCCTGCACGGCTGGCCGGCCATGCTTCTCTGACAGCTGTACCGCGCATGCCATGGATGGCGGCAGGACAACTGCTGGCCATGGCCCTGTGGCAGCCCGAGGCACTGGCGGAGACGCAGTTCGTCGGCAGCCAGGCCTGCGCCGGCTGCCACCCCGGCGAGTACGCCCGCTGGCAGGACTCCCAGCATGCCCATGCCATGCGGCATGCCAGCGAGGAAAGCGTGCTGGGCGATTTCGCCGACGCCAGCTTCGAGTACAACGGGATCAGGTCTCGCTTCTATCGTCGCGATGGGCGCTTCTTCGTCCTTACCGACGGCGCCGACGGCGAGCTGGCCGAGTTCCGCATCGGCTACACCTTCGGCATCGAACCCCTGCAGCAATATCTGGTGGAATTTGCGGACGGCCGTCTGCAGGCCCTGTCCATCGCCTGGGACAGCCGGCCGGCGGATCAGGGCGGGCAACGCTGGTTCCATCTCTATCCGGAACAACAGGTCCGCCACGCCGATCCGCTGCACTGGACCCGCCCGGCGCAGAACTGGAACTTCATGTGCGCGGACTGCCACTCGACCAACCTGCGCAAGGACTACGATACGGCACGCGAACGCTTCACCACCCGCTGGTCCGAGATCAGCGTGGGCTGCGAAGCCTGCCATGGCCCCGGCTCCGATCATCTGCGCTGGGCGGCCAGCGACCGGCAGGACGCACGCAAGGGCCTGACTATCCTGCTCGACGAGCGACGCGGCAGCGGCTGGCGCACGCGCCTGGAGGACATCGCTGCCCGCCGGAAGGCGTCCGGACTCGCCCGCAAGGAGCACGATGTCTGCGCTCAGTGCCATTCGCGGCGCCAGCAGATCGCTGAGGGTTACTATGCCGGCAAGCCCTTGCTCGACCACTATCGACCGGCCCTGCTCGAGCCCGACCTCTACCATCCCGATGGCCAGCAGCGCGAGGAGGTGTTCGTCTCCGCCTCCTTCGCCCAGAGCCGCATGTACCACGCCGGAGTCACCTGCAGCGACTGTCATGAACCCCACGGCCAGCGCCTGCGCCTGGAGGGCAATGCCCTCTGTGGACAGTGCCACCTGCCCGCGCGCTTCGACAGCCCGGCGCACCACTTCCATGCCGAGCACTCGACGGGCGCACGGTGCGTGAACTGCCACATGCCGGAAGCCACCTACATGGTCGTCGACCCACGACGCGACCACAGCCTGCGCATCCCTCGCCCCGACCTCAGCGCGGCCCTGGGAACGCCAGACGCCTGCAGCCAGTGCCACACCGCGCAAGGGCCAGAATGGGCCGCCGCGCAGATTCGCCGCCATCACCCCAATCCTCGACCGGGTTTTCAGGACTTTGCTACAACCTTTGCGACTGCCGAACTGGGGCTACCCAGTGCTCTTGAAGATCTGGCGCGACGCATTGGTGACCTGAATCAACCGTCAGTGGTACGCGCCAGCGCCGCGGCGCGTCTGGGGCTGCGTGCAGAGAATCGTCACGGGTCGGACCTGGCGCCGGGACTGCGTGACCCCGACCCTGTCGTGCGCCTGGCCAGCGCAACGGCTCTGGCAGGAGCACCACCAGAAAAACGCAGCGAATGGCTGACGCCCTTGCTTGGCGATGCTTCACGAGTTGTACGGATCGAGGCTGCGCGGCTGCTGGCAGACCTCCAGCTTTCAGCCGAATACACGCAGTCACACGCTTATGCTCTGGCTGAATACGAGGCCAGCCTGCGGCTTGTAGGGAAAAATTTCAGGGCAGCTGCGCGGCATGCTATGGAGAATGGTCCAACCTTTGTCTGGCAGGTGGCCCCACACGTTATTGCCGACCTTCTGTCCAGGGATTTCATATCCCACACCAATACCGCCCGCCGCTGCTCATCGAGATCATCCCAGCGGATCCGGGTGATCTCCTCCTGGCGGCGGGTGGAAAACCGCGCGAAGGCCAGCACCTTGGGCATGTTGATTGAGCTCAGTCGGCGCTGCTGCACCTCGAAGAAATGTTCGAGCAGGCGGTCGAGCTCTGCCTTCGTCGGTTGACGATCCCGCTCGGCACTCTTGGCGACCATGCCCAGCTTGCGCAGCACCTTGCGCGCCTCGCTCAGCGCATGCGGGTCTACTTCATAACCCCAATCCGGCTTGGCTACCGATAACACCGAGCCAAGGTGCGACAAGTCGTTATTGATGGTTTGCGGCTAAACGCCCCCCCTTCGGAACTGATACGCCACAGGGCATAGTCGACCAAGGCCCGACTGGTGAGCCCCTGCTCGAGCCGCCCGCCCAGGCAGCTGGCAGCCACGGCGCGCAGTGTCGCCTCCTTGGCCTTGCCGAACGGATTGGTCGGATCCCACTCGTCGATGTAGCACTCGATCATTTCCGCGAGGGTGACTCCACCCCCGCGCTGTTCGCGCTCCAGTGCGCCAGGCTCGCTCAGCTCCGTCCCTCGTCGCTTCGCCCAGCATCAGCCGCTTTCCTGCGACTGAAGCTTGCGCTCTCCTGATAAACTTGCACGCCATCGCGCTTGATCCTGATCTGTGCGGTGTACATCACGGAGCCGTCCTTGTTCTTCCGGGTACGGATGGTGGCCATGGTGGTAAGCCCCTGAGGTCGGTGGTAAATCCGATTTTCGAGGTGGTAAATTTCACCCCCGACCTTTGAAAAACACCCGAAAAACCCCGGAAACGCGCACCACTGAGACCCTGATGAAATCTGCCTCAAACCCAGCAACCACGCGGCCCGAGCCGTCCCGCCGCTTCAGCGTGGCGCCGATGATGGACTGGACTGATAGAAACTGTCGTTTCTTCATGCGCCTCATGTCGCAACACGCCCTGCTCTACACCGAGATGGTCACCACCGGCGCGCTGCTGCATGGCGACCGCCAGCGTTTCCTCGCCTACGACGAGACCGAGCATCCGCTGGCCCTGCAGCTGGGCGGCAGCGTGCCGGCGGAGCTGGCGGCCTGCGCGCGGCTGGCCGAGGAAGCGGGTTACGACGAGGTGAACCTCAACGTCGGCTGCCCCAGCGACCGGGTGCAGCACAACCTGATCGGCGCCTGCCTGATGGGCCATCCGGCGCTGGTGGCCGACTGCGTGAAGGCGATGCTGGATGCGGTGAGCATCCCGGTGACGGTCAAGCACCGCATCGGCATCAACGGTCGCGACAGCTACGCCGAGCTGTGCGACTTCGTCGGACATGTGGCCGAGGCCGGCTGCCGCAGCTTCACCGTGCATGCGCGCATCGCCATTCTCGAGGGCCTGTCGCCCAAGGAGAACCGCGAGGTGCCGCCGCTGCGGTACGAGGTGGCGGCGCAGCTCAAGCGCGACTTCCCGCAGCTGGAGTTCGTCCTCAACGGCGGGATCAAGACACTGGAGGAGTGCCAGCAGCATCTGCACACCTTCGACGGGGTGATGCTGGGCCGCGAGGCCTACCACAATCCCTACCTGCTGGCCCAGGTCGACCAGCAGCTGTTCGGCGTCGAGCGCCCGGTGCCGAGCCGCGGCGAGGTACTGCGCCAGTTGCGCCCGTACATCGAGCGGCACCTGGCCGAGGGCGGCGCGCTGCACCATATCACCCGCCACATTCTCGGCCTGGCCCAGGGTTTCCCCGGGGCGCGGCGCTTCCGCCAGGTGCTGTCGGTGGAGGTGCACAAGACCGACGATCCGCTGGGGCTGTTCGACCAGGCCATCGAGCTGCTCGGCAGTCACTGAATCGGCATTGAGAAGGGGGCGCGGCTCGGTTAATGTCGGATGATCTGTAACGACAGGGTTTCGTCTGATGTCATCCAAGCTGGAGCAACTCAAGCAGTACACCACCGTGGTCGCCGACACCGGCGATTTCGACGCCATCGCGCGCCTGCAGCCGGTGGATGCCACCACCAATCCCTCGCTGCTGCTCAAGGCCGCCGCCCTGCCGCGCTATGCCGGGCAACTGCGGACGGCCATCGCCAGTGCCGGGCAGGATCTGGGCCTGGCCTGCGACCATTTCGCCGTGGCCGTCGGCCGCGAGATCCTGCAGACCATCCCCGGCCGCGTTTCCACCGAGGTGGACTCGCGCCTGTCCTTCGATACCCCGGCCAGCATCGAGCGGGCCAAGCGCCTGATCGGCCTGTACGAAGCCGCCGGCATCGGCCGCGAGCGGGTGCTGATCAAGGTCGCCTCGACCTGGGAAGGCATCCGCGCCGCCGAGCGGCTGGAACGCGACGGCATCCAGACCAACCTGACCCTGCTGTTCAGCTTCGCCCAGGCCCAGGCCTGTGCCGACGCCGGCGCGTTCCTGATCTCGCCCTTCGTCGGGCGCATCTACGACTGGTACAAGAAGGCCGAAGGCCGCGACTTCGTCGGCGCCGAGGACCCGGGCGTGCGCTCGGTCACCCGCATCTACAACTACTACAAGGCCAACGGCTACGCGACCGTGGTGATGGGGGCGAGCTTCCGCAACCTCGGCCAGATCGAACAGCTGGCCGGCTGCGACCGCCTGACCATCAGCCCCGACCTGCTGCAGCAGTTGGCCGCCGACCAGGGCGAGCTGCCGCGCCGGCTGAGTCCGGGCGCCGCCGGCGAAGCGCGCGAAACGCTGGACGAGCGCAGCTTCCGCTGGCGCCTGAACGAGGATGCCATGGCGACCGAGAAGCTGGCCGAAGGCATCCGCCTGTTCGCCCGCGACCAGGAAAAGCTCGAGGCGCTGCTGGCGGCCAGCGCCTGACCTGCGCCCGCAACGAAAAAGCCGCGCTCTTGGGCGCGGCTTTTTATTGGCGTCTCGGCGACGATCAGTGCCGTTCCAGCGCCATCACCAGGTCGCGGAAGGACTCGCGATTGTGCTCGTTCAGGTCCATGAGGATACGGTGCGCTTCCAGCACTTTGGCCTTGACCAGCTCCTCGGACACATCCTGAGCCGGCATGTCGTGCAGGCAGTCCGGGCAAGGCATCGGCGTTTCGACGATGTTGAACACCAGATCGAAGCCCATCGACTCCAGCAGGCGGGTGATGTCCGGATTGGTGGTCACCAGGGTCGGCAGCAGGCCGACCTTCTGCCGCGACAGAATCGACAGTTTGGCCAGCAGCCCGAGCGTGGTGCTGTCGATATTCGAGGTTTCTGTCAGATCGATGATGATCGACGAAAAATTGCCCGCACCAAAGATCTTCTCCGTGGTGGCATCCAGCGCCGAACACAGGGTCAGGCGGACCTCACCGACAAATTTGAGAACGAAAGTGCCATCCTGCTCGGCAAACTGGATCTTACCCGTACTCATGCACCCTTCCTGCTCAACACCAGCAAGGCGATATCATCCGGCATCTCACCGAGGTTGGCCAGCCCGAACACTCGGCGAAGCCCATCGAGAGTGCCTTCTGCCTCTTTGACCATCTGCGGCAGGGCCGCTTCCTTTTCCTTCAGCGTCTCGCCCGGCAGCAGGTCGAGGATACCGTCGGAGAACAGCGTCAGGCTGAAGGATTCGGGCAACAGCAGCTCGTGGTCCTCGTAGGCCGCCTCCTCGAACAGGCCGACCGGCAGACCGCGCCCCTCGAGATAGCGTGCCTCGCCCTCACTATAGAGCACCGGCAACGGCAGATGACCGCCGATGCTGTAGGTCAGCCTGCCGCTGCTCTCGTCGATCACCCCGCCGAGCATGGTCACATGCTTGCCCAGCTTGCAGTTGATCAGGCCGCGGTTGATGTGACCGAGCACATCGGAGGGCTTGAACTCGGGCAGCGGACGATTGCGATGCCGGCGCGACTCGTAGAGCAGGCGCGTGGTCATGAACTTGAGCAACACGGTGACGAAGGCCGAAGAAGCGCCATGGCCGGACACATCGGCCAGGTAGAAGGCGATCCGCCGCTCGTCGACCCGGAAGTAGTCGACGAAATCGCCGGACAGGTACAGCGAAGGAATGATCTGGTGGGCGAACTGGAACTCGCCAGCCTGCCAGGGCGTCTGCGGCAGCATGTTCATCTGCACGTGGCGCCCGGCGTTCTGGTCTTCCTGGAGCAGGCTCAGGCTGGCCTGCAGCTCGCGATTGGCGGCTTCGAGGCGCTCCCGGTAACGCCGGTTCTCCTGGCGCAGGAGGGCACGATCCAGCGCCCGACGCACCGAATGCTCAAGCATCGCCGGGTCGTCCAGCGGCTTGACCAGATAGTCGGCGGCGCCCAGGCGCAGGGCCTCGACCGCATCGCTCATGACCCCGGCCGAGGAAATCGCGATCACCGGCACGTCGCTGTCGCGCTCGCCGATCTGGCGGATCAGCTCCAGGCCGCCGAGTTGCGGCGTGCCCAGATCGCAGATCACCAGGTCGGGCGACTCCGACTCGAAGAGCTGCAGGCCGCGACTGCTGTCTGCCGCCTGCAATACGCAAAAACCTGCATCTTCGAGATGGGCCTGCAGACAGGCGCGCACCTCGTCGTCGTCATCAATGACCAGCAGCATGGCACTGATTGTATGCATGAATCATCCAGGCAAACGGTGCCGCAGGGGCTCGGAAGACAGGTCGGCCGGTCGCCGCGGGCGGCCACCGACACATGGCGCGACAGTACTCGCATCGGCAGGCGGGTTCAAGCCGGGCGCCCGCTGTGGACATACATGCTTACAGCGTCGTCGCCCGGCGCATGGAGCATGCCCTAGAAGTCGTCCTCGACCTGACCATCCTGCACCTTGAACTCGCGGTTCTGCAGGTAGGCATTGCGGACAAACAGGTACTTGTCGCCACTGATGACCTTCTCGGCCGACAGCAGTTCGGCGCGGCTGTCGACCACATCGACCGCCCACACGCTGTTGCGGGTCGGCACATGGCTGATGCTGCCCTTCAGGCCGGCATAGCCGTCCGGCACCAGGCCCACGGCATCGCGCGGAGTGCTCGGGCCGAAGAACGGCAGCATCAGGTAGGGACCGCTGGAAACCCCCCAGGCCCCGAGGGTCTGCCCGAAGTCTTCGTCGTTGCGCTGCAAGCCGGCCTGGGTCGCAACATCGAAGAAGCCCAGACCGCCACCGATGGTGTTGAACACGAAGCGGGCCGTGTCGACGCCCGCATCGTGGAGCTTGCCCTGCAGCACGTTGTTGGCGAAGTTGTTGATCTCGCCGATGTTGGCGAAGACGTTGCCGATACCGTCCTCGATGACCTGCGGAGTCACCGCCTGATAGCCCTGCGCCAACGGCTTCAGCGCATAGGTGTCGAGGGTATCGTTGAACACGAAGATCGGGCGGTTGAACGACTCCCAGGGGTCATCCTCGCCGGCCTGAACGGCCACCGACAGCAGCGACAGGCCCGCCAGCGCCAGCAGGCGCGCAGAACGACCCAACCTGTGAGCGCAATGATCGCGCATGTGCTTTTCTCCTTGAGCTTCCAGCCGTGGCCAGCCGATCGCGCCGGCCGCTGTTCGGGGCGCAGTATAAGTCCGCCGCGGATTTTTTTGTTGCGGCCGCATGTCGCGAGAGCGGCTTGATGCGGATCACCCGCAAGCGTGCGCGGTAGGTTAGTCTTGCAAGCAGAGATGGCGCGCGCAGCCGCCATCGCGAATCACTGCAGAAGGAACACCGCAATGCCCGTACAGCAACTCCAGCAGCAACTGCAAGACCTGCGCAACCAACTGGCCGAAGCCCCGCCACTGAGCGACGAGGACAAGGCGGCGCTGGTCGAGCTGATGAGCGAGATCGAAGTGCAGCTGGCCCGCGAAATCGCCAGCGAGCCGGACGCCGGCCTGGTCGAAGGGGTCAACCTGGCGGTGGAGCGCTTCGAGGCCAGCCACCCGACCCTGACCGTCAGCCTGCGCTCGATCCTGCAGACCCTGGCCAACATGGGCATCTGAATTCGCCCATGCCAAATAAGAAGCCGGCCTGTTTTGCAGGCCGGCTTCTTCGTTTGCGCCACGGTTACTGGCGCACCAGGCGCCGGTTGTCCGGGCGGACCGGATGGGTGCTGCGGCAGGGATTGATGTCCAGCCCGCCGCGACGCACGTAGCGCGCGTACACCGTCAACCGCTCGGGCATGAGCAGCGCCTTGAGATCGAGATAGATGCGCTCCACGCACTGCTCGTGGAAGTCGCCATGCATGCGCAGCGACACCACGTAGGCCAGCAGCGCCGCGCGATCCAGCGCCGGGCCGGTGTAGTCGATCACCACGGTGCCCCAGTCCGGCTGGCCGGTGACCGGGCAGTTGGACTTGAGCAGCTGGCTATGCAGCGTCTCGCTGACCAGCCGACTGCGCTCGCAGGCCAGCAGAGAGGCATCCGGCGGGCCGTAGCGGTCGATGGCGATGTCCAGTTCGTCGATGCATTCGCCGGCCGGGCGCGCCACGCCCTCCGCCGCCACCTCGTCCAGCGTGCGCACGCGCACCGCCACCGGCGCACCGGCGGCCGCCGACAGGTCGCGCGTCAGCACCTCGACCAGCGCTTCGCGGCTGGCGAAGCGGGTCTGGTTCAGCGAGTTCAGGTACAGCTTGAACGACTTGGACTCGATGATGCTGGGCGAATGGGCGGGAATGGCGAACTCGCCGATGGCCACCACCGGCTTGCCCTTTTCCGTCAGCCAGGACAGCTCGTAGCAATTCCACAGGTCGACGCCCTGGAACGGCAGCGCTTGCGGGTCGATGCCCAGCTCGCGCCACTTGGGCGCGCGCGGGATGGGGAACAGCAGCTCGGGGGCGTACTCGGCCACATACTCGGTGGCCTTGCCCAGCGGGGAATGGTGAACGTCTTGCGCCATGGCCTGCTCGATAACCGGGAAAAGCGCTAAAGCCTGACGGCCGCCGGCGGCAAAGGCAAGCCCGCCCGGCGGCCAGCCCTTATTGACGCATACCGGTGCCGCGCTTGAGCAACTGGTAGCTGAGCGCATACAGCGCGGCGGCAGCCAGCAGCATCAGGCCGATAGCGATGCCGATGTGGATGTCGGACACGCCGAGGATGCCGTAGCGGAAGGCGTTGACCATGTGCAGGATCGGATTGGCCAGCGATACCGTCTGCCAGAACTCGGGCAGCATGCTGATCGAGTAGAACACCCCGCCCAGATAGGTCAGCGGGGTCAGCACGAAGGTCGGGATGATCGAGATGTCGTCGAAGTTGCGCGCATAGACCGCATTGATGAACCCGCACAGCGAGAAGATGGTCGCGCTCAGCCCCATCACCACCACGGTCACGCCGATGTGATGCACCTGCAGACGGGTGAAGAACAGCGACAGGCCGGTGACGATGGCCGCCACCGCCAGGCCGCGCAGCACGCCGCCGATCACGAAGCCGACGAGGATCACGTGCGGCGAGGTCGGCGACACCATCAGCTCCTCGATGGAGCGGTGGAACTTGGTACCGAAGAAGCTCGACACCACGTTGCCGTAGGAGTTGGTGATCACCGACATCATGATCAGCCCGGGGACGATGTACTCCATGTAGGAGAAGCCGCCCATGCCGCCGATCTGCCGGCCGATCAGGTTACCGAAGATGACGAAGTACAGGACCATGGTGATCGCCGGCGGCAGCAGGGTCTGCGGCCAGATGCGCATGAAGCGGCGCACTTCCTTGCGCACGATGGTTTGCAGCGCCACCCAGTTGGCTTGCAGTTCGACAGACATTCACTGACCTCCGGCGAGATTCTTGGCCACCAGGGAAACGAACAGCTCCTCCAGGCGGTTGGTCTTGTTGCGCAGGCTGAGCACCTCGATGTCGCGGTTCGCCAGTTGGGCGAACAGCGAGTTGATGCCCTGGCTCTTTTCCACCTGAACCTCGAGGGTCAGCGGGTCGATCAGCTTGACCCGATAGCCGGAGAGCGCCGGAACGATCTGCTGCGGACGGCGCAGGTCGAGGAGAAAGGTCTCCACGTGCAGCTTCATCAGCAGCTCGCGCATGCTGGTGTGCTCGACGATGCGACCGTGGTCGATGATGCCGATGTTGCGGCAGAGCTGCTCGGCCTCTTCCAGGTAATGGGTGGTGAGGATGATGGTGATGCCCTGGCGGTTCAGCTCGGAGAGGAAGGTCCACATCGAGCGGCGCAGCTCGATGTCGACGCCGGCGGTGGGCTCGTCGAGGATCAGCAGGCGCGGCTGGTGGATCAGCGCGCGGGCGATCATCAGCCGGCGCTTCATGCCGCCGGAGAGCATGCGCGAGGGCACCTTGCGCTTCTCCCACAGCCCCAGCTCGGTCAGGTACTTTTCCGCCCGCTCGCCGGCGATCCGCGCCGGGATGCCGTAGTAGCCGGCCTGGGCAACGAGGATATCGAAGGCCTTCTCGAACTGGTTGAAGTTGAACTCCTGCGGCACCACGCCGAGGCAGCGCTTGAGCCCGGACGGGTCGCGATCGAGGTCGTGGCCGAACACCTCGACCGTGCCGCCGCTCTTGTTCACCAGCGTGGAGAGAATGCCGATGGTGGTGGACTTGCCCGCCCCGTTGGGGCCGAGCAGGGCGAAGAAATCGCCCTCGGCAACGTCCAGATCGATGCCATTGAGGGCCTGGAAGCCGTTGCCATAGGTCTTGGTCAACTGGCGGATGGTTAGTGCGGAGGTCATGGGGAATGCACGCGCGAAAAATCGAGTGCACTTGATAGAGGCTGCGCCCGACAAATGCAACCTCCGCACGCACACTCCGCCCCGTTCAAAAGGCCGAGCCGGGCGCCGGGCAACCGTCCCAACCGCCGGCGCGTGCGCTCAAATCCAGAGAAACAGAGCCAGCACGACGGCGAACAGCAGCCATTGCTCGGCGTAGTAGCGCGTCCGGTTGCGCTTCTTCAGTTCCTTGCCGCGCAGGCGAATCCGATAGAGGTACTTGAACGCCCGGTTCAGCCCGCCCGTCCTGTCGCCCTCGCCATTGGGCGAGCTGGCGGCCGCCATGACATGCCGACTGAACCAGCGATTGATCGCCGCAGCCCAGCGGTATTTCATCGGGCGCTCCACATCGCAGAACAGGATGATGCGGTTCTGCTCGCTGGCGTTTTCCGCATGGTGAATGTAGGTCTCGTCGAACATCACCGCCTCGCCATCGCGCCAGTGATAGCGCTCGCCATCCACGCTGATGAAGCAGGCCGGATCGTTGGGCGTGGCCAGCCCCAAGTGATAGCGCAGCGAGCCGGCATAGGGATCGCGGTGGCGGACCAGGCGCGAGCCGGGCGGCAGCTCGGCGAACATCGCGGCCTTGACCGAACCGATGCCCTGGAGCAGCGCGGTGGTCTTGGGACACAACTGCAGCGCCGAAGGATGGCTGTCGCCGTACCACTTCAGGTAGAAACGCTTCCAGCCGCTCTTGAAGAAGGAGTTGAAGCCCGCATCGTTGTATTGATTCGAGCGCTTGATTTCCCCGGCGCGAAGCAGAGCCAAGGCCTCGGCGCGGATTTCCCGCCAGTTCTCCTGCAAGGGTTGCAGCTCCGGAAAATCGCCAACGGCCAGATAGGGCCGACTGGGAGCCCTGGAGAATAGATAGAGGAAGGTGTTGAGCGGAGCCAGAAAGCTCGAGTGGTCGGTCAACTGGCGGGACAGCTTGTGACGCACCCGCCCCCGCCAATGCACATACGACACGGAAAACAGGTAAAGACCGAGGAAGACGAATTTCATGGAGACGGGCGGTCCATCAGGCGAGGATATGGAGGGAAGCACGGCCCCGGCACTCGCTGACGGAGCAGCTCCGGAGCCTGTCGCACAACCGTCAGGAACGCAGGGAGTAGACTGCGCCTGCGAGGCTTGAGCGGCACGGGAAGATCGGGGCGACAGGACGAGCAAGGGCGCCGGGAAGGGCTTCTCGGATAGCGGTTTATTATGCGAGTCGACTTGAGTCGCGAAAAACCCGGCAAAAGTTCAAAGCGTTTTTACCGATCAAGAAACAATAGGCAAACTTCGCCGCTCGCCAGCACTACCGGTCCGCAACAGCCCGCGGCCAGCACAGGACGCGGCGCCCCGCTCCAGCCATCGGCGCCCCGGACAGACTGCTATAATCGTCGCCCGTTTCACTCAGGACCCCCGTCATGGCCAATTACCTCGACCATCATCTCGCGCTGCTCGCCCACCTGCGCACCATCCTGGCCGCCCTGGGCGAAGCCGAGCAGGTGCCGGAGGACAATCACGCACTGTTTCTCGAGCGTTTCGACGAGTTGCTCGCCGAGCTGCCGCGGCAAACCGAGGATGCCATCTACCAGGGGCAGGAGCTGATGGCCCAGGTCTTCCACCGCTACCCGCAGATCGCCCACCTGATACCGCGCGACCTGCTGTGGTTCTTCGGTGGCGACTGCCTGCACTACATGCCGGACGAGGAGATCGAGCTGTACCAGCAGCTCGACGAGCACCGCTTCGCCGCAGAGGAGAATGGCCAGGCGTTCGACTGGGAACAGGAAAAGCGGCTGCTCGCCCTGCCCGACGACAGCCCACGCCACTGAGATCTGCGCCATCCCCGGCCCAGCGGACGGGGATGGCGCACAGACGGCGCGACAAAAAACGCCCAT
>Ga0209212_1004348_pt1 | contig 17574 bp, 16 predicted proteins | sample RifGroC2_FD_183996 | JGI IMG/M metagenome (GOLD analysis project Ga0209212, IMG submission 183996) | Groundwater microbial communities from Rifle, Colorado, USA - Groundwater C2 (SPAdes) (version 2) | ecosystem: Environmental > Aquatic > Deep subsurface > Groundwater | place: Rifle, Colorado...
TGGCGATGCCGTTTTGCATCTGCGCGAGCAGCGCGGCGCGGCGTTGGGCGTAAGTTTTGATGTCGGTCATGGAAGGCGGCTGGGAGCAGGTCGGGTATGCGCGGGTTGAATCAATTGTACAGTCTCAACCACGGCGCTGTTCGCACTACCGGGACGGCCGGGGTTCAAGCGCCGCCGCCGCGCAGCTCGGCATCCAATGCTTGCAGGCGCTCGGCGCTGCCGATGTCGTGCCAGCGGCCATGGTAATGCTCACCCGACACGCGGTCTGCCGCCATCGCCTTGCGCAGGAGCGGGGCCAGCGGAACTTTGGCCCTGGGCGGAATGCCGCCGAACAGGCGTGGCGCATACACCCCGATGCCGCTGAAGGTGAGCAGGCCCACGCCGGTTTCGCGCACGCGCCCCGTCTCCAGGGCGAAGTCCCCGCGCGGATGCTGCGGCGGATTGTCCACCAGCACCAGATGCGCGAGTCTGTCCTGCAGATCCAGGCCGGCGAGCGCCGAGAAATCGTAATCGCTGTAGATGTCGGCGTTGATCACCAGGAACGGCTGCGCTCCGAGCAAAGGCAGGGCGAGGGCGATGCCGCCGGCGGTCTCGAGCGCTTCGCCCTCGGGCGAATAGCGGATCGAAAGACCGAAACGAGAGCCGTCGCCGAGCGCGGCCTCGATCATGTCGCCGAGGTGGGCATGATTGATCACGGTTTCGGTGAAGCCGGCCCGGGCGAGCTTCTCCAGCTGCCACACGATCAGCGGCTTGCCGCCCACGGCGAGCAGCGACTTCGGCCTCGCGTCGGTGAGCGGGCGCATTCTCACGCCGCGCCCGGCGGCGAGGATCATCGCTTTCATGGAAAGATTCCTCCCTGCGCCGCCTGCCGGTTCTCGATTTCGTCGAACAGATGCGCGAGCGGGGCGAGCGCGTTGTAGCGCGCGGCGACGGCGCGTATGTAGCCGACGAAGCGCGGCGCGTCCTCGACATAGCCGGGTTTGCCGTCGCGGTGCTTGATGCGCGCGAAAATACCCAGCACTTTCAGATGGCGCTGCAGGCCCATCCATTCGAGGTCGCGGTAGAAGTCGCCGAAGTCGGCGCCGACCGGGAGCCCGGCGCGGCGCGCTTTGTCCCAGTAGCGCACGATCCAGTCGAGCGCACGTTCTTCTTCCCAGCTGATGAACGCGTCGCGCACCAGTGACGCGAGGTCGTAGCTGACCGGGCCGTATACCGCATCCTGGAAATCGAGGATGCCGGGGTTGGGCTCGGACAGCATGAGGTTGCGCGGCATGTAATCGCGATGCACGTATACCGCGGGCTGCGCCAGATTGCTTGCCAGAATCAGGGCGAACATGCGCTCGAGCAGCTGACGCTGCTGCTGCGGCGGCGCGAGGCCGAGGTGCCGCGCCAGATACCAATCGGGGAACAGATCGAGCTCGCGCCGCAGCAAGGCCGCGTCATACGGCGGCAGCACCCCCGGCCGGCTGGCGAGCTGCCAGGTGATGAGCGCATCGGTGGCGTCGCGGAACAGGGTGTCCGCGCGCGCGTCGTCCTGTTGCAGCGCCGCCAGATAGCTGGTGGTGCCGAGGTCGGTGAGCAACAGAAAACCCTGCTCCAGATCCTGTGCCAGCACCGCGGGTGCATTCAGCCCGGCCTGGCGCAGCAGCGCCGCGACCTGGATGAACGGCCGGCAGTCTTCCTGCTGTGGCGGCGCATCCATGACAATGCGGCTCTCGCCGCGGTCGGCAAGGTTGATGCGGAAATAGCGGCGGAAGCTGGCATCGACCGACGCCGGCTCGAGCTGCCATTTTTCCGCGGGGAAAAGGCGGCCAAGCCATGCCTGTAACGCCAGTGTCCGCTCCAAAGAGTTCATTGCAAATGAAGGGATATCCCCGAAGGTGACTTTCCCCTCGAGGGGGATCGAGACCTTCGGGCGTCTTCCCTCATGCTTCCCTATATTTGCCGTTGCAAAAATTCATTTTGCAACGGGTTCAAATTGCATTCCGATTGCCATTAATGCGAAAGTATGCGATTTTAGCATCCAAAAAACGCGTTCCCCCTTTTACCCACCGTGAAGTCGCCGATGCGCCCGTTAGCGCCCGTTCTGGCATTGCTTTTCTGCGCCGCGGCAGCTCAGGCGCAGGAGCCGCGGCTTCGGCCGCCTGCAGGCAAGCCGGCCGACACGCGCGCACCGGTCGCGATCAGCGCTGACCGGATCGAGGGTTTTGCGCATCAGGAAGCCAGCGCCAGCGGCAATGCCGAGCTGCGCCAGGGCAACGTCAGCGTCCAGGCCGAACGCCTGCGCTACATCTATGCCACCGACGAGGTGCAGGCGAGCGGCGGCGTGCGCCTGACACGCGACGGCGACCGCATGAGCGGCACCGGGCTGCGGCTGCGCGTGCGCGACAACGTCGGCCAGTTCGATGAGGCCGACTACGAGTTTGCGCTGGGCAGCCGCGCCGGCTACGCCCCGGTGCGCGCGCGCGGCAAGGCCGATGTGATCAAGTTCGAAAGCAAGGACAAGTATCAGCTGAAAAACGCGATTTTCACCACCTGCAAGCCGGGCAACGAAGACTGGTATCTGCAAGTGGGGGAACTCGACCTGGACATGACGCGCGACCTGGGCATCGTGCGCGGGGGCAAGCTGGTGTTCAAGGGCGCGCCGATCGCCTATCTGCCGTGGATGGATTTTCCGCTGCACAACCAGCGCAAGACCGGTCTCCTCCCGCCCACCATAGGCAGCAGCGGCAAGAGCGGGATCGAAGTCAGCACGCCGTTCTACGTCAACCTCGCACCCAACCGGGATCTCACCATCGCGCCGCGCGAACTTTCCAAGCGCGGGCTGCAGCTGACCGCGCAGTTCCGCTATCTCGACCGCAGCTACGATGGCGAGGCGCGGTTGGAGTACATGGCCAACGACCGCGCGCGGAACACCCGCCGCTATGCCGCCATCATCGAGCACCATCAGAAATTCACCAGCAAGCTGAGCGGCTACCTTAATCTCAACAAGGTTTCCGACGACAATTATTTCCGCGACCTGTCGAGCCGCATCAACATCACTTCGCAGACCACGCTGCCGCGTGACGGCATGCTCGCCTACGATGGCGGCTGGTGGACCGCGACCGCGCGGGCGCAGGGTTTCCAGACGCTGCAGGACCCGGCCAACCCGGTGGTCGAGCCCTACGGCCGGATGCCGCAGTTCACGCTGAATGCGACGCGGCAGTACATCGGCGGGGTGGACCTCTCCCTGACGAGCGAGTTCGTCAGGTTCCATCACCCGACCAGCGTTACAGGCAACCGCCTGATGCTGTACCCCAGCGCCAGCCTGCCGCTGATCCTGCCGGGCGCCTATCTCACGCCCAAGCTGGGTTTTCACTCCACCGGCTACAGCCTGGAGCGCAGCGCGCCCGGCACTCCGGACGCGATGCGCAGGGCGCTGCCGATCGCCAGTCTGGACGGCGGCCTGACGTTCGAGCGCGACGCGAGCTTCATCGGGCAGAAGTTCCGCCAGACACTGGAGCCGCGCCTGTATTACCTGTACGTGCCGTTGCGCGACCAGAGCAAGATTCCGTTGTTCGACACCGGTCTGGCCGACTTCAATTATGCGCAAATCTTTTCCGAAAACCTGTTCAACGGCAGCGACCGCATCGCCGACGCCAACCAGCTGACGGTTGCCGCGACCACACGCATACTGTCGCCCGCCAGCGGCCGGGAGGTGCTCAAGGCAACGATCGGTCAGCGCCACTATTTCCAGAACCAGCAGGTGGCCCTGAACAGCCTCACGCCGACGCGCACCGACAAGACCTCGGATTTCCTGGCCGCGCTGAGCGGGCGCATTTCACGCGACTGGACCGTGGACAGCGCGCTGCAATACAACCCGCATCGGAATTTCTTCGAACGCCTGGGCGTGGGCGTGCGTTACCAGCCCGAGACCGCCAAGGTGCTCAACCTCGGCTATCGCTTTACCCGTGATTCCTTGAATCAGGTCGACGTCTCGGCGCAGTGGCCGCTGGGCGGCGGATGGTACGGCGTGGGCCGTTACAACTATTCCATGCGCGACAACCGCTTGGTCGAAGCTCTGGGCGGTTTCGAATATAATGGAGGCTGCTGGATTGGCCGCGTTGTGGTGCAGCGCTTTGCCGCGGCCGCCGGGACCTCGACCAGCGCGTTGTTCGTACAGCTGGAGTTGAACGGATTCTCGCGCATTGGGTCCAATCCGCTGGAAACGCTGAAGCGCAGCATCCCCAGCTATGGCCGTCTCAACCAGACTCGTCCCGATTCATTACCGTTCGATTTTTACGAGTAGAGCTCACATGCAATTCTTGAATTCAGCGGCGCTGGCGTGGCTCGCGACCGTGGCACTGGCTCTGGGCGCCGGCGGCGCTTGGGCGCAGAACGCGGCGCCCAGCTCGGTGGTGCTGGTGGACCGCATCGTTGCCGTGGTCAATAGCGAGGTGATCACCAGCGGCGAAGTCGCGCAGCGGGCGAAGGCGGTGACGCTGCAGCTGCAGCAGCAGGGGACGCAGCTGCCTGCGGCCGATTTGCTGCAAAAGCAGGTGCTGGAACACATGATCATGGACCGACTGCAAATTCAGCTGGCCAAGGAGACAGCGCTGCGCGTGGACGATCTGCAACTCGACCGTACCGTCTCGCGCGTTGCCGAGCGCAACAAGATGTCGCTGACGCAGTTCCGCCAGGCGCTGGAGCGCGACGGGGTTCAGTTTGACAAATTCCTCGAGGAAATCCGCAATGAGATCCTGCTGTCGCGTCTGCGCGAACGCGAGGTGGACAACCGCATCGTGGTCACCGACAACGAGATCGACTATTTCCTCAGCCAGCACGCGGCGTCGCCGACGGCGGCGACCGAATTCAACCTGAGCCACATCGTGCTGCGGCTGCCCGAGCAGGCGAGCCCGGAGGAACTGAACCGGCAGCGTGCCCGCGCCGAGCAGGTACTCGCGCAATTGCGCGACGGCGCCGATTTTTCCAAGCTGGCCGTCGGTTTTTCCGACGCGCCGGATGCGCTGCAGGGCGGGGTCATCGGCTGGCGCGCACGCGACAGGCTGCCGGATGCTTTCGCGCAGGCCCTGGACGCTTTGAAACCGGGCGAGGTGAGCGGCATCATGCGCAGTCCGGCCGGATTCCATCTGATCAAGCTCGTCGGGCGCCGCGGCGGCGGCGCGGCGGCCACGGTCGAGCAGACCCATGTGCGGCACATACTGGCAAAAACCAGCGAGATCGTGTCCGAGGCTGACGTCAAACGCAAGCTCGATAACTTGCGCGAGCGCATTGTCAATGGCGCCGATTTCGCCGAACTCGCCAAGCTCAATTCCGACGACGCGTCCTCGATCAAGGGCGGCGATCTCGGCTGGATCTATGCCGGCGATACCGTGCCCGAATTCGAGCGCATGATGAACAGCCTCAAGGTCGGCCAGCTGAGCGAGCCTTTCGCATCGCCTTTCGGTTGGCATCTGATGCAGGTGCTGGAGCGGCGCCAGACCGACGTGTCCGGCGAACGCAAGCGGCAGGAGGCGCGCCTGATCCTGCGCGAGCGCAAAGCCGACGAAGCCTACCAGGAGTGGCTGCGCCAGCTGCGCGACCGCGCTTTCGTGGAATATCGGTCGGACGAGCGCTGATGGCGGACGTCGCCGGTTTGCGCTGCGCGCAGCCCGCAGAGGAGCAAGGCGTGAGGAGCGGGAAGGGAAAGACGGCGCCGCTGCCCGTCATCGCGGTCACTTCCGGCGAGCCTGCCGGTATAGGACCGGACATTTGTCTTGCGCTGGCGGCACAGCGCCCGTTTTGCCGCGCCGTAATCCTCGCGGATCGCGGGCTGCTCGCGGCGCGCGCGGCTCAACTCGGCCTGGCCCTGCGCTTGCGCGCGTTCGACCCGGCGCAGGCGCCCGCGGCCGATGAGCTCGAAGTGCTGCATCTGCCGCTCGCCGCGCCGGTGACCGCGGGCAGGCTGGATCCGACCAACAGCCCTTACGTGCTGGCCTTGCTCGGGCGTGCCGTTGCCGGCTGCACCGATGGCGGCTTTGCCGCAATGGTAACTGCGCCGGTGCACAAGGGCGCGATCAACGACGCCGGCGTTCCCTTTACCGGGCATACAGAATATCTTGCGGCGCTGACCTCCACGCCACGGGTCGTGATGATGCTTGTCGGCGGCGGATTGCGCGTGGCGCTTGCCACTACCCATCTGGCGCTTGCCGAAGTGGCCGGCGCGATTACGCGCGCAAGCCTGGAGGCGACGCTGCGGATTCTGCACAAGGCGCTGCGGCAGCGTTTCGGCGTGGCCGAGCCGCGCATCCTGGTCGCCGGACTCAATCCGCACGGCGGCGAGGGTGGTCACATCGGCCGCGAGGAAATCGAGGTGATTTCCCCGGTGTTGGACCAATTGCGCCAGGCCGGGATGCGTCTCGACGGACCGTTTCCAGCCGACACGCTGTTCACGCCGCAGCTGCTCGCGCGCGGTGACTGCGTGCTGGCGATGTACCACGACCAGGGACTGCCGGTGCTCAAGTATGCGAGCTTCGGCAAAGGCGTCAACGTCACGCTTGGGTTGCCGATCGTGCGCACCTCGGTCGATCATGGCACTGCGCTGGAATTGGCCGGCAGCGGCGAGGCCGATCCGGGCAGCCTGATAGCGGCGATCGAAACGGCGCTGGAGATGGTTCGCGCACCCTTGCTTCGATGAAGCACATCCCGCGCAAACGGTCCAGGTACTGCGCGTTGGATACTGCCGGGCGCAACGAGCGGACTTGCGCGCTGCGCGCGCCAACCGCGGTTTTGGTACGGATGAAAAGCACATCCGTACCAAAACCGCGGTTATGGATAAGAGCAAGGACGGCTTGGATTTGCTTTTATCCAAGATCGTCGATTGCGCGCGGATGTGCTTTTCATCCGTGCGCAATCGATGATCCGCGCGGACGGTTTTTCGTCCGCGCCAAATAGCCCGTCGTTACATGAAGCACGTCCCGCGCAAACGGTTTGGTCAACACTTCCTCACCGACCAGGCCGTAATCGCTGACATCGTCGCCGCGATCCGGCCGCAGGCGGAAGATGCGATGGTGGAGATCGGCCCCGGGCTGGGGGCGCTCACCACGCCGCTCGCCGCCGTGCTGCGCCACCTGCACGTGATCGAGATCGACCGCGATATCATCGCGCGCCTGCGCCGCGCCTACCTTCCGGCGCGCGTGTCGGTGCACGCGGGTGACGTGCTCGAATTCGATTTTTCCGCGCTGCAGCGCGAGTTGCGGGTGGTCGGCAACCTGCCCTACAATATTTCTACACCCGTGCTTTTCCACCTGGCGCGCTACGCCGAGCGCATACGCGACATGCATTTCATGCTGCAGAAAGAGGTGGTGGAGCGCATGGTCGCCCCGCCGGGAGGCGGCGACTACGGCCGCTTGTCGGTGATGCTGCAATATCGCTTCGACATGAAGTTGCTGCTCGAGGTCGCGCCCGACGCCTTTTCGCCGCCGCCGCAGGTCGATTCGGCCGTGGTGCGCCTGCGGCCGCGGCCGCAGGCGCAGCTGACGGCGGCGAGCGAGGCGGGTCTCGCGCAATTGGTGCGGCGCGCTTTTTCGCAGCGACGCAAGACCTTGCGCAATTCCCTTGCAGGGCTGCTCGAGGCCGACGACTACGCCGCGCTGGGGATCGCGCCCGGGCTGCGCGCGGAGAACCTCGCGGTAGCCGATTTTGTCGCGATCAGCAACCGCCTGGCAGGAAAGGATGGATCGACGGTGCAATAATGTTCACAAATGCGCCTGCGGCTGGCACAATAGACCTCCTCGCCGCATTAGCCAAGCTTCCACGCCGGAGATTAGTATGGGCCTGCTCGACGACCTGAAAAAACAGGCAGACATGGTGATAAGCCAGCAGCTTTCCCATCTGTCAATACTGCAGGAAAGCATCAAGCTGGTGGATGCCAAGATGCATCAGACGTTCCTCTACCTGAACGATCTGCTGAAGCAGTTGGCGGTGCTCAAGCCGATCAACCCGACGGTGTATTCGATACCGGGCGTCGGCGACTTCCAGAACCTGGGATTCGCCGAGTCGTTCATCAACTACCGCAAAAAAAAGATCGGCGACAAGGACTACTACGACTTCATCACGATGTTTATCAGATGGGATTCGCCCGAGAGCCTCAGCGTCGAGCGCGACATGCCCGCGGCGATACAGAAGGTGAACGAAGCGCTGTGGAGTTTCGGCCTCAAATTCACCGAAGAGAAAATCAAGAAGCCGGGCGGCGGCTTCGAAAAGATAAAATTCACCGTGCCCGGCAGGGTCACCTGCGACATCACCATCACAGCCGACCACGACAATGCGCGCCTGGTGCTCAAGGGCAAGCACTTTTTCCGCCTGGGCCCGGACGAGCTGCGCATTCCGGCGGGCGACATCGACGAGACATTGCTGGAGGAGCTCGCCAAGATGCTGATCGGCCAGCCCAGCGTGCTGCACAAGTATCGCGTCGCGACCCTGTAGGACCGCCCGCGCATGGCCCCGGGGCGGGCTGCTTAAAGGCTCGTGCCTCCGCTGCGCGGCAGTGCGCGCTCCATTTCTCGACCTTCCGCGACAATCGTACGGTTCGGCTGACGGCGCCAAAGCGCGTTATTTGCGCTCGATCAGCTCGATCTTGTAGCCGTCCGGATCCTGCACGAATGCAATAACCGTGCTGCCGCCTTTGACCGGTCCGGCTTCGCGGCTCACGCTGCCGCCCTTGGCCTTGACCGTTTCGCAGGCTTCATAGGCGTCGGGTACTTCGATCGCGAGATGCCCGAAAGCGTTCCCCATGTCGTAGCTGTGCACGCCGTAGTTGTAAGTGAGCTCGATCACGGTTTGCGCGTCCTCGGGTCCGTAGCCGACGAAGGCGAGCGAGTATTTCTGCTCCGGCCGGTCGGTGGTGCGCAGCAGTTTCATGCCCATGACCTCGGTGTAGAACTTCACCGAACGTTCCATGTCTCCAACGCGCAGCATCGTATGCAGCATTCTCATTTTTTCTCTCCTACAGAATTGGCAGTTGGTGGTTGCAGCGGCGCAGTTCGCTTCGCGCCTTCTGGTAATCGGGATAGAGGCGGCCAACCACGGCCCAGAAGCGCGCCGAGTGGTTCATTTCCCGCAGATGCGCCAGTTCGTGCGCGACCACGTAATCGATGAGGTGCAGAGGCAGGTGTATCAGGCGCCAGTTTAGACGCACCTGCCCGTCCTCCCGGCACAGCCCCCACTGCTTGCGCGCATTGGACAGCGCCAGCGCCGGCGTTGGCACGCCCAGGCTGGCCGCATACAGCGCCAGGCGCTCTCCCAACAGCGCTCGCGCCCGTTCCTTGATCCAGGCGATGCCGCGTTTTCGCAACGCCGCCGGCTCGGCGCGGGGCGCAAGGCCGATGCCGAGGCGTCCGTTTTCCAGGCTGATGCCGCCCCTCCCTGGCAGGAGCTCGACCGTCACCGGCGCCCCCAGAAGGGCGATGGTCGCGCCATCGCTCCAGTTCACCACCGGCGGCTTGGGCGCGGCGCGCCACTCGGACAGCTTTTGCAGCACCCAGCGCGCTTTTTCGCGAATGAAGGCCTCGACCTCGGCGATCGGCGTATGACCCGGCGCGGCTACGCGCAGGCCGACGTCGTCGACGACGATGCCGATCGAGCGACGGCGGGCGCGGCGCAAGCGGTAGCCCACGATCTCGCTGCCGAGCTGGATGTAGCGCAGCGCACCCTTTGGCGCCGCCACGGGCGCGAGCGCGAGCGGCAGCTCAAGCTGCATGTGCGCGCTCCGCGCGCAGCAGGCTCTCGACCTGGCTCTCGATCCAGTCCTCGACCTTGCGCATCAGTTGCTCGGGCGTTTGGCCGGCGCTGTCGATGGGCTCGCCGATTACCACGGTCACCTTGCCCGGATATTTAAGAAAGGAGTTGCGCGGCCACAGCAGCCCCGCGTTGTGTGCGACCGGCAGCACGCGCGCGCCCGTCTGTACTGCGACGTGTGCGCCGCCGAGCTTGTATTTGCCGCGCTTGCCGACGGGGATGCGCGTGCCTTCGGGGTAGACCATGATGCAAAAACCCTGGGCGAGGCGCTGCCTGCCGAGCTCGACCGTGCGCCGCATGGCGTTCTTGCGGTCGGCGCGGTCGATAAAGATCGGGCTGAACAGCGCCAGCCCCCAGCCGAGAAAGGGCAGCCACATCAGTTCGCGCTTCATCACGTAGACGTGTGGCGGAAAGATCTCGGAGTAGGCGAGGGTCTCCCAGGCGGAGGAATGCTTGGACAGGATCACCACCGGTTCGGCGGGAATGTTCTCGCGCCCGCGCACCTCATAGCGGATACCGAGCAGATGGATCGCCAGCCAGGCAGCCAGGCGCGGCCAGCCGGCGATGATTTTCCAGCGCGGAACGCGCGGCAGCCACGCCACGCACATCACCAGCACCCAGTAGGGGACGACGATGACCACCAACAGCATCAGGTAGACGAGTGAGCGCAGGAAGATCATGCGGCGAGCGCGATGGCGGCGGCGGCCAGGTCCGGATGGATCTCGGTGCCCGAGGGCAGGCCCCCGGACTTGAGCGTCTGTTTGCCTTTGCCGGTAAGCACCAGGACCGGCCGGGCGCCGGCTGCGCTCGCCGCCTGCAGGTCGCGCAGGGAGTCGCCGATTGCCGGCACGCCCGCGAGCGCGACGTTGTAGCGCTCGGCGATCTCCAGCAGCATGCCCGGCAGCGGCTTGCGGCAGGCGCAGCCTGCGTCCTGCGCGTGCGGGCAGAAGAACACCGCGTCGATGCGCCCGCCCAGCTGGTTCACCGCCTTGTGCATCTTGTCGTGCGTGGCATTGAGCGTGGCCATGTCGAACAATCCCTGCCCCAGGCCGGACTGGTTGGTGGCGATCACCACGCGAAAGCCCGCCTGCGTGAGGCGCCCGATCGCTTCCAGACTGCCCGGGATCGGCGTCCATTCCTCCGGGCTCTTGACGTACTGCTCGCTGTCAAAGTTGATCACACCGTCGCGGTCGAGCACAACGAGCTTCATCTGGCGAATTGTCCTTGAACAGGTTTCAGGGGAACGACTGTCATGCGGCGAGCTTGGAGATGTCGACGACCTGATTCATGAGACCTTCCAGACGACGCAACAGCGCGATTCTGTTGTTCTTCTGCAATTCGTCCTTGTCCATGACCATGACTTGATCGAAGAATGCATCCACCTTGGGGCCGAACAGAGCCAGGTCTTTCAGGCGTTGCGTCGCCTGGTCGATGTGAAAACCGCCCGGCGCCTGCCGCAAGGCGAGAAACAGTTCCTTTTCTGCCGGCTCCTGCATTATCTCGAGCTGCGGTTCGGTCTGGCCAAACGGCCCGGCCGTTTTCAGTATGTTGCGGATGCGTTTGTGCGCGGCCGCCAGAGTCCTGCCTTCCGCCAGGGTCTTGAACGCCTTCGCCGCGTGCAGCAAAGGCATCATCTGATTGAAGTACGGGGTTTGATTGATTACCGACTCGATCTCGTCGGCAAGAAAATCGCGCTCCCGCAGATAACTGCGCAGGCGATCCTGGATGAACGCAAACAGCTCGTCGTAGAGTTTTCCCTTCGGGGCAAGCTGCAGTTGGGCCAGCGCCGGCTCGAGCAAGTCCGAGCCGAGATTGAGCTCGAGCGAGCGTTCAACCAGCATGCGCACGATGCCCAGCGCCTGACGGCGCAGGCCCAGCGGGTCTTTGTCCCCCGTCGGGACCTGTCCGATCGCGTACATGCCGACTATGGCATCGAGCTTATCGGCCAGGCCGACCGCTATGGCGACCCCGTCTTCGGGCAGGTGGTCGCCGGCGAAACGAGGCCAGTAATGCTGGCAGATCGCCTTTGCCACCGGCTCCGGTTCGTTTTCGTGGCGGGCGTAATACATGCCCATCACGCCCTGCAGCTGCGGAAATTCGCCCACCATGTTGGTAAGCAGGTCGGCCTTGGCCAGCCAGGCAGCGCGCTCGGCTTGCACCGCATCGGCGCCCAGCTGGCGCGCGATGCGTCCCGCCAGCAACTGGATTCTCTCGACGCGCTCCAGCTGGCTGCCGAGCTTGTTGTGGTAGACCACGCGCGCGAGCTGCGGCACGCGCTCCTCCAGCCGCTGCTTGCGGTCCTGCTTGTAGAAAAAGCGCGCATCCTCCAGGCGCGGCCCGATCACGCGCTGGTTGCCTTCGACGATGTTGCCCGGGTCGGTGAGGCGCATGTTGCTGACGATGAGAAATTTGTTGGTCAATTTCCCGGCCGCATCGAACAGCGGGAAGTATTTCTGGTTCTGCCGCATGGTGAGGATCAGGCATTCCTGCGGCACTGCAAGGAACTCGCGCTCGAACTCGCCGAAGTAGACGCTTGGATGTTCGACCAAGGCGGTCACTTCGTCCAGCAGCGGGGCGACATCCTGCTCCGGGCCGAGCGAGGCGCCGAGTTCGGCGGCCTTTGCGCGCAGCTGGCGCTCGGTTTCGTCGCGGCGCGCGCCGAACGAGGCGATGACCTGCCCGTGCGCCGCGAGCGCCTCCTCGTAGCCATCGGCGGTCGCGACGGCAATATCCTTGACCCCCTGAAAGCGGTGTCCATGGGTGACGCGGCCCGCTTTCAGGCCGAGAACGGAAACGTCGACGATGTCGCCGCCGTGGAGCGCCACCAGGCCGTGCGCCGGGCGCACGAACTGTACCGTGGTTGCGCCGTCGGCGAGCTGGTAGCTCATTATTCTTGGGATGGGCAGCTTGGCGATCGCTTCCTGCAACGCTGTCTGCAGGCCGGCGGTGAGCGTGACACCCGCAATCGTCTGGTTGAGGAAAGCGTATTCGGCGTCACCCTCGATCCGGCGCTCGAGCTCGTCCGCCGAGCAGCTTTCTTTTTTCAGGCGTTTTGCGAGCGCCGCGGTCGGCTTGCCGTCGGCGCCAAACGCCACTTTGGACGGCATGAGTTTCTTCGACTCGGTCCGATCCAAACCCTTGGACCGCACATCCGGGATGAGCACGGCCAGTCTGCGCGGAGTGGCGAAAATCCGGGCGTCGCCCGGGCCGCGGTCCTTTAGCTGCGCCCGCACCAGCCCGTCCTGCAGCTGCGAACCGAACGCCTCGCCCAGCTGCCGCAGCGCTTTCGGCGGCAGTTCCTCGGTAAACAACTCCACCAGCAGACTCGGGCTCATGCCATTTCGCGCTCGTGCAAGTCAGCCTTGAGCGCGGCGAGATCGATACCCAGGCGCTCGAGTTGTTCAGGCGCGCACATCGGGAAACCCTGGCGCAGGCGGGAATCGAAATACGCCTGCGACACGCCGCGCGCAAGATTGCGGATGCGTCCGATATAGGCGGCGCGCTCGGTGACCGAAATTGCGCCGCGCGCATCGAGCAGGTTGAAAGTGTGCGCAGCCTTGAGCACCATCTCGTAGCCGGGCAGGGCGAGCTGCGCTTGCATCAGGCGCTTCGCTTCGGCCTCGTAATCGGCGAAATGCCGGAACAGCATCTCGGCATTGGAGTGCTCGAAGTTATAGGCCGATTGCTCGACCTCGTTCTGGTGGTAGACGTCGCGGTAAGTCACCCCCGGCGCCCATACCAGGTCGAACACGTTGTTCACGTCCTGCAGGTACATCGCGAGGCGCTCGATGCCGTAGGTGATTTCCCCCGTGATCGGCTTGCAGTTGATCCCGCCGACCTGCTGGAAGTAGGTAAATTGCGTCACTTCCATGCCGTTCAGCCACACTTCCCAACCCAGGCCCCACGCGCCCAGCGTCGGATTCTCCCAGTCATCCTCGACAAAGCGGATATCGTGCGCCTTGGGGTCGACGCCCAATGCCTCGAGCGAGCCGATGTAGCGTTCGAGTATGTCCGGCGGCGAGGGCTTGAGCACCACCTGGTACTGATAGTAATGCTGCAGGCGGTTGGGATTGTCGCCGTAGCGGCCGTCCTTGGGGCGGCGCGAAGGCTGGACGTAGGCCGCGCGCCAGGGCTCGGGGCCAAGCGCGCGCAGAAACGTGGCGGTGTGCGAAGTGCCGGCGCCGACTTCCATGTCATAGGGCTGCAATAGCGCGCAGCCCTGCCGGTCCCAATAGGACTGCAGCCTGAGGATAAGTTCCTGGAAAGTGGGCACGGTTCGCCGATACCTGGAAAGCCGCAATTTTACAGGCTTTCCGCTGCCCGAGAAACCGAATAGCGCACGCTGCGCGCGCGGCGACGCTCAGGCGGTGAATTTCACCACTCGATTGCGGCCCTGTTCCTTGGCGCGGTACATGGCGCGATCGGCGCGCCCCTGAATGGCGTCGATGGTGCGGCCGTCATCCGGGTAGCTCGCGAGGCCGGCGCTGACGCTGGTGTCGATGCTCTTGCCCTCGAACTCCAGCGGGGTCGTCGCGATCGTCTTGATGATCCGCTGCGCCACCTCGAGCGCTTTGGCCGCCGGCGCTTCCGGCAGCAGCGCCACGAATTCGTCCCCGCCATAGCGTGCCAGCACGTCGGTGTGGCGCAGCTCGGTCTCGATGCACTTCGCCACCAGTTTGAGCAGACGGTTCCCGGCCTCATGGCCGTGAAGGTCGTTGACCGCCTTGAGGTTGTCCGAGTCGAACATCAGCACGCTGGCGGGACGGTTGTAGCGCACCGCCTGCTCGAACAAACGGCCGGCGACGATGGCGAAGCCGCGCATATTGTAGATACCTGTCAGATCATCGGTTTCGGACAGCAGCCGGGCGCGGTTCAGCCCGAAACGGATGTCGGCGGAAAACATGGTGGTGATATAGGCGACGAGCAGCATCGGCGCAAGCTGCGCCACCAGACCGCCGATGTAAGCGAGCGAAAGCAGCCCGCCGGAAGGGGGAGGGTCCCCGAGCAGCACGAAGCAGGCGGCGATCAGCGCCATTTCGAACATGGTAGTGAGCTTGCCCAGCGCGAGCGCGCTGGTGATGATGACCAGCAGGTAGGCGTTGACCAGAGGGCTTGCGAGCTTCCCCGTGTACCACAGCACCCAGGTGATGAACAGCACCATCGCAAAGGATTCGAGGGCGATTTTCCAGCGCGAGTCGGACTTGTAGAAATTGGTGTAGCGAAAGCCCAACACGAACGCGGTGTAGAGCAACAGTCCGGCGGAAATCTCCTCCCGGTTCGCCGGAGGAGGTCCATCGAACACCTGGAACAGCAGCACCAGGATCAGAAGCAGCCACTCGATTTCGGCGACGGTGCGCGAAATTCCGCGCAGCTCCTCCTGCTCGATGTTTAGTGTTTCCACGGGTTTTGTGTCCATGCATCTTCCTATGCCGTGAGCGAACTGCGCCTGTTATTGTTGCCGTGGGGCCATGATTATAGCGCGACAAGCAATCGCCGCACGGCCAGGACCGCGGCTCAGGCCCCCGTCCCCGTCTTTTCCTCTCTCCAGAAGTCGAGCTTCTCCTGCACCACCCGGTCGGAGTAGATGAAAACCACTGCATCGCTCGAGGCCGCGTGTTCGTGCGCGACCCAGCTCGGGGCGACGAAAATATCGTGCGGGCCCCAGTCGAAGCTCTCCCCGCCGATCCTGCTCGAGCCCGTGCCCTCGACCACGGTGAATACCGCGCTGTCGGTGGAGCGGTAGGATGCGGTCCGATATCCTCTGGGGATGAGCTGCATCCAGGCGGACATCGTCGGCATGGCCCAGCCGCCGTTGACCGGGTTGACGTACTTCATCTTGTAGGCATGCCAGGCGTCGGCGGCGCGAAAACGCGCAAGCTCGTCCAGCGCCTCGCGCGTGCGGCGGTAGGGGTAGTTGAGTATCGGCGAGGTTTGCGAACCGTATGCCTGATCGACCGGCAGCAGGTTGTGGCCCGCCTCGGCCATGGCCGCGCCTTCCGGGCGGTCCAGCGGGTGCACCTTGCCCGGATAGCCATCGCGAAAGCTTGCGCACATCAGGTTGACGATGTGCATGTCCAGGCCGTCCAGCCAGACCATGGGCGCATCGCCTTCGTTGCCGTGGTCGTGCCAGCTCATGGACGGGGTGATGACGAAATCCCCGGGCTCCATCATGGTGCGCTCGCCCGCGACCGCGGTGTAGGCCTTGTGCCCTTCGATAATGAAGCGCAACGCCGAGGCCACGTGCCGATGCGCGGGCGCGATTTCGCCGGGCAGGATGATCTGCAGTCCGGCAAACAGGCTCTGCGTGATGCGCGACTCGCCCGGCAGGCCCGGGTTCTCCAGCACCATGACGCGGCGTTCGGCTTCGGCTGCGCTGATCAGCTTGCACGCCTCCATCAGGTACGGCCGAATCTCGGCGTAGCGCCACAGGGCGGGCACGCAACGCGTCGCCGGCTGGTCCGTGACCAGCCCGTGCAGCACGCGCCATAGCGGCGCGAGGTGGCGGCTGCGGGCGCGTTGGTAAAAATCCATCCGCCCCGGCTCGGCCGCGAGATTGACGCTGGGAACGATGCCCGCGAGGGCGCCGGTTTCGTCGTGGACACTGCCTTCCGGTTTCATCCGTGTTTCCTCCCGCACATATTTTTCGCTTCTGCACTTCATTACCTTCGCACGCATGATAGCGTAGCCTTGCGGTTGCGGCGCTGGCATGCGCAATAATGCGCTATGATGCAAGCAGTTGGTCTGTTCGGGAAATTCATGGAATCTTATCTGGTCTGGCTCGCCGCCGGATTCGTGCTGGTCATCGCCGAACTCGTCACCGGCACGTTTTTCCTGCTCATTCTCGGCCTCGCGGCGTTCGCCGGTTCGGCCGCGGCATGGTTCGGCCTGGGCTTCTGGCTGGAGGCATTGTGCGCTGCCGCGGTGGCGATCGCCGGCGTGCTCTGGGTGCGGCAACAGCGCAAGACGACGCCGCAGCCCGACATGGCGTCGCTCGACGTCGGTCAGGCCGTCACCTTCGACGCCTGGATAAGCCGCGAGCAGGGCGCGGCGCGGGTGACCTATCGCAACACCCAGTGGGATGCCGAGGTAGCGGGCGAACGCATGCTCGATCCCGGCCAGGTGCTGTTCATCCATGCCGTGGAGGGCAATACGCTCAAAGTATCGAAGGTCAAGGCCTGAGGTGCGGCGATGCAGGGAAAAGCGCGCACGCCACGGATTCTGCCATCCGCAAACGAATTGTTAGGGAGAATACCCATGTTCCCGAAGTTTATCGCTGTCCTGATTGCCACCATCGTCATTTCGCAGTTTGAGCAGACGCGCGGCTTCACCATCCCGTTTTTCATTCTCGCACTGGCGATCGTATTCGTGATCGAAGGTGTGCGCGTGGTGCCGCAGCAAAGCGCCTGGGTGGTGGAGCGCCTGGGGAAATTTCACGCCGTTCTGCAGCCCGGCCTGAACGTGATCGTGCCTTTCGTCGACCGCGTCGCCTACACCCACTCGTTGAAGGAGGTGCCGCTCGATGTGCCCGAGCAGGTGTGCATCAGCCGCGACAATACCCAGCTCTCGGTGGACGGCGTCATCTATTTCCAGGTGACCGACCCGCGGCTGGCGTCTTATGGCTCCTCCAATTACCTCGCCGCCATCACCCAGCTCGCGCAGACTGCGCTGCGCAGCGAGATCGGCAAGATGGAATTGGACAAGACCTTCGAGAGCCGCGACGAGATGAACCGCCAGGTAGTGTCGGTGCTGGACGAGGCCGGGCGCTCCTGGGGGGTGAAGGTGCTGCGCTACGAGATC
>Ga0209212_1004349_pt1 | contig 17574 bp, 10 predicted proteins | sample RifGroC2_FD_183996 | JGI IMG/M metagenome (GOLD analysis project Ga0209212, IMG submission 183996) | Groundwater microbial communities from Rifle, Colorado, USA - Groundwater C2 (SPAdes) (version 2) | ecosystem: Environmental > Aquatic > Deep subsurface > Groundwater | place: Rifle, Colorado...
AAATCCTTTAACTATTAAATTGCGCGCCTTCAGCAAGTCTTGGCCCAGATGGCGGAATTGGTAGACGCGCACGGTTCAGGTCCGTGTGCCGCAAGGTGTGGAGGTTCGAGTCCTCTTCTGGGCACCATCTAACATTACGAAAGCCGCACCAATTCTTGATTTCAAGTAGGTGTGGCTTTTTTATATGCCAAAAACTATGCCAAACGGTTTTCATTAATTTGTAGCCTCTCCAAACGCCGCGCATTCTAACTTAAGTCTGATTTTCTTATCCCGCTAAAAACCAAAGTGACTTGAAGATTTGCTGGGTTGCAATCAAGCGAAGTTATTTACACCGCATATCATCAAGAAACTCCGAGGCAGGCTCGACACTGGTTACCAGCAAATGATCTCTCGCCCGCGTGCAGGCGACGTAGAGCAAATGGCGCTCGGTGTCATACACCTCTTGCAGGTCTGCGTCGTCGCCAACCGTTTCGATGCGTTCCTGCAAGGGAATGATCTCATCGTCGCAGGCCATTACGACCACGGCGCGAAACTCCAAACCCTTGGCGAGGTGCATGGTGCTGATCGAGATATGGCCGCTCTGGGTCTCGACGTGTTCATCGAGAATCTTGAATGACAAGCCCGCTGCCTGCACTGCTGCCTGCGCCCGATCCAGTTGTGCTACTGAACGGACGAATACGCCAATCTCGTGCGGCAGCACGCCTGCCTTGGTCTGCTCCACAATCCAGTTGCCGACGGCATTGATTTCCTCTCTTTCGTCCTTGAATGTGTGAATTGTCGGGGGCGGGCCATTGAATACCGATACGGTGTCGCTGCGATCTTCGGTGTTACCGTCCACGTCGGTGACTACCGATCCAAGCAGGCGATCTGCCTGCGTGCGGATTTGGTGCGAGGTGCGGTAATTGACGCGCAAGGTGCGCGAGCGACCACGGATGTCCACCCCGATGGCCTTCCATGAGAACGGCTGCTGGAAGATGCGCTGACCGAGGTCTCCGGCGAAAAAGAGTGCATTGGGCCGACCTCCACCCAAGGCGGCAAAGAAGCGGAGATGGGCTACGCTGATGTCCTGCGCTTCGTCCACGACGGCGAAGTCAAACACCACATTCTTGTTCGTTGAAAGTGCTGCGGCCAGTGCGGTAAAAAGCTGCGCGTGCGTAATCAGTTTGCGTTCTTGCAGCCCGGCGCGTGCGCGCTCGAAGATCGACCATAAGACCACACGCTGCGCCTCCGGCAACCGGGTTTTTCTGCCGAGGCGCGCAACATCGCGGTACGCATCCCAGTTTTCCAATTGCCACGCATCCACTACCTGCTCCCATTCGGTAAGCAAAAAATGCAGGCCGAACTTGTGTCCACCAACGGCACGGGCAGATTCCTTCAGCAACTCGCGGACAATCTCGCGGCTGGCAATCGTCGCCTGCCCGATGTGCGCCTTGTAGAGCCGCAGGCCGATGGCATCGAGCGAATGAACATCTATGCGCTCCGCAAGGCGCGGCTCATTGCCCAGCAGTCGTTTCAGCTTGGTATTCAGCGCACTCGCCAGCGTGTCGGAAAAAGTCGTCAACAGAACGCGAGCATCGGGATGCGTGCGCGCCAGATAAGCGGCACGGTGCAAGGCGACGATGGTCTTGCCGGTGCCAGCCGAGCCGGAGACGCGCGCCGGGCCGGTATAGTCGCGCTCCACCCATTGCCGTTGTTCCGGGTGCAGGAAAACCGTCCACTTTTCCCAAGGGTAATCGAGAGCGCGCTGCAACTCCTCCACATTGGTCAACACGCGGAAGCGGCGCTGAGCATCGGGATGATCGAAAGGATTCATCGTCGCCACAACAGGTTGGGGCACGCGGGGTTTGCCACCCGTCGCCAGTTCCAGCAGTGCTTCCGCCGCTTCGGCTGGCAGGTGGTCTGCCAGATCGAGCAGGCTATCTTCATTGGCCTGCTGCACGTCTGGCAACCACTCTTCCGGCACGCCGTAACCTAACAGCACCTCGGCTGCAACATGGGCAAACAACGGGGGTTTAGTCGCCGGGTATTGTGCTGCCTCAACATATTTTGGAACAACGATCTCCTGCACCGTCTCGCGAATCTCGACCAACTGCGCCGCGCCCGTCTTCGGATGTGTCTCCAGCTTGCGCCGTTCCGCCCAGTCATACGCCTTGTCGTGGTGATCCACATAGCACAACAACAGACTGGCATCGGTTTTGTGGACGATCAAACGAATATCGCTGCTCACCCGCACCGACCAAAAATTCTTGTCCCGCGCCTTGTCCAGCTTATGGAAACTCAAGCCCGGATTGGCCGGGTTGATCTGCAAGTCGAACGCCGTTGTCTTGGCGGATTTTTGCTCATCGCCGGTGAGTTTAGCGAGGCTGTCGGTGAAGGTGTCGGCGATGCGGAAGTCCATGAGTATGTCTCTATGCCTTCGCGCCTACGGCTCGTCAGAGTCCATATTTCCGCTTCCGATTAACGAAGGCCGGCTCTGTCCCTTCAAGAATCTCTACGACTCTGTTCTTGATCTCGGTGGACTCAATAGCGCCGGAGATGTATCCAAATAGGTTGTTGGCCTTGTCGCAGCTAGCGCAAATGATCTGCTCGGCATCGCAGACCACTGCCAAATTCGGATTGTGCGTGACCATGATTACCTGGCGGCGCTGCTTCGCCGCCTTGATACAGGTAACGAGAATCTTGTAAATCGTCTGGTTGTCGAGGTTTTCCTCCGGCTGGTCGATTATCAGCGGTATATCGTCCTTGTCCACCAAGAGATAGAACACCAACAGGAGCAATCCGCGTTCGCCGGGAGAGAGTCGTCCGATCTCTTGACTACCATAGGTCAATGAATATCGCGGTTGCAAATAGCTCAACCCAAACAGGAAGTCATATACGTCTTTAAGCTCGTTGCCCTTCCGAAGTTGATCGGTTGGTTGCATCTCATTGCCATTGCTATCTTCACGGCGATCAACGTGCAGCATATCATCGATACGACGCACAAACTGAACCGTCGCGTCTGGATCGCCGAAATCTGTTTCCCGCAAAATGCCGTGGATCAGTTGATTGCTTTCGTCAATGCCCGAGAAGCTTCCTCGCGTTTGGCGATTGATCCTGGCCAGAAAATCATCCTGGAATCCCTCCTCCGCTATCCTAACGTTGAACGCAAGGGGCAACGGCATTTCCATGTTGGCCACCGACTGAACGAAACCTTGCACCGGCTGGTAAAGCCGCTTGTATTCCGCGACCGTCTTGCCGATCTGTTCATGCAAGCGTCGAACCATCATAATGCGAGCTTCACGTAACTGATTTCGCTTCTCCGGTAGCTGAGCAAGCTCCTCTATTTCCGCTTCAAACCAAGTAATCGAGTGTACTTTCTCTTTGGCACCGGTTAGTTCCACTTTGGCTCGTTCCCACTGCATGACTTTCTCTCGATACACTACGAAAAGACGCTGCTTTTCACCGAGCTTGCTCTTGATTGCCTTGACCTCGACTTCGGCAGCTTCACGCCGCTTGGTAATGCCGGTTGCTTCCTGGGTGTTGAGGATGTTGTCTTGCCCTTCGATCTCCGCTTTCATGGCAGCACCAATACCATCTAGTTTCGAGGTATCCACTTTGAGAGAAACAATGTCATCGACCGGTAGACTACTATCGATCTCAAAGAGTGTCGGTTTTAGGTCTCCCAAGAATTGTTCATGAGCCTTCTCATGGTTTTTGAGTGCCTGCAAAGCGCGACTCACTAAGGCCGCACGTTTGGTCGCACTCGACTTCTTGTCGCGAGCTGCCTGCTCCTCAGCGCGAATCGCCGCAAGCTGACCCTCAAGATCATGCAATCTAGCTGTCGCGGCTTCGGCTTCGGCTTTCGCCGCGTCGGAGGCTACCGGGTCCTCAACGGCCACAGGCTTTGCGTTCTCTAACGCTTGTAACTCTTTGCGCTTACCGTCGAGTTGGGTTTCCAGGCTAAGGCGAAATTCCGGTGCCAGTCTTTTCTCTACGGCGCTTATCTCTTCGTTGAGCTTCGATAGCTGTTGCGCTACCTGGTCGCGCTCGCTCTCGATCTCCGCGACCTTGAAATTCAGAAGATCATCGAGGGAAATAAAATCGAGCTTCTCTTCCTCGGGTACGTGCGTATATATGATCTTTCGCAATTCGCTGTCAAAAGTGGTCGAGCCGCCGCCACCGAGTTCATTGCATAGAGTTTCCAGATATTTTTGCGGGAGATATTTGACCCGCTCCACATCAGACAGTGCGGGATTCTGGTGAAGTTCGCGCGAGGAGTCTGTTCCGTCCTGCCATCGCAGGGTGCCTGCAAAGTGGGCTGCGAGCTTGCTCTTTGGGTCACGGAATCGATCCTCAGTCAGAAAGGAAAACTTCTCATAGTTCTTCGTGCTCCCCGCGAGTGCCGCAACATCGGCAAGGGCGCTCTTGCCACTGCCCTTGTTCCCGATAATTGCGACGAGATCATGATTCAACGGCAGTTCAACATCGAACCATGTTTCGTCCAACGCAGACCCCGCCTTCTTCTTGATAGTGATAGCAGAAACATATTTTGTGCGATTTGTGGCAACGAGTTGACGCTTCGGAGGAACATCTCCGACGAAGACTCGCTGATCGAATTCCGTTATGGCCTGGCGCAGTCCCTCGAAGGTCGAATCCGCTTTTATCCAAGTAAAGCAATTACCAATTCGATCCTTGTCTTCTGAATTGCTCAGTGCGTGAGCATCCGAGCAGTCGAGGAGCGTGCTTAGAACATTAGAGTCCCTGAGCCGCTTCCTGGCAGTATCGTAAGACTCCGGATTCTCTGCGGCTGTAAATACGAGGGCGACGCGGTTGATAACGTTTCGCTTCTCTGCTATCGATTGATCGTCCCACTTCATGTTCTCCCATTCGGTCTTGCCGACCGCGAGCAAGAAGCGATTGGTCAAGGCGTGTTTTTCGAGCGCCTTCTCGATTGATTCCAGGCTCACGCAAAGATTATTGAACCCCTCCTGCAACGGGCCGGCGTAGTCCGCCTTCTTGTCGGCCGGCGCCGCGTCGATAATCATCTGGCCGAGCTGCGCCACGCTGTCTCGCGTGATTACCGCCTGCCATTTTCCCTTTAAGTGGGTCGAATCAGGAATCAGGTCATAGCATGGCGCAAGCGCGTTTAGAAATTGCTGACGGATGATCTCAGGGTCTAATTGGTCGAAGATGACGTGGAGGTTGATTCGGTTCCAGTCAGACTGTGAATACTTGCCGTGTTCATCTTTCTTGACCACGCCAGCAAATTTATCAAGACGAAACTCGACCACGGGCAAAATCAAGTCGATGTTCGTCAAACGGCCATCTTCGAGCTTTGCCTTACGAACACGCTCGTAGCCGTCCACAAAAAGGTAGTCGTTAATACCGATAATTTTGAATTCGTGCGGAAGGCTTTCGAGATCGGCAAGAAATGCCTCCCAGGTGGCATCGGTGTTGTCGCCATAGTTCTGCACAATTGAGCAGGGTGTGTGAACGTGGAGATCCCACTTCTTCCACGTCGATCCGGCAGGATTGTTGTTGCTCACTAAACCCCCTCAAAAAATGAACGGCGCGCACTGCGATACAAGGTCGCACCAAAACTGCGTTTTGATACCCGGAACACTTTCATTACCTCATCCCCCGGATGATTGATGACCTTCACCACAATCCGCCCAGACATCGGCTTGTCGAACGCCCGTGAGATGTTGCTGTTGATCGATGCCCAGCTTCTTCGTTAAGTTTGGCGAGGCTGTTGGTGAAGGTGTCGGCTACGCGGTAGTCCATTATTATACCGTTCGGAAGAATTTTTCAGTCCAATGAACTGTTCAGCAGCATAACCTCTATCACCAAGAAATCGCTGCCGAACCCTGATCATCTGGAAGGGTCATCCATTTAGGGGTTATGAGTATCTCCCTTCCACTACGCCGCTCGGCTGCTGCGTATCGCAAAGTAAATGGATGAACTGTCGCCCAACCTTCATACAGATTTCGAATTTCTGGGCAGTCGTCATAAGTCACGACCCACGCCGCCTTTGCCATCGACTTGAGTCGCGTTGCTAGTGCCGCATGGTAGTCTTCGGTTAAAAGGTTCAGGTATAACATGCTGCCTTTTACAAAGTATGGTGGATCAATGAAGAACATGGTTGAATCTGAATCAAGTCCATCGATGAACTTGATTCCATCCAAACCAGAAACGCAGATACGATCTCCATACTCCGCAACCTTTTCGCACCTGGCTTTTAAGTTGGCTCTGTTGAACCTGGCGTCAATCTTCCATTTACCTTTTTGCTCAATGCCCCCAATCGGCCCACCATTCATGATGATTCCAGACCGATTGCATCGGTTTAAGAAGAATGCAGAAAAGCCGCGTCGCAGTCGTGAAATCTTCCCTCCTCCTCGATAGACATTACGTTGACGAAGCCACTCCTCAATATCAACATTTGCAGTGTCTAACATCTCAAGAAATGGTTCTGGTCGGTTAACGAGTGTCCACCAAAAGTCATGAATGGCGATGTCTGCATCATTCAAATGGATTTTTGGAGTGTCTTCTTGGAATAGCAGGGATAAGGACGCACCCGCGCCGCCAGCGAACGGTTCAGCAATCTCAAATGCGCCTAACCCGTTCACTCTTCTAATCTGGCGGAGCAAGCTCGACATGGCCGATTTTCCGCCCGGATAACGTAGAGGACTGGCTGTCTTCATTGGGGCGCTTGGCTTTCGTCTCGCTCAAGCATCAAACGAAAAAGCGGTTCTGTGCGCAACCAAAACTGCAAGATATCACGCTCTCCTGGCAAGTCGGCGCATTGATGGACAAACGCGTGAAGATCACTCAAGGTAAATGGGGCAGCAGCATCGTACTTGATAGCCTTTTCCACCTGCGTAGCTTCTGCCTTTTTCAGCTTCGCTTTAGCTATTCGAGTTAGTTCGGGAATTAGCTGCTTCATCGTTGGAACATCAAACTGTAGCCTCCCCTTTTCCTTCAGGCTCTGAGTAATTCGGGGAAGCTCTCCAGTTCGTTCCAGATAATGCAGCACAGAAAGCTCAAAAAACACCCGCAGTAGAACCGCGCCAGCATTGGGAAGATCGGCTCGGTTCATCTTCACGAGCTCGCGCCTGATGTCAATCAACCTGTCATTTCCAAAGAGAACCTTAAAGTTCTTTGGCAGCACTGTGTTGTGAATTGATGGTTGCTTGACCGTGGCAGGCTTAGCCACCAATCGTGTGCTCTTTTTTGTGTTCGCATCTCCCGAAATTAAGTCATTTGGAACGAATGAGCCTCGCTTGCTTGCTGGCAACTCACCGGGCTGCCAAGACTTGAAATACTTCCCCATGTCTTCATTGCTATTGAGAGTCCGAGAGGACTGTTTCCCCAATGCAACATCAGTAACCAGCTTGGTAAAGCCACGCAGGAACTCGTGCTTCGTCGTCGCCCCTTTGAATCCATGCTCTGCGTCAGGCTCCACTTTCAAGTAGCTTCGCCCGACCGTAGAGTCGAAGATTCGTTCAATGGTCGTGAACAGTTTGGTTCGGGGGTTATCCAGCTTTGCCTTTACGTCTTCCGGCAAATCAAGTGATCGTGCGATGTCAGCAATCGCTTTTGTTTGTCTAGCAGACTGAATATCTGCTGCGGAAAAGCCCAGCTCATCAAGCAGTTCCTTCGTGTCGTAACCTTCTTCCAATTTCTCTAGGATGAAGTTCGCACGATTCTCTGCTTGCCATGGAAGAACTGGAGTCCCAACATGTTTTCCTGCTACCTGACGGTCAGTCGCCCGCCGATTTGGAGCGACAATGACCGGCACCTTCGCTATTGAATCGATGTTATGAATTCGTCGCGCAAGCCGTTCGACTTGTCGTTCTGCTGCGCCTTCAAGTAGTCCTGGTTCGCGCAATGCTTTCAACGCGGCGAGCCGACGATTACCTTCTACCACAATATAATGATCGGCCTTCTTGATCGCGAGTAAAGGTTCATTCGGGAAAAATCCTCTCGACGCAATACTCTCGGCAACCTCCATCGCCTTGTCGTGCTCAAACAGGTACTGAATCAGCTCACGTGGCGACGCACCATCTGTCGATCTGCTCAGCCGAGGGTTCCTAGAATCAAGGTGCAGGCTCGCAACCGAGATACGCTTTGTCAGCCATTCGTTACCTGTCATGATACAAGTCCTCCTTGTTAGAAATGCAGTGGTAACAGATCAAGAAACACGAAACACTTTCATCACTTCATCCCCAAGATGATTGATGACCTTCACCGCAATCCGCCCATTCTTCGGCTTCTCGAACGGGCGCGAGGTGTCGCTGTTCAATGTTGCCCACGCCTCCGGGTCGATCTCTGCTTTCAGCGTGGTTTTGAGCGCGCTGTAAGGGTCGTTGGCACCAAGGAAATAGGCGTGGCGGACGAAGAAACTTTCTTCGTTGTAGTCGGTGTCAAGGAACCAGCAGGCGATGCCGTCGGCACCGTTGCTGATGACTTCGCCGGTCTGGGGTTTGAACACATCCACGCCGTTCACCTTCACGCATAGCTTGCCGTCTGCTTGCGGCAGCAGATCAATATCCGGCTCGCCGAAAATGACAAACAGGTTGCCCTTGCCGGTGTTCTTCAGGTCTTCGGCCATGTGCAGGTCGGCGTTCATGCGCGCCTTGAGTACGGGGATGCGGCCCAGCTTGCTGAACTCCGTGGCGTGCGCCTCGTAGTTGAAGGCACAGGCAATCAGCACATCAAAGCCCGCATCGCCACACTCGCGGGCGGCTTCCACCAGGTCGCTGCGCTGCACGGTGCCAAACTCCGGGCCGATGAAGATACCGGCGCGTTTCTCGGTATCGCCTTCCAGATAACGGCCTTCGGCACAGACCGATCCCTCGCCCGGCCACGGGGTGAGCGCGGTGAAGGTGATGCGGTCTTCCTTGTGCGCCTGCTGCACCCCGGCGGTCTTGAGGTTCTCCAGAATCATCTGCGGGAAGGTTTGGCGGGCAGCATAGTCGGCGTTGTCTTGCTTGAGGGTGTCGATCAGCTCGTCGTTTTCATCCACGCCGAGCATACGGTGCGGACTCAGGCTCTCCACGGTGAAAGGGCCGGCCACGCGGACGCACTTCTTGTTTTCGTAGGGCTTGTCGTAGAGATATTCAAACTCGGCCTTGGCGGCGATGGACTTGTCGATCTCCTGCTGACGGGCGATGCGCGCCTGCCACCAGTCGGCGTGCAACTTCTTCGCCGCGTCCGGCCATTTGGCATCAGCCTCGCGCGGAATCTCCCATTCCTGCCAGGTTTTCTTGAGCGCGGCGTTCAGCGTTTCGCGCAACGGCTCCAGCTTCGCCTGACACTTGTCCCAAATAACGTCGATCTCCGCATTGTTGGCGATGGATTTCAGCGTGATGTGCGGCACGCGCTCATAGACGAAGCCGTGGCGGATGTCCCCCTGCACCGGCTGCGAACTTGGCACGGTGAGAGTGACTTCGGCTTCCTTGATCTGGCCTTCGCGGGAATCGGCCAACAGGTAAAACGGATAGCGTGCGCCCATGATGCGGGCACGAGCCAATGCCAGCGCGACACGCGAGGTATCAATCGTGATCCAGCGGCGGCCCCATTGCTCGGCGACGGTGGCGGTGGTACCGGAACCGCAGGTCGGGTCAAGCACGAGGTCGCCGGGGTCGGTGGCCATCAGGACGCAGCGTTGAATGACCTTCGTTGAGGTCTGCACAACATAAACCTTCGGGTCGGCGTAACCGGATACGATAGTGTCATCCCAAGAGTTGGAGAACGTCACAACCGGATAATCATCCGCATATCGTCTGTAGCGCAGACGCTGCCCGATACCAATCAGTCTTCCTGACATTGCCAGTCGTGGCATTCCTGCGCGGGACGCCTTCCAGTGAGTATTTGGTGGAAGGCGAAAATCTTGGCCTTGATACGAAAAGGGATACGTTCCGGCTTCACTCGCTCCTTGGGAACTCATATCCCCCGCCATGTAGCGCGGGTCTTTATGCTGCGCAATCTCACGAAGCTCGTCGTTGCCTGTGTATTGTGTCTCAAGGAGCGTGCTCCCTTTCTCGGCGAGCGGCTGCCGGTATTTCATGCGTGAGAGATCCTTTGCGTACCACAGTGCGTGATCGTAAATGTTCTCCAAGAAGTTGGAGCCAGTTCCCGATGTTTTCTTAAATGCGATGGATGAAACTAGATTCGTTTCCCCAAAAACCTCATCCATCACCGCCCGCACCCGATGCACATTTTCATCGCCGATCTGCACGAAGATAGAGCCGGAATCGGTCAGCAAATCACGCGCCACAGTCAGCCGATCCCGCAGATAAGTCAGGTAGCTGTGAATACCATCGCGCCAAGTATCCCGAAACGCTTTGACCTGCTCCGGCTCGCGGGTGATGTGGTCGGCCTTGCCGTCCTTCACGTCGCGGCTGGTGGTGCTCCACTGAAAGTTACTGTTGAATTTGATGCCATAGGGCGGATCGAAGTAGATGCACTGCACCTTGCCGCGTAGCCCCTCGCGCTCGGCCAGGCTGGCCATGACCTGCAACGAATCGCCGAGGATCATGCGGTTGGTCCAGTTCTGGTCGTGCTGGTAAAACTCGGTCTTATCCGCGCCCTTGGGAATGCCATTGAAGTCGGCAAACAGGTCGGCGGTAATCTGCCCGGCATCGTGCTCACGTTCCTTGGTGGTGCGCAGCAGATCGTCGATCAGCACCTTGGGGTGTACCTTTTCCTGAATGTAGAGCGGCGGTGCGTGGACAACGAGGTCGCTCCAGTCCTGCTCATCCTTGCCGCGCCAGACAAGTTGTGGGTCAAGGTCGGTATTGCGCGGGTAGCGAATCTGCTTGGGCTGTTGCTGTTCCTTCTCCAGCACGGACTGAAACTCCGCCGTCGGGATGTTTTTGCGCTTCTCCTCATGGGTGAGGGATTCGACGGATTTTAGCGTGGGTGGTTTTTTGGCCATGATTTAGATGTGAAGAGTATTTTCAGGAGTCGAGCGCATCGGGATTTTTTAGCGCTTTTTTCTCATTTGCAGCAAGACGACGCTCGACTTTTTTGACATCTTCGGCGGCTGTCAGGCTCTCTGGACGGATGCCTCGTTCCAGCAGCGTTTTACGGACGGCTTCGTTGTTGGTGATGTGCTCTTTGGAGATGGCCGCTTCTGTTCCCATCTGGTGCTGCCGGGCATTAAAGATGGTGATTTCCGTGGCGAAGTCTTTGGCCTTGAGGATGATGGTGGGCGCAAAATCAGCCAGAGGCCGGTTGTCCGGCACTTTCCATTGCGATTTCATCGCCTGTGTGTTTTTGCCAAACAGCGCTTGATCGCCTTTGCTGCGAATCAGCGCAAAATTCTGCTCGCTGCCCGTTTGCTCATAGATAATTTCGGACAGCTCTTTTTCCGTGGAGGTGAGTTTCTTGCGTGCCGATACGCGCTCGGCTTCGAGCAGACGTTGTTCGATCTGCTCCGCCTTGCGGGTCTGCATGGCGAAGTAGGTTTGGGCAAAAGCGATTTGCTGCTTTCTGGGGTTGCCGTTCTGGGCGATCAGATAGCAGGCGTAGCGGGTGAGCATGATGTCATCCACTTCGCGCTGGCTGCCTGAGCCGAGATCGACCATTTTGTTGACGTCAACAAAATGGTCTGAAATGGCGTGGTCGGATACTTCGCAAGCAGTTTTCGCCTTGTTGATCACAGCGGTAAAGTTGCGCCATTCATCGTAACCAAGCAAGTGCTGAAGATCGCGGGCAAGCCAGAATTCGATGCCGTTTTCCGATTGCTGTGCGTGAGCCTCGAAGTTGCCGGTGAGTGTATGAATGACCTCAGTTTTCATGGGCGCTCCTTTCGATCATTTTGTTGAACTCGCTTTCGACCTTGGCCTTGAAGTCGGACTCGATCTGGTACACCTCGGTGAACTCGGCGAACGCCCAGCGGCCATAGGTGCCGAGATGGTTCACGCCGGGCACCCAGTAGGTGTCCATCGTGGATTTTTTCTCCACCGCGTCCTCGCGCCGGTAGCCCTTGATCTCGACGACGAGATGCAGCAGGTCGTCGTCGCCGTGGCCGTCATCCACCAGCACGATGAAGTCGGGCAGATACTTGCGCGTCTCGGAGCCAAAGCGATACGGCACTTCCAGGCCGAGGCCGTGGTTTTTCACATAGGCGCGCACCTTGGGATGCGCTTCGGCGACGCGGCAGAATTCGCCCTCCCAGTCGCTGTCGAGAACTACCCAGTTGATGTGGCAGGACTTGGAACTGGTTTGCCAGCGGTCGGTTTTCGAGGTGTTGAACCGGACATGCATGGTTGAGCCGGTGGGGTTGTAGGCATCGAGCAGCGCCTTGATCGGACGCTCGTCGAGAAACTGCCGAGTAATCGCGGCGGTGATCTTGTTGCACGCCATGTCGGCCAGCGCCTGATACATGAGCAGCGCGGGATAGGTGCCGCCCTTGCACACAAGGCAGGTGTCGAGCCATTGCTTGGTGATGCGCTTGAGCTGGCCGAAGAGGTGGAGCTTCGGCTCCTCGCCGGGGTCGCGCCATTTGGTGTAGAGCAACCGCTGGGTCAGATTGAACAACACGGTGGAGGGACGAACATCGCCAAGGTGTTTCACGTTGAAGTCTTCTGGTTTGCCGATCAACCCGGCATTGACTGTGGTGGTTGGCCCGACGAGATCGGGGCTGAGTGTCAAAACGGATTCGGCGTTGAAGTCTGCGGCAAGCCGTTCCTCCGGCAACTCGACACGATAACCCTCTACGCGGGGAAAGCGGATTTCCAGCGCATCACGCTCCGGGCGCACGGCCTTGACCTGCACCGTCTCGCGCGGCGGTTGCGGCGGCGCAATGACCGGCTTGGCGGTGAAATCGAAGGGGATGCCGAAGACGTCGGCGTATTCGACGTTGAACAGCCCTTCCTCATTCAACTCGTAGGACTGGCGGCGCAGCGCGCGACCGATCACCTGCTCGCACAGGAGCTGGGTGCCGAATGCGCGTATGCCGAGGACGTGGGTGACGGTATTGGCGTCCCAGCCCTCGGTGAGCATCGACACGGAGACGACGCAACGGATGGAACCGCCAAGCTGCCCATGCTTGCCGACGGTGTTCATGACTTCGCGCAGCAGCTCCTGATCGGTGATGTTGTCGCCAGCACGGGCATCGCGGGCGCGCTCCACAATCTCGCGGCGGAAGCGTTCGATTTCGTCCGCTGCCATGCCGCGAAAATTGTCGTCAAGCGCATCGCCCGCTTCGAGCTGCTCGCTGTCGATGAGGAGTGTATTCGGGCGTGGCAACGGGTTGCCGGTGGTTTCGTCGAAGTTGCGGAACAGCGGCAAGCGCCCATTCTCAAGCGTGGTGGTGCCGTCATCTTTCTTGCGCTGGAAGCCGGAGATAAAGTCGTAAACCAGCTTGGAGATGGCGGTGTTCTGGCAGACGATGATGAAACAAGGCGGCACCTTGATGCCCGCTTCATCCCAAAGTTTGAAGGTCTTTTCGTAATGGCCATACAGTGCTTGCAGCGCCGTTTGCAAAAGAGTCGGCAGGTTGAGCGGATCGAGTTCACCTGCTACGGTGCGCCCACCTCTTGGCAGTCTGGGTTGAGCGTCCTTGAGGTTTTCCCAAAGGTCGCGGAACATCGGCATTTCCTGCCCCGGTATGTTCTGCGCCACCGGGACGCGCGGCAGTTTGACGATGCCACACTCAATGGCATCCATCAGCGAGAAGTCGCTCATCGTCCACGGGAACAGCGTGCCTTCGGCGTAACCCGAGCCACTGAGGAAGAACGGTGTGGCGGACAGATCCATGACACGGGCAACGCCCAGCTTGCGATTTACTGCTTCGAGGCCGGTAATCCACAGACGCGCGGCCTCGCTGTTTTTCTCGGCTTCTTTCTTTTCGTCGCCTTTCAGGGCTTCTTCGTCGGCGTCTTTCGGTTTTTCGCGATAGCAGTGGTGCGCCTCGTCGTTGATGACGAGGATGTTCTTCATGCCCATCAAGTCGGGCATCACGCGCTGGAGCATCTGGCCTTCGGTTTCGAGCGTCTTGGGCTCTTCGCCGGTGCGGCCCTGAAGCAACTGCCGCCCGCCTTTTGAAAGATCAATGCGCTCGCGCATCTTGAAGGCGTGATAGTTGGTGATGACGATCTTGGCGCGATTCACGTCGTCAAGCATGTCGCCCGGCACCAGCTCGCGATCTTTGTAATAGCTGTTGGGGTCGTTGGGTTGCAAGACGCGCAGGCGATCCTTGATGGTCAGGCCGGGGGCGCAGATCAGAAAACCGCGCGTGAAATGCTTGCTCGCCGGGCGACGCACCGCGTTGATGGTCTGCCAGGCAATGAGCATGGCCATCACTGTCGTCTTGCCCGCGCCGGTGGCAAGCTTCAGCGCCAGGCGCATCAGCTCGGGATTGGCATCCTTGTTCGCCAATGCGAGATGATCGAGAACACGCTTGCCGTGCTTGGATAGTGGTGCAACCTCGGTGAGCCAGATTGCGGTTTCCACCGCTTCCACCTGACAGAAGAACGGGCGAATAGAGTTGAACTTGTGATGTCGCCAGTGTTGCAAGAGTCGAGCTGTCTCCGGCGTGACCTGCCACTGATTGGGATTGGGCAAGGAACGCCAGGAATCCACATGGCCGCGCACTTCGTTGATGATCGAAGTGGGGTCGTACTGCTGCTCCTTCGTCGAAAGCCCTGCGCCGTCATCGAAAACAAATCCATCCTGTTTGGCCGCGCCCTTGCGCTTCTTGGGCTTCGGGATCGGCGTGATGAACTTCGCGGGGCGGCGGGTTTCGAGAGTTTTTTGCGTGGGTTGCCCATCCTCATCAAGCTCCCAGTGCCGCGTCGGGCAATCATAAGGAGAGTTGAGAATCGGGTGATCAAAGAATGGGTTGGTCATGGTCAGTATCTATTGGCATTGTTAGCGATGCTGATGCGTATCCGCTCGACGGCGGCCATTGTTTCATCTCTGGTGAAACTTGGACTGCGGAAGTGCGGTAATGTACTGTAATGTCCGGCATAATCCTAATGCTTGATTCTACCTTACCCGAGGAGCGAAGACATGGCACGGCACTACACAACTAAAGAATTTTTCCGGCAAATGCCGGTTGCTTTGCTTGCCCGCTACTTTCAGGGACGGGGGCTTTTCGGCGATCTGGACTTTAGCGCCATGAAGGATGGCAAGCCGGACACGCTGTTCTCGACTTGGCTAGGTTTGCCGGACGGTCAACACACCGCGATGGATGCGGAGCTTCGTGGCATTTTCGAGATGAGCTGCGAGAAGGGCTTTCGGGCGATTATTGATGAGGCTCTGCATCAATTGAGAGAAACCCCGGAAGCCATCACCCCTTTTGTCGAAATGCTGTCGGCATTGCCTAGCCACTTTAATCGGGCGATGATTACCTTTCTGGATCACAACGCTTGCTGGAAAGGCGCGACCCGTTTCTATCATGCGGATACGCTGTCCTATTGGCGCAAGCGCAAGAATCTCCCGCACAAAAAGGCAGAGGTGGACGACGCCAGTATTCAAGAACTCGCCGGGCGAATTCGCACTTATTTTCATCATACTGAGGGACGCGGCAACAACTGCAAGGTGGAGCCTTACCGCCGGGGCGAGCTGGATTATTTCTTCGCTTACCCGGAAGATTTTTCGCAGCAAAGCAGCGAATGGGTGAACGGTGAGTTTGCGCATCGCCCGCACAATCCCGCCTTTGAAGTCATTTTTGTTTACTCGGAAAAAGAAGGCTCGCTCGATCTGCATTTTCGCGGTTCATATAAGGCGATTGAACCACTACAGTCGATGTTTGCAACGGCGATTCTCAAACTCGACGAATTGCCGCCTGACCCGAAAGACGCGCGTGTTTACGACCTAGCACCGCTACTCCAGAAGAGTTTCGATTTCGCCCCCGCCGTCGGCAGCGGCATTGAAAAAGTGGTCGTAAAAAAACTGCGGCTCTCCTCGCGGGTGAAGAAAGGCGACCGCATTACGCTGGAAGCGGATACGACTGCGAACCCAGATGCCGTCTATGCGTTGCTCGAACAAGTCGGGAAAACCCTGCCGATGAAGCTGTACAACATCACCCAGGTGGAGCTTGCGGCGACGGTGGTGGAAAATGCTGGCAAGCCAGCGAAGACAGTGATAATCCGCATCACGCATCCCAATTCGTGTTCGCTCAAATACGACGAATTGGACTTGAAGCTGCGCGATATGCTGGAAGCATCGGGGATCGAGCCAAAGGCGCTGGCGGAAGAAGTGGAGGCCGTTGAGGCATGACGCCACAAGCCGCACTGATTGAGCTATTGGGGCGCGTGGGCGCCAGCCACGGCGCTACGGTGCTACTCAATGCCGATGAGTTGAGCCAGTGGCCAAGTGCAGCAGTTGCAGCGCTGAAAACCCAGCGACTGCTTGCGAAAGCGCGTAATGCAAACAGCGCGATATGTCCGGGCTGCGAGCGCGATTGTGTGATGCCGGTGCATGTCATAACCGCAGAAGGCAAACGACCTGCGCGGGCTTTCATAGCGTGCGACAAGCGCAGCGATATTAGCCGTGTCCCAATTACCTTGACGAGCTTGACCCAGTGGCAGTGCAGCGCCGAGGCTGTGTGCGGGTTTGTTGCGGCCACGCTTGGCTTGCGCCGTAGCGATGAGCAATCCGCCCTTGCCGCGCTGTGGAACATCGGTATCGCCACCGGCGACAAGCGCAGCCAGATGCTATGCCTGCAAGCCAACAGCGCGCTGGCCTTGGTGGCCGGAAACAACTCGATGGCGTTGGTCGAGATGGTCGAGTATCACGATGGCGCATACTCGCTGGATGGTGCGATGGTTCGTCAATTGGTGGATACCGCGACCACGGCAGACAGCCGCTACACGCCCAGCAACGCCAAGCGCGAAGCGCGCAAGCTGGATACCCAGGCGATGTATGCGGAATGGCAAAAGGCTTACCGCGACCTGTATAAAAAGCACAAGCACAAGAATATGTCCGATGTCTGGTATTCGCAGCAGATAGCGAAGATGGATATTGCCAAGGGGCGCGACGCTTCCACCATCAGAAAACACATGAAACCGTAAATAGTTGGGCGGAATTTTTTCGCCCAATTGCGCCACCCGCTAACCCCCCGTCTTTCGCCGCTCCCCACGCCTGAACCAGCGCCGCACTCTCCGCGTCGCTGCCTTCCGCACCATTCCCAGCACGTTGATTTTTATGGCAACGCCTCGCCTGCGCCGGGCATTGTCCGGGCGTTTTATCGCCCAAATCACCCACCTACGCTCGCCTCAGCAATTTTGCTATTTCCCAAAGAGGTTTCAACATGACACATACCATCCAGCGGCTTCCCGTCGTTAAATCCGAATCCGGCCTTTCCCGTTCGACCATCTATCTGCGCATCACTCAAGGCTTATGGACTAAACCGGTCAGCCTCGGGCCTCGTGCCGTTGGTTGGCCGTCGGGTGACGTGGCGGCAATCAACGCGGCGCGCATTGCCGGAAAGTCTGACGAAGAAATCCGCGCCTTGGTGGTGAAGCTGGAAGCCGCCCGCAAAGCTGCGGCTTGAGGGGGTTGCCATGACTGAGCTGACAGTTTCCGAGACCGAACCGGATGAAGCCGGTAAAGGCGGCGAAGGCGGTGTTTTTATGCTGA